>JAEEGH010000966.1_pt1 | contig 87146 bp, 63 predicted proteins | sample 9134181 | NCBI WGS metagenome assembly JAEEGH01 (sample SAMN16246544, study PRJNA631951) | gut metagenome | biome: gut microbiome; feature: rumen; material: DP-attached | host: Bos | place: Iran: Karaj | collected 2018-10 | reverse complement strand
CGCACCCGTCAGCCGCAGATCCACCAGTCCGTCGCCCATCAGTTCGGGGCGCAGGCCCATCAGTTGCAAGAGTTGTTCGGCATAGAAGAACAGCAGGGCGCTGACCGTCATACCAAGCATCAGGTTTACCGTCAGAGCCATACCTACCACCTGTACCAATCGCTTCCTCAGTCCTGCGCCGATGTACTGTGCACAGAGGATGGCGGCACCCATCGAGAAAAACTGATAGACCAGGAATACGAGCGATATCAGTTGGTTGTCAAGTCCTACCGCTGCTACGCTGTTGTCGCTGTAGCGGCTCAGCATCACAGTATCGACAGCCCCCAGCATCATGACGAGGGCCATCTCGATGAACACTGGGATGGTGAGTACCTTCAGTTGGCGTTTCAGGGACGTTTCTGACATAAAGTATAGTCTGTCTTTGCTAAGAGCGTGCAAAATTACAAATAATTATGGTATTACGGCATCATTTACCTCAAGAATTAACAATATTTACTTCCGAAACCAACTCCAAATATAGTGAGCCTCGCCCTGTTTCGTTGCTGCGTGTAATTACACAAAATGTGTAATCAACAGTTAAGCCGGACGCTTCGCAGCATCCGGCTTAACTGTTGTTCAACCGATCTTTCGCCAGAGGTTGGTGTCGATCTTCTCGATCTTGCCTTCCTTCACCCAGCGCCAGGTGATGGTCTTCACCACAGGCGACTCATTGTTGGCCAGACGGAGGGTCACCAGGTCCTCCTTCGTGAACTCCTTGGTCAGGGCATCCAGATAGCGGACGTTACCCTTCGAGGCCTGAGGGCTTGGGCCGTTGTGGAGGGCGTCGATCTTGTCGCCGTAGAGTTGTAACTGATAGTGCAGGCAGCGCTCGGCATACCAGCGGGCGAACTTGATGGCTCGCTCTGTTTCCTGACGGCCTTCGAGCAGATAGGCGATGATGCCTGCCCGGAAACCGTTGAGGGCAGCACGGCGACGGAGCACATCGAGCGAATAGCGCAGCGTCTGCAGATACTCCTGACGCTTCTCTTCATCCCATTCCTCGAGGGCCTTGTTGATTAGCGGCAGGTCCACCTCGCCCTCCTCGTCCATCAGACAGAGGCACTGGCGCTTCACACTCTCCTCCTCATCTTTCGTCCAATGCTTGAATTTTGGCATCTTGGCTCCCACCATATCAGGCAGCACCACAGGCGTCACCCGGCTCACCAGTCCGCTCTCGGCATCGGCAAAGAAGGCACGGCACTTGTTGGGCGTTCCGCACATCACCATATTATAATACAGCGTGACCTTGCCAGAGAACGAGTCCTTCGAGATGCGATGCTGACCCCAGGGCTTATTGTCGTAGGCCAGTCGGAAGAGGTCGTTCTTCTCTGTCCACGCACCACCCTTGTTGTTCTTCAGCACGGTCTCAATCTCAGGGGCATAGGTGAAGAGATGCTTGCCCTTGGCATAGAGGGCGCGCTCCAGGAAGGCCGACACGCCGATGTTGGGCTCAAGGATGCGAATCTGGGAACAAGGATTCTCCACATCCTGACCGTCTTTCTTGGCCAGCGAGTAGGCTATCTCCTTCTGCCATTCCACCTCGTCCTGCTTGATGATGGGATCCATCAGCAGAGCGAACTCATCGTCGACGAACGACTTACCAGTGGCCTGAGGCGCCTCGATATCCACGATGAAACTGGCAGAGTTTATCTTGCCGTCGTTATATCGGGCTCGGATACCTGTGGCCAGCGTACCCAGCATGGGCATTGCTGCTATCAGCGTGGCTTCCTTGAACTCCTCTGGAGCGTGGTCTGCCAGATCCTGAAGGATGCCAGGCAGTTCGTTGTCGACAGTCGGGATAGGCGAGTCTTCGGCCTTCTCCGTCTCCACCTCCATCGCTGCACCCAGTGACGACAGCACCTCTTTCATCTGTGAGGGCATATCCGTAGGACGGACACTCGCAACGGCACTCTTGATGGTTGAGATCACCTCGTGGTCAGGGAGTCCCCAGTGGGGTAGGATAGCGAAGAGTTTCTGCTCATCGAAGTCGCAGATGAAGCGCAGATAGCGGCTCATGGTGTAGAGGGCCGTATTGCGCTCACCCTCAGCAGGGGCATCGCCATAGCCCAGTTTCCAGAGCAGAGCCTGGACGATCTGAGAGTAGGGGATGTCTTTGTAATTTAGAGGTGAGTGGTAAGAGGTAAGAGGTGAGAGATTTGTTTTGTTGTCAGAGTTTGTCGCGGAAGAGTCTATTCTCTTACCTCTTACCTCTAACCACTCACCTCTGTTTTCCTCAAACACCACAGGATCCAGCAGCCTCACATACTGCTCGCTGACCATGAAACAGCAGCGGGCCAGATCCGTGACATGCGAGTCGTAACTGACACCCAGCCGACTCGCCAGCCTTTGGATGTCCTCCTCGATAGAGAGTCCTGGTGTGCGCCAAGCCCAGATGTGGGTTCCCCCACCGGCACTCTCGGCAAAGTACACGATGCGGAACTCCTGGATGAGCCGTTCCTCGCGTACCTTATTCCAAAGAGCCTCCGTCAGACCCTTCTCGTCGATATCGAGGAAAAAGAGTCCTGAGGGCACGGCATCTTCGGCCTTGCGCGTACCATTCTTAAAACTTGCCGCAAGGGGCAGCCACACGGGCAGTTCCTTCTTGCGATCCAGATTCTTGTTCTGCTTCACATCCTGGAGGATCTCCTCCACGTGATTCTCCGCCAGCAGTTGACGGTAAGCAGCCATGCTCGCCTGGCGAGGCTTGCCGCTAAATGATGAACTAAGTGCTATCATAAGCGGCTGCAAAGGAATAAGGGAATAAAAGGAAATCCAAACGGGATTTCCCACGAAGTTTTCCCCTATGCCCTTCGCTTCGCCATGATAGCCGTTAACTCGCTGATGGTCTGTTGGTTGAGATCTCTGTCCTTGACGCCGAAATACTTCTTAAAGGTATCAGATTCCTTGCCGTGGTTCAAGGTTTTCCCCAATGTGACGGACGTATTCTCGCCGTAGAACCTGTAGTTTTCCTGCAGCCAGCCCACAATCTGACAGAACACCTGCATGTTGAAACCGTCATTATGCTTGCCCTTGGCAAAGTCCTTCAACTGCGAGGCGATGATGTCGTTGAGCACGATATCGTCCCATATCTCGTCGTAGTGGTCGTAGTATTTGTCGGTGGCCTTTTCCTTCAGTTTCTGCGAGGCCTCAAACACGCCCTTCTCCATCTGTCCGCGTTCAGGTTCCACTGGTCCCATCTCTTTTTCGATGGCCTCCTTCTTGGCCACGAGCCAGAGCAGCCGGAGCATATCGTCGTCGCTCAGGCCGGCCTCCTTCAGGGCACGGCCGAAACTCTCTGGCGACTCCTCCATCTTCGTATAGAGATAGCGGTTGGTGTCGAGCAACTCTTGCTTCACCTCCTCGGCATCCTTTCGCAACTCGCTCTTCACACTGCCCTTCTGGGAGAGGTGACCGATATGACTGCGCCAGTACTCCTGCCAGGCGTCGCTCGACAGCAGTTCCTGTTTGGCCATCTGGAAGAAGGCATCGACGTCGGCATCTTCTTTCTTTTGCAGGTCGTTGGCATCCAGGGCCAGTCTGACGGCTATCTGCACGCAGGCCAGCCCCATGGCCATCAGTTGTTTGGTGCCAGAGGCCAGTTTACCGATGCTCTCGCCAAAATAGATCAGTCCGTCGACCAACTGTGCTCTTCTCTTTTTCTCCTCTTCGTCAGGCTCCTGTTCGTACACCAGCGACTGCATGGCTTTCAGGGCATCCTCGCCCTCCATATTGGGGATGTAGTTTTTCTGATAGAGTTCGCGCACCACGGCCTTGCTCTCGCTATCAGACTTTCCGGCACTGGACAGCATCTCGCCCAGCCGTTTCCAGATGGTGGGCGCCTGGATCGACAACTCTGAGGTCTCGGCTGTCATGATGTCTGCTATCTCACGGTCCATGCGTTTGTCGTCAGTCATCTGTTCCAACAGTTCACGATAACTCTTCAACAACACCGCCTGCGGACGGCCGTTGAGGGCGAACAGGGCAGAGAGGACGCGCTCCAGTCGGCAGAACACGGCCATCGCCTCTGTGCCGTCATCGTCGTACAGTCCCTGTTCGCGTTCTGTCACAATCTGTTCCATGCGGCTGGCGGCCACGTCCCAGTTATAGGCTATATAGGCTATCATCTGATTTGTCTCGTGATCGAGGGCCACTTCTAGCCGGTTGCGGTCTTTTGTTTCTTCCTTGCTGTTCATATTTACACCTTTATTCTATATTTAGGTGGCAAAGGTACTCATTTTTCCTCAAACCGCCAATGATTTTCCCCCCAAAACGGTCACGGTCACAACTGTGACCATGTGACCGCAGCAATGGGTTTGGAAATCAACTTATTTTACGGATTGACTTCATATATTCAATATTCGTTTTATTAAATAGTTGGAAATGAGTCAGATATAATTAAATGGATATTGATGGTTATTATTTGAATATTGATTACAAATTTTGGCGGAATAGTATGGAATGGTCACATGGTCACAGCTGTGACCGTGACCGTTTCTTGAGTCAGAACCGCCATTTTGTCATCCCGACATGGCAAAATAGGGGGTGCGTTTGTAACGATGCCTTCTAACACTCGTTCTGATGCCTTCCACGACTGTTGGAGATGCCTTCCACGAGAGTAAGGAATGCCTGTTATGGGGGTATAACAGGCATCAGCGACTGTGTAACCTGGCATCGATAACCATGTAACCAGGCATCAGCAACCATATAACCAGGCATCAGCGATTATGCTAAAAGATGCTAATGATACTCACTTTTTCCATTTTATGATTTCCATTTTATGGAAATATCATTATCTTTGCAAAAATAAAGAATGAGTATGGCAAGGGTGAAAGTAAAAGTGTCCTGATAAAGAACAATAGATATGGCATCAAAGAAAGAATTAATAGAGGTGCTAAACGAGTACAAACGACTTGGAATCGCTGATCAGATAGACTACGACAAGTTCTATCTCTATTCGCTTATTACCCATTCTACCGCTATTGAAGGTTCGACAGTTACGGAGATAGAGAATCAGTTGCTGTTTGATGAAGGCATCGCAGCCAAAGGGCGAACCATGCAAGAGCAACTGATGAATCTCGACCTGAAGAAAGCCTATGAACATAGCCAGCAGTTGGCAAAATCTCATATAGACTTCTCCGTGGATATGCTGAAAGGCTTGTCTGCTATCGTCATGAAGAATACGGGTAGTGTCTACAATACTGCGTTAGGCTCATTCGATGCTTCTAAAGGCGACTTGCGACTGGTAAATGTTACTGCAGGCGCAGGAGGGAAATCGTATTTGAACTATCAGAAAGTGCCTGCCAAACTAGAAGCATTCTGCCAACAGGTTAATGAACGTCGCGCAGCATTGGCTTCTGACGATGTGATCAGCCAATATATGCTCAGTTTCGATGCCCATTTCCAATTGGTGACGATTCACCCCTGGGTAGATGGCAATGGCAGAATGTCCAGGCTCGTCATGAACCATCTGCAATTTGAATATGGTTTGATTCCAGTAAAGGTCAACAAGGAGGATAAGGCAGAGTATATTCAGGCCTTGATTCAATCCCGTGAACACGATTCGATGGAACCATTCCGAGAGTTTATGCTACAGGAGCACATCAAGAATTTTCGCCATGAGATTGAGAATTTTCATCAGTCACAAGAAGGTGGACAGAAAACCGAAAAGGTGGACAGAAAAGGTGGACAGGAAACGCGCGACGCTATCCTGCAGATGATTCGTGAGGATGCACATATCTCCTCGTCAAAGATGGCAGAGCGCTTAGGCATCAATCGCAGTGCCGTCAGCAAGCATCTCAAGAAAATGCAAGACGCTGGTGTCATTAGAAGAGAAGGACCAGATAAAGGTGGTAAATGGGTAATAATAAAGTAATTATGGCAGCAGGAAAATGGATTGGAGGCTTCATCGGATGGATGGCCGGAGGCCCGTTGGGGGCTCTGGCGGGGTATCTTGTCGGCTCGTTGTTCGACTCGATGCTCGACGGGGTGAACTCTCCGGATAATTCAGGCACGTGGGGCTCAGGCTCTCAGCGTGACTATAGTCAGCAGCGTTCGTATCAGGACTTCAACGAGGCCTACCAGCGGGCCTATCGTCAGCGGCAGCAGCAGGGACAGCGCAACAGTTTCCTGTTCTCGCTGTTGGTGCTCTCCTCTTATATTATTAAGGCCGACGGCAAGGCGATGCACTCGGAGATGGAACTGGTGCGCCAGATGCTCCGTCAGAACTTCGGACAGGATGCCGTCAGCCAGGGCAATGAGATCCTGAACAAACTCTTCGATGAGCAGAAGCGTGAGGGCTGGACGCAGTTCAAGCAGACCGTGCGCCAATGCTGCGGACAGATCAACCAGCAGATGGACTATTCGCAGCGGCTGCAGTTGCTGAACTATCTGGTGATGGTGGCTCAGGCTGACGGTCGTGTGCCTCTGAGCGAGATTTCGGCCTTAAGGGAGTGTGCCCAGTGGTTGGGTATGTCGGCCTCTGAGGTTGACTCGATGCTGCATCTGCAAGGTGACACGCTGGAGGATGCTTATAAGGTGCTGGGTGTCAGTCCGAATGCTACTGATGACGAGGTGAAGAAAGCCTATCGCAAACTGGCCCTCGAGCATCATCCTGACAAGGTGGCAGCCCTGGGCGAGGATGTGCGCAAGGCTGCTGAGAAGAAGTTCCAGGAGATCAATGCGGCGAAGGACCGTATCTGGAAAGCGAGGGGACTATAATAAGCCATTGTTCAGACCCCCTCTGACTCCCCCTCGCTCGGCTTTGCCGCTTGCTACCGAAGGGAAGCAAGAACTTAGGGGGAGAAACAGTTACTCTTGTGATTTTCAATCAAAATTGCCAGCGGCTGGGTATCTGCCTGTCCGGCCAGAGATGTTTGGCGTACTGGTAGTGATAGAGTTCAAAGAGCGCTGTGAGTCGTGTCAGCCGTTCCTTGAAGGCTTCGTAGTCCTTGCGGTCTGGCTGTGTCCACTGGACTTCAGAGAGTGCAGACATGCGAGGCAGAGCCTGATACTCGACCATCGCCTCGTTGGTCATGTACTCCGCCCAGAGGTTGGCCTGTGCTCCGAGGATATGCTCCCGGGCTGTTACGGAGAGGCTGTCTGGGGCAGGATCGAGCGAATAAACTTTCTCGATGGGGATGAAACCGCCACAACGGCTGGGCTCAAACTGCGTATCCTTCACCTGTTGGTAGTCGAAGTAGCAGTAGGTGGTGGGTGTCATCACCACATCGTGGCCTGTCTCTGCAGCCTTCGCACCAGGTTCGGTGCCTCGCCAAGACATGATCATCGCACTCTGGGGGGAGCCGTCGAGGATCTCGTCCCATCCTAAGGCACGACGGCCCTTGGAGGTGAGGAAATCAAAGACTTTTTTGGTAAAATGTGCTTGTAGGGGTGAGAGTTTGGAGGTCAGGGGTTCAAAATCCTCCGCTGCCTGTTGAGGGGCTGGAAGTTGCTTTTGCAGGGCTTGGCACCTGGGGCATTGGAGCCATTTGTCTGTGGGCGTCTCGTCGCCGCCGATGTGGATGACTTCGGAAGGGAAGATATCCATAATCTCCGTCAGCACATCCTCGACAAACTGGTAGACACGCTCGTTGCTGACGCAGAGCACATCCTTATAGACACCCCAGTAGTGCCCCACCTGATAAGGCCCGCCCGTGCAGCCTAACTCCGGATAACTGGCGAGGGCTGCGAGCATGTGTCCGGGCATGTCGATCTCTGGGATGACGGTGATATGACGGGCAGCGGCGTAGGCCACGATCTCACGGGCCTCGTCCTGTGTGTAATAGCCGCCATAGGGGATGCCATCGTCGATGTCGGAGTTAGTGCCGATGATGGTGCCTGAGCGATTTGAACCTACTGATATCAGTTTGGGCCACTTCTTGATCTCGATGCGCCATCCCTGATCATCCGTCAGATGCCAGTGGAAGCGGTTCATGTTGTGGAGCGCCAGGAGGTCGATGAACTTCTTCACGAAATCCACAGAGAAGAAATGACGCGAGCAGTCGAGGTGCATGCCTCGCCAAACGAAACGGGGGGCATCGGTGATGATGACAGGGTTCATGATGGGCCCTTCTTTCACGGCCTTCCTCAATGTCTGAATGCCATAGAAGACGCCTGCGGCAGAGCCTCCAAGGATGGTGACACCCTTCTGGCTGACAGTGAGAAGATAGCCCTCCGCCTCTTTCACGTTGGATGAGACGGCCAGTTCGATATAGCGTACTTTCTTCGTCCGTTTCTGAACTATGGGCAGATCATTCCAAGTAACCTCTTTCAGATACTGCTTTAAGAATTCGGCCTCTTGTTGAAGGTCTGCTGTTGCCAGTATTTCGACACCCGCTTCGAGGATAAACGGCTCCCCTTTCTGCATGACAATGCTCTGTGGCAGGGGCACCACTTCATAGTTGGCCGGATTACCCGCCAGTGCCCTTGCCGGGCTAAATGATAACAGACACATGATTATATATATGAGATGTCTTCCGCCTATTCTTGTAATCATCTATAAACTATAAACTTTAAACTATAAACAAACTAAAACTTGTACTCCACGAATGCTTCCATCGCCTCATAGCAGGCCAGGCCGAGGGCATCATAACGTTTGGCCGTTTCACGATTCCTGTCTTCGGCACGCTGCCAGAACAGCCGTTCGTCGTTCCCTAGGAACGGCGCACTCTCCATCTGACTCTGATGCCGGAGGATGGCGTTCCGCTTCTCACGCAGTTCCTCTGGACTCATCGGCACGCACATCTCGATGTCGGCCACATCCCATTCTGCCCAGGCCCCTCGATACATCCATACCCGGCAGTCCTTCAACCACTCGGCACCGGCTTTCTTCTCCTCGTCGATGGCGGCGAATACGGCATCAGTACACTTACGATGGGTGCCATGAGGGTCAGCCAGATCGGCTGCCACATAGATCTGATGAGGCTGTATCTCCTCCAACAGTTGCATGATCGGCTCCACATCGCGCTCCGTCATAGGCAGTTTCTCAATCTTGCCGCTCTCGTAGAACGGCAGGTCGAGGAAGTGGATATGATCCTTGGTGATATGGTTATAGCCACAGGCATTACGGGCCTCACCACGACGGATCAGACCCTTCACGGTGAGGATGGTCTTATTGTCCCAATCCCCCTCTTTCTTCTCCTTCAGGTAACTCATGATTTCACGATAGCGGATCTTGATGACCTCGTCGGAGCCGTTGGCAAAGAGTTTGTTGAAGCCGTTGATGAAGTGCATATAGAGCCGCACTTCCTCATCCGCCACAGCGATATTGCCCGATGTCTCGTAGGCCACATGCACGTCGTGCTTCTGTTGCATCAGCCGTCGGATGGTGCCTCCCATCGAGATGACATCGTCGTCGGGGTGGGGGGAGAAGACGATGACCCGTTTGGGGTAGGGCTTGGCCCGCTCAGGACGGGTGGTGTCGTCTACGTCTGGCTTGCCGCCAGGCCATCCGGTGATGGTGTGCTGCAGTTCGTTGAACACTTCGATGTTCACCAAACCGGCTTGTCCGTCGAACTGCTCGACGAGGTGGCCCAGGTCGTTGTCCATATAGTCCTTGGTGGAGAGTTTCAATAGGGGCTTGCCTGTCTTGTTACAGAGGTCGATGACCTGTCGCCTTAACTGATGGTCAGGCATCTTGATGTTGTCTGTCAGATTCAGATTCATACGATATAGTAGTAACGGTTGTTGATTCGACAAAATTACGAAATATAAATGGAATGAATCTGTTTTTTGGGAAGATTAACACTCATTATGGACAAAAATGATTATCTTTGCAGACGAAATGTGAAAATAGTGATGAAGAAACCAGCAATTATAGTGCCTGAAGGACTCAAGGATGTCTTGTTGCATGCCTGTTGTGCACCTTGTTCCTCTGCCATCGTCGAGTGGCTGGTGCAGCATGATATCCGTCCGACCATATTCTATTACAATCCGAATATCTTTCCGTTAGAAGAGTATGAGATTCGCAAACAGGAGAGCAAGCGCCATGCAGAGTGTCTGGGACTCACTTGGATCGATGGCGACTACGACCATGAACAATGGCGGAGAGATGTATGTGGACTGGAAGGTGAGCCTGAGCGCGGCCGTCGCTGCGAGCAATGCTTTACGCTTCGCCTGACTGTTGCTGCGAGGAAGGCTAAGGAATTAAATATCAGATATTTCACTACCACTCTTGCTTCCAGCCGTTGGAAGAGTTTAGAACAGATAGAGCGTGCTGGCCATCTGGCTGAGCAGGCTGTTAACGGAATCTCACGACAGGGACAGTCCCCTATGTGCGATTCTGTCGCTTTTTGGGCTCAGAATTGGCGTAAGGGTGGTCTCTATGAGCGCCGTAATCAGTTGTTGAAAGAATTTGACTTCTATAACCAGCAATATTGCGGTTGTGAGTTCTCACAGCGACCACCCAGAGATACTAACGTCTGACACGGAGCGTCTGCACGATGCGGCTCAATTGGTTGGGAATACGAATCTGTTGCGGACACTTGGACAGGCACTCCTCGCAGTCTTGGCAGGCTCGGGCCCATGTGTCGCCATCGGGCAGTGCTTGGCGATACCCCTCGATAAACTGTTTCTGACGCTCAGCATAATCCGCTGCCGTCGGCTCTGGCAATGGGAGTAAATGATCGTTGACGGCCTTGTTGTAGTAGGCAAAGTTGCCAGGGATATTCACTCCATAGGGACAAGGCATACAGTATTCACAGGTAGTACAGGGTATGGTCGGGAATCCCATCATCTGGTCGGCAATGTTTGCCAGCAGTTGGTTCTCGGCTTCGGTGCAAACCTCAAGTGGAGAGAATGTCTGGATGTTCTCCACCAGATGGTCCATTTGGTTCATGCCGCTCAGCGTGGTGAGGATATTCGGGTGGGAACCAACCCATCTGAACGCCCAGCGGGCAGTACTGTCGTCAGGACGCATGGCCTTCAGTTGGTCAGTGAGTTCTTGGGCCATATTACCGAAGGCTCCGCCACGTAGCGGCTCCATTACCACACACTGAATACCGAGTTTCTCGCATTTCCCATATAGATATTCAGCATCGGCATCCTTTCTCCATCCGCTCGTGTTGAGCGATGCATGCCGCCAGTCGAGGAAGTTCATCTGGATCTGTACGAAGTCGAAATGGTAGTCGTCGTTATGGTCGAGCAGCCAGTCGAAGGCACTCACGTCACCATGATACGAGAAGCCCAGGTGCTTGATTCTGCCGGCCTCACGCTCTTTCAACAGGAAGTCGAGCAGGCCGTTGTCGAGGAATCGTTTCCTCAGTGTGTCTACACCTCCGCCGCCAATACTATGCAGCAGATAGTAGTCGATATAATCCACGCGCAGTCGCTGGAATGACTGGCGGTACATGTTGACTGCCTCGTCGAAGTCCCAGAGGTTATCTCTCTGGTTCGACATCTTCGTGGCGATGAAGAACTTGTCTCTGGGATGGCGGGCGAGGGCATTGCCTGTCAGCACTTCCGACCTGCCCCTCATATACATCGGAGCCGTGTCGAAATAGTTCACGCCGTGCTCGATGGCGTAGTCTACGAGGCTGTTGACCTCATCCTGGTCATTTGGCAGGCGCATCATGCCGAAGCCGAGCAGGGAGACCTGATTGCCAGAACCGTGCTGCACGCGGTAGGTCATACGATTCTCTATGCTTTCCTTGTTTTGTCGGGCCAGTGCGTTCAATGGCTCCATTGCCATCAGAGCCATGGCTGATCCTGTGCCGAGGCCAAGTCTGCGAAGGAACTCTCGGCGGCTCATGTCTGGTTTTTCTCGTTTCATCCTAATAGCATTTGTGGGTTTGTGGGGTCAAAGTTACGAAGAATATTTAAGAAAAACAACAAAAACGGGCTCAAAGTTTTGCGAGTCTCATTTTTTTGTTGTAATTTTGCGCCCTAAAATAAATAATGTGCTTAATTAGATTGTAAAATTAACGTTTATAGTTTGTAGATTATGTCCAACACTAACACTTATGTCGGTTCCAAAATCAAGGGACTCAGAGAGACGAAAAACCTCAGCATTGAAGAAGTGGCTGAGAGCACAGGTCTGTCGGTAGAGCAGATCAACAGCATTGAGAACGACCAGAACCTACCCTCGTTAGGGCCGCTGATCAAGATAGCCCGTGCACTGGGTGTGCGACTGGGTACCTTTATGGACGACAACGACGCATTAGGTCCCGTGGTGACACGTGCAGCAGACCGTGAACGTGAAAGCAGCATCAGTTTCTCGAACGGTGCCACCGATGCCCGTAAGCATATGGAGTATCATCCCCTGGCCCAGCAGAAGGCCGGCCGGCACATGGAGCCGTTCATCATCGACATCAACCCTGAGGAGAATACCGACTATAAACTCTCTGCCCATGAAGGTGAGGAGTTCATCTACGTGATGCAGGGCGAAGTGGAAGTGGAATACGGTAAGGAGAAGTATTCGCTGAAGGAAGGCGACTCGATTTACTATGACTCCATCGTGAAGCATCATCTGCACGGTGCCCCAGGTAAGAGTGCCAAGATTCTTGCACTTATTTATATTCCGTTCTGATCATTGAATATTGAAGATTGAAGATGGAAACAAAGAGCGTGAAATTAGATATGGCAGGCAGACCGCTGCCAGACAGAACCTATCCTGCCGAGACCGGCAGTGAGGGCTATACACTCCATGAGCGCACCCTCGGCCAGTGGCTTGAACACTGGGCTGAGACTACGCCCGATAAAGAATATATCGTCTATAGTGACCGTGACCTGCGCTTCACCTGGAGCAAGTTCAACGAGCGAGTGGACAACCTCGCCAAGGGACTGATTGCCATCGGTGTGGAGCGGGGTTCGAACGTGGGTATCTGGGCGACAAACGTGCCCGACTGGCTGACGTTTCTCTATGCAACTGCCAAGATCGGTGCCGTGCTGGTGACGGTGAACACGAACTACAAGCAGAGTGAGTTGGAGTATCTCTGTAAGGACTCTGACATGCATACCCTCTGTATCACCGACGGTACATGGGACTGTAACTACGTGGACATGACCTACACGATGCTGCCCGAACTGAAGACCTGTGAGCGCGGCCATCTGAACAGTGAGCGCTTCCCTTATATGAAGAACGTGGTGTTCATCGGTATGGAGAAGTATCGCGGTATGTTCAACACCGCTGAGTTGCTGCTCTTAGGTCAGAACGTGGAGGACGAGACCCTGCTGGAGATGAAGAGCAAGGTGACCTGTCACGATGTCTGCAACATGCAGTATACCTCAGGCACGACAGGCTTCCCCAAGGGTGTGATGCTGACGCACTTTGGCATCGCTAATGACGGATATTTCACGGGTGAGAACATGGGCTTCACACAGGACGACAAACTCTGTGTCTGTGTGCCGCTGTTCCATTGCTTCGGTGTGGTGCTCGCCACGATGAACTGTCTGACGCACGGCTGTACCGAGGTGATGGTCGAGAAGTTCGACCCGCTGGTGGTGCTGGCTTCCATCCATAAGGAGCGGTGTACGGCCGTCTATGGCGTGCCCACGATGTTTATCGCCGAACTGAACCACCCGATGTTCTCGATGTTCGACCTGACCTGTCTGCGAACGGGTATCATGGCAGGTTCGCTGTGTCCTGTGGAATTGATGAAGCAGGTCTCCGAGAAGATGTATATGACCATCACGAGTGTGTACGGTCTGACGGAGTCGTCACCAGGTATGACACAGACCTGTCTGAACGATACCTTCGAGCAGCGCTGTACGACCGTAGGCCGCGACTATCCGTTTGTCGACGTGAAGGTGCTCGATCCTGAGACTGGTGAGGAGTGTCCCGTCGGCGTACAGGGTGAGATGTGCTGTAAAGGCTTCAACGTGATGAAGGGCTACTACAAGAACCCCGAGGCCACGGCTGAGGTGATCGACAAGAACGGCTATCTGCACTCGGGCGACCTGGGCGTGAAAGACGAGCAGGGCTTCTATAAGATCACGGGTCGCATCAAGGACATGATCATCCGTGGTGGTGAGAACATCTATCCGCGTGAGATCGAGGAGTACCTCTATCACATGCCCGGCATCCGTGACGTACAGGTGGCTGCCGTGCCGTCGAAGAAATACGGTGAGGCCGTGGGTGCCTTCATCATCCTGGAAGAGGGCGTGAAGATGGAGCCGGAGGATGTACAGGAGTTCTGCCGCGGAAAGATTGCCCGTTATAAGATTCCGAAGTACGTGTTCTTCATCGACCAGTTCCCGCTGACAGGCTCCGGCAAGATTCAGAAGTTCAAACTGAAGGAGATGAGCCTCGCCCTCTGCGAGAAGTTCGGATATGAAGTAATATAAATTATAGTTTACAGTTGACGGTTTAAGTTCTTGCGTCCTTTCAATAGCAAGCGAGCAGAGCTCGAGCGTACAGATGATATGCTGGCAAGCCGTTCTGAGGATACCGCCTATAGAAGTAATCAACTGTAAACCGTAAACTGTAAACAGTAAACAAGAAGAAAGATGTTTGAGAATTTAAGTGACAGACTTGAGAGATCGTTTAAGATCCTGAAGGGTGAGGGCAAGATCACCGAGATCAATGTTGCCGAGACCCTGAAGGACGTCCGCCGTGCACTGCTTGATGCCGACGTCAACTATAAGGTGGCCAAGAACTTTACCGACACGGTGAAGCAGAAGGCGCTGGGTATGAACGTGCTGACGGCTGTGAAACCGAGCCAGTTGATGGTGAAGATCGTTCATGACGAACTGGCCGAACTCATGGGTGGTAAAGCCTCAGAACTGAAGGTCGAGGGACGTGCAGGAGCCCCTGCCATCATCCTGATGTCGGGTCTGCAGGGCTCTGGTAAGACCACGTTCAGCGGTAAACTGGCCAACCTGTTGAAGACCCGCAACCACAAGAAACCTTTGTTGGTAGCCTGCGACGTGTATCGTCCGGCTGCCATCGAGCAGTTGAAGGTTGTCGGTGAGAGTGTCGGTGTGCCCGTCTATACTGAGCCTGACAACAAGAACGTCGTCGAGATAGCCAACCATGCCATCGCCGAAGCCAAGGCCAAGGCCAACGATGTGGTCATCATCGATACCGCCGGTCGTCTGGCTGTCGATGAGGAGATGATGCAGGAGATAGAGACACTGAAGAAGGCCGTCAATCCCAACGAGACGCTCTTCGTGGTCGACTCGATGACGGGTCAGGATGCCGTGAATACCGCCAAGGAGTTCAACGACCGTCTCGACTTCGACGGCGTGGTGCTGACCAAACTCGATGGTGATACCCGAGGTGGTGCTGCCCTCTCCATCCGTACGGTGGTGACGAAGCCCATCAAGTTCGTCGGTACGGGTGAGAAGATGGAGGCCATCGATGTGTTCCATCCTGAACGTATGGCCGACCGTATCCTTGGTATGGGTGATGTCGTATCGCTCGTCGAGCGGGCACAGATGCAGTACGACGAGGAAGAGGCCAAGCGCCTGGAGAAGAAGATCCGTAAGAACAAGTTCGACTTCGACGACTTCATGGGTCAGATCCAGCAGATCAAGAAGATGGGCAACCTGAAGGATCTTGCCTCGATGATCCCTGGAGTAGGCAAGCAGATCAAGGACCTTGACATCGACGACGACGCCTTCAAGGGCATCGAAGCCATCATCAACTCGATGACACCGAAGGAACGTCAGAATCCCGATATCATCAACCAGAGCCGTCGCCGTCGTATTGCTGCTGGTTCAGGTACGAAACTCGACGATGTGAACCGCTTGATGAAACAGTTCGACCAGACGCGTAAGATGATGAAGATGGTCAGTGGCATGGGCTCCTCGAAGATGGCTCAGATGGCCAACGCGATGAAGGCCATGAAGGGAGGAGGAATTCCGAAATTTTAACTTTGTTTACAGTTGACGGTTTACAGTTTACAGATGATATGCTGGCAAGCCGTTCTGACTATAGAAGTAATCCGCTCGAGCTTTGCTCGCTTGCTACCGAAGGGACGCAAGAACTGTAAACCGTAAACTGTAAACTGTAAACTGTAAACAGAAAAAATATGCAACTAATTGACGGAAAAGCAACAGCAGCAGCCATCAAGGCTGAGATTGCCGAAGAGGTAAAGGAGATCATGGCTCGTGGCGGCAAACAGCCCCATCTGGCAGCAGTGTTGGTAGGTCACGACGGTGGTTCGGAGACTTACGTTAAAAATAAGGTACTCGCGTGCGAGGCTTGTGGTTTCAAGTCCACACTTATCCGTTTTGAGGATAACATCACCGAGGCCGAACTCCTGGCTTGTGTGGATAAACTGAATAAGGACGACGATGTCGACGGCTTCATCGTACAACTGCCTCTGCCGAAGCATATCGATGAGCAGAAGATCATCGAGGCCATCGACTATCGTAAGGATGTCGACGGTTTCCATCCCATCAATGTCGGCCGTATGGCCATCGGCCTGCCGTGTTTCATCTCGGCCACGCCACTGGGCATCATCACCCTGTTGAAGCGCTATGGCATCGAGACCTCAGGTAAGAAGTGTGTCATCCTCGGACGTTCAAACATCGTCGGTAAGCCCATGGCCCAGTTGATGATGCAGAAACAGTATGGCGACGCTACCGTCACCGTCTGCCACTCGCGTTCGAAGACCCTGAAGGAAGAGTGCCGTGCAGCCGATATCATCATCGCCGCCATCGGACAGCCCGATTTCGTGACGGCTGATATGGTGAAGGAGGGTGCTGTGATCGTCGATGTGGGTACTACCCGAGTGCCTGATGCCACCCGTAAGAGCGGTTTCCGCCTGAACGGTGACGTGAAGTTCGACGAGGTCAGTCCCAAGTGCTCATACATCACGCCTGTTCCTGGCGGGGTGGGGCCGATGACCATCTGTTCGCTGATGAAGAACACCCTCGCTGCCGGGAAAAAAGAGTATTATAAGTGAAGCATGAAGCCTGAAGAATTGATGTCGGCAGAGGATTGGTACGAGCAGGGCAATGCCTTTCGTAAAGAGTCGAAATGGCATGAGGCCATCAACTGCTATATCCAGGCCATCGAACTCGACCCCGACAGTCCTGCTGTCGAGGCCAAGCGTATGCTCGACGATATCATGGCCTTCTATTGTAAAGATATGTATAATCCGTGAACGAAGAGGGTTTTGAACAGTCTGATCTGGTTATGCGTGTCGCAACCCAGGTGATCTGCCACACGCTGGTGAACTGTCAGGATCTTTTTCTGCAGGAGCGCTTTGCTGTGGCCCATGCCATTCTCCAGCGGGTGATGACCACACACCTTTGCAACCACAAACTGACCAAGGAGGGGTTGGTCTATGAATATAAGGGCCAGCCGTTTGAACTGCATGAGGAGTATAAGACGATGACCCTGACTCGCACAGTATACGAGCATCTGGCCATGTTCTACTTCCTCTTCGAGCATCCGAAGACAGATGAGGAGCGTGAGACCGTATGGAAGAATTGGCAGAGTGATAACTGGCGGGAGATGATATCCTTCAGCCAGGCCTGGCGATACCTCTTTAAGAACAAGGAGATGGCATCGTTCTATCGTCAACTGAGCATGCACTGCCATCCCATGTATCAGGGGCTGGTGCAGTATCAGAACCAGGATGTGGCTGATGAAGGTAACGCCGCCGTGCCACTCTTTTTCTCCTCCTGTTTCCTGGCACAACTGACACGCTTGTTCCTGAAACAGGTACCTGACGGATGGGACATGCTCCGCAAGGAGTTCACCGAGCGCGAACTCTCCACCTTCAAAGGCCTCTCGCAAATGTGTAAATCTTAGCATACGGCTGCTTTAGCCTGTATGCCTCCATTAAGGTGGTGCGAGAATACATATATAATAATATGTAATCTTTATATCCGCAGATGTCGCCAGAGGCATCGTGGAATCCTTTTCCATAGGCTGGTCAGCAGACGGTATTTCCAGTCGATGACCTGTATGTGCCTGCGGTGGTGGATGGCGGAAAGGATATCCCTGGCCACACTCTCGGGCTTGAGCATCATCGGATAACGGAAGTCGCCGTCGAGCAGGGCGGTATCTACGAAGCCTGGACGGATATCGGTGAATCGGATCTTCAGCCCCCGGCTGTTGGCTTGTTGTTCGAGAGCCTGCAGGTAGACATTCTGCATGGCCTTGGTAGCCGAGTAACTGGGGGCGGGACCAAGTCCCTTTGTGCCTGCTATGGAGGTGATGGCAGCGATATGTCCACGACCCTGTTCAGCGAAGTAGCGATAGGCCTCGCCGATCATTCTGGTGAAGCCCATAGCGTTGGTTTGCATGGTCGCCAGTTCGATGCCTTCCTCCAGTTCGCGGTTCTGCTTGCCGATGCCTGAGGCATAGAAGAAGAGGTCCATGCCGCCTATGCGGCCGATGAGCGTTCTCAGCCTGGCGGGCGCATCCTCCTGCGTGACATCGATCTTCTCGATCGCTGCGGCACCCAGTTCTTTCAGACGTTCCTCCCTCCTGGCTGCAGCGCCGACCGTCCAACCCTCCTTTATCAGCAGTCTTGCTACTTCTCTTCCGATACCTGAAGAGGCTCCGATGACAATTGCCTTTTTCATCATTCCTTATTGATTTTCGTGTCATTGACGATGCAAAGGTAGGGCAAAAAGTGAAAAATGGAAAGAAAAAATCCATTTTCTTTTGCATTTTGCTCACTTATTTGTACCTTTGCACCCCGAAATTGAGAGTTTAATGCATTAAACAGGATAATATGGCAAAATTAAAAGGTGCTATTGAGGTGAATACTGAGCGCTGCAAGGGATGCCAGTTGTGCATCATTGCCTGCCCTCAGAAGGTCATCGCTCTGGCCAACAAAGTGAATCTGCACGGTTATCCGTATGTGGAGGCTGTCAATGAGGAGGCCTGTGTGGGCTGTGCCTCGTGCGGCATCGTCTGCCCCGATGGATGTATCACCGTGTATCGTAAAAAAGTGGAGGAATAAGTTATGGCAGAAGAACGTGTAATCGAGAACTCGCTTGCTACCGAAGGGACGCAAGAAGTTGTGTTGATGAAAGGCAATGAGGCCATTGCCCATGCTGCTATTCGTTGCGGATGCGACGGCTATTTCGGCTATCCTATTACTCCCCAGAGTGAAGTGATTGAGACGCTGGCAGAACTTAAGCCGTGGGAGACTACCGGTATGCAGGTGGTTCAGGCCGAGAGTGAACTGGCCAGTATCTATATGGTCTATGGTGCAGCCGGAGCAGGTAAGCGTGCCATGACCTCATCGAGTTCTCCTGGTATCGCCCTGATGCAGGAGGGTATCACCTACATGGCTGGTGCCGAGGTGCCGGGCGTGTTTGTGAACGTCCAGCGCGGCGGCCCTGGTTTGGGAACGATCCAGCCTTCGCAGGGTGACTATTTTCAGGCTACCCGCGGTGGTGGTAATGGTGACTACAAGGTAATCGTGCTGGCTCCTAACTCTGTACAGGAGATGGCCGACTTCGTAGATCTCGCCTTTGAGTTGGCATTCAAGTATCGTAACCCTGCCATGATTCTGTCCGACGGTGTGATCGGTCAGATGATGGAGAAGGTGGTGTTGCCGCCACAGAAACCCCGTCGTACTGACGAGGAGGTCATCAAGCAGTGTCCCTGGGCCTCTACAGGTAAGCCCAAGAATCGTGAGCGCGTCGTGATCACCTCTTTGGAGTTGAAGCCAGAGATCATGGAGCAGCGCAATCTTGCCTTGCAAGAGAAATATCGTAAGATTCAGGAGAACGAGGTCCGCTTCGAGGAGCAGCATATGGATGATGCAGAGTATGCCATCGTGGCCTTCGGAAGTGCTGCCCGTTTGTCGGAGAAGGCTATCGAGATTGCCCGTGAACAGGGCGTCAAGGTCGGTCTGTTCCGTCCGATCACGCTGTTCCCGTTCCCCATCAAGCAGATTGAGGCATTGTCGAAGAAGGTGAAGGGTATCCTCGTGGTGGAGATCAATGCCGGACAGATGGTACAGGATGTGCGTCTGGCTGTGAATGGTGCCATTCCCGTAGAGCAGTTCGGCCGTCTCGGCGGTATTGTTCCAGAACCCGAGGAAATCGTAGAGGCTTTAAAGCATTTGACAATTTGACAATTTACGATTTGACAATCTGGCTGTGCGCCAATTGTGAAATAGTGAAAGAGTAAAATAGTGAAATAAGAAAATGGATAGAAATCAGATAGTTCAACCCGAGAATATCGTCTGCAAGAAGCCGACGCTCATGAACGACAATAATATGCACTACTGTCCGGGCTGCTCGCACGGTGTGGTGCATAAACTCATTGCCGAAGTGATCGAAGAGATGGGTATGGAAGAGAAGGCTGTAGGCGTATCGCCTGTAGGCTGTGCCGTCTTCGCGTACAATTATATAGATATCGACTGGCAGGAGGCTGCCCATGGTCGTGCTCCCGCATTGGCTACGGGTATCAAGCGCTGCTGGCCTGATCGTCTGGTGTTCACCTATCAGGGTGACGGTGACCTGGCCTGTATCGGTACTTGTGAGACCATCCATGCCCTGAACCGTGGCGAGAATATCGTCATCATCTTCGTCAACAATGCCATCTATGGTATGACGGGCGGTCAGATGGCACCTACCACGCTGATTGGTCAGAAGACCTCTACTTGTCCTTATGGCCGTGATCCTCAGTTGCACGGTTATCCCCTGAAGATGGCAGATATCGCTGCTGGTCTCGAGGGTACCTGCTATGTCACTCGTCAGAGTGTCGAGAGCGTCGCTTCCATCAACAAGGCCAAGAAGGCGCTGCGCAAGGCTTTCGAGGCTTCGATGGCTGGCAAGGGCTCAAGCCTCGTGGAGTTCGTCTCTACCTGTAACAGCGGATGGAAACTGACTCCTGCCAAGGCTAACGAATGGATGAAGGAGAACATGTTCCCCTTCTATCCCAAAGGCGACCTCAAGGATACAACGAAATGAGAATAATGTTTATAGTTTAAAGTTTATAGTTTATAGATGATATGTTCTATAGGTAGAATGGCTTGCAGGGTAATCAACTATAAACTATAAACTCTAAACAATAAACAAGAAGAAAAAGATAAAACGATGAAAAAGGAAATAATTATCAGTGGTTTCGGAGGTCAGGGCGTGCTCTCGATGGGTAAGATTCTGGCCTATAGTGGACTGATGGAGGATAAGGAGGTGACTTGGATGCCTGCCTACGGTCCTGAGCAGCGTGGTGGTACAGCCAACGTGACGGTGATCGTCAGCGACGAGCGCATCTCTTCGCCCATCCTCAGCAAGTACGACATCGCCGTGGTGCTGAACCAGCCTTCGCTGGAGAAGTTCGAGCCGAAGATTAAGCCTGGTGGTATTCTCATCTATGATGGCTTTGGCATCATCAACAAGCCCACCCGTAAGGATATTACTGTCTATGAGATCAACGCCATGGACAAGGCTGCTGAGATGAAGAACGGTAAGGTCTTTAATATGATTGTTCTCGGCGGTCTGCTGAAGGTGGCTCCCGTCGTCAGCGATAAGGGTGTGGAGAAGGCTTTGAAGAAGACGCTACCTGAGCGCCATCATGACCTCATACCCTTGAATATGGAGGCTCTCAAAGAAGGAGCCAAGATTATCCAGGAGGTCTAAGAAATCTTTGTGTTAGTCAAGAATTTGAGAATTAGAGAATTATTGCTTAGCCCAGAAGTGGAGGCCTTTAGCGAAGCGACAATTCTCTAATTCTCAAATTCTTGATAAAAATATTTGCTCTTTATTATATTCCCTTCATGGAGAGGGAGATACGGTTGCGTCGACGGTCTACCTCGATGACTCGGACCTGTACGTGCTGATGGAGTTTCACCACATCGAGCGGATGGGCGATGCGACGATTGGCCATCTGTGAGATATGTACCAATCCGTCCTGATGGACGCCGATATCGACGAAGGCTCCGAAGTTGGTGATGTTTGTGACGATACCAGGCAATACCATACCCTCTACAAGGTCGTCGATGGTGGAGACATTCTTGTCGAACTCAAACTCCTCTAACTGTTCACGAGGGTCGCGTCCAGGCTTCTCCAGTTCCTTCATGATATCCGTCAGGGTAGGGATACCCACCTCGGCTGTCACATATTTCTTGATATCGACGGCTTCACGTTTCTCTTTATTATTAATAAGGTCAACGACGGTGCAGTCATGATCCTTGGCCATCTGCTCGACGATAGGATAACTCTCTGGATGGACAGCAGAGTTATCGAGCGGGTTCTTGGCATCAGGGATACGCAGGAAGCCTGCGCATTGCTGATAGGCAGAAGGGCCGAGACGCGGCACCTTCTTCAGTTCGGCGCGAGAGGTGAAGGCACCGTGCTCCTTGCGATAGTCCACAATATTCTTGGCCAGAGTGGGGCCGAGACCACTGACATACATCAGCAGATGCTGTGAGGCGGTGTTCAGGTTGACGCCAACGGAGTTGACACAACTCTCTACGGTCTGGTCGAGGGAGTGTTTGAGTTTTGTCTGGTCCACGTCATGCTGATATTGTCCGACGCCGATACTCTTCGGGTCAATCTTCACCAGTTCGGCGAGGGGATCCATGAGACGACGGCCGATGGAGACAGCACCACGAACGGTCACATCCTCATCGGGGAACTCTTCACGGGCAATCTTCGAGGCGGAATAGACAGAGGCACCCGACTCCGAAACAACGAAGACCTGGGGTTTGAGTGTTGAGGTTTGAGATTTGAGGTCTGTGTCGATGTTATATTTCCCTGCGAGGGCATCCTTGATGAAATGCTCTGTCTCGCGGCTGGCCGTACCATTACCGATGGAGATGGCCTCAATCTGATATTTCTTGATCATCTTCTGGATGGCGATGGCAGCCTCTGTCCGCTTGTTGACGGGCGGGTGGGGGAAGATGGCCTCATGGTGGAGCAGGTTGCCCTGGGCATCGAGGCACACCACCTTACAGCCAGTACGGAAGCCGGGGTCGACGCCCATCACCCTTTTCTGTCCAAGAGGCGCACCCAGCAACAGTTGGCGCAGGTTCTCTGCAAACACATGGATAGCCTCTTCGTCGGCCTTCTCCTTGCTAAGCGCAGCAAACTCCGTCTCGATGGCGGGCTTAAGCAGACGTTTGTAGCCGTCGTCGATAGCCTCGGCCACCAGTTGTCCGCAAGGGGTGTTGCCATAGACATAATGACGCTTCAGCCGTTCTGCGGCCTCCTCGTCGTTAGGGGAGATCGTGACGCGGAGGATACCCTCGTCCTCACCCCGTCGCATGGCCAGCAGACGGTGGGAGGAGCAGCGCTTCAGAGGCTCCGACCAGTCGAAGTAGTCGCTGTACTTGGCGGCTTCGTCAGTATCTGCCTTGGACTTGATGACCTTCGAAGAGATGATAGCCTGACGACTGAAGGCGTTGCGGAGTTGCTGACGGCTGCGCTCGTCCTCGCTGACGGTCTCGGCGATGATGTCCTGAGCACCCTTAATGGCAGCATCCGCATCTTTCACATCGCCCTTGATAAAGCGTTCAGCAGCCCGCTCGGGGTCTCGTTCTCGCTGGACGAGGAGGATCTGTGCCAAAGGCTCCAGTCCCTGCTCACGAGCCACCTGGGCTCTGGTTCTGCGCTTAGGCTTATAGGGCAGGTAGATATCCTCCAGTTCTGTGGCATCCCAGCAGGCGTCGATGCGCTGCTGCAGTTCGGGCGTCATCTTCTCGAGGTCGGTGATGGTCTTCGTGACCGTCTCCTTACGTTTTTGTATCTCTTTCAGTTTGTCGTAACGGTCGCTGATGGCGGCTATCTGCACCTCGTCGAGACCACCTGTCCGTTCCTTCCTGTATCGTGAGATGAAGGGGATGGTACAGCCTTCCTCCAGGAGTGACAATGTATTGGCTACGGCCCGTTCCTGCAACTGAAGGGCTTTGGCTATGAGTTCTGCAAAGATGTTCTTTTCCATATGCTATGGGATAAAATCGTTAATTTGTGTGCAAAAATAACAATAATCCGCGAGAAATGTGTAATTTTGCAGCCCGAAAGTAGAAAAAATTGAGTAATTGAGATAATGAGAGAATGAGAAACAGGTTTCTTATCCTATTCTTGCTGTTTCTGACGGCCCTCTGTTCTGTGCAGGCACAGGACACGCCTAATGCCCGTCAGGCCCGTCGCATCTTCAATAACGCCTACCAGCAGGTGTTCGGCGAGCAGGGTGCTACGTTGCACTATGACGTGAACATCATCGGCATCTATAAGACCAATGGCACGATATGGTATAAAGGCAAGAAGAGCAAGTTCGTGGACGAGAAGATGAACTCCTGGAACGACGGCACGACGGTCTATACCATCAAGAAAAAGAAAAAGAAGAAAGAGGTGGAGATCCATAATGCGAGGAACAACAAGTCGGACAAGTATTCCTCGAAATTCAAGTTTGAACCCGAGAATTTCGACTATAGCATCGCTGAGCATGAGCAGGGCCTGATGGTGACGCTGAAGGCCAAGAAGGGTGCGAAGGGTATCAAGGAGATCCACGCCCTGGTGGAGCGAAAGACCTATCACCCCATCAGCGTCCGTATCAAGATCTCCATCATCTGGACGACCATCAAGGTCTCCAACTTCCGTTCTGGCGGTATCACCGACGAGATGCTCCGTTTCCCGAGGGAACAGTTCAAGGACTACGAGTTCGTCGATAAGCGCGAGAAATAAAATGCAAACCTCATGATATCAGTAGAGAGTCTGAAAGTAGAGTTTGGCGTGAAGCCGTTGTTCGGTGATGCAAGTTTCGTCATCAACGACCGCGACCGCATTGCCCTTGTGGGAAAGAACGGCGCAGGCAAGTCTACGATGCTGAAGATCCTCTGTGGCCAGCAGAAACCCACGTCAGGAACGGTGAGCGTGCCCAACGACTGTCGTATCGGCTACCTGCCGCAGGTGATGATCCTGCAGGACAATACGACCGTCCGTGAGGAGGCTCAGAAGGCCTTTGCCGACATCACGAGGATGAAGGAACGCCTCGACGAGATGAACCAGCAACTGGCCGAACGTACTGACTATGAGAGTGAAAGTTACCTGGCGCTGATTGAGAAATACACCACTGAGCACGAGCGCTATCTGATGATGGGTGCTGAGAGCCGTGAGGCGGAACTCGAGCGAACACTCATCGGACTGGGTTTCCTGCGTTCCGACTTCGATCGCCCCACCTCTGAGTTCTCCGGAGGCTGGCGTATGCGTATCGAACTGGCTAAGATCCTTCTGCAGAAGCCCGACGTGCTGTTGCTCGACGAGCCCACGAACCACCTCGATATCGAGTCGATCCAGTGGCTGGAGCAGTTCCTCGCACAATCAGCGAGTGCCGTCGTCCTGGTGAGCCACGACCGTGCCTTTATAAATAATGTGTCGAACCGTACGCTGGAAATCTCCTGCGGAAGGATTATCGACTATAAGGTGAAATACAACGAATACGTCGTCCTGCGCCAGGAACGGCGCGAGCAGCAGTTGCGGGCCTATGAGAACCAGCAGAAGGAGATGGCCGACATGCGAGCCTTCATCGAGCGCTTCCGCTATCAGGCCACCAAGGCCGTGCAGGTGCAGCAGAAGATCAAACAACTGGAGAAGATCGTGCCCATCGAGATCGACGAGGTCGACAACTCCGCCATGCACCTGAAGTTCCCGCCTTGTCTGCGCTCTGGCGACTATCCGATCATCTGCGACGAGGTGCGAAAGGACTATGGTGCCCACACCGTGTTCGACCATGTGACGCTCACCATCAAACGGGGCGAGAAGGTGGCCTTCGTAGGCAAGAACGGCGAAGGAAAGTCTACCCTCGTGAAGTGCATCATGGGCGAGATCCCCTTTACGGGCGAACTGAAGGTCGGCCATAACATCCAGATCGGCTATTTCGCCCAGAACCAGGCCCAGTTACTCGACGAGAACCTCACCGTCTTCCAGACCATCGACAACGTGGCAAAGGGTGAGGTCCGTCTGCGCATCAATGATATCCTTGGCGCCTTCATGTTTGGCGGCGAGGAGAGTGACAAGAAGGTGAAGGTGCTCAGCGGGGGCGAGCGGAGCCGCCTGGCCATGATACGCCTGTTGCTGGAGCCCGTGAACCTGCTGATCCTCGACGAGCCGACGAACCATCTCGACATGCCTTCGAAGGATGTCCTTAAGGAGGCCATCCGTGCCTTCGAGGGAACAGCCATCATCGTGAGCCATGACCGCGAGTTCTTAGATGGCTTGGTCACGAAGGTCTTCGAGTTCGGAGGAGGGAGAGTCAGGGAGCATATCGGAGGCATCTACGACTTCCTTCAGGCCAAGAAGATCAGCGAACTCAGCGAACTGGGCAAGGCGGACGTCGTTTTCCCTCAGGGAAAACTGTCTTTTCCCTCAGAGAAAACATCGTTTTCCCTCAGAGAAAACAACGTTATCCCTGAGGGAAACAACCAGGAAACGCTATCCAAGGCCCTGAGTTATGCCGAGCACAAGGAACAGCAGAAGCGCATCAAGCGCGGAGAGAAGGCCGTGAAGGAGTCGGAAGCGAAGATTGAGAAGATGGAGAATCGCCTGAAGGAACTCGACGAACTGCTGATGATTCCAGAGAACGCCTCGGACATGACGCTGGTGACAGAGTATACCTCGACCAAGCGGAGCCTCGATGAAGAGGTGGAGCGCTGGGAGAAACTGAGTGAAGAATTAGAGAAACTAATCAATGAGTGATATGAAAAGAATCCTAACAATCTTAGTATTGGCATCATTTTCAATGATGACAATGGCCCAGGACGGACTGCGTTCCGGACTGGATGTGACGGACTTCAACCAGACGGTCCGTCCTGGTGATGACTTCTACGAGTATGCCTGTGGCGGATGGATGAAGAAGAATCCCCTGCCGGCAGCCTATTCCCGCTATGGCAGTTTCGACCGTCTGCAGGAAGACAACGACAAGCGGGTGAATGGTATCCTGAAGGAACTCCTGGAGAATACCTACGAGAAAGGGACGCTGGAGCAGAAACTCAGCGACCTCTATAAACTCGCGATGGACTCTGTCCGCCGCAATCAGGAGGGTGTGGCTCCGCTGATGCCGCTCATCAAGCGCTTCGAGGCTGCCAAGACCAATGAGCAGTTGCTGGCCATCCAACTGGAACTGGCTCCCTACGGGGAGGAGGAATTCTTCTTCATGGGCTTTGGGGCCGATGAGAAGAACGCCACGCAGAACATCCTGAACGTCAGCCAGGGTGGTCTCTCCATGGGTCAGAAAGAGTATTACCTCGACAACGACAAGGCGACAGCCGACATCCGCGAGGCATTCAAGAAGCATGTCGTCAAGATGTTCCAACTCTTCGGCTTCAGCAAAGGTGCTGCCACGAAGAAGATGCAGAATATCATGAAGGTGGAGACGGCCCTGGCCAAGGTGTCGAAGTCGCGCACCGAACTCCGTGACCCAGAGGCCAACTACAACAAGATGACGCTGCAGGAGTTTGAGGCTAAGTATCCTTTCCTTCCGTTGGTGAAGGTGATGAACGCTCAGGGCGTGGAGACGAAATACCTGCAGGAGATGGTTGTCGGACAGCCTGCTTTCTTAGAGGGAGCCAATGCGCTGGTGGCAGGTATCAAACCCGCTGAATATCGCGATGTGATGGAGTGGGGCTTTATCTCTGGTGCAGCCAACTATCTGAGCGACGCTACCGTGGCAGAGAGCTTCGACTTCAACGGCCGGGTCCGTTCTGGTCGTAAGGAGAATCATCCGCTGTGGAAGCGCAGCACCAGTCAGGTGGAGCGTATGATGGGTGAGGCACTGGGTAAGATCTATTCAGAGAAATACTTCCCTGAGGCCGCCAAGCAGCGTATGATCACGCTGATCAAGAACCTCCAGATAGCCCTTGGCGAGCGCATCGCCGCCCAGGACTGGATGGACGATTCGACCAAGGTGAACGCTCTGCTGAAACTGAATACGTTCTATGTCAAGGTGGGCTACCCAGACAAGTGGACGGACTTCTCCAAGCTTCAGATTGATCCTGCCAAATCTTATTACGAAAACATACAGGAGTGTTACAAGTTCTGGAACGCCTGGAGACTCGAACATACCGTCGGAAAGCCCGTGGACCGCGACGATTGGTACATGACGCCACAGACCGTCAATGCCTATTATAACCCCACGACCAACGAGATCTGCTTCCCCGCAGGAATCCTGCAATACCCGTTCTTCGATATGAATGCCGACGATGCCTTTAACTATGGGGCTATCGGTGTGGTGATCGGCCATGAGATGACCCACGGCTTTGACGATCAGGGGCGCCGCTTCGACAAGGACGGAAACATGCATGACTGGTGGAAGGAAGAAGATGGAAAGAATTTTACAGCCCGTACAGACAAGTATGCTGATTTCTTCTCGGCCATCAACGTGTTGCCCGACCTGAAGGGTAACGGTCGTCTGACCTTAGGAGAGAATCTCGCCGATCACGGTGGTCTGCAGGTGGCTTGGGCTGCCTATAAGAATGCCACGAAGCGCCAGCCGTTGGGTGAGAAGGACGGTCTGACCGCCGACCAGCGTTTCTTCCATGCCTATGCTGGTGTCTGGGCTGGTAATATCACAGAGGAGGAAATCCGTAATCGTACGAAGAGCGACCCCCACTCATTGGGACGCTGGCGTGTCAATGGTGCCCTTCCGCATGTCAATGCCTGGTACGAGGCCTTTGGGGTGAAAGAGGGCGATAAGATGTTCATTCCTGAGTCGGAACGCCTCCAATTGTGGTAAAAATAGGACTTTTTAGCATAAAATGCCGTCGTAAATGTAAATTTACGGCGGTTTTTTTTGTAAGTTTTGTTTTTTTTCATATCTTTGCACCTAAGTTATGATAAAATGCTAAATTATGATGGACGAAGATATTACACTTAACCCGGAAAATAATAGTAATTCTGTGCTGGAGAGACAGCGCGAGGAGATGACTCGTACAAGAGAAGTCGAGACGCGTGGTCAGCAGCAGATGCAGATGCAAAGCGCCGTTGGCGTCAAGTGTCCCCATTGTGGGACCATCAACGACCCTGAGGCCGCCTATTGTGCATCGTGTGGTAATCCAATCGGCAAGGTCGCATGCCCGAATTGTGGAGCCGAACTCGATCCTGATGCCGATTTCTGTGAGTCGTGCCGTAGATACATCAAGCGCGATATCTGCAGTTTCTGTGGCGCCAGACTCGGCAGCAATGATGCATTCTGTCCTGAATGTGGAAGTCCGAGGGGAGGCATTGTTTGTCCGGTGTGCCATACGTTGAACGACTTCTCTTTCTGTAAACAGTGCGGAACGGCCTTGACAGAAGAAGCACGCCAGTTGATGGAACGTGTTCATGAGATGCCTGAATTCAAAGAACTGCAGAAGTTGGCTTCAAGTCTTCAGCAACTGGAGCAGTCTATCCCATACACTTCGGAGCGCGACCTCCTCAAGGATCAGCGGAACATCAAACTGCGTGAACGTGTGCTTACCTTGTTGGCTGAAGACCGTGGTATCGCTCATCCTGTGATTCCAGAGTCAGAGAATAAACGCATGAGCAAGGAGGAGTATAACGCCAAGAAGAAGGAACGTCTCGAGCAGATTGCTGCCATTCTGGATAAGATGGTCCAGAAGCCTCAGCCGAAGCCGGCTCAGGTTCGCAACTACGCAATGGCCTGCCGTCCGCAAGGGGTCAGGCTGGCATGGGAGTGTAATTTCAAGCATGCCTTGCACTCTAGTCCCTGTGGCTGTGCCAAACCACAGTTGGGGGGTAAGTGGCTTATCCTTGGCAAAGACGTGAAAAAAGAAATTAAAGACGATTTGTAATAGATATGAATACGGAAAGAACCTTGGACCCTGAGATTTCTAATCAGACGGATCATACCATAAGGCCTGATGATGATACGACGATGCGCCCTGCGACAGTCGGACCAGAAGCCCCGTCAATAGACGGGACGGCGCGTGCTGACGGTGCCATCGCCTCGAACGATGACGTTAAGGAAGACAATTTTATCCTCAAAGGTCTTAACTATCGGCGGTTGAGTGTCCTGAGCGACAACTCCGGTGAGGCTCAGGTGTTCCTGGTGGAGCGTGACGGGGAGACCTTTGTCCTGAAGATTTATTATCCGAATTTCGACGTGAATAAGAAGATTCTTCAGGCTGTCTATAATTTCGGTTTTGAGATGATAGTCAGGGTCTATGACTTCGGTAAGACCTATGTCGAAGGCAAGCACCGTTATTATGAGTTGATGGAATATCTGAGCGGAGGCACCTTATCCGAGTACCGCCTGAATGGCGACCTGGACAAGTTCCGTCGCATTGCCCTCCAAGGGGCTGCCGCCTTGGCCTATTGCCATGAGAGCAGTATCCTGCATAAGGATGTCAAGCCCAGTAACTTCTTCTTCCGTGATAAGGAGCATACGGAACTGGTATTGGGCGATTTCGGTATCTCGAGCCTGTTAGACCAAGACGGGAAAGCCCATAAGACCACTCAGGCCCGTACCCCGATCTATGCTGCTCCGGAGATGTATTCCGATGTGATAGATGGTGTGGTGGAGGTAACGCCTGCTGCCGACTTCTATTCGCTGGGTGTCACCCTGATGACGCTATGGCTGGGAGAGTCGCCTATGAGTTCCAACGAACGGGTGATGATGAGGCAGAAGAATGAAGGGCGCATCCCCCATATGAATGAACTGCCGGAGCGTGTCAGGCTGATTGTACAGGGACTGACCGTGGTGAATCCCACTAAACGCTGGGGTTATGATCAGGTGGAGGAGTGGTTCCTGGGTGGAACACCTCATGTTGATCTGTCTTCGCCTTTCCTGAAATACAAGAGTTTTATTGTCGACCCGGACCGCAATCTGGTGGCAGACAATATCCACGAACTGATACCTTTGCTCCTCGATAATGAGAAACTCGCTATGGGGTATCTGTACAATGGCCGTATCAGCAGTTGGCTGGAGTCCTGTGGCAATCAGAAACTGAGTACTATTGTCAAGGATATCGTGGTGAACCGCTATCCCGTCGACCAGCATGCAGGCCTGATGGCTGCTGTCTACGCCATGGAGCCGACCTATCCTTACAAGGATATCAAGGGGAACCTGTGCGACGATATCCATAGCGTGGCCATCTCGCTGCTGAGTTATCAGAAGGAATATGGCTTGCTGCTGACGAATCCCAACGACAGCCTGTTCCTGTACTTAGAGTCACACACCAAGTGTAATGTGGACCGTATCCGTTCTTATTTCAAGAACGCAGAGGCTTCACAGATTCGTGTGGCTATTATCCGGACTGCCTATGAGATTGATCCGGAGATTCCGCTGATTGCTCGTTGTCCGTCTTCTTCGTTGAAGGAGATCGTGAAGACTTTTGGTCATGAGAGGCTGACGGAGGATGACTGGCGCAGTCTGACTGACGGTCGTCTGCTGTCGTGGATGTATAGCCATGAGGACCGGATGGCCTGCGAGAGTCTGAGGATACTGACTGAGGGTCAGCCTTATTCAGAGGCTTTGGCCTATAAGGTGCTATACAATCTGGACCGTGATGCGGCCTACGACTTAAAGACTGCCTTCACGCCGGCTCAGATAGGTGAATATCTCTCAGAGCGCCTGAAGAATGCTGAGCATCTCGGAGAGAAAGAGTTCTGTACGGAGATGAATGATCTGACGGACTTGACAGGTCGCTTCAGTTATTATGCACAGTTGCATGGATGGACGGAGATTCTTAATGAATATAACCGTTGCTTCGATATGAAGTCAGAAGAGAACCGTGACCGTCTGGGACTCTATGACTACAAGACGGCTACATATCGTTTCTGCCGTATCCTTGGCGTTACTCCCGCCTACAAGATGCCTGATGGAACGGAATATACTGACGGACTGAATCTGAATATCCACAACAACTCTCAGGTTCGCAATGAGATACGTAATGGCTCCTTCACTCAGTGGCTGTCGGTGTTCTATCATGAGAATCCACATACAGACTTCGCTGAGGAATATGCCTACGAAAGGTCGTTGGAGCAGTGGTTAAGGGCACTTGGCGATATAGATGTCTCTTATCCATATTATAAACGATTTGTCGATGCCAGCGAGGAGACGTCAAAGCGGGTTAGGAATGTGCGTGATAATTGGGCCAAGGCCCGGGATAGGGAGAAGTTGTGGCGGACGGTCTTCTATTCGTTATGTGGCATCTGGATTCTGCTGGTGCTGCTCATCGGTGTCAAGGATCGTACATATCTGCTGGATCATACTTTCCTTTGCATCGGTTTGCCTTTGGGTGGTATGACGGCTGTCATTGTCGGAACAAGGGCATATTTCCGTGGTTACGGTTTCGTCTTCTCATGCCTTTGGGGGTTTGCAGGTTTCTTGTCATCCATTATACCTATTTTATTTCTTAAATATATAGGTCAGTCGCATCCGGGCGTGTTCAATGTGGCCATTATCCTCATAACCCTCGCCTACATGCTGATTTGTCATCTGACAGATTTCCGTGGCGATGAGAAGGCTGATAGCAAACTGATTTCTGAGGTGCTGGATGATGACGTGAAGTCAACGTTGCTGGAGCCGCTTTACTATACCTTCAAGACAAAGTCGTATAAGTTTAACGGTTCTAAGTTTGGCATGTTGAATGAAGTAACGGATCAGGTACGTTCTATCAGCGGCGAAAGTGTGCTTCACTATGTCCTGTGGAGCATCCTGGCGCTGATCTTCGTCCTGAATTTCATCCTATTCAGCCCCAGTCTCTTAAATGTCAGCAACCCAGATAAGATTAGCATCTCTCCATCGGCATTGATGCGCCAATTAGAAAAAGACGTAGAATAATGGTTTGTGAGAATTGTCATAAGGAAAACAGAAGCGTAGCGAAATTCTGCAGGTGGTGCGGAGCGCCTCTAAGGAGTCAGGACCTGTTAGATCGTCTGGTAGGGCTTGACGAAGTGAAGCAGCAATTGAAGACTATCGTCAATACCTATACCTATCTTCAGTCCCGCAAGGATATTGCTAAAGTCCGGATTTCCGTTAATGCCATCGTCATTGGCGAGACGGGAACAGGTAAGACCATGCTCGCTGAGATCCTCCGTGACTATTTCTACAAGCATAAGATTATTGAGAAGCCAAAACTGACGATGGTCGATGCTGTTGACTATCAGCGGTTTGTGGACAAATGGGACGATAATATCAAGAAGGCCAAGGGCGGTATCCTGTTTTTTGACAATGTGCAGAAACTTCTGCCAGACAAGTACTCCAATCAGGTAAATCCCCTTGACAAACTGTTCGTGGAGATGGACAAGTGGGAGGATAATCCCATTGTGGTCATATCCGGTCTGACGAAGGGCCTGGAGGATTTCCTTGAGAGCAATCCTGCCGTTACCAACCGTTTCAAGTATACCTTCCGTCTTCCTACACCAGGCTATCATGAACTTGCAGACATCTGTAAGATGAACCTGCGGACAAAGTATGGTATTACCAAATTCTCGCAGGAAGCCGAAAACCAACTCTCACGCTATTTCAAATATCAGATTAAGACCAAGGACGAACTCTTTGGTAATGGTCATCTGGCCAATAAGACCGCCGAGGATATCTTCACCCAGTTCATCAGCCGTGGTGCCGATGCGACAGAGGTGGAACGCGATGATATCAAGGGTTATGTACCGGAGGAACGATCCATAGAGGACATCCTGAGGGATCTTGACAGATACATCGGCATGGACGAGGTGAAGAGTGCTGTCCGTGAGATGGCCTATTCGGTGCAGAATGCCATGCAGCGGGCTGAACGTGGTCTGGGCGAACAGGAGAAGATGTCGATGCACATCATCCTGACGGGTAATCCAGGAACGGGTAAGACGACCATTGCCAGGAAACTGGGTGAGATATTGGCATCTGTGGGTTATCTCGACAGCGGACATGTGGTCGAAGTGGACCGTGCGAAGATGGTCAGCCCCTATCAGGGAGAGACGCCCAAGGTTGTCGACCGTCTGTGCGACAAGGCGATGGGTGGTATTCTCTTTGTGGATGAGGCCTATACCCTGGCACCGTTGAGTGCTGCAGGAGAGCGTGACAACCAGGGCGCACAGGCTTTGGAGAAACTGATGAAGCGGATGGAGGATGACCGCGGCAAGTTTATTGTCATCGCTGCCGGCTATCGGATGGAGATGGAGAATCTCTTCCGCATCAATCCGGGCTTCCGAAGCCGTTTCAACTATTTCCTTGATATTAAAGACTACACGCCAGACCAGTTGTTCCAGATCATGCTTGTCTTCGCCAAGGACAAGAAATACATCTTCTCGAAAGAGGGTGAGGAACTGGCTAAGAAGATGATCACGGAGATGTATAACTCCCGTGACAAAGACTTTGCCAATGGCCGTACGATGCGTTCGCTCTTTGACCAGATCTGTAAGAAGCAGGCCCAGCGGTTGCAGGGTGCCAGCATCGCCAATATGACAAACGAGGAACTGATGACCATCAAGGAGGAGGATATACCTTACGAGGCTCCCAAGTCGGTGGACATCTCTGACTGTCTGGCAAAGTTGGATGGTCTGGTAGGTCTTACTGCTGTGAAGAAGGAAGTCTCCAATTTGGCATCCTTCCTGAACCTGCAGATCAAGCGTGGCGAGACCAATACCTTCCAAGGCAAGCATTATGTCTTTACAGGTAATCCAGGAACGGGTAAGACCACCGTTGCCCGTATCATGGCTGATGTCTTCAAGACTCTCGGCATCGTGGCAAAGGGCCAACTGGTGGAGGCAGACCGCTCCAAACTGGTGGCAGGCTTCTCCGGACAGACGGCTATCAAGACCAACCAACTGGTGGATCAGGCCATGGGCGGTGTGTTGTTCATCGATGAGGCTTACACGCTGAAGTCTGGCGATGGCGACACCTTTGGCTCGGAAGCCATAGACACCTTGTTGAAACGATTGGAAGACGATCGCGGCAAGTTCATCTGTATCGTGGCTGGCTATACCGATCAGATGCATGACTTTATCGACTCGAACCCAGGATTGAAGAGCCGCTTTACTCAGACTATCCATTTCGACGACTATACGCCCGATGAACTGACGGAGATCTTCCTCAATATGGCAAAGGGCAAGAACTTCAATGTTGACGAAGAAACACGCGCTGCCATCCACCGCCAGTTCGAACAACTCTATCTGCGACGTGACAAGAACTTCGGCAATGCCCGTGAGGCAAGAAGAGTCTTTGACGAGGCCGTCGAGCGCCAGAGTCAGCGTCTGGTGAAACTGATGAACGATCCAGGCTTCCAGGAGAGCGATATGTTCAGTCTGACGACCGAAGACCTGCCTATGGCTCAGAGTGAGGCAGCCCGTCCGCTCGATGAGGTGCTTAACGAACTCGACGAGTTCGTTGGTATGCGTTCTGTCAAGAACTCCATCCGTCGTCTGGCTGTTCAGAGCATGTTTATGAAGCAACGTGCTGCCATGGGAGCAGGAAAGGTTCAGCAGATGGCCATGAACTTTATTCTCACGGGTAATCCTGGAACGGGTAAGACGTCTATCGCCAGAAAGATGGGTGAGATACTTCAGTCAATGGATATCCTGCCAACCTCTCGTGTGTTGGAAGTGAGTCGTGCCACCTTGGTGGGTAAGTATATGGGTGAGACGCCGAAGATTGTCAACAATATGTGTGACAAGGCTATCGGTGGCATCCTGTTCATCGACGAGGCCTACACTCTCAGTGAAGGCTCTGACCAGTATGGTAAGGAAGCCATCGACACGCTGATGAAACGAATGGAGGACGACCGTGGCAAGTTCGTGGTGATTGCTGCCGGATATAAGGATAAGATGGAGATTTTCCTCCAGATCAATCCCGGTCTTGCCAGCCGTTTCACCCACAAACTTCATATCGATGACTATAATGAAGATGAGTTGTTGGCCATTTATAAACAGATGGCTCAGAAAGAGCAGTACGTGCTCTCGCAGACAGCAGAGTTCAAGGCTCTTGACACCATTTACCGCATGGTGCTGGCCAAGGATGAGTCGTGGGGTAATGCCCGTGAGATGCGTAATCTGCTCGACTCGACGATTCAGAAACTGTCTATGCGTGTGTCACAGATGCCAAGTGATCAGGTGACTAAAGAGACATATCAACTTATATTACCAGAAGATATATAATAAAAAGATAATTCGAAATCATAAAATATGATTATTTGTCCGACTTGCAAAGAAGAAATTGACGACGATTCCCGCTTTTGTGACCAGTGTGGTCAGGCTTTGCTATATTGCAATCAGTGTGGCAGGGTGGGTATAGGCCGGCGCTGTACTTATTGTGGTGGTTTGATGGTGCCTCCCGGTGATGGGGCGCAGATGTCATCGGCTAGCGTTGCCTCTGTGGGTTATGCCACATACGGTTCTCTCAGACAAGATGATTCGCGTCATGCTGGTGGTGAAGGCTTACCTGTGCTGACACTTGCCAATGATAGTCTGAATATCAGGATCGTGGCAATGAACGGTGCCATTATAGGTCGTCGTAAAGGACCATATACCCAGTTTTTTGAGAAACAGGCATATGTGTCGGGAGTTCATGCCCAGTTGTTTTACAAACCTGAGACGGGCTGGAGTGTGATAGACAAGCATTCTTCCAATGGCACGAAGTTAAACCAGCACCAGATACAACCTGATGTGAATATGACATTGAACAATGGTGATATTCTCACGATAGCCAATGTTAATCTGCAAGTCATTATTCGGTAAAGACAGATGATAGAACTTCATGTATCTGCGGCCAGTTGGACTGGCCGTGTGAGGAGTCAGAACGAGGATATGGTATTGGTGGATCATCAATTCATCCGTGAAGACAGTTGTAAGACACAGGTTGTTTTGGATGGTGAGGACCGTTTTCTGATTGCAGTGGCTGATGGTATGGGGGGGCATAACCGTGGGGATGTCGCCAGTAGTGACACCTTGCACAACCTCCAGTATTTCTTCTACGATATCCCGTCGTGCCTTACCGCAGGCGATTTCAATGAGGCTATCGTAGAATGGTTAGAATCCATTAATAACTATATTGCCTCGAAAGGTCGTTCCGATGAACAGTTCAAAGGCATGGGAACAACTCTGGTAGGCCTTGCCTATTACAATAGCAACTTCTACTCCTTGAACTGTGGTGACAGCCGGCTGTATCGTTTCCATGACCATCAACTGGTTCAGTTGACAACAGACCACTCCCTGAACAAGACGGATGCTAACCAGAAGCGTTCGAATGTTATCACTAATTGTATTGGTGGAGGCTTCAACTCTTCTTTTATTGATATGGTGCAGATGACGGACAGTGTTAAGCCAGACGACCTGTTTCTACTCTGTAGCGACGGTCTGACGGACATGCTCCCCGATAAGGTGATTAGTGACCTTTTGGAAAAGAATGCTGATGCCGGTTCTCTTTGTGATGCCGCCATCGAGGCAGGGGGCAACGACAATGTCTCCTGTTGTGTGATAACCATCAAATAGTAATCGTAAATCATAAATAGTAAGATGCCATTAAGATTACCCGATAAACTTCCGGCCATTGACCTGTTGAAACATGAGAATATCTTCGTGATGGATGACACCAGGGCTCATTCACAGGACATCCGGCCCTTGCGGATTGCCATCTTGAACCTGATGCCTTTGAAGATAACCACGGAGACAGACCTGATTCGTCTGTTGTCCAATACGCCTTTGCAGTTGGATATCAGTTTCATGAAACTGAAGAGTCATACACCGAAGAATACGCCGATAGAGCATATGATGATGTTCTACCGTGACTTTGCCGAGATGCGTCAGGAGAAATACGACGGTATGATTGTCACTGGTGCCCCTGTGGAACAGTTGGAGTTCGAGGAGGTGAGTTACTGGGATGAGATTACCGATATCTTCAAGTGGGCCAAGACCCACGTCACCAGTACCTTATATATCTGTTGGGCTGCTCAGGCAGGACTCTATTTCCACTATGGAATACCCAAGTATCCGCTGCCGATGAAGATGTTCGGCATCTTCCCACAGAAGCCTATGGACCCTAGACTGCCTATCTTCCGTGGTTTCGACGATGAGTTTATGATGCCTCACAGTCGTCATACGGAAATACATCGTGAGGATATCCTCGCTAATCCCGAACTGAACTTGATTGCAGAGTCAGACGAGAGTGGCGTGAGTATCGTCATGGCTCGTGGCGGTCGTGAGTTCTTCATCACAGGCCATCTGGAGTATGCACCCAATACCCTCGACAATGAGTACAAGCGTGACAGGGATATCCGTAAGGATGTGGCACCGCCGCAGCATTATTACAAGAATGACAATCCTGCCAATCCCCCGTTAGTCACTTGGCGCTCGCATGCCAACCTCTTTTATACCAACTGGGTGAACTACTACGTCTATCAGGAGACACCTTATAATATTGATGACATCACTTGAACTGTTGGCTCCTGCCAAGAACCTCGCCTGTGGTATAGCCGCCATCGACCATGGTGCCGATGCCGTCTATATCGGGGCTTCACGCTTTGGTGCCCGTTCTGCAGCAGGCAACAGTATCGACGACATCCGCCAACTCTGCGAATACGCTCATCCCTTCGGTGTCAAGGTCTATGTGACCGTCAATACCATCCTTTACGATGACGAACTCGATGCCACCCGGCAACTCCTTCAGGACCTCCAAACGATAGGTGTCGATGCCATCCTTGTCCAGGATATGGGTATTCTGGAATTGTCGAGGAAGGAACTCCTTCCTCGACTTCACGCCTCGACTCAGACCGACAACCGTACCCCTGAGAAAGTACGCTGGTTGCGTGACTTAGGTTTCTCCCGTGTGGTCTTGGCCCGTGAATTGTCTGTCGATGAGATTGCGGAGATTCATCGTGAGGTGCCTGACGTCGAACTGGAAGTCTTTGTCCATGGAGCCCTGTGCGTCAGTTATTCAGGTCTCTGCTATGCCTCCCAATATTGTTTCGGACGTTCGGCCAATCGTGGGGAGTGTGCCCAGTTCTGCCGGATGAAGTTCTCACTGGTCGATAGCGAGGGTAGGGAAGTGGAGCGGGACCGTTATCTGCTCTCCTTGAAGGATATGAACCAGAGTGACCATCTGCTGGAACTCATCGAGGCTGGTGCTACCTCTTTTAAGATAGAAGGCCGTCTGAAGGATATCGGCTATGTGAAGAATGTCACGGCAGCCTATAGTCAGCGACTGAATGAGATTATCCGTCGTTATCCTGACAAATACTGTCGCAGTTCAAAGGGGGAGTGTAGTTACACCTTTACCCCCGACTTGCGCAAGACCTTCAACCGTGGTTATACCACCTATTTCCTGCATGGTCGTCAACCCGAGATTGCTTCTTTTGATACGCCGAAGGCCATCGGCGAGTATGTGGGAACGGTGAAAGAGTTGCGTGGTGACTCCTTTAATGTGGCTGGTGTCACCAGTTTTGCCAATGGCGACGGGCTTTGCTTTGTAACTTCTTCCCCTCCTGACTCAGGAGGGGGTAGGGGTGGTCTGAACGTGGGCAAAGGTGAACTCGTGGGTTTCCGTGCCAACCGTGTGCAGGGCAACCGCATCTGGCCCTATCGTATGCCAGACGGTCTTCGTCCTGGTGTACGCCTCTACCGCAACAACGATCAGGAGTTTGAGCGCCTGATGTCGAGACCCAGTGCCGAGCGCCGTATCCCCATCCGCCTTGCCCTCCGTGCCGTTGATGACGGTTTCACGCTCTCTGCCTCCATTCTCCCCCTGAGTAGGGGGAGCCAGAGGGGGTCTGATCAGCCTCCTTTATCGGATTCTGAGCACATGGGGACTGTCCCCATGATTCACTTCCGCGCAGAGCATCAGCAGGCCCAGAAACCTCCTCACGAGAACATCATCCGCCAACTGTCGAAACTTGGCGATACTATTTATACCTGCTCTTCTGTCGACATCCCCGCTGATTTCAACTACTTCATTCCCAATAGCGTCCTTTCCGATATGCGTCGTGCTCTAGTGGTCTTATTGAGGAGTGAGGAGAGTAGAAAGAGGAAAGAGGAAAGTGGAAAGAGGAAAGAGAATACTTCTGCTGCCGGTTCAAGGGAAAAAGGTAATCTCCTTCCTCCTTCCTCCTTCCTCCTTCCTCGAAAATATGATTACACCTATTTATATAATATTAGCAACCACCTTTCCCAACAGTTCTATGGCGCCAAGGACTTGTCTGCCTATGAACTGAAGGGTGGCGATGGTCCCATCATGCAGTGCCGCCACTGTATCCGCTACGCCTTGGGTTATTGTGTCAAGCATGGTGGTCAGCGTCCTACATGGAAAGAGCCCCTCTCTCTCGTCTTAGGCGACGGTCGTCGCTTCCGTCTCGAGTTCGATTGTAAGCATTGTCAGATGAACGTCTTTTCAATGCATAATTAATAATGCATAATGCATAATAAAAGAGTCACCTTGTTCAGGATATTTAGGCGCAGCCTATTATGCATGCTGTTTTGTGCATTATGCATGACGCTCTGTGGATGCTATAATCGTGGTCCCATCACCCCCGATGCCTGGAACCTGACGGAGCAGCAACTCGACTCTATCTCCTTCTACACCACCCACCACTATACCCAGAACTACAACTTCGTCGTGACGAGTGACTCACTCGTAGTCATCGCCCAGCAGCCAGAAGCCATGCCCATTCCCGAGGTGCTTTCCTCCCTTCATGGCGCAGCCGATTCTTCACTCTTCACGCTTCACTCTTCACTCTTTAAGGGCGAGCGCATTGTCGTGGCCGACATCATGACCGTCCCCTCCGACACCATCGACTCCGTCTGGGTGAAGGTGGCTCGCGACCAACTCACCTTTGGTTGGATTCACGAGAATGAACTCTTGGCGAAGGTCTCGCCAGACGATCCCATCAGTCAGTTCATCGACTTCTTCTCCGATGTCCATTTGTTGGCGTTTCTGGCTTTCTGCGTGGTTATCGTGGCGGCCTACGGTGTCCGTCGTCTGATGCGGCGTGGGGCAAAGATTGTGCATTTCAATGATATCCCCTCGTTCTATCCGACGACCCTCTGTCTGTTGGTGGCCTCCTCGGCCGTACTCTACAGTTCCATCCAACTCTTCGGTCCTGAGTCGTGGCGCCATTTCTACTACCATCCCTCGCTCAATCCCTTCGGCATGCCCCTACATCTGGGACTCTTCGTCAGTTCCGTCTGGGCCATCGTCATCGTGGCCATCGCTACCGTCGACGATGTGACGAAGCATCTTCCCCTGGGCAGTGCCATCCTCTACCTCGGAGGCCTTACTGCTGTCTGTGCCGTTGATTACGTCATCTTCAGCATCACCACCTTATATTATATAGGCTACCCCCTCCTTATCGCATACTACATCTTTGCCCTCCGCCGCCTCTCCCTTCAGAACAGCATCTGACGACGGATCTTGTAAACGGGCAGGATGCAACAAAGGTAGAACAAATGTGTAACTTAGTCGCAAAAGTAACAAACAAAGAATATAAAAGAAGATAAGATGAAAGGTTTTTTTAAGCAGTGTTTTGACTTTAAGGTCAATGTGTGGCGCCCAATGGTTGCCCTTGTGTTTTTGGGTTCTGTCTTGACGGGTTGTACGGATAGTATCGACAATCCTGTTAATCCTGATCCTGGTCAGGAGACGAACATGGGCGATGATCCATCAGACAAGATGCCGTTTAAGGTGACGCAGACTAGCGTGAACGTCAACGGACAATCGGCTCAGGCGGTCGCCCTGCGCTACTATGAAGACATGCCGCATGTGGCTTACATCTCTGTCGCCGACTTCCAGAAATTGCTTCTGTCGAGCGCCTCCATCCAGGTGAACAAGACGGCTGTCTCTCAGTACTCGCTGACGACGAGTCATGGCAAGACGGCCACAGTGAATACGGCAGAAGAGTCGATGACGTTTGATGACTTCGTGAATTTCGTGGCGTTGGGCGTCACGACGACTGGCGAGTCTGGTGGCAATGATGATGATGACGATGACGATGAACCGTCTTTCTACCGCGGGGAACCAGCGCCCCTTACGCCCGCTACGGCTACGCTGTCTCTCAACATGAAGAAATACGGTATCGACCTGCGCGGCGACGGCCGGATGGTGTATGTACCGCTGAGCACGTTGTCGGATATGTACAGTAATCTCTATAGCAATCATGTGATGTTCAATGGTGAGAAGATCATCGTGACCAACTTTGAAAAGACTCCTGCCGAGATAGACGCTGCGTTCTTCAAGAAGCCTTACGAAACGGAAGAGCGCCCTGCCGACCTGGCTGCCTACAGTTATGGCGAACTCTGCTTTGCCATCGACCATTTCTACGGCCGACCCGGGCGTAACTCCATCGATAAGACCATCGAGGCAGATGGGATCGACAAGGCGCTCGGCGAGAAGGTACGCAAATTGTTGAAATCTACTGACATGGAAGAGTATATCTTCGGAATGGAGATCCTGGCCACGAAGCTTGCCGACGGTTCGCATACCCTGATATCACCCATCCTGAACGGTACGTTGGGCGGGCTGTTTGAAGAGAAATCTGTTGAATCCCTGGTTGATAAGTATATCACCCCCTTCGGTCAACTTTATCCCCTCGAGGCTCTTGGCATCGTCAATGCTTTAGCAAAGAGAGACGGCAGCGACGAGAGTGCCGCGAAACGTAAATCGGTGTTGAAATCGGATACCTACGCCAAGGTGGGCAACACGATGTATTGTATCTATGACGATTTTGGTCCTATCGACACCGAAGGCTGGGCGGCATTCTATAAAGGCAAAGGGCCGAGGCCTACCTACAACCCGAACTTCAAAGGCGACATCTGCGGCATCGTGGAGGCGCTCGACAAGGCGGCTGCTGACCCTGAGGTGAAGAACTTCGTGCTCGACCTGACGTGTAATAGCGGAGGCGAGGCCGGTGTGCTGGCGGCTATTACCACCCTGTTGGCAGGAAAGAGTTCCTTCGCCTTCGAAAACGTACTGACCAAACAGCGTGGTGTGGATGAATTTGAGGTGGATGGTAATTTCGACCGTGTCTTCGACAATAAGGACAAGGCTCCGCGCCATCCTGAGCTCAACATCGCCATCCTGACCAGCCACTATGCTTACTCATGCGGCAATCTGCTGCCGTCGCTGATGAAGGACTATGGCTATCTGATCATCGGCGAGAAGACCGGTGGAGGCTCCTGCTCGATCCAGAAGATGTGTACGCCCGAGGGCCTCTGCTATCAGTTGTCCTCATCGCGTACGCGACTCATCAACAAGGCTGGCGAGAACATCGACAAGGGTGTGGAGCCCCACATCGCCCTGGAGGTGAAAACAGTTAAGGACAAGGATGCTGACGGTGACAATGTCGAGTACTCGGACTTCTCGGCCTTCTATGACCCGAGCGTAGGCGACAAGATCGTCGAATGGTATGCGAACAAGAAATAGCCCATAAGATGGCCAAGCAGAAATAAACATGCCCGGATTGCTATCTCCGAGTTAGCAAAATCGGGGGTGCGTTTGTAACGATGCCTTCCACGGTTCGTGCTGATGCCTACTATGGCTCGTGCTAATGCTTTGCACGACTCGTAGTAGGCATTACTATACCCCCATAACGCCTATCAGCACGAGGCGTGGAAGGCATCTTAACGCATTCCTACGGGTAGGCAGACAACATTCAGTTGCGCGTTGCAGCGTTGCAGTGTTGCAGTTGATAATGAAGCCCTATTTACGTCGTATTTTATACTTATATTTATATATATATTTATATATATATAAATATAAAACTTCTATTTGACATTTACCCCTATTAGAAAAACAACTGCAACACTGCAACACTGCGCGGAACTGCGCGACAAAATGAGTGTACTACTTGAAGCCTCTCCTCGCTCGAGTTCTGCTCGCTTGCTACCGAAGGGACGCAAGAACTCAGGAGGGGAAACCCGCGGCGGTTCAGACCACCCCTAACCCGCCGCGGTTCAGACTCTGCTGATGCACGTCCTTGACGGCACGGCCCGAGGGATCGTTCATGTTACGGAAGGCGGCATCCCATTCGAGGGCGGTAGCGGTGCTGCAGGCCACGCTGGCCTCGGAGGGAACGCTGCGGGCGGCTGAGTCGGAGGGGAAGTGCTCGGCGAAGATGCTGCGGTAGTAGTACTCCTCCTTGTTCTTGGGCGGATTGATGGGGAAGCGCTCTGCGGCATGGGCCATCTGTTCGTCGGACACGGCCTGGGAGGTGATGTCCTTGAGGGTGTCGATCCATGAATAGCCTACGCCGTCGGAGAACTGCTCCTTCTGCCGCCAGGCTACTTCGTCAGGCAGGAGGTCGGCAAAGGCCTCGCGCACGATCTTCTTCTCTATCGTGGAGCCTGGGCACATCTTGGCCTCTGGATTGGTACGCATGGCAACATCGAGAAATTCCTTGTCGAGGAAAGGCACACGGCCCTCGACACCCCATGCCGACAGACTCTTGTTGGCACGCAGACAGTCATAGAGATAGAGTTTGCCTAACTTGCGGACCGTCTCTTCGTGGAAGTCCTTGGCCGTCGGAGCCTTGTGGAAGTAGAGGTATCCGCCGAAGATCTCGTCGGCACCCTCGCCAGAGAGCACCATCTTGATGCCCATCGACTTGATGACGCGGGCCAGGAGATACATCGGCGTGGAGGCACGGACGGTAGTGATGTCGTAGGTCTCGATGTAGTAGATGACATCGCGGATGGCGTCGAGACCCTCCTGGATGGTATAGTTGATCTCGTGATGAACGGTGCCGATATGATCAGCCACCAGACGGGCCTTGGCCAAATCGGGAGCACCCTTCAGTCCTACGGCAAACGAGTGCAGACGGGGCCAGTAGGCCTTCGTCTTCGAGTCGTCCTCGATACGCATCTCCGAGTATTTCTCGGCGATGGCAGAGATGACGGAAGAGTCGAGGCCACCAGAGAGCAGTACACCGTAAGGCACATCAGACATCAGCTGACGCTTCACAGCACTCTCGAGGGCGTCATGGATGTCTTGCACACTAGCCGTGTTGTCCTTCACGGCATCATACTGCATCCAATCGCGACGGTAATACCACTTCTGACCAGGGTCGACACTCCAATAATAGTGTCCAGGTTTAAACGGCTCGTAGCGCTCGCACTGCCCTTCGAGAGCCTTCAGTTCTGAGGCGACATACACAGTGCCATCACTATCATAACCAATATAAAGGGGTATCACACCGATAGGGTCGCGGGCTATGAGGAACTCGTCGCGTTCCTCATCGTAGAGCACGAAAGCGAAGATGCCGCTGAGGTCTTCGAGGAAGTCGATGCCCTTGTCACGATAGAGTGCGAGGATGACCTCACAGTCGCTGCCCGTCTGGAACTCGTACTGTCCGGCATAACGGCGACGTATCTCCTGATGGTTATAAATCTCGCCATTCACGGCCAGAACCTGTTTGCGGTCAGAACTGAAAAGGGGCTGTCCTCCGCTTTCTGGGTCGACGATGCTCAGTCGCTCGTGAGCGAGGATGGCAGAGCCACCACAATAGATACCACTCCAGTCAGGTCCGCGATGACGGATCTTCTGACTCATTTTCAATGCCTTATCACGCAGAGCATGGGTCTGCTCCTTGACATTCAATATTGCTACAATTCCACACATATTCTTCTATAAACTTTAAACTGTAAATGTAATCATCTGTAAACTGTAAACCGTAAACTGTAAACTAAAGATATGACAGGTAGAGATAGTTGGTCTGGGCAGGATATTCCGCAGCGAGGGTGTCGATCTGGTTGACAGTTGGCAAAAGGCCGAGTTCCTTACGCCATTTGCGGATGGTAAGGCCAGCCTGCTCAGGCTTCATGCGATTCTCCAAACCTATCGCACGCCCTATCTGGAAGTCGGAGAAGCCGTAGACTTTGGCTGCGCGCAGCAGCGGGAACACCTCTGGCGACTGCAGATACTCCTTGAACTCGCTCGGTTCCATAAACTCAGAAACTTCCGTCAGTAGGGTCTGTTCTTTCAATTGCTCGTCGATATCGACGATACGCTTCAGTTTATGCAGAAACCAGCGGTCTATCATCGTCAACTGGTGAATCTGCTCTATACTATAGCCTATCTTCATGGCCTTGGACACTACAAAGATGCGCATGTCGGTAGGCTCTTTTAATTGACCATTGACCATTGACCATTGACCATTATTGGCATCCGCCTCCTTTTGCGCAGCAGAATGGTCAATGGTCAATTGTGAATGGTCAATGTCATCGTGGTTCTCCACAAATCCGTGCATGCCCTGTCCTATCATGCGAAGGCCTTTCTGCAGGGCCTCCTCGAAGGTACGGCCGATGGCCATCACCTCACCCACACTCTTCATCGACGAGCCGAGTTCGCGCTTCACGCCGTGGAACTTGGTCAAATCCCAGCGAGGTATCTTCACGACTGTATAGTCAAGGGCTGGCTCGAAGAAGGCAGAAGTGGTCTTGGTGACGGAGTTCTTCAAATCAAAGAGTCCATAGCCCAGACCTAACTTGGCAGCCACGAAAGCCAGAGGATAGCCTGTGGCTTTAGAAGCCAGTGCCGAGGAACGCGACAAACGGGCATTCACCTCGATGACACGATAGTCTTCCGACTGCGGGTCGAGGGCGTACTGCACATTACATTCACCCACGATGCCGATATGACGGATAATCTTAATGGCTAAGGCACGCAACTTATGATACTCGCTGTTGGTGAGTGTCTGCGAGGGTGCCACCACAATCGATTCGCCTGTATGAATGCCCAGCGGGTCGAAATTCTCCATGTTACAAACGGTGATACAGTTGTCATACTGGTCACGCACCACCTCATATTCTATCTCTTTCCAGCCCTTTAACGACTTCTCGACCAGCACTTGCGATGAGAACGAGAAAGCCTCCTCGGCCTGTGCCAGCAGTTCCTCATCGTTGTCGCAGAAGCCAGAGCCCAGACCGCCGAGGGCATAGGCTGCGCGAAGGATTACGGGAAAGCCTAACTCATGAGCCGCCTTCTGTACCTCCTCAATCGTATTACAGGCCTCGCTCTTGATGGTCTTTACATCAATCTCTTCGAGACGTTTCACAAACAGGTCACGGTCTTCCGTATCGATGATGGCTTGTACGGGAGTACCTAATACCTTCACGCCATATTTCTCGAAGACCCCCTTCTCATAAAGCGCTACACCACAGTTCAAGGCCGTTTGGCCACCAAACGACAACAGAATCCCGTCAGGACGCTCTTTCTCTATCACACGCTCCACAAATTCAGGTGTCACGGGCTGGAAGTACACTGTGTCGGCCACATCCTTCGACGTCTGCACAGTGGCGATGTTGGGGTTGATGAGCACCGAGTGGATACCCTCTTCCTTTAAGGCTTTCAAGGCCTGGGCACCGCTATAGTCGAACTCGCCCGCCTGACCGATCTTCAAGGCACCAGAGCCGAGGAGGAGAACTTTCTTGATAGAGGTGAGAGGTGAGTGGTGGGAGGTGAGAGAATGGTTCTGCGGCTGAAGGTTATCTCTTACCTCTTGCTTCTTACTTCTCGCTTCTAATAGAGAAACGAATTCGTCAAACATCCACTCTGTATCTGTAGGGCCAGAGCAGGCCTCAGGGTGGAACTGTGCCGACATCCAGGGCATCGATTTGTGTCTGATACCCTCGTTCGAACCGTCGTTCATATTCACAAATAACGGTTCCCAGTCATCAGGCAATGTCGAACTGTCCACCGCATAGCCGTGATTCTGCGAGGTGATAAAACACTGTGTGGTGCCCACCCGCTGTACAGGTTGGTTATGTGAACGATGACCGTATTTCAGTTTGTAGGTCTTGGCACCAGCGGCACGGGCCAACAACTGGTTACCCAAACAGATGCCCATAATAGGACGGATAGGAGACCTACCCCCAACCCCTCCCTCAAGGGGAGGGGGGTAGTTACCTCTGGCAATTTCTGTATTCATAAACTGCCGGATGTGCTCCACCGTCACTTCACATTGTTCCGGGTCGCCAGGACCATTAGCCAGGAAGAGGCCGTCGAACTCCAACTGATTGAAGTCGTAATCCCAAGGTACGCGGATTACTTCGACACCACGCCTGATCAGACAGCGTATGATATTCGCCTTCACGCCGCAGTCCACGAGGACGACCTTTTTTAGAGGTGAGAGGTGAGAAGTGAGAGGTGAGAGATTTGTCTCGGGGCGATAGGTGATCACCTCCTTGCAACTCACCTTCTCCACCCAGTTCACACTTCCGTAGTCCTGAAGGTATTCACTCCCTTCCCTTTTAGGGAGGGGATGGGGGAAGGTCTCTATTCTCCCCATCATTACGCCATGCTCTCTCAGCACCTTTGTCAGTCTTCGTGTGTCGATGCCGGTAATGCCGGGTATTTTCTCGCGTTGTAGCCAGGCTGCCAATGATTCTTTGGCATTCCAATGCGAATAATTCTCGCTATAATCGGCCACAATCAGGGCCTTCGCATGAATCCTGTCGCTCTCCATAAACAAGGGTAGGCCATTGCTGTCCAAACCCGTATCCGGTACACCATAGTTGCCTATCAGCGGAAAGGTCGTCACTAGTATCTGTCCTGCATAACTGGGATCTGTCAGACTCTCAGGATAACCCGTCATGGCTGTATTAAACACCACTTCGCCCGCCGTGTTGCCGGCATAGCCGAACGAGCGACCCGTGAACACGGTTCCGTCTTCGAGTATTAACTTCGCTTCTGTCATGATCTTATAATTGTAACTTCAATACTTGTTCCACATAATTCACAAACGCCAGGTTTACCATGCGGATGCCGCCAGGGGTGGGGTAGTGGCCTGTGAAATACCAGTCGCCAGGATGCTGTGGGCAGGCTTCGTGCAGTCCTTCGATGCTCTGGTACACCAGTTCGATAGGTGCTTGCATGCCCTCTGGGCGTAGCATCTCCACAATCTTATGGTTTATCTCATCCACCGTAAACGGCGCATAGATGGCCCGTACGAAGTTGGCTGTCATCGGCATAGCCTTACAAGCCCGATAGGTCTCAGCGATAATCCGTTCCAGGCCTCTTTCCTTGATGAGTGCGATGGCGGCACGGAAAGCGCAGAGTTCCTCCAGATGCGACATATCGATGCCATAGTAGTCCGGATAGCGGATCTGCGGCGAACTTGACACCATCACGATCTTCTTGGGGTGCAGACGGTCGAGGATCTTGAAAATGCTCTCTTTCAGGGTGGTGCCACGCACAATCGAGTCGTCGATAATCACGAGGTTATCCTCATAGGGCGTCAGCGAGCCGTAAGTGATGTCATACACGTGGGCGGCGAGGTCGTTGCGCTCAGAGCCGTTGGAAATGAAGGTACGCAGTTTGATGTCCTTCCACACCACTTTTTCTATCCTCACGTCGTGATCCAGCCTGCGCACGCCGTCAGTCATGCCGTGGAAAGCCACCTCGGCTGTATTTGGGATATACGAAAACACAGTATGCGCCACATCGCCATCGATGGACCGCATGATGGCTGGCGTGAGTTGCTCTCCCAACCGTTTGCGCTCGACATAGATATCGCGGTCGGAACCACGGCTGAAATAGATGCGCTCGAACGAACACGCTGCCAACTTTTGTTCCGGCAGGATCTGTTCCAGGCTGCTCTCACCATTCTTGCGTACAATGAGCGACTGTCCGGGCCTCAGTTCATGGATGTCGTCGGCCTGCAGGTCGAAGGTGGTTTGAATCACGGGTCGCTCGCTGGCCAGCACCACCACCTCGTCGTCCTGATACCAGAACGCAGGCCGGATGCCATTAGGGTCACGAACGGCAAACATCTCGCCGCTGCCCGTCAGTCCGCACATCACGTAGCCGCCATCAAAGTGCGGCATCGTGGTCTTCAGGACGTTGGCTATCTCTACGTGATGGTCTATGTAGTCTGTGACGTCCGTACCTTCCAACCCTGTCTTCTTAGCCTCACAGAAGAGCCGTTCCACCTCACGGTCCAGGCGATGCCCCATCAGTTCCAGCGTGATGTATGAGTCGCCGTAGATACGAGGTGACTGTCCTTGTGAGGTGAGGAATTGAAACACTTCGTCGATATTCGTCATATTGAAGTTGCCGCACAGACAGAGGTTCTTGGCCCGCCAGTTGTTCCTTCTGAGGAACGGATGCACATATTGCAGTCCATGCTTTCCCGTCGTGGAATAACGCAAGTGCCCCATATAGAGTTGAGAATTGTAAAACTGGAAATCAGTTCTTCCGAATATCTCCGTGATGGCATCCTTGCCCTCGGCTCTTTCGCGGAACATATATTCCATTCCGGCAGGAGCATCCAGGCTGACGCACGCAATACCAGCGCCCTCTTGACCACGGTTGTGCTGCTTTTCCATCATCAGATAGAGTTTGTTCAGGCCGTAGCGGTTTGTGCCGTATCGCTGCTCGTAATAGGTCAGCGGTTTCAACAGACGGATCATGGCCACACCGCACTCATGCTTCAGTTGCTCCATATCAGATACAAGCCTTAATAAACGACATAAACAGCGGATGTGGATGCAGCACTGTTGACGAATACTCAGGGTGGAACTGTGTACCGATGTACCACCGTTTTTCAGGTATTTCGACAATCTCCACAAGATGAGCGTCAGGGTTGATGCCTACGCACTTCATGCCTGCAGACTCATACTCCTCTTTATATAAATTATTGAACTCGTAACGATGGCGATGACGTTCCTTGATCAGCGTATCTTTGCCATAGGCCTCCCATGTGCGGCTGCCTTTGACGAGTTCGCAGTCATAGGCGCCCAGTCGCATCGTGCCGCCCAACTGTGTGATGCTCTTCTGCTCCTCCATCAGGTCTATAACGTTTACTGGGTTATTCCTCCCCTCCTTTTGGGCGAGGGGTTGGGAGTTGGTCTCCCTCATCTCTGCACTGTTGGCATCCTGATAGCCCAGCACATTCCGTGCGAATTCGATGACCATCATCTGCATGCCGAGACAGATGCCGAAGGTCGGAACGTCGTGTGTACGCCCATATTCGGCGGCAACGATTTTTCCTTCGATGCCACGTTGCCCAAAGCCTGGACATATCAGCACACCCGCCATACCGCTTAGTTTGTCGGCCACATTCTGAGCATCGATCTCTTCGCTGTTGACGAAATGAATCCTGGTCTTTACGTCGTTGTAGATGCCTGCCAGATTGAGACTCTCACGGATGCTCTTGTAGGCATCTTGCAGGTCGTATTTCCCTACCAGCGCCACATGAACCTCGCGAGAGGCTGTGCGCTGTTTCTCCAGAAAGTCGTGCCATGGTTTCATGGCAGGTGTCTCCCCAACGGGAATGCCTATCTTCCGCAGGATGGCCGCATCGAGTCCTTGTTGCTGCATGTTTACAGGCACTTCGTAGATACTTGGCATATCCTCACTCTGCACCACGCACTCCAGATCGACATTACAGAAAGATGCCACCTTCAGGCGCATAGAGTCGCTGAGGTGACGCTCTGTTCGAAGCACGAGGATGTCAGGCTGTATACCCATGCCCTGCAACTCCTTCACGGAGTGTTGTGTGGGTTTGGTCTTCAGTTCGTCGGCGGCCTTCAGGTAAGGCACATACGTCAGATGCACACATACCGCATCGCGCCCCAGTTGCCAGCGCAACTGTCGGATAGCCTCCATAAACGGCGCACTCTCGATGTCGCCAATGGTTCCTCCAACCTCTGTGATGACAAAGTCGTATTCACCCCTGCGGAGCATTCGCCTTTTGATCTCATCGGTGATGTGAGGAACGACTTGGATCGTTTTACCCAAATAGTCGCCGTGGCGCTCACGGTCGATAACTGTTTTATAAATGCGCCCGGTGGTGATGCTGTTGTCGCGTGTGGTATGAATACCCGTAAACCGCTCGTAGTGTCCCAGGTCGAGGTCGGTCTCAAAGCCGTCCTCCGTCACGTAACACTCTCCATGTTCATAGGGATTCAGCGTCCCGGGGTCGATATTGATGTAGGGGTCGAACTTCTGGATGGTGACCTTATAGCCTCGTGCCTGCAGTAGTTTGCCGATTGATGCGGAGATGATACCCTTTCCCAATGAGGAAACGACACCTCCCGTGACGAATATGTACTTTGTATCCATAAAAAACGAATCTCTTTTATGGACTGCAAAATTAATCATTTCTCCAATTTCCACCAATGAGTTGTCCTGACTTTCAATTGTTAAAAAAGCCGTCAGATGACAAAATGTAAAGTATAGGAGGGCGCCGGCCCTCCTATCTCTTTCTTTTTGTTCCCAAACAGGATGTTCACACTGCAATGTGTCACAAGCCACATTCTCATCAGGGATGGCAGATCAACATAAAACCCCTCTCCTGTTCGAGTTGAGGAGAGGGGGGACCTGGCAAAAGATTAAGGTTGCAGCGTGAAACCGAGAACCAGGTATGCTTTCTGTGAACAGGGATTGCCCGTCACCTGTCCGAAGATGGGTATGGAGAACGAGTCGGTCACTTTAATGTCCTTAGTCGCTCGCAGCGACAGATTGGTGACAGCAAAGCCCGTTGTACCATATGATGTGGTGGCGAAAGGAACGACACCGGCCGTAGCAGTCCAGTCGACCGTAGCCAGTTTGAATGGGACGTTTGCCTCGAAATAACTACTATACGCGCGCTTACCATCCTTATTAAAACCATCATTGCCAGCGAAGTTTGTATACCAGGCGAGGGCGACAGGGCCGAAGTCATAGCCAACGGTGGCCTCAAATATATGGTTGGTTCCGTGGGCGTCATACTTGAAATAGCGGGCATCAGGATCAAGACCCACACTGAACCAGTAGTCAGTGATGCCGATATTGAAACCTCCAAGGGTATAGCCTAATGTCAGGTCGAACTCCTTCACGTCGTCAGGATTGGTCAGTCCATAACTGCCCCAGGCAGTCAGCGACAAACCTTTATATCCTATCCCAAGAGTTGGCTGAATGGCGACACTACCCAAGTCCTGGCCACGCCAAATATAACTACTGACAATATCGCCCTTAATCGTGGTCTCTATATCATTTTGAGCCATGGCGGTCATGCTCATGACCAGCCCCATAGCAAATAATACCATCTTTTTCATATTCCTTTTTCTTTTATAAACAACAATTATCACCATTTATTGTCCAACTATTACAATTAATTTAGTTGTAACAAGCCTCTCCATGCTCGTAGATATCCAGGCCTTCTTCTTCAATACGCTTGTCAACACGCAGGCCGTGAGCGAACTTGATGCCGTAGAAGAGGGCGAATCCGCAGGCAGCAGCCCAGAGGTCAATCACCAGAATGCCGAAGCACTCAGCACCGAAGAATCCCCAGCCGTGACCGTAGAAGGCGCCGTTAGAAGTAGACAACAGGCCTGTCATCAGCGTACCCAGGATGCCGCAGACACCGTGAACTGACGAGGCACCCACAGGATCGTCGATATGCAGCACGTGATCGATGAACTCGATGGCATAGACCAGCACCAGTCCACAGACGAGTCCGATGATGACGGCACCCATCGGCGATACGAGATCACAGCCAGCCGTGATACCCACGAGTCCGGCCAGTACACCGTTCAGCGTCAGAGAGAGCGACGGTTTGCCATATTTAATATAAGTGAGGAACATCGTAGCCACACCACCGGAAGCAGCGGCGAGGTTTGTAGTCAGGAACACGTGCGAGATAGCCACACGGTTCACCTCACCGCTTGCAGCCAGTTGAGAACCGGGGTTGAATCCGAACCAGCCCAGCCAGAGGATAAACACACCCAGGGCAGCCATCGTCAGGTTGTGACCAGGGATGGCACGGCTCTTGCCGTCCTTCGAATACTTGCCGATACGGGGACCGAGGGCCAGCGCACCAATCAGAGCCAGCACGCCACCCACGCTATGCACGATGGCAGAGCCTGCAAAATCGTGGAACACGTCGCCAAACGTCTTCATCATAAAGCCGTCGGCAGCATCGCTGCAAAGCCATCCGCCGCCCCACGTCCAGTGACCTTCGACGGGATAGATAATCAGAGAGATCATGGCACTGTAAATCAGATACATAGAGAACTTTGTACGCTCAGCCATCGCACCGCTGACGATAGTGGCAGAGGTGGCACAGAAGACGGTCTCAAAGATCAGGAAACCCTCTACAGGCAGATCACCTTTGTAGAAACTCAGGTCACCCCAGTTCGGCATGCCGATGAAACCACCAAGCACATCGCCGCCAAACATGAATCCAAAACCTAAGAAGAAGAACAGCAACGAGCCGAACATGAAGTCGACAAAGTTTTTCATCAGGATGTTGGCCGTGTTCTTACTACGCGTAAATCCCGCTTCACACAGCGCAAAGCCCGGCTGCATCCAGAAAACCAACATGGCTGCCAATAGCATCCATACAGTATCGAGTGATAATCCAATTTCATTCATATCCTAAAAGTTTTTGTGTTGTTATGTTATCCTTTATTTCTTGTCTCTCAGTACGGTGTCACCGTTTTCGCCAGTGCGAATCGACCATGTATCAATCATATCGCTCACGAAGACGCGTCCGTCGCCAATCTCCCCCGTATGGGCTACCTTCAGAATGACCTTCACAGTAGGTTCAACCAGCGGATCGCGGCAGACGATGGTCAGTGCCACACGCTCTATCACATCCGTCGAATACTGCACGCCACGATAGATTCTCTCCTGACGGCTCTGTCCGATGCCGTGTACATTATGGTACTCAAACCAGTCGATGTCAGAGTTGAGCAAGGCCTCCTTGACCTCCTCAAACTTCGTCTTCCTGATAATTGCTTCAATCCTTTTCATACCTTTTTACCTTAATTAAATTAATACAAACTTGTTATCTTGAAAGCTTTCCGGCTGCAAAGTTACGGTGATTCTTGAAAATAAACCGTATTTATTTCCAACTTTGATACAACAAAATTAGGCAAAGTAACAAAGTGTAAACCAGACAAGTGAAAAGTCTTACAGTTTCTTTCCGTTTTGTCGTAAATTTGATGCAATTTTGTGCAAAATGTCATTTGTGTGCGGTCAACAAATAAAATAATGCAATAAAAACGATTGGTTTACTAACTTTTTGTATTACCTTTGCACCCGAAATCGAGATAAAAGAAAGATTAAGTTAGGATAATATGACAAAAAGTGAGCTAAACGGACTGTATCAGCCACAATATGAGCACGACGCTTGCGGCGTAGGCATGGTGGTGAACATAAACGGCAGCAAAAGTCACGAACTGGTGGATCAGGCACTGCGTGTGCTGGAGAACATGGAACACAGAGGTGCCGAGACCAGAGACAAGACGGGCGACGGTGCAGGTATCATGGTGCAGATTCCCCATGAGTTCATTCTGTTGCAGGGCATCCCTGTTCCCGAAAAAGGAAAGTACGGCACGGGACTGGTGTTCCTGCCAAAAGAAGAGAAGGCGCAGCAGGCGATCCTGAGCGTGATGATCGAGGAGATTGAGCGCGAGGGGCTGCAGTTGATGCATCTCAGGGCCGTGCCAACGAATCCTGAGGTATTGGGTGTTGGCGCCCGTGAGGTGGAGCCTGCAATCAAGCAAGTGTTCGTGACGGGCGTTTCCGAAGGGGCAGTACCGGTATTTGAACGTATATTATATAAGGTACGCAAGAGAATTGAAAATCGCGTGGATAGCGAGGATTTCTACATCTGCTCGCTGTCGAGCAAGAACATCATCTATAAAGGCATGCTGACCAGCGGCCAACTGCGTCGCTATTTCCCCGATTTGTCGAACGATTATTTTACGAGCGGACTGGCACTGGTACACTCGCGCTTTTCGACTAACACATTCCCCAAATGGAAACTGGCCCAGCCCTTCCGTCTGTTGGCACATAACGGTGAGATCAACACCATCCGCGGCAATCGAGGTTGGATGAAGGCGCGAGAGAGTGTGCTCTCAAGTGAGGCCCTGGGAGATATCAAGGACCTGCGGCCGATTGTGCAGGAGGGCATGAGTGATTCTGCCAGCCTCGACAACGTGTTCGAGTTCCTGATGATGAGCGGCCTGTCGCTGCCACAGGCGATGGCGATACTCGTTCCTGAGAGTTTCAATGACAAGAACCCGATCTCTGAGGACCTGAAGGCCTTCTACGAATACCACTCTATCCTGATGGAGCCGTGGGACGGTCCTGCTGCCCTGTTGTTCTCTGACGGGCGCTATGCCGGCGGAATGCTCGACAGGAACGGCCTTCGACCCAGCCGCTATACTATCACCAGACAAGGCATGATGGTGGTGGCCAGTGAGGTAGGTGTGATGGACTTCGAACCTGGCGACGTTGTCAGCAAGGGACGCTTGCAGCCTGGAAAGATCCTGCTCATCGACACGCAGGAAGGAAAAATTTACTACGACGGTGAGATCAAGGAGCAGTTGGCGAAGGCACATCCTTACCGGGAGTGGCTCTCAGAGAATCGTGTGCAGTTGGAGAAACTGAAGAGCGGACGTAAGGTAGACAACTCAGTAAGCAACCTTGAGCAGAAACTCGTCACTTTTGGCTTTGGTCAGGAGGATATAGACAAGACCATCGTCCCGATGGCCACAGCCGGTCAGGAGCCTGTAGCCGCCATGGGTAACGACACGCCACTGGCAGTCGTCTCCGATCGTCCACAGGTGTTGTTCAATTACTTCCGTCAGCAGTTTGCTCAGGTTACCAACCCTGCCATCGACCCCATTCGTGAGGAACTGGTAATGAGCCTGACAGAGTACATCGGCGCCGTAGGCACCAACATTTTGACGCCCGACGCATCGAACTGTAAGATGGTCCGGCTGCCACAACCAGTTTTGACCAACACACAACTTGATATATTATGTAACATCCGCTACAAGGGATTTAAAACCCAGAAACTCGCTATGCTCTTTGAGATAGCACAGGGCGAAGAAGGATTACGTAAGGCTCTCGACGACCTGTGCCATCAGGCTGAGGTGAGTGTTGACGAGGGTGTAAACTACATCATCCTCTCTGACCGCGACATCGATGATACCCATGCGGCCATCCCAAGTCTGTTGGCTGTGAGCGCCGTTCATCATTATCTCATCAGCGTGGGCAAGCGTGTGCAGACCGCGCTGATAGTGGAGAGTGGTGAGATTCGCGAGACGATGCATGCGGCACTGCTGCTGGGCTATGGCGCCAGTGCACTCTGTCCATATATGACATTCGCCATCCTCGATGATCTGGTAAAGAAAGGCAAGATTCAGGAGGAGTACGCCACGGCAGAGACCCACTATATCAAGGCTGTGGATAAGGGCTTGAAGAAGATTATGAGTAAGATGGGTATCTCGACGATCCGTTCGTATCGTGGAGCCAAGATCTTCGAGAGCATCGGACTGAGTGAAGACTTGCTGCGCCGCTATTTCGGTACTGAGGTAAGCACTATCGGCGGCATCGGCCTGAAGGAGATTGCCCGCGACGCTATCGCCTTGCACGATGAAGCATATCTCTCACCTCTTACCTCTCACCACTCACCTCTAAAAAACCACGGCCAGTTCTCGTGGCGCAAGGATGGCATCAAACATGCATGGAACCCCGAGACGATTGCGAAACTGCAACTGGCTTGTCGACAAGGAGACTACGAGAAGTTTAAAGAGTGGTCCAAACTTGTCGATGAGAAAGAAGACCCCATCTTCCTCCGCGACTTTCTCTCCTTTAAGAAGGTGTCAACTCCCCTCCATAACAGGGAGGGGCAGGGGGGAGGGTCTCCCATATCTATTGACGAGGTGGAGCCTGTGGAGTCGATTGTGAAGCATTTCGTCACCGGCGCCATGTCATTCGGCGCCCTGAGCATCGAGGCCCATGAAGCATTGGCATTAGCCATGAATAAACTGGGCACACGCAGCAATACGGGTGAGGGCGGCGAAGACAACGCCCGCTATCACTCAGAGGTAGATGGCGTTAGCCTGAGTTCAAAAACCAAGCAGATTGCCAGTGGACGTTTTGGTGTTACGGCCGAGTATTTAGTAAACGCTGAGGAGATACAGATTAAGGTGGCGCAGGGTGCGAAGCCCGGTGAGGGCGGACAGTTGCCTGGATTCAAGGTGAACGAGATTATTGCAAAGACGCGCAACGCCATCCCCGGCATCTCGCTCATCTCCCCGCCGCCCCACCATGACATATATAGCATCGAAGACCTGGCGCAACTTATCTTCGACCTCAAGAATATCAACCCCACGGCTGCCGTGAGCGTGAAACTCGTGGCCGAGAGCGGCGTCGGAACTATCGCCGCTGGTGTGGCCAAGGCCAAGGCCGACCTCATCGTGATCAGCGGAGCCGAGGGTGGTACGGGTGCAAGCCCCGCCTCAAGCATGCGCTTTGCAGGCATTTCCCCAGAAATCGGTTTAGCAGAGACTCAGCAGACGCTGGTACACAATGGATTAAGAAATCAGGTGCGTCTGCAGACCGATGGACAGTTGAAGACCGCCAAGGATGTAATCATCATGGCGATGCTCGGTGCTGATGAGTTCTCGTTCGGCACGTTGCCGCTGATTGTCTTAGGCTGCGTGATGATGCGCAAATGTAACACGAACACCTGTCCGATGGGTGTGGCCACTCAGAACCCGGAGTTGCGCAAACACTTCGAAGGTCGCGCTGAGTACGTAGTGAACTACTTCACGTTCCTGGCTCAGCAGGTGAGGGAATATCTGAGCGAAATCGGAGTGCACAGCCTGAAGGAAATCATTGGGCATACGGAACTGATAGAGGTCAATACTGCTAATGCCACCGACAAGCAAAAGACCATCGCCTTCACTCGACTGCTGCACAAGCCCGAAAGTGAGAAGGCGCTCTACTGGGACCGTGGCGCCTACACCAAAGTGAGCGGTGTGAAGGATGAGGAGATCATCCGTGCCGCCCAGAAGGCGATCGACAGTGCAGAAGAGGTGACGCTTGACTACACCATCAAGAACACTGATCGTGCTGTCGGAACGATGCTCAGTGGCGTGATTGCCAAGCGGTACGGCGAAGTAGGCCTGCCCGACGCTACAATCAAAATCAAGTTCAAAGGCTCCGCAGGACAGTCGTTTGGTGCTTTCGCAGTACGCGGGCTCGACATCCGGCTGGAGGGCGAGGCCAACGACTACTTCGGCAAGGGCCTCTCCGGCGGGCGCATCTCGATTCTGCCGCCTGCCAGGAGCAGTGAGGAATTCCACGCCGAGGATAATATCATCGCAGGAAACACGGGGCTCTACGGCGCCACCGGTGGCGAACTGTTTGTCAACGGCAAAGTGGGTGAGCGCTTTGGTGTGCGTAACTCTGGCGCCATTGCCGTCATCGAGGGTGCCGGCGACCACTGCTGTGAATATATGACAGGCGGACGTGTGGTGGTGCTTGGGAAAACGGGTAGGAACTTCGCTGCTGGTATGTCAGGAGGTGTGGCCTATGTCTACGACCGAGACCACACGTTCGACTACTTCTGCAACATGGACATGGTGGAACTCTCGCTTGTCGAGGACAGTGTCTCACGCAAGGAGTTGCTCGAACTCATCCGGCAGCATTATCTGCACACGGGTTCGGCTCTCGCCGGAAGGATGCTCGACGACTGGCACCGATGCATCGAGGACTTCATACAGGTGGTGCCCATCGAGTACAAGCGGGTACTTGAGGAGGAGAAAATGGCACGTCTGCATGAGAAGATTGCCGATATCCAAAGGGATTATTAATGTTCAATGTTCAATCTTCAATGTTCAATCAATAAAATGGGAAATCCGAAAGCATTTTTAGAGATACACCGTCAAGAGGCGGGTTATCGTCCGATTCACGATAGAATCCACGACTTTGGCGAGGTGGAACAGACACTCAACACTCACCAGCGCCGTGAACAGGCTTCACGCTGCATGGACTGTGGCGTACCGTTCTGCCACTGGGCCTGTCCATTGGGCAACAAGGCACCTGAATGGAATGATGCCCTTTATAAAGGAGACTGGGAACTGGCATATAGGCTGCTGTCGAGTACCAACCCATTTCCTGAGTTCACCGGCCGCATCTGTCCGGCCCTCTGCGAGAAGGCCTGCGTGCTCAACCGCTTCAACCACGAACCGACCACGAACCGCGAAGACGAGTGCGCCATCATCGAGGCCGCCTTCCGCGAGGGCTATATCCAGCCGCGAGTGCCTGTGAGAAACGGGAAGAAGGTTGCCGTGATTGGTTCTGGTCCTGCCGGACTGGCTGCCGCCAATGCTCTCAACCAGTTGGGGTATGCAGTTACTGTCTTCGAGAAGAATGAGGCGGCAGGTGGGTTGCTGCGCTACGGCATCCCCAACTTCAAACTCAACAAGGCCATCATCGACCGTCGCATCGCCGTGCTCGAGGCCGAAGGCATCGAGTTCCGGATGAATGAAGAGTTAAGAGTGAAAGGTGAAGGATTTGCTGCCGCCACACCATCCGCAAATGGGACTCCGGTAGGAAATTCTTCACTCTTCACTCTTCATTCTTCACTCTCAGATTACGACGCCGTCGTCATCGCCACCGGCACGCCTACAGCCCGTGATCTGAAAGCCCCAGGCCGCGAACTCAAGGGAGTACACTTCGCCCTCGAACTCCTTTCTCAGCAGAACCGTGTGCTCGCTGGTATGGAATTCTCGAAAGACGACCGCATCACCGCCAAGGGCAAAGATGTCCTCGTGATTGGTGGTGGTGATACTGGCTCCGACTGCATCGGTACCGCCCACCGTCAAGGTTGTAAGAGCGTCACCCAGATTGAAATCCTGCCCCGTCCCGTCGAAGGTCCAGAGGACCCGCAGAACCCCTGGCCCAATTGGCCGCGTACCCTCAAGACAACCTCATCGCACGAAGAGGGATGTACCCGCCGTTGGAATATCAATACCCTCGAATTCCTTGGCGAAAACGGCAAACTGACTGGTGTCAAGGTTCAGGAAATCGACTGGAAGCCCAACCCCGACGGTGGCCGTCCCATCATGGTGGAGAAGGGTAAGCCTGAAATCATTAAGGCAGAACTCTGTCTGTTGGCAATGGGATTCATGAAACCTGAGCATTCTGATTATCCAGAGAATGTCTTTGTCTGCGGCGACGCCCAGAACGGAGCCTCGCTCGTGGTTCGGGCGATGGCCAGCGGTATAGAGACTGCTAAGAAAGTAAACGAATATCTGACAAAATGAAGATAGTGCCATTCACCAAGATGCACGGATGCGGCAACGACTATATCTATGTCAACGCCATGCAGCACCCAATAGCCGACCCTTCTACGGCTGCTAAAAAATGGAGCGACCGTCACAAAGGCATAGGTTCTGACGGGTTGGTACTCATTGACAAGAGTCCTGTCCCAGAAGCAGACTACTCCATGCGCATCTTCAATGCCGACGGCTCCGAAGCCATGATGTGTGGCAATGCCTCGCGCTGTATTGGCAAGTATCTCTACGAAAAGACCAACCCCTGGCCCCTCCCTATGAGGGATGGGAATGGATACCAAGAGACTGAGATCCGCCTGCTCACGCTCTCCGGCATCAAGACACTCTACCTCCACATCGTCAACGAGATGGTGGAATCCGTCACGGTAGACATGGGCGAGCCCGTATTCGAGGACGAAACCCTCTTTAACCCCACACTCGCGAACAGTCTATCTACTGGGTCTTTTGTCTCGATGGGTAATCCTCACTTCGTCATCTTCACTGACGACGTGGATCAGGTGGGCGAGACAGGGCGCATTCTCGAACGTCATCCGGCCTTTCCTCAGCGGTGTAACATTGAGTTTGCACACATGGAGGCCGACGGCACGATCCGCACCCGTGTCTGGGAACGAGGCAGCGGTATTACAATGGCTTGCGGGACTGGTGCCTGTGCCACTGCCGTTGCTGCCTGTCTTACTGAGCGTGCTGACAGAAATAGCACTATCGTGATGGACGGTGGTACGTTGAGCATCGAATGGCGCGAAAGCGACAATCACGTCTATATGACGGGGCCCGCTGAGTTCGTCTTCGACGGCGAGGCCTATGCCCCCTAAGTTAGGGGGCGACAGGGGGTCTGAACAAGCGCAGGCTCCGAGAAAATAATAATTATAATGGTTTGATAAACGCTTGTTCAGACCCCATCCCCTAACTTAGGGGGCAAAGACAAAAATATGGCATTAGTAAATATCCACTTCCTGAACCTCCAGAACAACTACCTGTTCGCCGACATCGCCAAGAAGGTGAATGCCTTCAAGGTGATGCACCCCAAGGCCGATGTCATCAGCCTCGGTATCGGCGATGTCACCCAGCCGCTCTGTCCCGCTGTCATCAAGGCCATGCATAAGGCCGTCGACGAGATGGGCTCTGTGGATGGGTTCCGAGGCTACGGCCCAGAGCAGGGTTATGAGTTCCTCCGCGAAGCCATCCTGAAGAACGACTTCGCACCCCGTGGTGTACGCCTCAGCCTTGACGAGGTATTCATCAACGACGGTGCCAAGAGCGACACGGGCAACTTCCAGGAACTGCTCCATTGGGACAACTTCATAGGCGTCACCGACCCCATCTATCCCGTCTATATCGACTCCAACGTGATGATCGGCCGCTGCGGCACCTATCGTGACGGCCGCTGGACCAACGTGCGCTACATGCCCACCACAGCCGAAAACGGCTTCGTGCCAGACCTACCCAAAGGCCGCCCAGTGGATGTCATCTACCTCTGCTTTCCTAACAACCCGACGGGAACGGTCATCACTAAGCAGGAACTGCGCAAGTGGGTGAACTACGCCTTGAAGAACGATGCGCTCATCCTCTTCGATGCCGCCTATCAGGCTTACATAAAGGATCCCGACATCCCGCACAGCATTTATGAGATCCGAGGGGCCCGCAAGTGTGCCGTTGAGTTCCGGTCTTTCTCAAAGACTGCTGGCTTTACGGGTGTACGCTGCGGCTATACCATCGTTCCGAAAGAGGTTTCTGTCAGCACCTTCGAGGGTGAACGCATATCACTCAACCAACTGTGGCTCCGCCGCCAATGCACCAAGTTCAACGGCACCAGTTACATCTCCCAGCGTGCTGCCGAGGCTATCTACTCGCCAGAGGGCAGGCTGCAGGTACAGCAGACCATCGACTACTATATGAAGAATGCTGCTAACATGCTCAGCGTGTTAAGAAACCTCGGCTTCGAATGCTATGGTGGCGAGAATGCCCCTTACATCTGGATGCGGGTTCCCGACGGCACTACCTCTTGGCAGTTCTTCGAGGCTCTGCTCTATGGGGCGAATGTTGTCTGCACACCTGGCGTCGGCTTCGGCCCTTCGGGCGAAGGTTATGTCCGCTTCACCGCCTTCGGTAGTCATGAGCAGACGGAGGAGGCACTCAAACGAATAGAAAAATGGAAGAATCAACATTAACAAACGCTAAACAACAACGATTATGGAAGCATTAAGATTTCAGGTTGTCGGCGAGGCATTCAAGAAGAAGCCGCTCGACGTAAAAGCACCCAGTGAGAGACCCGCAAAGTATTTCGGTAAGAAGGTCTTCAACCGCGAGAAAATGTACAAGTATCTGCCGAAGGATGTCTACGAGAAGATGATAGACGTGATGGACAACGGCGCCCGTCTCGACCGTCAGATCGCCGACGCAGTGGCAGAAGGTATGAAACAGTGGGCCATTGACAGCGGCGTGACGCACTACACCCACTGGTTCCAGCCCCTCACCGAGGGTACCGCCGAGAAGCACGACTCGTTCATCGAGCACGACGGCAAGGGTGGTATGGTAGAGGAGTTCACGGGCAAACTGCTCGTTCAGCAGGAGCCTGACGCCTCATCGTTTCCCTCTGGTGGTATCCGCTCGACCTTCGAGGCCCGTGGTTATTCTGCCTGGGACCCCACATCGCCCGTGTTCATCATCGACGACACGCTGTGTATCCCTACCGTCTTCATCTCTTATAGTGGTGAGGCACTCGACTACAAGGCTCCATTGCTGCGTGCTTTGCATGCCGTGAACGTGGCCGCTACAGATGTATGCCACTACTTTGACCCCAGCGTAAAGAAGGTGACCTCAAACCTCGGCTGGGAGCAGGAGTATTTCCTCGTAGACGAAGGTCTCTATGCTGCCCGTCCTGACCTCCTGCTGACAGGTCGCACGCTGATGGGACACGACTCGGCGAAAAACCAGCAGATGGACGACCACTACTTCGGCTCTATCCCCGAGCGAGTGGCAGCCTTTATGCGTGAATTGGAGATTGAGGCTCTGGAACTAGGCATCCCCTGCAAGACACGTCACAACGAGGTGGCCCCCAACCAGTTTGAGTTGGCTCCGATCTTCGAAGAGACCAACCTTGCCGTAGACCACAACATGCTGCTCATGTCGGTGATGAAGCGTGTGGCCCGTAAGCACGGCTTCCGAGTGCTTCTCCACGAAAAGCCCTTCGCAGGCATTAACGGTAGCGGTAAGCATAACAACTGGTCGCTCTCTACAGACAATGGCGTGCTCCTTCATACCCCTGGCAAGACTGCTGAGCAGAACCTGCGCTTCGCCACGTTCATCGTTGAGACGCTGATGGGCGTCTATAAGCACAACGGACTGTTGAAGGCCTCGATCATGAGTGCCACCAATGCCCACCGTCTGGGCGCCAACGAAGCGCCTCCCGCCATCGTCAGTTCATTCCTTGGCAAACAGGTCTCAGAGTTGCTCGACCACATTGAGAAGGCAGACCGTGAGGATATCCTCTCGTTTGCTGGCAAGCAGGGAATGAAGATGGATATCCCTGAGATTCCTGAACTGTTCATCGACAATACAGACCGTAACCGTACCTCACCCTTCGCCTTCACAGGCAACCGCTTTGAGTTCCGTGCCGTAGGTTCTGAGGCCAACTGCGCCAGCGCCATGATTGCCCTGAACTCCGCAGTGGCCGAGGCTCTTGTCAACTTCAAGAAACGTGTGGATGCCCGTGTCGCCGAAACAGCCAAGAAATTCGAGGGCACAGAGCATAATGCCACTTTCCATGCCATCATCGACGTGCTGCGTGAGGATATCAAGACCTGTAAGCCCATCCGCTTTGACGGCAACGGTTATTCAGACGAATGGGTAGAGGAGGCTGCCAAGCGCGGACTCGACGTCGAGAAGTCCTGTCCGAAGATCTTCGAGCGTTACCTCGATCCTGAGAGCATAGAGATGTTCGAGAGTCTGGGTGTGATGACGAAGAAAGAACTCGAGGCCCGCAACGAGGTGAAGTGGGAGACCTACACGAAGAAGATTCAGATTGAGGCACGTGTACTCGGCGACCTCTCGATGAACCATATCATCCCCGTGGCCACCCGTTATCAGAGCGCGCTGCTGAAGAATGTGGACAGTGTCTCTACTGTCTTCCCCCTCGACAAGGCCGAGAAGCTCAACGCCCGCAACCTCAAGATCATCGAGGAGATTGCCGAGCGCACCAGTGCCATCGAGAAGGGAGTGGAGGAACTTGTCAACGCCCGCAAGCTTGCCAACAAGATCGAGGACGAACATCAGAAAGCCATCGCTTATCACGATAACGTTGAGCCGAAACTCGATGCTATCCGCTACCAGATTGATAAGTTGGAGTTGATTGTAGACGACTCGCTCTGGCCGCTGCCGAAGTACCGCGAACTGCTGTTCATCAGATAACAGGAAAGCATCATCTATATATAATTAATGTATTAAGATGCCTCAGGCCGAATTCAGCCTGAGGCATCTCCTTTCTATTAGTAACTACCACAGCCTGCCTTCCTCTTCGCCGTCGTAGACGAAGGGGCCTTCCCATCCGTGGGTGCGGCAGATGGTGGCGATGGCCGTCACACCACCTCTGGCGTTCTCTACTGGGTGAGGCGGAAGGTGTGACAGGCTTTATCAGATTTATGATTATCGGATTTATGATTATCATATTTTAGATAAAATGTTTGCCTGTATGGAAATAAATGCTTATATTTGCAGCGGCTAAAGCAAACTGGAGCATAGGAACGGAGCCAAACTGGCATAATCATTGGTAAATAGTTAATAGAAGAAGATATGGAACAGACAAAATGTTTGATTATCGGTAGCGGGCCTGCAGGCTATACTGCTGCCATCTATGCCGGACGTGCGAACCTCAGTCCGATTGAATACTGTGGGTTGCAGCCAGGCGGTCAACTCACGCAGACCACAGAGGTCGAGAACTTCCCTGGCTATCCGCAGGGCGTGGACGCCAACCAGATGATGATGGAGATCCGTGAGCAGGCAGAGCGCTTCGGGGCCGACATCCGTGACGGTGAGATTGTGAAGGTGGACTTTTCGAAGGCACCTTACATCTGCACGGCTGATGACGGCAGGGAGATTGCTGCTGATACGGTTATCATCGCCACTGGCTCTTCTGCCAAATACCTCGGCCTCGACGACGAACGCAAGTACAATGGTCAGGGTGTCTCGGCCTGTGCAACCTGCGACGGCTTCTTCTATCGCAAGAAGACGGTGGCCGTTGTCGGTGGTGGTGATACGGCCTGTGAGGATGCCCTCTATCTCTCTGGTCTGGCCAAGAAGGTGTATATGATTGTCAGGAAACCCTACCTCCGTGCCTCTCAGGTGATGCAGCAGCGGGTGATGGAGCGTGAGAACATCGAGATACTCTTCGAACATAACACGCTGGGCCTCTTTGGAGAGAACGGTGTGGAAGGTGCCCACTTAGTGAAGCGCAAGGGCGAACCCGACGAGGAACTGGTGGACATCGCCATCGACGGTTTCTTCCTGGCTATCGGCCATACACCTAATACTAAGATCTTCCGTGACTGGCTGGAGACAGACGAGGTGGGCTATTTCAAGAAGATCAATGGCACGCCTGAGACCAAGATTCCTGGTGTCTATGTGGCTGGCGACTGTGCCGATCCCGTGTTCCGTCAGGCAGTAGTGGCTGCTGGCAGTGGCTGTCAGGCTGCCATCCTTGCAGAGCGCTATCTATTGGGAAGGTAAGTTTTAATACATGCTATATGAAAAAGGGATTGAATCAGATTGTACGCTGGGTCTCCACGAAGGGACTGGTGTGGCTCGGCTTCGGAGCGACGCCCTTCATCTTCATGGCCTGCTATGGGGCAGTGCCTACGAACTACCACGAGACAGGCTTTGCTGAAGAGGTGGTAGACTCGAATGTTGTCGATTCGCTGGATGTGGCCGAGGAGGCTGTAGAGGAGTCGGCAGAGGCTAACGAGGAGATTTAGACCTTCATGAGATCGCTCATCACCATGTCGCTGACGAAAAGTCCGCGGCGGGATAGTTTGAGGTGAGAGGTGATAGGTGAGGGGAGAGAGGTATGACTGCTATTTGTGGTTGTTACCAATTCCAACAGCCCGTCGTCCAAGTAGCGACGGGCATTTTTCATGCAGTAATCCCTGTGTGCTTTTGAGAGCGTATCAAGATTGATACCCTCGCAAGTTCGCAGGCCGACGGTGACGGTATCGTTGTAGCGGGTGTCGTCGTCAAGGAGTTCTTCCTCGAACAGTCGCTCACCGTGTTCGATACCCTCCATATAAGCATTGATGTCGGCCACGTTCCACGAGCGGCTTCTGATGTCGTAGGAATGTGCCGCCGCTCCCAGGCCGATATAGGGGGTGCCGTTCCAGTAATTGGAGTTATGCCGTGAACGGAAGCCCTTCTTGGCAAAATTCGAGATTTCATAATGCTCGTAGCCAGCAGCCGTCAGACGGTCAATAAGGGTATAGTACATCTGGCGCTCGGTTTCCTCGTCAACACACTGGGGACAGTTCTCATTGTGTCGTTCGCTGGAGTAATCATCTGTACGCTCGGCTTTGCCGCTTGCTACCGCAGGGACGCAAGAACTTAAACTGTCAACTGTAAACATCTTATGCAAAGGCGTCCCTTCCTCGATCATCAGACAGTAGGCAGAGATATGCTCTACATTGAGGGAAAGGGCGGAGTCAATGTCGGATTGCCAGTCGGAAAGGGTTTCGCCTGGAAAGCCGTACATGAGGTCGATGCTGATATTCTGGATGCCGGCAGAGCGCAGTCTGTTGACAGCCTCGATGGCTTGTTGGGCGGTGTGCCGGCGGCGGAGGAACTGCAGACGCTGGTCATCAAAGGTCTGCACACCCATCGAGACGCGGTTAATGGGAAACTGCTGTAACACAGCAGCAAACTCAACGGTTACATCGTCCGGATTGACCTCGATGGTGACTTCAGTGGTGAGTGGTGAGAGGTGAGTGGTGAGAGAATACACCTTATTAATATATATAAAGAGCTGGCGCAGTTGATCGAAGGTCAATTGGCTTGGTGTTCCGCCTCCCAGATAGATCGTTTCAATCTTCTCTGCGCTCAAATCTATTCTCTCACCTCTCACCTCTAACTTCTCACCTCTAATCTCCATCTCCCGGCAAAGGGCGTCGACATACCTCTGGCGTAGGTCGAGGGCGGTCGTCGAATAAAAGCCACAATAGATGCATCTGCTCCTGCAGAATGGAATATGAATGTATAAACTTACCATTTTGGGTACAAAATTACTAATTTAGTTTAATATTTGAAAGAATTTCTTGGCTATTTATTGAAAAATGTCTACCTTAGTGCCCGCTTTACAAGAATATTCATCTAAAACCTAAATGATATGAAGATCTATCAAACAAACGAAATCAAGAACATCGCCCTGCTTGGCAGTGCGGGTAGCGGCAAGACGACTCTTGCCGAAGCAATGGTCTACGAGGCTGGCATCATCAAGCGCCGCGGTACCGTAGAGGGTAAGAACACGATGAGCGACTACTTCCCTGTGGAACAGGAGTACGGCTACAGCGTGTTCTCTACAGTTTTTCATGTAGAGTGGAACAACAAGAAACTGAACATCATCGACTGTCCGGGTTCTGACGACTTCGTGGGAGGTGCCATCACCGCCCTGAACGTGACAGACCAGGCCGTGCTGCTCATCAATGGTCAGTATGGTCCTGAGGTGGGTACGATGAACGCTTTCCGCAATACGGAGAAACTGAAGAAGCCCGTCATCTTCCTGGTGAACCAGTTGGATCGCGACAACTGCGACTTCGACCAGATCCTCAACCAGTTGAAGGAGGTCTATGGCCCGAACTGCGTCCCCGTGCAGTATCCTATCGCTACAGGTGCCGGCTTCAACAGCGTGATCGACGTGCTGCTGATGAAGAAATACTCTTGGAAGCCCGAGGGTGGTGCTCCCATCATTGAAGATATCCCTGCTGATCAGTTGGACAAGGCCAAGGAGATGAAGGCTGCCCTCGTTGAGGCTGCCGCTGCTGGCGACGACACACTGATGGAGAAGTTCTTCGAGACCGAAGACCTCTCTGAAGATGAGATGCGTGAGGGTATCCGTAAGGGTCTTGTCACCCGTTCTATCTTCCCCGTGTTCTGTGTCTGCGCAGGTCGTGACATGGGTGTCCGCCGTCTGATGGAGTTCCTTGGCAACGTGGTTCCTTTCGTCAGCGAGATGCCTGTCATCAAGAATGCTGCTGGTCAGGAAGTGCCTGCCGACGCGGCTGCTCCCACATCACTCTATTTCTTCAAGACAGGTGTCGAGCCTCATATCGGTGAGGTGAGTTACTTCAAGGTGATGAGTGGTACTGTGAAGAGTGGTGACGACCTGACGAACGCTGATCGTGGTTCTAAGGAGCGTATTGGTACACTGTATGCCTGTGCTGGTGCCAACCGTATCCAGGTTGACGAACTGCGTGCCGGCGATATTGGCTGTACCGTGAAACTGAAGGATGTGAAGACGGGCAACACCCTCAACGGCAAGGACTGTGAGAACAAGTTCGACTTCATTAAATATCCTAATTCGAAGTTCTCTCGTGCCATCAAGGCTGTGAATGAGGCTGAGACAGAGAAAATGATGGCTGCCCTGCAGAAGATGCGTCAGGAGGATCCCACATGGGTGGTTGAGCAGTCGAAGGAACTTCGTCAGATCATCGTCCACGGACAGGGTGAGTTCCATCTGCGTACCCTGAAGTGGCGTATGGAGAACAACGAGAAGATTCAGATTGAATACATTGAGCCGAAGATCCCGTATCGTGAGACTATCACGAAGATGGCTCGTGCCGACTACCGTCATAAGAAGCAGTCGGGTGGTGCTGGTCAGTTCGGTGAGGTACACCTCATCCTGGAGCCTTATACCGAGGGTATGCCTGATCCCACATCGTTCAAGATCAACGGTCAGGAGTTCAAGATGAACATCAAGGGTAAGGAAGAGATCGACCTGGAGTGGGGCGGAAAACTCGTCTTCATCAACAGCGTCGTTGGTGGTGCTATCGACCTCCGCTTCATGCCTGCTATCCTCAAGGGTATCATGGAGCGTATGGAGCAGGGCCCGTTGACAGGTTCTTATGCCCGTGACGTCCGCGTCATCGTCTACGATGGTAAGATGCACCCCGTTGACTCCAACGAACTCTCGTTCATGCTGGCAGCCCGTAACGCCTTCTCCGCTGCCTTCAAGGAAGCCGGTCCTAAGGTGCTGGAGCCGATCTACGACCTCGAGGTGCTCGTGCCTGGCGACTACATGGGTGATGTGATGTCTGACCTCCAGGGCCGTCGTGCCATCATCATGGGTATGGACTCTGAGGCTGGCTATCAGAAACTGTCTGCCAAGATTCCTCTCAAGGAGTTGGCCAGTTACTCTATTGCCCTCTCGTCTCTGACGGGTGGCCGTGCTTCATTCACCACGAAGTTCTCGAGTTACGAACTTGTGCCGAACGACATCCAGCAGGCACTGATCAAGCAGCACGAGGAGGAGATGAAGGAAGAAGACTAATACTGACTTCTAAATATAACCAAAAACGGGATGGCGGAGCAGAGTCTCTGCCATCCTTTTTTTGAAATAGATGAAGTTTTCCCTTACTTAACCAACCCATGCTGACCGTTGTCTAGGAATACAATACCAGCCTTTAGAGCCTTATTACCCTAAATTTCAACCAAAACTCCCAGACGAAACGTTGAAAAGCGTGATTGACTTGGTAGGATAGTGCGGAGTTCCCCAACACCTAACATGAATCGCCGGAAATGCCGATGTACAAAGGGTTTGAGGAGTGTTAGGTGTTGCTGAAACACCTAACATACTCCTCACAAACACCTCACATGACACCTCACATTCTGTGTTGTTGTGAGGTGTGGATGTTACCTGTAAGTGAGGTCTATGTGAGGTCTATGTGAGGGGTTATGTTACCTGTTTGAAATGGTCTTTCCCTTTATTTAAAGGGGTTTCCGGAGATTGATGTGAGGTGTTTCCAGGTTTTGGGTGATCACTTGCAAATAGTTGCCTGGAATTGCAATCTTCGGATAGCAAAATCGGGGGTGCGTTTGTAAGTATATATACTTAAGGGTCGTTAAGATGCCTTCCACGACAGTAAGGAATGCTTAGTACGACAGTAAGGGATGCCTGTTTATGGGGTATAACAGGCATCTTAACGACCCTTGGAAGATATCTTTAAGTGGATGATAATTAAATTGATGCAATTATAACATATAATCTATGTTAATATTGTGAAATTTCGTGATATTTATTAACATAATCGTGGCTTCCTTTTAAGAATTCCATTATCTTTGCACCTAGAATAAGACAAATCAATGAAGAAAAGTACGATTTGGATCATAGCAACTATCATGGGGCTCTCATTCCTGGGACTTCTCATCTTGCAGATCTCCTATATTGAGGAGATGGCGAAGATGAAGAAGGAGCAGTTCGACGAGTCAGTGTATCGCAGTCTCTATCAGGTCTCCCGTAATCTGGAGATGAACGAGACGCAGCGCTACCTCATGAAGGATGTGCAACAGACGGAGCGGAAAGCCTTCAAACAGGATTCTGTGACAGTCGACGGTCTTGACGGCACGGTACGTCAGAGTCATCAGTTCGCTGTGGCAGCCGATGACGGCACGGTCTATAGTTCCTTTGAACTGAAGACGTTCGCCATCAAGCCCGCCAACGTACCCAAGGCCATGATCCTGCGGACAGACAAGAACTCCATCTCCGAGGCCTCGAAATCGTTGCAGGAGATAGTGCGTAACCGTTATGTCTACCAGAAGGCATTGCTCGACGAGGTGGTCTACAAGATGCTCTATACTGCCAGCGACAAGCCTCTGAAAGAGCGTATCAATTTCAAAGTGCTCGACCGCGATATCAAGGTAGAACTGATGAACAACGGTATCAATATCCCTTACCACTTCCGTGTGGAGACGGCCGATGGGCGTGAAGTTTACCGTTGTCCTGACTACAGCGAGGAAGGTGAGGAGTACACCTACAAGCAGACGCTCTTCAACAACGACCCGTCGCCGAAGATGGGCGTGGTGAAGATCCACTTCCCTAACATGAGTGCCTACATCTTCTCCAGTGTGCGGTTCATGATTCCCGCCGTCGTCTTTACAGTCGTGCTGCTCATCACGTTCATCTTCACCATTTATATCATCTTCCGCCAGAAGCGCTATACGGAGATCAAGAATGATTTCATCAACAATATGACCCACGAACTGAAGACGCCCATCAGCAGTATCTCGCTGGCTGCACAGATGCTCAACGACGATGCTGTGAATAAGACGCCTGCGATGCTGAAACATCTGGGTGGCGTGGTCAATGACGAGTCGAAACGCCTGCGCTTCCTCGTGGAGAAGGTGCTGCAGATGTCGATGTTCGACAAACAGAGTGTATCGTTCAAGAAGAAGGAACTCGACCTCAACGAGTTGCTGGAGAACATTGCCTCGACGTTCTCGCTGCGAGTGGAGCATACGGGTGGTCATATCTATACGGAAATAGAGGCTGTCGACTCGGCTATCTTCGTCGATGAGGTGCACTTCCAGAATGCCATCACCAACCTCATGGACAATGCCGTGAAGTATCGTAAGCCGGACCAGCCGCTCGATCTCTATATCCGTACCTGGAACGAGAAGGAACGTCTCTGCTTCAGCATCCGCGATACGGGGCAGGGCATCAAGAAGGAGAACGTGAAGAAGATCTTCGAAAAGTTCTACCGAGTGCATACTGGCAATGTCCACGACGTAAAGGGTTTCGGCCTCGGCCTGGCCTACGTGAAGAAAATCATCAACCTGCATGAGGGTGACATCAAGTGCGAGAGTGAACTCGGAAAAGGTACGACCTTCACCATCTCACTGCCAGTATTGAAAGAAACATCATAGTATTAACAAATTAAATAAAAGGAATTATGGACGACAAAATGAAAATCTTGCTTTGCGAGGACGACGAGAACCTCGGAATGCTGCTCCGCGAGTATTTACAGGCCAAAGGCTATGTGGCAGAACTCTGTGCCGACGGCGAGGCAGGCTTCAAGGCCTTCCTCAAGACCAAGTTCGACATCTGCGTGCTCGACGTGATGATGCCCAAGAAGGATGGCTTCACACTGGCTCAGGAGATCCGTGCCGCCAGTCCCGACGTGCCCATCATCTTCCTTACCGCCAAGACCTTGAAGGACGATATCCTCGAAGGCTTCAAGATCGGTGCCGACGACTACATCACCAAGCCCTTCTCCATGGAGGAACTCGTGCTCCGCATCGAGGCCATCATGCGCCGTACCAAGGGTAAGAAGTCCAAGGAGTCGACCGTCTATCATATCGGCCGTTTCACCTTCGACACCCAGAAGCAGCTGCTCTGCATCGACGACAAGCAGACGAAGCTTACCACGAAGGAGAACGAACTGCTCGCCCTGCTCTGCTCTCACTCCAACGAGATCCTGCAGCGCGACTTCGCCCTGAAGACCATCTGGATCGACGACAACTACTTCAACGCCCGTTCGATGGATGTCTATATCACCAAGCTGCGCAAGCACTTGAAGGCTGACAGCCAGATTGAAATCATCAACATCCATGGCAAGGGATACAAACTCATCACACCCGAGGAAGAGTAGGGGACTTTGAACTTTGAACTTTGAGCTTTGAACTTTATGATTACTCTGAGGCAATATGGAGGATTGGCGCTAATAACCATTGGCGCCATCCTTTTGATGGTCGCCTATTTGGTCGGCTGGACATCCTCCAATCTCGTCTTGTTGGTTGGCCTTGCGCTCATCGTCATAGGTGTCATTCTGCATGTCCGACAGTATAAAAAGAGTGAAAAGTATTAAATACTGTTAAAGTATTCATAAAGTTCAAAGCTCAAAGTTCAAAGTTCAAAAAAACTTCGTACCTTTGCACCCGCTTTTCGAAGCACATTATTAATTTTATTTATTAAAGAAGTATGAATCAATACGAAACCGTTTTCATTTTAACTCCCGTTTTGTCTGATGAACAGATGAAGGAAACGGCCGCAAAATTCAAGAAGGTCCTGACCGAGCAGGGTGCAGAGATCGTTAACGAAGAGGCCTGGGGATTGAAGAAGATGGCTTATGCTATTCAGAAGAAGTCTACAGGTTTCTACTGCCTCGTAGAGTTCAAGGCTGAGCCAGAAGTGATCAAAGTGCTGGAGACCGCTTTCCGTCGTGACGAGAAGGTCATCCGTTTCCAGACCGTTAAACTTGACAAGTATGCAGTTGAGTACGCCGAGAAGCGTCGTGCAAAGCTTGGTAAAAAAGAGGAGGCTTAATTATGGCAGAACAGAGTGAAATCCGTTATTTGAACGCTCCCACTATCGACACGAAGCGTAAGAAGTACTGCCGTTTCAAGAAGAGCGGTATTAAGTACATCGACTACAAAGATCCCGAGTTCCTGAAGAAGTTCCTCAACGAGCAGGGTAAGATTCTTCCCCGCCGCATCACCGGAACGTCTCTGAAGTACCAGCGTCGCGTGGCTCAGGCCGTGAAGCGTGCCCGCCAGATTGCGCTGCTGCCTTATGTAACTGATATGATGAAGTAATTAAGGAGGACGCAAGATTATGGAAATTATTCTGAAAGAAGACATTATCGGTCTGGGATTCAAGAACGATATCGTGAACGTGAAGTCGGGTTATGGCCGTAACTATCTTATTCCTCAGGGAAAGGGCGTGATTGCTAGTCCTTCAGCTAAGAAGATCCTCGCAGAGAACTTGAAGCAGCAGGCTCACAAGATTGCTGCCCAGAAGGCTGCCGCTGAGGCTAAGGCTGCACAGCTTGAGGGCGTGGCTCTTGAGATTGCCGCCAAGGTGAGTGCTACAGGTCAGCTCTACGGATCTGTAGGTGCCGCTCAGGTTGCCGACGAACTCGTGAAGCTTGGTAAGGATGTTGATCGTAAGATCGTCACCATGAAGGATGCCAAGAAGCTGGGTGATTATGAGGCTCTCGTACACTTCCACAAGGAGGTGACGGTGGTCATCCCCGTGAAGGTCGTTGCTGAGAACGCTGCCGAGTTGAAGGCTGCCGCCGATGCTGAGGCTGCTATTCGTGCTGCTGCTGACGCTAAGGCTGCTGCCGCTGCTGAGGCTGAAGCCGAGGCTGTAGAGGAAGTTGAGGCTGCAGAGGCAGAGGTTGCCGCTGAGGATGCTCCCGCAGAGGCATAACTCCATGCTATTTTTAAATCAAACAATTAATATTTAATCACTGCTGTAAGGCATCATTATTTATTATTACAACAGCGTCCCGAGGGTTTCGCCCTCGGGATTTTTTTGTATACGACAACAGGCCGACGCTCAAGCAGAAATATATGAAAGGGTACACAAAAAGAAAGGCCGCTAGACTCCCGTCTAACGGCCTCTTTTCTCTCAGTTGTTCGTCTGATTACTCAGCAACGGCAGCAGCAACAGAGTCAACAGCAGCGGCTGTAGAATCAACCAGGCTGTCAACAACGCTATCAGCAACCTCTGCGATAGAATCAACAACCTCCTCAACAGGAGCCTGAGCCTTGTTACCACAAGAAGCGAAAGAGATAGCAGCAACTGCTACGAACATAAATACTAATTTCTTCATTTTTCTAATGCTTTTTAAATCTGTAAAACAATCATTTGTTTATTAAAACGCTGCAAAGTTACGCATATTTTTAATACGGCGTATCATTTTTTTCGATTTTTTTTTGGTCTTTTTTGTAACTTTTTAGCAAAGTGCTGATAATCAGGTAGATATGAAATGTTAAAAATTGGTGTATTTTTGCCCTTTAATGGAAAAATGCAAAAATTTGGTGAAAATAGAGAAAAAAGATGTACCTTTGTGCCCGATAACAGAAAGAGTTTTTTTTGTTTATAGTTTAAAAGTTTATAGTTTATAGATGATTACATATAACGCATGATAATTACTTCGGCGTTCCAAGGAAAAAAGGCGGCGTATTACACGCTGGGCTGTAAGTTGAACTTTTCTGAGACATCGACCTTCGGGAAGATGCTTCAAGAGTTGGGCGTGCGTACGGCCCAGAGGGGAGAGCGGGCGGACATCTGCCTGATCAACACCTGTTCTGTGACAGAGGTAGCTGACCATAAGTGCCGTCAGGCAATACACCGTATGGTAAGGAATCATCCAGGAGCCTTTGTTGTGGTAACGGGATGCTATGCTCAGTTAGAGGCTGACGAGGTGGCACGGATAGAAGGAGTCGATCTGGTATTAGGTTCTGACGAGAAGGCCAAGCTGGTGCAGTTCCTTTCCGAGGCTTGGATGGGGCAGAGTCATGAACCTGTCCCCATGATCCTGCGACAGAAGACGAAGGACATCAGGAGCTTTGCACCGAGTTGTTCTCGAGGCAACAGGACAAGGTATTTCTTGAAAGTACAGGACGGCTGCGATTATTTCTGCACGTATTGTACCATTCCGTATGCCAGGGGATTTAGCAGAAATCCGACCATCGCCTCGTTAGTGGCTCAGGCTGAGGATGCAGCAAGTGAGGGAGGTAAGGAAATCGTGTTGACAGGTGTGAATATTGGCGATTTCGGAAAGACCACAGGTGAGAGTTTCGTTGATTTGGTGAAAGCTCTCGATAATGTTGAGGGAATCAGTCGATATAGGATTAGTTCATTAGAGCCAGATTTGCTGTCAGACGAACTAATTGTTTTCTGTGCAGGAAGTCGTGCGTTTATGCCACATTTCCATATTCCACTGCAGAGCGGAAGTGATACGGTACTGAAACTGATGCACCGTCATTACGATGCGCAGTTGTTTGCTGACAAGATACATCGTATCAAGGAACTGATGCCTGACGCATTTATCGGAGTGGATGTGATGGTGGGGTGTCGTGGAGAAACACCTGAGTGTTTTGAGGAGACGTATGATTTCCTCAATGGGTTGGATGTGACGCAATTGCATGTTTTCCCTTATTCTGAGCGACCAGGAACATCGGCTCTGAGTATTCCATATATTGTAAGTGACAAGGATAAAAAACAGCGTTCGAAGCGATTGTTGCAACTTTCTGACGAGAAGACACAGGCTTTCTATCAGCAGTATATCGGTCAGGAGGCAGAAGTGCTTTTCGAGAAGGCTCCGAGGGGTAAGGCCATGCATGGGTTTACCAGAAACTATATTCGTGTGGAACTGCCTGCTCATGAAGCTGATCCCTCCCTCGACAATAAGTTAGTGAAGGTCAGACTTGGGGATTTGACGCCAGATAAGCAGGCTTTGAGAGTATGTAGTTTATAGTTTGTAATATATATTATAAAGGTACGCGTGAGAATGGAGAAGGTTGCAATAGTAATTCTGAACTGGAATGGACAGGCAATGCTTAGTCAATACCTGCCCTCAGTGCTGCAGTATTCGAGGGACGAGGCAACGGTCTATGTGGCTGATAATGCCTCTACAGACGGATCGGTTGAATTGCTTAGGCAACACTTCCCTGAGGTGAAGCTGATTCTCTTGGAGAAGAACTGGGGGTTTGCCGAGGGCTATAATAAGGCCTTGAAGCAGATTGATGCGGAATACTATCTGCTGCTGAACTCCGATATTGAGGTGACGCATCACTGGCTGACACCTTTGATAGAAATGATGGATAGTCATTCTGATGTGGCGGCCTGTCAGCCTAAGTTGCTATCTATCTTTGATAGAGACAGTTTCGAGTATGCAGGTGCGAGTGGAGGGTTCATTGACAAATACGGCTATCCGTTCTGTCGTGGCCGTATTTTCGAGACTGTAGAGGAAGACAACGGCCAGTATGACTATCAGACAGATTGTCTATGGGCTACAGGTGCTGCTCTGATGATACGGAGTAAGGACTATTGGGATGTGAACGGACTCGACGGACGCTTCTTTGCCCATAATGAGGAGATAGATCTTTGTTGGAGACTGCGTATAAAGGGGCGTCGGATTGTATGTCTGCCAGAGTCTCAGGTCTATCACGTAGGTGGAGGAACCCTGCCAAAAGGAAATCCGATGAAGACGTTCCTTAACTTCCGCAATAACTTGACAATGCTTTACAAGTGCCTGCCTGACGAGGAATTGAAATCCGTTATGCGTTGGCGTTGGTTCCTTGACTACCTTGCTGCTTGGGAGATGCTGATATTAAAACGGAATATGGGTGATTTTAAGGCCATATACAGGGCAAGACGAGCCTTCAAGCGCTGGCGAAAAGATTTTGAGGCAGACCGTAGGTGCATCCAGGCCAGTCGTGTAATCAAAAAAATACCAGAGCGAAAGGACTTTTCTTTGCTCTGGCAGTATTATGTGAAGGGACGGAAAACGTTCAGTACTTTACCTCAATAGGCTTTAAGACATCTTTTTTCCATTCTTGTAAGAACTCAAACCATTCCTTTGAGGAATGATATCCAAACGTCTCGTTGTCAGAACAATAGATGACCTTGTATGATAGGTGATTGTTGTCTGTGCCAACAACGAAAGCGTAGTTGTCTTTGTTTGCGACCTCCTCGCTCCTGACGTATTTCATAGGTATGCAGATGCCGAGGCCGACAGTCTCACGCTTCCAATTGATAGTGTCACTTGAGGGCCAGTCGGTGCCCCAGCAGGCACGTAGGCCCTGTTTGTCGCTGAACTCCTCTGAACCTTTCACATTGATGATGCCCGTTGAGAACAGACGGTCTGAGACATCCTTGTTAAAGAACACGTCGACATCTGTATCGCGATGACCTCCATATTGTGTATATCGGATGGTCATATTTACCCCTTGCCAACCTCGATCGAAGAGTTCTACAATGGTACGGAGGGGGCCGTAGGAGATGATGCGCTGGGTTCGAGAGCGGACAGGATCAATCATTGTGGGTTCTTTGCCATCCCAGCCACGGAAAGCGCCCAGTCCGAAAGTGTTGCCCACCCAGAGCACATCGTCGCCATACCCTTCTGCCTTCTGGTCTGGTTGCGTATAGAACTGTGTGGCTTCGAGCTCCAGACGTTTTTGGAACTTTCCATAGAGGTCGAGCGTTTGGCGTTTGTCGAAGTAGATTCGTATGCCGTTTAATTCACTCTCAAAGTCTACGCCATGATGATGCTGGATATTGTAGGAATTGGCACAGTCACCACGGGCTGTAATCGACTCGATGAAATTGTTATGCTTGTTCTTTTCCTTCACCTTGTCGTTGCGGATGAGCATCTCGGCAAAGACACGAGCAGGGTAGGGACGTGGCTCTCCATCATTGAAGAGTTTTACCTCATAGTTTTTCGTCTCTTTTCCTTTAAGATCAGTCAGGAAACAAAGTTCATCGTAGGTGTCGTTCTGATCAAGGTCGTCGAGTTGACAGGGTATTTCCTGTCCTTCGGCTGTGATGAGGGCAGAACGGATATCACCAAAAGGAGCGAGACTGATGACGACAGGCTCATCAGTGCGGGCTGTCATTGAAGGGTTGCTGACACAGACAGTAATGGTCTGTTGTGCGAATGCTGCTGAGGATAGAACCATCAGGGCAATGGGAATGAAACGTCTTATCATACAATTAGTTTTAGTCGCTTACAAAAGTAATCAAAAACAGTGAAAAAGCATTCGATTTTTACACAAATAAACAAAAGTGTGCATTTCTGCTCCTTTTTTTTAAAATAATTAGGTTAAAATTTGGTTAAACAAATATTTTTTAGTAAATTTGCACGGTCTTTTAACAAATAGATAAAGATTGTAATAATTCGCTGTGCGTAAGATATATTATCTGTTGTTTGTAATAATGCTCAGTTGTATGGGCTGTGAATGGCAACTGAAGATGTCCGATGAAGGGGACGAGACGGTTGCTGTTGACCGCTATGACCGTATCCAGAGCCTTTATCTTACTACGGGCGACTTCTCTGCTCTCCAACAGATGAACACTGTGTTCCCCATGCAGACGAGGACTTTGATTGAGGACGTCCTGCGCATTGGGAAGGTCAATGAACCCGAGATAAACAAGACATTCCTCCACTTCTATCAGGACACTATTCTGCAGGCTCTCATCGCTGAGACGCAACAGCAGTATGCCAGTATGGATGATATCAATGAGCAGCTGACACGAGCTTTCCGTTACCTTCGGAAACATATTCCCAATATGGAGATGCCAGAGATATACGCTCAGATTGGCTCGTTGGACCAGAGTGTAATTGTTGGTAATAATACTATAGGTATCTGTCTCGACAAATATTTAGGTACTGACTATTCCCTCTACAAGAAACCAGAGTATGGTTATTCCGAGGAGCAGCTAAGGATGATGAATCGCCGGTATATCGTGCCAGACTGTATAGGATTCTATCTTCTGAGCCTTTATCCGATGCCACTTGAAAGAGAACTGACTCAAGAGGAGCGAGACGTACACATAGGTAAGATACAGTGGGTAGTTGACGAGGCCATGGGAGAGGATGTTTTTACCACAAAGTATACCCGTATGGCTGACCGCTATATGAAACGCAATAAGAATATTACCGTTGACCAGTTGTTGCGGAACAACGAGTACTCAGAATTCTACTAAACATCAGAAACACAAATATGATCAGACTAAGAGATTTTATTCTTTCAGTTGCAATATGCCTTGCCAGTTCATCAATGGCAACTGGTGAGCAACTGGACTTGAAAGCCATTACCCAAGGTAAGTTTTCCCAGAAGACAATGACAGCCGTTCGTCCGATGGCCGATGGTGAGACGTATACCCAGATCAGTGCTGACGGAAAACAGATAGTGACTTATTCGTTCCGTACGGGAAAGCAAGAGAGTGTCATTTTCGATGCCGCCACAGCCAGGGGAGGTCAGGTGACCAGAGTGGACAACTACATAATGAGTCCTGACGGACGCCGGATATTGATACAGACAGGAACAAGGCCTGTCTATCGCCGATCGTTCACTGCCACCTACTATATCTATGATATCCGGAACAACAAACTGGAACCTCTGAGTGACGGAGGCCCTCAGCAGACACCTGTTTTTTCACCCGATGGTAACCTGATAGCCTTTGTCAGGGATAATAATATCCATTTGGTGAAATTGCTCTATGACAATGCAGAGAGTCAGGTGACCACTGACGGGAAGTTTAATGAGGTTCTAAACGGCATTCCCGACTGGGTTTATGAGGAGGAGTTCTCCACCAACTCATCGATGGTGTTCTCGGCAGATTCGAAGCAAATCATATGGATACGCTATGATGAGAGTGAGGTGAGGCAATACTCACTGACTATGTATAAGGGCTTGTATCCTGAGCATCAGCAGTATGCGGAATATCCAGGTGAATATACCTATAAATATCCTGTTCCAGGACAGGTAAACTCGAAAGTCAGCGTACATAGTTTTGACATCAAGTCGCATCAGACCCGTCGCATCGACTTACCTTTGGATGCCGACGGCTATATTCCACGTATCAAAGCCACAAGTGATCCGACGAAGATTGCCATCTTCACCCTGAATCGTCATCAGGACCTTCTTCGTATCTATATGGCAAACCCTCTTTCTACAGTTTGTCAACTGGCAATAGAGGACAAGGTGGATAAGTATATCAAGGAAGAGACTTTCGAGGAAGTACAGCTGACAGATAAACATATCCTCCTGCCTAGTGAGCGTGACGGATATAATCACCTGTATCTGTACACCCTGAATGGCCAGCTGGTGCGTCAGATAGTGAAAGACAAGTTTGTGGTTGAGCACGTCTATGGCTTTGATGAACAGACAGGCGATACCTACTTTGCAGCCAATCCCAACGGTCCTACCGACCAGCAGGTGATGGTGGCCCACGCCAATGGAAAGATGGAAATCTTGTCGCAGAAGGCTGGTGTGAATGATGCCATATTCAGTACAAACTTTAAGTACTTCATCAATATTTGGAGCGACCTTAATCATCCCTTGCAATACACTTTGTGCCAGAACACTGGCAAGGTGTTGCAGACATTGATTGACAATAGAGAACTGATGGAGAAACTCGCGTCCTATGACCTTGGAACGAAGGAACTCTTTTCCTTTACCACGTCGGAAGGTGTGCTGTTGAATGGCTGGATTGTGAAACCTTCGGACTTTAATCCTGCCAAAAGATATCCCGTCATTATGTATCAGTATGGAGGTCCGGGTAATCAACAGGTGTCTAACCGTTGGGGAATAGGCATGAGTGGCAATGGTGCAATTTTGGAACAATATCTTGCTCAGCAGGGTTATATCTGTGTCTGTGTGGATAATCGTGGTACTGGTGGCCGTGGTGCAGAGTTTGAGAAGTGTACCTATCTGCGACTGGGTGAACTGGAAGCCCGTGATCAGGTGGAGACGGCTCTGTGGCTAGGGAAGCAGACCTATGTCGACAAGGATCGTATCGGCATCTGGGGATGGTCATATGGTGGTTGGAATACACTGATGTCAATGTCAGAGGGGCGTCCTGTGTTCCGTGCCGGTGTGGCCATAGCTCCTCCTACCTGTTGGCGCTATTATGACTCTATCTACACAGAGCGTTATATGCGTACCCCACAGGAGAACAGGCAGGGTTATGACGAGGTAAATCCAATCAGCAGGGCTCCTCAACTGCATGGTGAGCTGTTGCTCTGTCACGGACTTGCCGACGATAATGTACACTATCGTAATACAGCAGAGTATGTTGAGGCCCTGGTACAGGCAGACAAGGATTTCAGGCAATTGGTATATACGAACCGCAATCACAGCATATATGGTGGAAACACACGTCATCACTTGTTCCGTCAGGCTTTAAACCATTTTAACGCTACATTAAAATAAATGGTGTCTTCTGAAAAAATATAAAATAATTGAAGGAATCGTGTTATTTCACCAAAAAGTTTGTAACTTTGCAGTCGATTTCTATATATTTGTATTAGTAAGATGAAAATAGTCAAAGGGTTAGGAATATGTCTGCTTGCCATATTGGTTTCAGCAGGATTTGTTTCATGCAGCAAAGATGAATATAGCAGCCGTCTGAAGGAACTGATTATTAAGGATCTGACTTTTGAGTGTGATGAGGAGGCTGGTGCCCTAGATCACACCACCACATTCCGCAATGAAGATCTGACAAACTATCGTGCCATCTCTGATGCTGCTTGGTGTCAAGTGTCTATCGATGCCTCCAAGTCGCAGATGACTGTGACGGTTGATGAGAACGATAGTTTTGATGAGCGTACGGCTGTCGTGACGTTGACGGATGTCCTCGCTGAAGGCATCTCCCGCACATTTACTGTAAAACAGAAGCAGAACAATGTGATTCGTATATCAGAGAAATTTTATACCGTAGGTACTGATGGCAAATCCTTTGAGATTCCGTTTGAACATAACGTGAACGACTACGAGGTAAGCAGTAGTGCCACCTGGCTTAAATTCCAAGTTAAACGTACAAGAGGTCTTTCCACGTCAACGATTGAGGTAAGTGTTGATAAGAATGACTCTGGTGCTGAAAGAACTGCCTTCCTTACCATCGACAGTGAAATCATAGGTGAACCCGTTAAGATTCGTATTGATCAGGAGTATGTCGTTAAAGAGTATTTCAACTTGATAAATGATGACTATACGATTGACGAGCGAGGAGGTAATATTTCTGTCAATGCTCAGACCAATATGACTTCGTTTGACATTTTCGCACCAGAAGATTCTTGGGCAAAACTTGGCGAATTGGAATTTTATACTGAATTGTTAGCTGTCACGCAGCATGTCATCGTGGAGCCGTTAACAGAAAAAGTGCCCAGCAGAACGACATATATGTATTTGCATAGCGAGACCATAACAATTACACAGTATAGGAACATCTATCTATTAGATACAAGTGTTAGTATCATACAGGGTGATTCGTACAAGCTGAGCCTGTATAATTATGAGGATGAGGCAGTCAAATGGTCTTCCTCGAATGAGAGGGTTGTTGCTGTGGATGGTGATGGCACTATTACTGGTGTTGGAGCTGGTGAGGCTACCATTACTGTATCATCTGCAAATGGGAAACATACCGATACAGTTGTCGTGACGGTTCAGAGTCCACAAGACCTCAGCGAACATTTCAGTGTTGAGTGGCAGCCATACTATGATGTTGTTAATGGTGTGAAAACCATCACGTCTTTAAGTTGTACCCTCAATAACGAGAGCAATCGCTCGATACAGTTGACGAGGTGTGATATCTATTGCGACTTGAAGTATTACAGTACGATGGAATATAATTCCAGATCTGGCGTCCTTGGTCCTGGAGAGAGTAAGAAAGTAACGTTTGATAATTTGGGAGGTAAGGCAAGTAAGTTTGGTTTTACTGTCGTATGGTATTACTCCTACAATGGTGGCAACTATGAATACCGTTGTGAATATAATGAATAGATATTAGAAGTAATGGTATAAAAAAAGAGGCTGCGACTGCAGCCTCTTTTGCATTTAATAGGCGAAAAGCGGATAGTCCTTCATCTTCTCGTTGACTCGCTGACGGACGGAAGCAATCACCTGCTCGTTTTCAGGATCGTTGAGCACTTCCTCAATCCAGGCAGCAATCTGCACCATCAGATCTTCCTTGGCACCACGGGTAGTGATGGCAGGAGTACCAAGACGGATACCACTGGTCTGGAAGGCGCTGCGGCTGTCGAACGGCACCATGTTCTTGTTGACGGTGATGTCTGCTGCAACCAGGGCGTTCTCTGCCACCTTACCAGTCAGGTCGGGATACTTCGAGCGCAGGTCTACGAGCATAGAGTGGTTGTCTGTGCCACCGCTGACGATGCCGAATCCACGCTTGACGAGTTCTTCAGCCAGCACCTTGGCGTTCTTCTGAACCTGCTTGGCCCACTCCTTGAACTCAGGCTGGAGAGCCTCTCCGAATGCAACGGCCTTGGCAGCGATGACGTGCTCCAGCGGACCACCCTGCTGACCAGGGAAGACGGCAGAGTTAAGCAGCGTAGACATCTTCTTCACGACACCTTTCGGAGTGGTGTAACCCCAGGGATTGTCGAAGTCCTTACCCATCAGGATGATACCACCACGCGGACCACGAAGGGTCTTGTGGGTCGTAGAAGTCACGATGTGAGCATATTTCACAGGATTCTCCAGCAGACCTGCAGCAATCAGACCAGCGGGGTGAGCCATATCAATCATCAGCAGGGCACCCACCTTGTCGGCAATCTCACGCATACGCTTGTAGTCCCATTCGCGGCTGTAGGCACTGCCACCACCGATAATCAGCTTGGGCTTGTGCTCCAGGGCCAGCTGCTCCATCTCGTCGTAGTCCACACGGCCCGTCTCCTTGTTCAGGTTGTAGCCGATGGGGTTGTAGATGATACCAGAGGTGTTGACATGCGAACCATGGGAGAGGTGACCACCGTGGTCGAGATTCAGACCCATGAAGGTGTCGCCTGGCTTCAGCACGGCCAGCAGCACAGCTGCATTAGCCTGGGCACCAGAGTGGGGCTGTACGTTGGCATACTCTGCGTCGAAGAGTTTGCAGACGCGGTCGATGGCGAGCTGCTCCACTTCGTCCACCACCTGGCAACCACCATAGTAACGGTGGCCAGGATAACCCTCGGCATACTTGTTGGTCAGGTAGGAGCCCATTGCCTCCATCACCTGGTCACTCACGAAATTCTCACTGGCAATCAGCTCAATGCCTTTCAGCTGGCGCTGATGCTCTTTCTCGATCAACTCGAAGATTGCGTTGTCTCTGTTCATTTTTGTCCTTATGGTTTGATTTTTGCGTGCAAAGGTAAGCATTTTCCACGATACCGCCAAATCTTTTCCACCTTATTTATATATGGTAAGGGCTCCTACCGCCACACTCTATCCTTTCCCAATCGCAATAAAAGCATAAAATTTGCATGGTTTTGTGCTGAGTTTGAGAAATTTTGCCTACTTTTGCAAAAAATACAGTTTAGGATGAGGTTGCCATTCCAAATAGTTCAACTGCTGAAGGATAAGTCCGCCAATGATCTGCGACTGCCTTCTGATTGTGAGTTCCTGTCGTTAGATATTGAGAGCAAGACAGGAGTCCGTATTGGCGCAACGACGCTCAAACGACTTTTGGGTTTTGCCCAGGATGAGCGTTCACCCCACGCCAGTACCCTTGACGCTATAGCCCGCTATCTCGGCTATGCCCATTGGGATGAGTTGAAGGATATTGAAGACAAAGGCAATTCAGATTTTGGCACGACGGAAGAAGAAATCCGTTCTGATGATTTAGCCCCTGATAAAATTGTTGAATTCGCATACCTGCCAGACCGTCTGGTAAGGTTGAAGTATCTTGGTTCCCATCGTTATCTGGTCATGGAGAGCCGGAACAGCAAACTTCAGGCCGATGATGAGGTAGAAGTGCTGAACTTTGTGCTCCATCATCCCCTCTTAGTACTTAATGTCTGGCGCGACGGCAAACCTTTGGGCCAGTTCACGGCTGGCCGCATCTCTGGTCTCTCTTCAATCACGGTTCTTTAAGATCCATCGACACTTCTATAGCGGTAGCAAATTTTTCACTTTTCACTATTCACTTTTCACTTCCATTAATGGATTCTTCGCAGTTTTCAGACAGCCAGCCAAAATATGATGCCATCGAACGGATGGATACACGGGGAGCTACCTGTGACACTTTCCGTGTGAAGCTTTATGGCAAGCTGCATTTTCTGAAACGGCTAAAAGCCGAATATGCTGGCGACATCCGCTACCAAGAGGCTCTTCGCAAAGAGTTTGAGACAGGCTATCGTCTGGAGCATCCAAACCTGGTGCGCTATCTCTCGCTCGACCATGATAGCATTCTGATGGAGTATGTCGATGGCGAGACCCTTTCCCATCGGCTTGCTACAAATCCCGACTATTTCAAGAGCCAGAAGCATACTGATAAGTTTGTCCGTCAGTTGTTGGATGCGCTTGGCTATCTGCACAGCCACCAAGTGCTCCATCTTGACTTGAAGCCTGATAATATCCTGCTTACCCGAATTAACGACGATGTTAAACTCATCGACCTCGGTTGTTGCTACACAGATTCTTTCCCAGATACCCAAGGCTATACCAGCGAGTTTGCCGCCCCAGAGCAATTGTCCATTATCCATTGCCCATTATCCATTCAAACCGACATCTATGCCTTTGGCAAAATCCTCGACTTATTGCCTTCCTCTTATAAATATAATAAGGTGATAGCCCGTTGTACGGCAGAATATCCCAAAGACCGCTATCAGTCAGTAGGGAAGATCCTGCACGACATCGATGGCAAGAGACCGTTTCTTCGTTATTTATCAATTATCGTGGCTATTGTTGTGGCTTTGGTCGTTTGCCTCTTTTTCATAACCCGTCATCAGGAATCATCCCCTGTAATGCAGGAAGCCCCGATGGATTCCGTT
>JAEEGH010000965.1_pt1 | contig 87165 bp, 75 predicted proteins | sample 9134181 | NCBI WGS metagenome assembly JAEEGH01 (sample SAMN16246544, study PRJNA631951) | gut metagenome | biome: gut microbiome; feature: rumen; material: DP-attached | host: Bos | place: Iran: Karaj | collected 2018-10 | reverse complement strand
AAATGACCGGCAGGCAGGCGCATCAGCTCTTTATGAATTCAATCCGTTCCCGCCACGGCTCGTCCTATTACGATCCGGATCACGGCGGATACGACGTCGACGGCTGGTTTGTCGACACCTCCTCCGAATGGACGGGGCTCACGGACGATCCCGGCGATCCCTCCCCTCTGAAAGACAGCGAAAATCTGCTGATCCCGCAGGAGCCGTACTGGCTTTCCTTTGACGTTGCGCTTGCACCGGGCTGCAAGTGGAATACCGATCAGGCATTCACCGTCAACGGCAGCGCCGACGTAACCGTCTCCGATTACACGGACGATCAGGGCAACGATCATTACATCGTAACGTATATGATCCTCAGCAAAGAGGACCTCTCCGAAGCGGAGGTCTACGGCATCGAGCCGAAAAACTACAACGGTTCCGCGCAGACGCAGCCCAAGATGAAGATCGTGTGCGACGGCGAAACGCTGATCGAAGGCCAGCATTACGTCGTGAGCTATGAGAACAACGTGAATCCGGGCTATGCTACTGTCACAATCACCGGCGTCGGCAATTACACCGGCAAGATTTACCGCAGCTTCCGGATCTTCGACAGTGACCATCCGCACGAGGTCATCGACACGCTCGAAGCGACTTCGGACATCGGCGAACTCCTTGCCTACGGGAATGCGATCGTGCATCCCGTGTTTACCGTGACCGCAGGCGAGCCGGCGTATTTCAATACCGGCATGGGCGGTTGGGATACGCTGATCGACGGCGAGTGGACAAGAGTCCGCAGCGGCAGGTTCACCGCGGGCGAATGGCGGTACGGATGTCAGATCCGAATCGACGACGGCGGCGACACGTACGCGTTTTCCAACAGGCCGACGTGCACGGTCGACGGCGCGGAATGGGACGTTTCCGACGGAGCACAGGTTTATGATACGTATAGCTATACGTGGATCACGAGTCCCGTCTTCACGGTCTCGGGCAGCGGCGAACTGATCTTCAATAAGTTCGACGAGTACGATATCGGCAACAGCTACGTGAACGAGCCGATCCCCTCCTTCTCCGTTGCAGGCGGCGTCGACGGAGGGACTGCGCCCTATACGTTCAGCAAGACCTCCGGTCCCGACTGGATCACGGTCGCTTCGGACGGCACGATCTCCGGCACGCCGTATCAGTCCGGAGAGAACGAGGCTCTTGTCGTGCGCGTGACCGACGACACGGGCAGCTATGCGGAGATCGAACTCTACGTATCCAAGACGGCCAGAAAACAGGAGGATAAGATCCGGATCACGAAGGTCGTCGCGACGAGCAACATGGCGGAAATGGCGGTCGCAGGCAACACGCTCGAGGAACCGGCGTTCACGGTCACGGAGGGCGCGCCTGCCTATTTCCATCCCTGGATGGGCAACTGGGAACGGAAGGTCGGCGACGAATGGCAATACCTCGGCTACACTGCTACGTTCACACCGGGCGTATGGAGATTCCGCTGCCAGCTCCGCAGTGACGACGGCGGCGAAGATTACGTGCTCGCGGACGGTTCGACGGTCATCGTCGACGGCAAGGAATGGACGGTGGACTATTCCGTTGCCACGGGATTTGCTTACTGCTACACTTACGTCACAAGTCCGGAGATCGTGATCGCGGACGATTCGTTCTCCGTGGCGATCGACCCGAACGACGTGCAGTTCAAGGGCACGACGCCGTATATGATCTGCACCGGAAATCCGCTGACGCCTGGCTTTACGCTGAAAACCGCGGACGGCGAGACGGTCGATCCCGCGACGTATACCGTCGAATACCGCGAGAACGTCAACGCGGGCACGGCGTATATCTTCGTGACGTTTACGGAAGGCTACACGGGCACGATGCGCCTGTTCTTCAAGATCTATCTGCCCGCCACGACGGAGATGTCCATCTGGAACATCAAGGACGGCATTAAGCTGAGCTGGAAGCCGGTTCCGGGCGCGGACGGCTATGTCATCTACCGCCGCGCGTGGAATCAGCAAAGCGCAGGCTGGACGACCTTCGAACGCTGGAACAACACGACCGGAACGACCTGGACGGACAAGACGGTCTATGCGGGCACACGCTATCAGTACGGCGTCAAGGCGTACTTCAACCGGCGTATGGATCGGGTGACCGGCGCGATGTTCGGCGGCAACGTCGGCGACAACTATAACCTCGGCATGGTCGGTCCGCTGAAGACGACGGTCCGCATCACCACGCGCACGCTGAGCAGTCTGACTGCGGGCAGCCGGAGCTTTACCGCGAATTGGGATACTTCCAAGCTGTTTACGGGCTATCAGATCAAGTATTCGACCGATGCGAATTTCAAGAGCAATGTGAAAACGACCTGGATCAGCAATTGGAGAACGGGGCAGACGACGATCAAATCACTGCAGAGCGGCAAGACATACTATGTCTGTGTCCGTTCCTACCACATCTTCGAGGGCGTCAGTTACTTCGGCGAGTGGTCGAATGTGCGAAGCTGCAAGGTGAGATAAACATGATAAAGGGGCTTTCGGAAAGTCCCGCAGGAAATGGCAAAGACTCTCGGGGGAGATCCTCGGGAGTCTTTTTTGCGGGATGATACCGAAATACAGTACGCCGAAGCAGGGGCGCCTATTCTTTGCGCTCAGTCCTTTGCGAGCGATTGGAGCGTCTCGCCCGCGACGCGCCAGATCGTCCATTCGTCCATCGGACGCGCGCCGAGGGAGCGGTAGAAGTCCATGCTCGGCTTGTTCCAGTCGAGGCAGACCCATTCCATGCGTCCGCAGCCGCGTTCGACCGCGATCGCGGCAAGCCGCTTGAGAATCGCCTTTCCGCAGCCTTTGCCGCGGTATTCGGGCAGCACATAGAGGTCTTCGAGGTACAGCCCAGCCCTGCCCACAAAGGTCGAGAAGTTATGGAAGAACAGCGCAAAGCCAACCTCCTTCCCGTTTTCGCAGGCAAAGAGTACTTCGGCGGCGTGCTTCTCAAAAAGCCATTCTTTGAGCAGTTCTTCGGTCGCGACGACCTCGTCCGACATCTTTTCATAGGCTGCAAGCTCTTTGATAAAATGCAGGATCAGCCCGCAGTCCCGTTCCTCCGCTTTGCGGATCGTCAATCGTTCCATATGTCCCTCCGTCACTGCTCCGGCGCGTTCAGCCAGTATCGGATCCCCCAGGTCTCAAAGCTCCATTCGTCCGAATACGCGTTGCATTCGTAATCGACGTACCACAGAAGCCCGTCTTTTACAACGAAGTTCGTCGGATAATAATCGATGTTCAGCCCCGCCGCCTTCGCCTTTGCCGCCATATCCCGGACGTCCGCAAGGTACGGCTTTGCGCTGCGTCCGCTTTTTACGATCTCAAAAACGGTCTCGCCCGCGATGTATTCCTTCACGATGCGCTCGGTCTCCGGATCGATCGCAAGCAGCTCCGGAATGCGGATCCCGGCTGCTTTGAGACGCCCGTAATCGTGCCGTTCGGCTTCGAGCTTGTTGCCGAAGGTATAATAGCTGCAGGGCTCGTGGTGGATCTGCTTCAGCACGAACTCGCGCCCGTCCCGCTCGGCAAGATACGAATACCCGCCTTTTCCGTGTCCTAGCAGGCGTTTGATGCGGTATTCCGTTCCGCAGACCGTCATCGTTTCCTCCATACGCGTCCCTCCGCCCCGGATATTTGTCGGTTCTTCTTCAGTATACGGGAATCCCGCAGGACCGTCAAGCCCGCCTTTTTTGCGGCATTTCACGCATCGATCCGCCGTCTTTTTCGACATACCGAACAGCGCAAAAAATACTTGACATTTTGCTTTTGCCGTCGTATAATGACTCTCGTGTTTTTTGTATATGATATATCGCTGACGCGAACCGCGAGGCGAACCGAACCGAATACGCATTCGAGCAAAGATGCAGTGAAAGATGAACGTCAGGCGTCCATCCGCGGGGACAACTCCCCTCGGGCGGACGCTTTTCAAATGAAGAAATGAAGGAATGAAGAAAAGAAGAAATGAAATAGAGGAATGAGGAAATCAAGAAATGAGGACTGAAGGAATGGCTGTGAAAAAGTACATTTTTGTGACCGGCGGCGTGGTCTCCGGTCTTGGCAAGGGCATTACGGCGGCGTCGCTCGGAAGGCTTTTGAAGGCGCGCGGGTTCAAGGTCGCGGCGCAGAAGCTCGACCCGTACATCAACGTCGATCCGGGCACGATGAGCCCCTATCAGCACGGCGAGGTCTACGTCACCGAGGACGGCGCGGAGACCGACCTGGACCTCGGGCACTATGAGCGCTTCATCGACGAGGATCTGAACCGGTACTCGAACCTGACGACCGGCAAGGTCTACGCGAACGTGCTCGCCCGCGAGCGGCAGGGCGGATACCTCGGCAAGACGGTGCAGACGATCCCGCACATCACGGACGAGATCAAGCACTTCATCTACCGCGTCGGCGAGAAAACGGACGCGGACGTCGTGATCACAGAGGTAGGCGGCACGATCGGCGACATCGAGGGACAGCCGTTCCTTGAAGCGATCCGGCAGGTCGGACGCGAGGTCGGACGCGAAAATGCGATCTATATCCACGTCACGCTCGTCCCATATCTCAAGGCGAGCGGCGAGCACAAATCGAAGCCGACGCAGCATTCCGTGAAGGAGCTTCTGGGCATGGGCATTACGCCGGACGTCCTCGTGCTGCGCTGCGACGAGCCGATCACGGACGACGGAATCTTCGAGAAGATCGCACATTTCTGCAACGTCGACCGCGACTGCGTGATCGAAAACCTAACGCTCGACACGCTGTATGAAGCGCCGCTGTACCTTGAGCAGGCGCATTTCTCCGACATCGTGCTTCGCAAGCTGCATCTTTCGGCACCCGAACCGGACCTTTCGGAATGGCGGGAAATGGTCGAGCGCGTCAAGCATCCGAAGGGCGCCGTTTCGGTCGCGATCGCCGGAAAATACACGCAGCTGCACGACGCCTATCTTTCGATCGTCGAAGCGCTGAAGCATGCGGGCTACGCGCGCGGCGTTTCGGTCGAGCTCAAATGGATCGATTCGGAGACGTTCACGCCGGACGATGTGAAGGACGTCGACGGGATCCTGGTCCCAGGCGGCTTCGGCAGCCGAGGGATCGAGGGCATGATCCAAGCGGCGGGCTATGCGAGAACGCACGGACTTCCGTATTTCGGCATCTGCCTTGGCATGCAGATCCTGTGCATCGAATTTGCGCGGAACGTCCTCGGCTGGGCGGACGCGAACTCCGGTGAGTTCGATCCGGAGAGCCGTCACAAGGTCATCGACTTCATGCCTGGACAGAGCGATGAGGTCGACAAGGGCGGCACGCTGCGGCTCGGAAGCTATCCGTGCATCGTACAGCCGGGCACGACGCTCTCCCGCTGCTATGCGCTTGACGCGATCGCGGAGCGCCACAGACACCGCTATGAGCTCAACAACGAATTCCGACAGCGACTTCAGGAAGCAGGTCTGACGTTTTCGGGCGTTTCCCCGGACGGGCGCCTGATCGAAGCGGCAGAGATCAAAGAAGCGCCGTTCCATATCGGCGTGCAGTATCATCCGGAGTTTAAGAGCCGACCGAACAAACCCCACCCGCTGTTCCTCGGATTCATCGAGGCGGCACAAAATCATCAATTACAAGGAGAAAAATCATGAAGCATTATACTAAAGAGGACATTGTCCGCATCGTCAACGAAGAAGACATCGAATTTATCCGCCTGCAGTTTTCCGATATTTTCGGACAGATGAAGAACGTGGCAGTCACGCGCTCGCAGATCGAAAAGGTCGTGGACAACAAGATCATGATCGACGGCAGCTCGATCGAGGGCTTTACCCGCATCCACGAATCCGACCAGTACCTGAGACCCGATCTCAACACCTTTGCGATCCTGCCGTGGCAGCCCGCCATGCACAAGACGGCGCGGCTGATCTGCGACGTCTATAACCCGGACGGCACGCCGTTCGTCGGCGATCCGCGCTATGTTCTGAAGCGGACGCTCCGCCGCGCGGAGGAGCTGGGCTACACCTTCAACGTCGGTCCCGAGATGGAGTTCTTCCTCTTTGAAGCGGACGACAAGGGACTGCCGACGTCGCGCACCGCGGACGCGGCGGGCTATTTCGACATGGCGCCGATCGACCACGGCGGCAACGTGCGCCGCGAGATCTGTCTGATGCTCGAAGAGATGGGCTTTGAGATCGAAGCGAGCCATCACGAGGTCGCCGAGGGACAGCACGAGATCGACTTCAAGTACGAGGATGCGCTGACCGCCGCCGACAACATCCTGACGTTCCGCATGGCGGTCAAGACGATCAGTCAGAACTACGGTCTGCACGCCACGTTCATGCCGAAGCCCGTGTTTGGCATCAACGGCAGCGGCATGCATGTGAACATGTCGCTGTTCCGCGACGGAAAGAACACGTTCTTCGATCCGAACGGCGAGAAGCAGCTCAGTAAAGATGCGTACAGCTTTATCGCGGGCGTACTGACGCATGTGCGCGGCATGGCGGCGATCACCAATCCGCTCGTCAATTCCTACAAGCGCCTCGTCCCCGGCTATGAAGCGCCGTGCTATCTTGCCTGGAGCGCGTCGAATCGCTCGGCATTGATCCGCATCCCCGCCGCGCGCGGCAGCTCCACGCGCGTCGAGCTCCGCTGCCCGGACCCCGCCTGCAACCCGTATCTGGCGATCGCGGTCTGCCTTGCCGCGGGGCTGGACGGCATCGAAAAGGGCATGACGCCGCCTGCGGAGATCACCGAAAACATCTACCTGATGACCGACACGGAGCGCAAGGCGCACGGCATCGCCAGCCTGCCGGGGAACCTCTTGGAGGCGGTCGAATGCCTTTCCGCCGATCCGCTGATCGTAGACACGCTCGGCGAGCACGTCTTTACGCATTACACCGAGGGCAAACGCCGCGAGTGGGACGAATACCGCACGCGCGTGACCGACTGGGAACTAAAAAAATACATGCTGGTCTATTGAGCCCGACCGGATCGGACAGGAGGAAGCCGTTATGAAGTTCACGAAGATGCACGGACTTGGCAACGATTTTCTGCTGATCGCAGGTCCCGTCCCCGAAAACGCGGCGCATCTTTGCGCGGCGCTGTGCGATCGGCGCCTCGGCGTCGGCGCGGACGGGGTGATCTTTGTCTCACGCTCACAAACGACGGACTGCAGGATGAACATCTTCAACGCCGACGGCAGCGAAGCCGGCATGTGCGGCAACGGCATCCGCTGCGTCGGCAAGTTCCTTTATGAAAAAGGAATGCTGCAGAAGGACTGTCTGACCGTGGAAACGCAATCCGGCGTCCGGACCTTACGCTTACGGATCGAACACGGGCAGGTCGCAGGCGTCGCCGCGGACATGGGGCGCGTCCGCTTGGAACAGGCGCCTGTGACGCTGCCGGACGGCATGGGGACGGGGATACCGGTCTCGGTCGGAAATCCGCATCTGGTGATCTTTTCCGATGCGGCCGAGGACCTGCCGCTTTCCGTCCTCGGACCCGCGATCGAACACGATCCGCGCTTTCCCGGCGGGATCAATGCGGAATTTGTCCGTGTTCTGTCCGACACGAAGCTTCGGATGCGGGTCTGGGAACGCGGCTGCGGCGTTACGCCCGCCTGCGGCACGGGGGCATGCGCTTCCGCCTTTGCGGCAGTCAAGCAGGGACTTTGCCCCGCAGAACGGCGCATCGAGGTCGTTCTGGACGGGGGAAGCCTGTTCGTCACGGTCAACGCAGACGACCGCGTCACCATGGAGGGCCCTGCGGCGACGGTCTTCGAGGGGGAGGTCGCGATATGATCCGTTCCGCCTATACACAGCTGCCGCCCGCCTTCTTCTTTTCCCGTCTGACAGACGCCGTTTCGCGCTATGCCGAAAACCATCCGGACCGGCGGCTGCTGCGGCTGGGCGTGGGCGACGTCAAAGGTCCTCTGGCGCCTGCGGTCATCGAAGCCTTGCACCGCGCCGCAGAGGAGCAGAGCCGCCCGGAAACCTTTCACGGCTATCAGCCGGAGACCGGCACGGACTTTCTGAAAGCGGCTGTAGCGGCTTACTACCGGCAAAGGAACGTGACCCTTTCCGCCGGCGAGATCTTCATCTCCTGCGGCGCGGCGGACGACCTCGGGGCGATCGGAAACCTGTTCTCCGCAGACGCGCGGGTGCTGGTGACCGAACCCGCCTATCCCGCATACGCGGACGTCAGCCGCATGGCGGGAAGACCGATCCTGCATCTTGCGGGAAATCGGGAAAACGGTTTTCTGCCCCTGCCGACGGCGGATACGGACGCCGACCTTGTCTTTCTCTGTTCTCCGAACAACCCGACCGGCGCGGCGTATACCCGGTCGCAGCTTAGGAAGTGGGTCGACTGGGCGAACGCGCGGCAGGCGGTCATTCTGTTTGACGCGGCGTACGAAGCCTTCATCCGGGACGCGGAGGTCCCCCACAGCATCTACGAGCTCCCGGGCGCAAAAGCCTGCGCGATCGAGATCTCCTCTCTGTCCAAGACGGCGGGCTTCACCGGCATGCGACTGGGCTATACCGCAGTTCCGGAGGCGCTGGTGCGGGACGGCTGTTCCCTGCGGGACATGTGGACGCGGGACCGGACCACACGGACCAACGGCGTCTCCTATATGCTGCAGCGTGCGGGCGAAGCGGCGCTGTCCCCGGAAGGTCTGCGCTTCAGCCGCGAGAGGATCGCCGATTTTCAGGAGAACGGGCGCATCCTCTCCGAAACGCTCCGAAAAGCCGGCGTGCGGTTCACCGGCGGACGCAACGCCCCTTACCTTTGGCTTCCGTGCCCGGACGGTCAGAGCGGATGGACCTTCTTCGACCGCCTGCTGGAGGAGGCGCAGATCGTCGTGACGCCCGGCGAGGGCTTCGGAGAAGGCGGGGAAGGGCATGTGCGCCTCTCCTGCTTCGGCAGCAGAGAAGACACGGAGGAAGCCGCAGGAAGGCTTTTGACATTTTTCAAAAAAAGAGTATAGTATATACGGATACCGTATCGGAAGGGAGTATCATTTATGTGTGGAATTGTCGGATACACCGGAACAAAGCCGGCTGCGCCGATCCTTTTGGAGGGACTGAAGAAGCTTGAATACCGCGGCTATGACTCCGCGGGGCTTGCAGTGCGCAGCGGCGATGCGCCTGCCGAGGTCGTGAAAGCGCCCGGAAAGCTCAGGAATCTGATCGAGATGACCGATGACGGGCGAACGCTGCCGGGCTTCTGCGGGATCGGACACACGCGCTGGGCAACGCACGGCGAGCCGAGCCGCGCGAACGCGCATCCGCACGTTTCCGGCAACGCCACGGGCTCCGGCTCCGGTCCGGTCGAATCGGACGTGGTCGGCGTACACAACGGGATCATCGAGAATTTCGAGGAGCTCAAGCAAAAGCTTCTGAACAACGGCTACCGCTTTTACAGCGGCACAGACACCGAGGTCGTGATCAAGCTCGTCGATTACTATTACAAAAAATACAAGATCGGACCGATCGACGCGATCAACCGCATGATGGTCCGCGTGCGCGGCAGCTATGCCCTTGCGCTGATGTTCAAGGATTTCCCCGGCGAGCTCTACTGCGCCCGGAAGGACAGCCCGCTGATCATCGGCGTCGCCGACGGCGAAAGCTTCCTTGCCTCCGACGTCCCCGCGATCCTCAAGCACACGCGCGACGTTTATTACATCGACAACCTGCAGTCCGCAAGGCTGCTGCCGGGCGAAGCGCATTTCTTCGATCTGAACGGCGACGAGATCACGCTGCCGCTGACCCGTATCACCTGGGACGCCGAAGCCGCGGAAAAGGGCGGCTACGAGCATTTCATGATCAAGGAAATCCATGAACAGCCGAAGGCGGTCCGCGACACGCTGAACAGCATCATCAAGGGCGGCAGGATCGATCTTTCGGCGGCAGGCGTCGACAAAGCCTTTCTCGAACGGGTCGACGGCATCCACATCGTCGCCTGCGGCTCGGCATGGCATGTCGGCATGCTCGCGCAGTATGTGATCGAGGACCTTGCGGAGATTCCGGTGCGCGTCGAGCTTGCGTCGGAGTTCCGCTACCGGAAAACGCTGTTTTCTCCCGGCGCGCTTGTGATCGTGGTCTCGCAGTCCGGCGAGACCGCGGACAGCCTTGCCGCGCTGCGTGCGGCAAAAGCGAAGGGGGTCCCGACGCTCGCGATCGTGAACGTCGTCGGCTCGACGATCGCGCGGGAAGCGGATCATGTGCTGTATACGCTTGCGGGGCCAGAGATCGCCGTCGCCACGACCAAGGCGTACAGCGCGCAGCTCGCCGTGATGTACGCGCTCGCGATCGAGCTTGCGAACGTACGCTTTAAGCTCGAAGCCGCACAGTACGACGCGTACCTTTTAGAGCTTTCCGCACTGCCGGACAAGATGGCGCGCGCGCTCGAAGACAAGGAACGCATCCAGTGGTTTGCATCGAAGCACGCCAACGCGCGGGACATCTTCTTCATCGGGCGCGGGCTCGACTACGCGATCTGCCTTGAGGGAAGCCTTAAAATGAAGGAGATCTCCTACATCCACAGCGAAGCGTACGCCGCGGGCGAGCTGAAGCACGGCACAATCTCCCTCGTCGAAAACGGCACGCTGATCATCGGCGTCCTCACGCAGCAAGACCGCATCGAAAAGACCGTCAGCAATATGGCGGAGTGCAAAGCGCGCGGCGCGTACCTCATGGGGCTGACCGGCTGCGGCAACTACAACGTCGAGGAAGCCGCGAATTTCACCGTCTACGTTCCGAACGCCGACTCGCATTTCATCGGCAGCATCGCGATCATTCCGCTGCAGCTGCTGGCATACTATACAAGCGTTGCCAAGGGGCTCGACGTCGACAAGCCGCGCAATCTTGCGAAGAGCGTAACCGTCGAATAAAACTGATCCACGCAAAAAGCGGGGCAAATCGCCCCGCTTTATTCGCATTCGGACTCAGCCGATCCGGATATAGGACTTGTAGACGTAGCCGGTCTTGCCGTTAAAATCGATCGCGATCCAGTTGCCGGAGCGTCCCTCGACCGTGAAGGTCTCGCCGTTCTTCGCCGTGCCCAAAAGCGTCGAGTACTTCGTTGCTTTTGCGCGGATATTGACGTGGTTCCGGCATCTGATCGTGCCGGTCTTGCCCTCGATCGGCTCCTGTTCGCCGTCCGAAAGCTTCACATAGCGATGGAATACATACCCTGCCTGACCGTCGTCATAGTCGATCTTGATCCAGTTGCCGGAGCGTCCGAGCACGTCATAGATCGCGCCCCTTGCCGCGGTGCCCAGGAGCTTTGATTTGCTCGTCGCCTTTGCCCGCACGTTCGCCGCGACCTTACAGTTGACGATCATTGCCGTTTTGCCGGAAGGCGCGGGCTCCGATCCCTCGCTGTAAAGCTTGATATACGTTTTGTACACATACCCGTCGGTGCTGCCGCTGTAGCGGATCTTGACCCAGCTGCCCGCCGTTGCAAGCACCTTATAGGTCTCGCCGCGCTTTACCGTGCCGAGCAGTTTGGACTTGCTCGTCGCCTTTTCGCGTACGTTCGCCGCCGTCTTGCAGTTGACGATCCTGCCGTTCTTGCCTTCGACCGGCGTATCCTCCGCCGTTCCCGTAACACGGATGTAGCTCTTGAACACAAAACCGTCCTCGCCGTCAAAGTCGATCTTGACCCAGTTGCCGGATCTTCCCAAAACGTCGTACGTCTCGCCCTTCTTCGCCTTGCCCAAAAGCTTCGATTTGCTCGTAGCCTTCTCCCGGACGTTGACCTCCGTTTTGCAGTTGACGATCGTGCCCTTCTGCCCTGCGGCGCGAGATTCCTCCGACGCGACGCTCTGCGCGCCGTCTCCCTCTGCGATCGCTGCAGCGGGCAGCGCTGCAAAGAGCAGCATAACGGAAAGCGCCAGTGCCATCCATTTTCTCATACAAAAGCCTCCTTTGCGATACGGTCCGTTTTGTCTCTCTATTATTAAGACGCCGGAACCGCGAAAAAGGTTGCAGTTCCTTTTCGCCTTTCATGATACCCTGTAAATGCGTCCGATTTGTCACAAAAGCATGACCGGGATGTCACAGAGTTGTAAATTCTGCAATAAGGAGCCGGCTTTCGGCGCTTTTTGGCCCGCTGAAAACCGGACGCGCTGAACGGCTTTGGCAGACTGAGCGCATACGCTCGTATTTTTTATTTTTTGGCAAAAAAGGGGTTGACAAAACATATACCTCGTGTTACGATGTATTACGCAAAGAGGAGTATTACACGAAAGGAGGTATTCGATGGATATCCAGTTGAAGCGAGGAATGCTGGACGTGTGCGTGCTGGCGGCGATCAAGGATGAGGATTCCTACGGCTATAAGATCATCAAGGATCTGAAGCCGTACGTCGAGCTTTCGGAATCGACACTGTACACGATCTTAAAAAGGCTCGAAGCGGCGTCCATGCTGACGACGCGGACCGCGGAGCACGACGGCAGGCTTCGGAAGTATTACCGCATCACCGACGCCGGACACCGGCGGATCGAGGAGTTCAAGAGGGAGTGGAAGGAAGTCATTTCCATCTATCAGTTTGTAACCAAGGGGGAGGAAGAACATGCTTAAACAGGAATTTCTGAACGCGCTGAAGGAGGGGCTCAAAGGGCTTCCCGAGAAGGATATTGAAGAACGGCTGACGTTCTACGGCGAGATGATCGACGATCGGATCGAGGAAGGACGTACGGAGGAGGAAGCGGTCAAAGAGATCGGAACGGTCGACGAGGTCGTGCAGCAGATCGTGGCGGAAACGCCTTTGACCAAGATCGTGAAGGAGAAGATCAAGCCGAAGCGCAGGATGCGCGCGTGGGAGATCGTATTGCTGATCCTCGGCTTTCCGCTGTGGTTTCCGCTGCTCGTCGCGGCGGGGGCGATCGTGCTGGCGCTGTACGTTACGCTGTGGTCGCTGGTGATCGCACTGTGGGCGATCGAGATCGCGTTCATCGTTTCCGCCGTTGCGCTGCTTTGCGGGGCGATCGTGCTCTTTGTTTCGGGACACGGCACGACCGGGCTCTTTGCGCTCGGCGCGGCGCTGATCCTTGCGGCACTTTCGATCTTTCTGTTCTTCGGCTGCGTCGCAGCAAGCAAGGGAACGGTCCTGCTTGCGAAGAAGATCGTGATCGGCATTAAGAACCTGTTCGTCGGAAAGGAGCGTACCAAATGAAAAAAGCAGCTTTGATCATTGCGGCGATCCTGCTTATAGCGGGAATTATCATCGGCGTCGTCGCGCTTGCGTCGGCAAAATTCGATTACCATATGTTTGAGACCGTACCGTCGGAGATGAAGGATTACCCGGTCGAGGGGGAATTCCACCGCATCGAGATCCACGGGAACACGGAGATCATTCAGTTTGCACAATCTTCTGACGGCACGGCGCACGTTCTGTGCCGGGAGACGAAACGGAACACGCACACCGTCAAGGCGGAGGACGGGACGCTGAAGATCATCTCCGAGGAAGCGACCGGAAGGCACAGTTTCATCGATATCTCGTTTGAAAAGGAACTGATCACGGTGTATCTGCCGAACGACGCCTATGAAATGCTTTCGATCGAAACGCAAACGGGCGACGCGGAGGTGCCGGACTGGCTGACGTTCGGAAGCGCCGTGATCCACGGAAGCACTGCGGACGTGCGCTTTGACGCGAAGGCCGATCACACGCTTTCGATCGAAACAAGCACCGGGGACATTTCCCTGAACGGCGTGTCGGCAGAGGCGATCGCCTGCACGGCGACGACCGGCGACGTCCGGATGACGAACGCCGTCTGCCGCGGCGACGTATCCGTCAAGGTGAGCACCGGCGAGACGATCCTGAACGGACTGACCGCCGCAAGCTTTACCTCCGGCGGCAGCACGGGCGACATCGTGCTTGAGGATGTTCTGATCGACGGGACGCTCTCTGTGGAACGGAGCACCGGCGAAGTAACGTTCCGGAACAGCGACGCCGCGGAGATCAAGGTGAAAACAAGCACCGGCGACGTGACGGGCACGCTTTTGACGGACAAGATCTTCGAGGTGCATTCGTCCACGGGCGATATCCGCGTGCCGGATTCCGTTGCGGGCGGCAAATGCGAGATCACGACCACGACCGGGGATATTTCGCTTCGGATCGCGCCGAAAGCATGATTTTTGCAAAAAAACCGTGTTTTTCCGAAAAAATACCTAACGTAAGGTATTGCTCATGACGCTGCGTCATGTGCTATAACGGCGGTGAAAGGAGGCGAAAACGATGTCGCAATACACAACCGGTGAGATGGCGAAGGCGTGCGGCGTGACGGTGCGGACCGTGCAGTATTACGATACGCGCGGGATCCTGACGCCGAGCGCGCTGAGCGAGGGCGGACGGCGGCTCTACGACGACGGCGATCTTCAAAAGCTCAAGATCATCTGCTTTCTGCGCGAGATCGGTCTTTCGATCGACGTCATCGGACAGCTTTTTTCGGAGGAGCATCCGGAGAACGTGATCGAGGTCCTTTTGGAGCAGCAGGAGCAGGAGCTCAGAACGGAGCGCGGCGCGCTGGACGCAAAGCTCGAAAAGCTCGCAGAGCTTCAAAAAACCGTCGCGGACGCGAAGCATTTCACTGTGGAATCCATCGGCGATATCGCGATCACCGTGACAAACAAGAAAAAACTGAACCGCATGTATCTTATGGCGTTCCTGCTCGGTCTGCCGCTTGTTGCGCTGCAAATCGCGGGGGTCCTGCTCTGGGCGCTCGAGGGGATCTGGTGGGTATTCGTCCTCTGGGCGGCGCTGGCGATCCCGTTCGCGATCGTGTTTTCGCGGTACTATTACAGGCACGTCGCCTACGTTTGCCCGGAATGCCATACCGTCTTCCGTCCGACGTTCCGCGAGATGTTCTTTGCATCGCATACGCCGAAAACGCGCCGGTTCACCTGCACGTCGTGCGGACATAAGGGCTTCTGCGTGGAGGTCTGGGGAGGCGACGAGGCATGAGCCGAACGAAGAGAGCGCTTCTCTTTACGCTGGCGCTGCTGCCGGTCGCGCTCGTCGCGGGCTTCTTTGCCGCGCGGTATACGTTGAAGCTCGTCGACCCCGCGCTTCTGAATCAGGCGGTCGAACAGCTCGGCGGCGAAATGGCGCTGCTTGCGATCACCGTGGTGCAGACGGTCCTGTATGCGCTCGTCTGCGGGTTTTTGGGCTATCTCCTGTCCGATCGGATCGGTCTTGTGCGTCCGTTCCGCTTTGCGAAAAAGCCGCTTTGCATGACGCTTGCCGTATCGCTGATCGGCGGCGCGGTTTTGAGCCTCGACGCATGGACGTTCGGGCGGTGGATCCAAAAGGTCGGCGCGTCGTACGCGGCGACGGGCATGTTCGACGCCGACACCTGGATCGCTTCGATCCTGTACGGCGGGATCATCGAGGAGGTCATGATGCGGCTCTTCTTCATGAGCCTGATCGCCTTCCTCGTATGGAAGATCTTCTTCAAAAAGCGCGAAACCGTTCCGACCGGCGTTCTGATCGCGGCGAACGTCGCCGCGGCGCTGCTGTTTGCGGCGGGACACATTCCGGCAACGCGAATGACCTTTGGCGCGCTTACGCCGCTTCTGCTGCTGCGCTGCTTCCTCTTAAACGGCGCGTTCGGGCTGCTGTTCGGCAGGCTGTACCGTAAATACGGCATCCAGTACGCGATGCTTTCGCATCTTTTGCTGCACATCGTGAGCCGTACGATCTGGCTGATCGCGTTCTGAACAGATTGATCAACGCGGGATAGGTTGCACTTATCCCGCGTTTTTGTTATGATAAAGCAAAAGGAGGCGAACGCCATGCAGTATCGGAGAACGGTCAAGCTGAAGGACGGCAGGGAATGCGTGCTGCGCAACGGCACGGAAGCGGACGCAAAAGCCGTGCTGGACGTGTTCAATCTCACGCATGAACAGACCGATTTTTTAGGGTCCTATCCGGAGGAAAGCACGCTCACCGTCGAGGGCGAGGCGGTTTTTCTGAAAAACCAGACGGAGAGCGAAAACGCGATCGAGATCCTTGCCGAGATCGAAGGAAAAGCGGTCGGGCTTGCGGGGATCAGTTGCGTCCGTCCGCGGGAAAAGACGCGCCACCGCGCCGAGTTCGGCATCAGCGTCGACGAGGCGTATTGGAGGCTCGGGATCGGGCGCGCGCTTACCGAAGCATGTATCGAATGCGCCAAGGCGGCGGGCTACGCGCAGGTCGAGCTTTCCGTCGTCGCCGACAACGCGCAGGCGATCGCGCTCTATGAGAGCTTCGGCTTTACCGAATACGGGCGGAATCCGATGGGCTTCCGCTCCAGGCTGACCGGCTGGCAGGCGCTTGTGGACATGCGGCTCGTGCTGGACGATCGCGCGAACAAGCAGAAGGACGCGGTGCTGTTTCTGCACGGGCTGGGCGGCAGCGCGGCGGAGGCGGAATACTATCGCAGACTGTTTCCGGACTGCGAGGTCATCGGGCTCGACTATCGCGGGATCGAACCGTGGGAAGCGGGGCAGGAGATCTTTGACGCGGTGCTGGAGCTGTTCGGCGAGTATCGGAGCGTGAGTCTCATCGGGTACAGCATCGGCGCGTATCTTGCCATGCACGCGAGCGTCGACGGACTGCTCAAAAAGGCGTATTTCATTTCGCCGATCGCGGACATGGAAGCGATCATCCTTGCGCTGATGGCGCAGGAGCGGGTGACGGAGGAGGACCTGAAGACGGCGGGCAGGATCCCGCTCGAAGGCGGCATTGCGCTGTCGTGGGAATACCTCGACTTTGTCCGCACGCATCCGGTCGAATGGAATGCGCCGACCGCGATCCTGTACGGGGAGCACGACGATCTTCAGCCGCGGGAGACGATCGAATCGTTTGCCGAGGAACACGATGCAAGCCTCACCGTGATGCCGGACGGCGAGCACTGGTTCCATACCGAAGAAGAACTGCGGTATCTGGACGACTGGTTTTACAGAGAACGGAGATAAAAATGGAGTTCAGACATTATACCGATGCGGATTATGAGACGGTCTGCGGCTTTCTGATCGAGCTGAACCGTGCGGACAGGTCGCACGTCAACTGGAACTGGGCGCGGTTCGAGTGGATGTATGAGCATCCGTACTTTGCCAAGGATATGCGGGACGCGATCGGACTGTGGTTCGACGGCGATCGGATCGTCGGCGCGGCGATCTACGACATGTATTTCGGCGAGGCGTTTACGGGCGTGCTGCCGGAATATGCGTCGCTGTATCCGGACGTTCTCAGATGCGCTTATCACGCGCTGAAGGACGATTCCGGGCTTGCGATCGCAATCTGCGATGAAAACCGTTCCGAGATCGAAACGGCGGAAAAAGCGGGCTTTGCGCCGGTCGAAGCGTCCGAGACGATCATGGAGATCGACCTTGATGCGCCGCTTCCTGCAAAGCTGCCGGACGGCTTCCGGCTCTACGAACCCGATCCGGACACGGATTTTCGCGCGGTGCAGTGGGCGATATGGCAGGGCTTCGACCACGGCGAGGACCGGGCGCAGTTTGAGCGGGAGGAGGCGCCGATCCCGCAGAAACGGAAGCATTTTCGCCGCGAGCTGAACCTCTGCGCGGTCTGTCCGAACGGCGAGTACGCCGGATTCGTCTGCCTTTGGATGCAGGAGGGTACGGATTACGCGTACGTCGAGCCGCTGTGTACGATCCCGCAGCAGCGCGGAAAGGGGATCGCGAAGGCGCTTGTTTACGAGGGATTGAACCGCGCGGCGCGGCTTGGCGCGAAGAAGGCGTATGTCATCTCGGATCTGCCGTTCTATGAAGCGCTCGGGTTCCGAAAAACCTATCACTATACGTTTTACCGAAAGGAATAAAAAAGGGACTGTTTTTACAGCCCTTTTCGATTCAGCGCTGATCCGGATCGAACTTTTTGAGGGGCAGGTATTTGTACACCTGCGCGATATAGTCCCGGTAGCGCGGGTATTTTCCGGACGAGATCTTTTCACCGAGCTTCGAGCTGCCCATGAACAGCAGCACAAGCAGCAGCGGTCCCGCCATCGTCCAATGGAATATGCCGTGCGCCGCGCCCGCGCCGACCGCAAGCAGGTACAGGGAAAGCCAGATCCCCTGCTCGCCGAGGTAGTTCGGATGCCGCATCCGCGACCACGGACCGGTCGTGTTGAAGCCGAGATCGTAGGGCTTTTTGAGCGTTTCGGGCGTGCCGCCGTCCCGAAGCAGTGCCTTTTTTGTTTTGTGGAAGTTCCACTGGTATTCGTCGGCGACGGTCTCGAGCGCGAGGAAACCGACGGCAAACACCGTGCCGAGAATATCCCATACGCCAAACGGCGCGTTCGAGCCCATGCAGGCGAGCGCGGGCAGCGTGATCGCGAGCACAAGTGCGTTCTGATACAGACTGATGAAGAAGAGATCGAACAGCGTCCAGGCAAATTTGTGCCGGAAGATCGGGTTCTGCCGCACGATCGACCAGCGATAGTCCTCTTCGCCGGTCCAGAACTTCAGCCGGTACGCGCCTTTCCGCGCGAAATTGACGGTGAGACGAATGCCCCAGGCGGTGACGATCAGCGCGTAGACGAGCGTGCGGAGATCGCACCCGTTTCGGATCGCAACGATCCACACGTATGCGATCGGCAGGATGCTCCAAAGCTTGTCCATCTGCGAAAAATTCTGCGTCAGCTCACCGACAACGAAACAGTACGCGACGCTGCATCCGCAGACGATCAGCAGGATCTTGAGCGTTTGGATCTGCGCGGCGGAAAGCGCGGCGCTTCCGAATACGATGCTCAAAACAAGCAGTGCCGAAACAACGACGACGGTTACGACCGTCCCGAAAATCCCCTTTTTCATCAATACCCCTTATCCATGCTGTCATGTGCTGACAGACCTCGTTCCCTATGATACAGGAACGGAGACGGATTTTCAAGACCCTTTCCGATCGTCCCGCCGGCTTCATTGACAAGCGTACCGCGAGATGATAAAATACCAAAAAATCAGTTAGGTTTTCGACAGTATGGTTTTTTCTTCGCTGACGTTTCTCTGCATATTTCTGCCGGTGGTGATCGGACTGCATACGCTGGTGAAAAACACGTTCGCCAGAAATGTGATCCTACTCATCGCCTCTTTGCTGTTTTACGCATGGGGCGAGCCGGTCTGGATCGTCGCCATGATCCTGACCACGCTCGTCAATTATATAAGCGCAAGGGCGATCGCAAACGCGCGGTCGCAGAGGGCGTCCAAAGCTGCGCTGATCATCGGCGTTGTGATCAGTCTTTCCTCACTGTTTTTCTTCAAGTATTCGGCATTTCTCGTGAACAACATCTGCACGCTGTTCGGCAGCAGCTTCCGGATGGCGGCGCCGAAGCTTCCGATCGGCATCTCCTTCTATACGTTCCAGATCATCACCTATACCGTGGACGTCTACCGCGGCGAAGCGCGTCTGCAGAAGAATCCGTTCTGGCTGCTTCTGTATGTTTCGCTGTTCCCGCAGCTGATTGCGGGACCGATCGTGCGGTACCGGGACGTTGCGGAGGCGATCGGGGACCGCAAGGTCACGCGGGCGGGCTTCGGAGAAGGCTTTTTCCGCTTCTGCCTCGGGCTCGGCAAAAAGGTGCTGCTGGCGAATCTTTGCGGCGAGGTGCTTGCGACGCTTCCGACCGGCGCGGACATGTCCTTCTTTTCCGGATGGCTTGCGGCGATCCTGTTCCTTCTGCAGCTGTTCTTCGACTTTTCCGGCTATTCCGAAATGGCGATCGGGCTCGGGCGAATGCTCGGCTTCCGGTTTGCGGAGAACTTCGACGCGCCGTTCATTTCCAAGAGCGTTTCGGAGTTCTGGCGCCGCTGGCATATTTCGCTCGGTACGTTTTTCCGGGAATATGTGTATATCCCGCTGGGCGGGAACCGCGTCAAAACGGGGCGCTGGATCTTCAATATGATCGTGGTCTGGGCGCTGACGGGCATCTGGCACGGCGCGGACTGGAACTTCCTTTTGTGGGGCCTGTATTTCGGATGCTTCATCATTCTGGAGCGGCTCGTTTTCAAGCGTGCGATGGATAAGACGCCCGCCGCGATCCGGCACATTCTGGTGATTTTGATCGCGATCGTCGGCTTTGTTCTGTTCCGGAACGATTCGTTCGCCGCGATCGGCGCGCATCTTCGTGCCATGTTTGCGCCGTGGACGGTCCCGGTTTCGGATCCTTACGCGGTCTATGCGCTCAAGAGCAATCTGCCGCTGCTGCTGGCATGCGTCGTCTGCTCGCTGCCGCTTCGGAAGTGGGCGGTGAAGAAGTTCAAGGAGCGTAAAAAGCGCGGCAAAAAGAACGTGCTTCGTCCCTATATCAAAGCGGCGCTGGCACTGTCGATCCTGGGCGTGTCGCTGATGTTCCTGGTGGGACAGAGCTTCAACCCGTTTTTGTATTTCCGGTTCTGAGAGGAGGGTACGATGCGAAAATATATCTTGCCCGCTGCGGCGATCCTTGCCATGCTGCTGCTTCTCTTTGTCGGGGTATACGAGCTGTTCCTGACGCCCGGCGGTCCCGCTTTTTCGGAAACGGAGAACCGCATGCTGGCGGAACGGCCCGCCTTTACGTTCTCCGGTTTCTTTGACAGATCGTTTTCGGACGAAGCGGAGAGCTTTCTTTCCGACCGCTTCCCGCTGCGCGCCGGGATCATCGGCGCAACGCAGAGCCTTCGGCAGATCGGCAATCTTGCGTCCTTCGACGATTATATGCGTGTTGCCGAAAACAACGTCGCCGATATGCAGTATCAGGAGGAGATCTCCGATTCGGAGCCAATCGTAACGCCGCGTCCGACACGTACGCCCGAACCGACGCCCGAGACGCCGGAGCCCACCCAGGCGCCGACCGAGAGCGCGCCTGCGGCAGCCGAAACGCCCGCCGAGACGCCGGAACCGACGCCGACGCCCGAACCGACGCCGACGCCGAGACCGACCAAGGCGCCGGTCGATCCGGCGGATTATCCCGCAAACCTGGTTTGCCGGATGCTGAGCGGCGAGGACGTCCGGACCGTCTATAAGGGCGAGAAACCGCTTCTGATGAAGATCGGCGCGCTGCTCGACGCATACGCGTCGCTGCTGCCCGAGGACGGCGTGGTGGCGTTTACGATCATTCCTTACAGCTCGCGGGCGAACCGGCTGCTGACCTATAAGGATCCGCAGGGCTTTTCCTCCGAGGTCGAGCCGTTTATTCAGGCGATCACCGCAAACAACGTCTCGGCGTTCTGTGCGGTCGAGCTGCTCGGCGAGCCGCTGCTGAACGGCGAATATGTGTTCTATCGCTCCGACATGCACTGGACGGTGTACGGCGCATACCTCGTCATTTCCCGCATGATGGAGGAAGCGGGGGAAACGCTTCCGCCCTATGACGCGTTCCCGAAGGAGCAGGAATATCCGTTCCTCGGAACGATCTATCGTGACAATCCGACCAAGCAGATGAAGGACAATCCGGACACGCTGGATATTCTGACGACGATCCATCCCGTCCGCGTCCTTCGGTACGAGACCGCGGAGCAGTATCAGGAGATCCCGCTGCTCGACCGGAACGCCAACCCGCGCGACCGGTACACGATCTATCTCGGCGGTCCGGGCAACCTGACCGTGATCGAACGCACGGACGGCGGAAGCGGCGAAAACAAGACCTGTTTCGTGCTGGCGGATTCCTACGGGCTCTGCACCGTGCCGTTCTTTGCGGAGGCGTACGATCGCGTGGTCCTCTACGACCCGCGCTTCTATACGAAGAACAAGATCGGATCCGTATCGGACGTGATCGAACGGTTCGGCGTAACGGATATCTATGTGATGGTCGGCGATACGCACGCATTCTTTGATGATACGTTTTTCGCGTCCTGCAACAATCAATTCTGATACGCGAAGATGAAAACAGCGAGGGAGCTTGCTCCTTCGCTGTTTGCTTTTTTGGTTCAGGAACGCTTTGCCGCGGAAAGGAACACGCGGAACGATTCGGACAGGCGCTGGTGGCGGATCGCGGCGGCGTCGAAGCGCACCGTGCGGAAGGCAAGCTGCATGATCGGACCCGCTCCGAACGCGCAGATCAGCGTGCCGATCCCGACGGGACCGCCCAAAAGCCAGCCGATGAGCGTCGCCGTGCTCAGAATGATGATGCTCACCACGCCGATCGGGATGCGCCGGACGCGCTTTTTGATCCCCACCATCAGCGTGTCGCGCGGACCGCAGCCGAGGGACGCGATCATGTACGCGTACTGCGTATAGGCAAGGATGACAAGCCCGGCGAGCAGCAGCGGGATCGAGGTCCAGAGCGAGGTGCAGGGCGGGACGGGATCGAGCCAGTTGAAGAAATCGACCGCCTTTCCGACGACGATCGCATCAATGAACATGGCGATCCCGACCGGCTCCTTCATGAGGATGTCGATGAGCAGGATCGTGCAGGAAACGAGAATGGACGCGGTTCCGTACAGGATGCCGAAGGTGTGCGAAATGCCGAGGTTCAGCACGTCCCACGGCGCTGCGCCGATGTTTGCGTGGATCGTCAGATACAGCCCGAAGCCGTTCAGAAACAGACTGACCGCCGCGATCAGCATGTTCAGAAGGATCGCGCTGGGCGTTTTGTTTTCCCGCAGCGTTTCTTTTGTGAGCTTTGTGTGTGTTTTCATGAATGCGCGTCCCGGTACGCTTCCGCTTCGCGCACCGTGCGGACCAGATACCGGACCGCCTCCAGCGGGTAGTCGCCGGATGCGGTCTCGCCGGTCAGCATCACGGACGAAGCGCCGTCGAGCACGGCGTTGAAGATGTCGGATACCTCCGCGCGCGTCGGAACGGCGCGGTGCGTCATGGAGTCGAGCATCTGCGTGACCACCATAAACTCCCTGCCCGCCTTTTTGCAGGTCTCTGCAGTGTGCTTCTGCGCCGCGGGCAGCTTCCAGAGCGGCATGGCGTTGCCGAGGTCGCCGCGCGCGATGATGATCTCGTCGCAGTGCGGGATGAGCTCAAAAAGATGCGCGATCCCATCCGCGTTTTCGATCTTTGCAAACAGCCGGAGCGGCGTACCGCCGGTTCCGATCGCCTCGCGCACCGCAAGCAGGTCCTTGGCGCTGCGGACGAACGGCTGCATCACGCCGGTCACGCCGAAGCTGCGCGCCTGTTTGAGATTTTCTTTGTCGGCCTTTGTCAGCGCGGGGGAAGGGATCGAATATCCCGGAAGCGCGACGCTCTTTCTGCTTTCCAGAACGCCGCCGCGCACAACGCGCAGACGGTGATCGACCTCCGTGCGCAGAAGGATCTTGCCGTCGTCCAAAAGGATGTCGCGATCGGGAACGGAAGCGCGCAGGATGCGCCGGACCACGTCCGGAAACGGCAGCGCGTCCGCGTCGATCGCTTCGCCCGTGCGCAGGGACAGCGGCTCCGAAAGCCTGCCGACCCGCAGCTCCGGTCCCATCAGATCGATGAGAAGCTCCGGGTGCATGCCGTATCCTTCGGCGGCATGATGAAACGCTTCGATGACGTCCGCCGATTCCGCAAGCGTCGCGTGGGACAGATTCAGCCGCATGCCGTCGAGCCCCTCCGCGAGCATTGCCGCAAGAAGCGCCGGCTCCCGGCAGGCGGGACCGAGCGTTCCGTAAATCTTAACGCGTTTTTGTTCCGTGTAACCGTTCATAGAGGATCACCGTGTTTCGCCGAAGGTCAGCGACAGGCGGAACAGCTTTGCGCCGTCCTGCTCGCCGGACAGCAGATAGGCGTCGTGTCTGACTTCGCTTCTCAGAAGGATCGTTTCGCCTTCCTTCGCTTCCTTGGCGTATTCCGTCTGCACGCCGGAAAGAGGTCGTTCGCGCAGCGCTTTCGGCATGCGGTCCTCGGCAAGATCGAAGTAGCGCGTGTTGTTCATATGCCCGTTGAGATCGACAAAGCTGTAAGGCACGGTAAACGCGCTTTCCTTCGCGTTCGCCGGCATCTTCGGCGCGACGGGCAGCGGGATCTCCCTGCCGGTGTGCACGCCGCGGATCTTGACGCCGTACAGCTCCGGGAACACGATGCGGCGCGTCTTTTGATCCATCAGCGCCCAGAGCGCGCTCGCCTCGACGAGCGCATTGCCACGCTCGTCCTCGATGCGGTAATAGCGGGGGAACAGCAGGTGCATCATCCTGCCGGGCCAGGAAACGAGCCGGATGCGCTCGTCGTATTCCGGCATCCGCGCAATCTTTGCCTGCTGCAGCGTGACGATCCACAATAGCCCGCGGTCGAGCGTCATTTCACGACCCATGCCGAGTTCGGTCGTATGCGCGATCGACGCCTCCTGGAGCATGGTAAAAAGACGCGATAGGCGCAGTCTGCGGTTCGCGTCCGTGTCGGAGCTCAGTACGGTATAATCGATCCGATACATGCTTATGCCTTCGGCATCCGCTTTTCGATCGCGTCGACGACGTCCTTTACGGTGGACAGCTTCTGCCATTGCCGGTTCGGGATGCGTACGTCGAACGCCGCTTCAAGACGGCAGATGATCAGCGTAAAGCCCATGGAATCGACGCCGGTGTCCGTGTTGATGACGGTGTCCTCGTTGAACTCCCTGCCTTCCAGCTCGGGCAGCGATTCGACGATGATCTCTCTCGTTTTGTTCAGGATCTCTTCTCTGCGGGTCATAACCCCTCTCTTTCCCGTTGGATCGCCCAACGCATGATCTTTCCGCTTGCCGTCCGGGGGAACGGATTTTCATAAAACTCGATCCGCTTGATCTGCTGGTTGCGCGCACGCGCGTCGAGCACGGGACGGATCTTTGCCCAGATCGGCGCGGGATCGCGCATGTCGCCCTCCAGAACAAGGATCGGCAGATCCCCGATGAGCAGCACGCAGACCGCTTCGCCGCCGAGCGCGTTTGAAAGCGCCTGCTCGTATTCCGGAAGGTACAGCTTGGTCCCGTCACTGAGCACGAGCATCTCTTTTTTGCGTCCGGTGAGCCGGAGCTTGCCTGTTTCGTCGAGCGTACCGAGGTCGCCGGTATACAGCACGCCGTCTCTGAGGACCGCCGCCGTGTCCTCCGGCTTATGCCAGTAGCCCTGCATCATGCAGGTGGCGGCGGTGATCAGCACCTCGCCGTCGTCCGCGATCGTGACCGTGTCGTCCGGACAGACCGTCATCGCGTACGGATCGCCCTCGCCCAAAGACAGCGCAACGCCGGAGCTCGTTTCCGTGAGCCCATAGCCGAAGCAGACGCGCGCGTCGGTCGTCTGCGCCGCGCGCAGAATCTCCGGCGGACACCCGCCTGCGCCGATCAGGATCGTTTTCAATTCCGGATTCAGCGCGCGGTATTTCAGCAGGAAGCCCAAAAGCGACGGCACGGCGGACAGCGCGGTCGGGCGGAAGAAGATGCAGTCCTCGTGATAATGACGCGCCCCGCGGGAAAGCGCGACGCACGCGCCGCACGAAAGTCCCCACAGAAGTCCGCACACAAAACCGAAGACGTGATCGAGCGGCAGTATGCAAAGAAGCGTGTCGGCGGGGGAAAGCGGCAGAAGCGCGCCGCCGTTATAGGCGGAGCTCATCAGAGACGCGTCGGAGAGCACGACCGCCTTTGCGCGGCTCGTGGTGCCGGAGGTGAAGAACAGAAGCCTGCCCGCGCCGCCCTCGGCGGAATCGACAAGCAAAGGCATTAAGTACTCTTTGAGATCCGGATCGCCCCAAAGCGCGTCGAGCCCGGCTTCTCTGACCTGCTCCGAAAGCACCTCGTCCGCGGCGTTTTCATTCAAAAGGACGGTGCGGCGTCCGGAAAGCACGGAGGCGAAGATCTCGATCACACAGTCGAATGAGCCGTTCGCAAGAATGCCGTACGCCTGCTTTTGCGACGCTTTGAGAAACACGGCGCGCTTTTCGACGCGGGCGGACAGCTCGGCATAGGTGCAGGTTTTGATCGCGCCGTTTTGCGCATAGCGCAGCGCGGGCGCGTCGGGCGATTGCTCTGCAAAATGGTTCAGCAATTCGGAAAAACCGGAAAAACGCATGGGATCACCTCCGTAACATTCATTGTAGCACATTTCACCGACAAAGAAAAGATTTTTCCGAAAAACGCGCCGTGATTTTCCGCAAATTCCATTGTTTGAACAATTTAATAAAAACGCGGGGAAAAAGCGAAAAAAACGCGTGCATTTTATAAGGAAGTGTTGTATAATAATTCTGCTGTGAAGTATCACAAATTACACGGAGGACAGAGAAATGGATAAGAACGTACGCATCTGCATCGTCGGCGGCGGTCCCGCGGGGCTTTCCGCCGGTATGTATCTCGAACAGAAGGGGTATGAAAACTATACGATCCTCGAACGGCTCGACCGCGTCGGCGGCAAATGCTGGTCCCCGACCTACAACGGACGCCGATACGAGATGGGCGCGATCATGGGCGTGCCGAGCTACTACGCCGTCCACGACGTCGAGGAGTTCTGCGGCATCACGCATGACGGTCCGAAACTCAACCGCAACTACAAGAATAAAGAGGGCAAGGTCATCGAGCCCTTCGAGCCGAAAAAGAACATTCTCAAGATCCCGCGTCTTCTCCGAATGAAGAAGCAGGTGAAAAAGCTCGGCGAGCTTCTGGAGACCAAGTATAAGGGCTACGACCTGAACGGTCACCGCGGCGTTGCGGAAGGCCGCTACGAGGGCTTTTCGCAGGCAAGCGCAAAGCGCGAGCCGGTCAAGGGCGAGAACCCGAACCTCAAGGATCTCTGCCTGCCGTTCAAGGAGTTCTGCAAGCTGAACGGCGTCGATCTCATCCAGGATATCTGGATCGGGCCGTTTACCTCCTTCGGCTACGGCTACTTCGACGAGATCCCGGCGGCGTACGTTTTGAAGTATCTGGATTTCCAGACCTGCATGAACTTCGTCAAGATCAATCTCTGGACGTGGAAGAACGGCACGCAGTACATCTGGGAACAGCTGAACGATCATCTGAAGCATCCGGCAAGACTGAACTCCAAGATCGAAAAGGTCGAGCGTAAAGACGGCAAGGTGTTTGTCACGGTCAACGGCGCCGTCGAGGAGTACGACAAGATCATTGTCACCGCGCCGCTCTACATCCCGAACAAGCGCACGGACGGGCAGGTCGGCATGGTCGATTACTTCGACGCACGCGAGGACGAAAAGGCGCTGTTCAGCAAGATCGACTACGAGCGCTACGACGTGCTGGCGGTCGAGACCAAGCCGGAGGATCATCCGGAGATCTCCTACTATGTGTTCGAGAACATGACGCCGGAAACGATGGGACATCTGATGGTCTACTATCGCCGCTGGAAGGACACCAAGGATCAGGTCATCACCACCTATGCTTTGAGAAAGCACAAGGGCACCCCGGAGATCCCGTACGAGGCGTGCAAAAAGACGGTGCTCGAAGATCTCAAGATCATGAAGAATCCGGCGAGCAACGTCGTCAACGAGTGGAGCGTCTATTACTTCCCGCATGTCTTCTCCGAGGACTATGCCGCGGGCTGGTATGACAAGGTCGAGGCGATGCAGGGCAAGTACGACACGTTCTATGCCGGCGAGATCATGAGCTTCGGCGATATGGATGAGACCGCGGAATACTCCCGCGAGCTCGTCGAACGGTTCTTCTGAGAATGATTCGCAGAGGTTGCTGCAAGAAGGCTTAGGCAACAATCCCTCCGTCTTTTGCTTCGCAAAAGCCGCCTCCCTTTGCACAAGAGAGGCAGGAAGAGCGACAAAAAGCCCCCTTTGTGTAAAGGGGGGATGTCGAACTGCAACGCAGTTGCAGGAGACAGGGGGGATTGACGCATAAATCCCGGCTGCGGCAGCCTCATCTTTGCATAAGGAGAATGCTATGAAATTCTACAAAGATCATTATGACGTCATCGTCATCGGCGGCGCTTTGGCGGGACTGTCATCCGCGCTGATGCTCGCCGAAAAGGGCAAGGACGTGCTGGTGCTCGAACGCCACAACCTGCCCGGCGGCATCGCGACCAGCTTCGTCCGCGGCGGCATTGAGATCGAAGCCGCGCTGCACGAGATGATGAGCATCGGTCCCGAGGGCAACCGCTTAAAGGTCGGAAAGTTTTTGGAGGACATGGGGGTAAAGATCGACTGGCTCAAGGTCCCCGAGGCGTATCACGCTTCGCTGCCGGGGCTTGAGGTCACGCTGCATCCGGGGCTTGAAACGTTCGCGAAGGAAGTGGACGCCGCCGTCCCCGGCACCTATGACAAGGTGCTGAAGCTTCTGAACCTCTGCCACACGGTGTTCGATTCCGTCAACGAGCTTTCGATCCACCCGATGAGCAAGGTGCAGATGCTCTTAAAGCACGAAGCATTCGTCAAGACCGCTGGCTATTCCACGCAGGAGGTCATCGATACGTTCGACCTGCCGCAGAAGGCGCAGGACCTTCTGGCGCCGTACTGGATCTACGTCGGCACAGGCTTCCGGACGCTGCCGTTTACGATCTTCTCGGTGCTGATGGCGGACTACATCGGCTACGGCTCGTACATCCCGCATAAGTTCAGCCACGAGATGAGCCTTAAAATGGCGGAGCGCGCCGAACAGATGGGCGTGCAGATCGAATATAAGCAGCACGTTGAAAAGATCCTCGTTCGTGACGGCAAGGTCTACGGCGTGCGCACCGCGCGCGGCGACGAGATCCACGCGGATTATGTCATCAGTGCCGCGTATCCGAACAAGGTCTATACCTCGATGATTGAACCGCTCTCCGAGGTCCCGAAGGAAGCGATCAAGATGGTCAACGGGAGACGCCTGAGCCTCACCGCGTTTTCGGTCATCATGATCCTCGACAAGCCCGCCGAGGAGCTCGGCATTCACGATTACAGCATCTTCCGCGGCGACACGATGGACACCGAAGCGCTGTATGCCGATCTTGCAGGGCTCGGACCGTACCGCTATCTGACCTGCATCTGCCATAACTACGCGAATCCGGACGCGACGCCCGCGGGCACCTGCTCGTTCTCGATCACGACGCTGCCGCGCGTGGACGGCTGGAAGACGGTTTCCGCCGACGATTACGACCGCGTCAAGCATGAGGTCGCAAAGCAGATGATCGACGATATGAGTAAGTACTACGGCGTAAACTTTTTGGATCACGTTCTGGAGATCGTCATTGAAACGCCGATGACCGTCGCGCACTATACCGGCATGTGGAACGGCTGCATCTACGGCTACGCGCACACGATGGAGGATCACATCGTCGCAAGACTGCAGACCGCGGAGCAGGAAAAGTTCATCGAAGGGCTTGAGTTCGCCGGCGCGCACCAGATCTCCGGCGACGGCATGGGACCGGCGGTGACGAACGGCAGAAAGGCGGCAAAGAACGTGCTGGACGATATGAAAAAGAAGGAGGCGGCAAAATGAAGGTCAAGGGATTCTTAAAGGACGTCGGCGGCGCGTCGCGCGTCACCAAAGCGCGTCTTCACGCATTTCAGTCCGCTTCCGAAACGCCGGAGACCGTTGACCCGATCGGCAATGTCGCAAGGGAATGGCATCCGGGCAAGCTCGATCTCGTCGTCAAAGAGATCCGCACCGCAAGCCCCACGGCAAAGACCGTCCGCTTTGAAAAGGTCGGCGGCGGCAAGCTGCCCCCGTTCTATGCGGGACAGTTCGTTGCGCTCGATTTCGAGATCGACGGCAAGATCGTTTCGAGACCGTACTCGATCTCCTCGGCGCCGTTCGAGGCGCGCAAGGACCCGGGCTATATCGAGATCACCGTGCGCAGGAGCAAGGGCGACGGCTTCATTGCGGACTTTGTCAACGACGGGCTGACCGTCGGAACGGTTATCAAGGGCAACATCGGGCTCGGACAGTTCTATTTTGAGCCGCTTCGCGATGCGCATCACATCATGGCGCTGGCGGGCGGCGTCGGCATCACGCCGTTTGCGTCGATGGCAAAGGAGATCGCAAACGGCACGATAGACGCGGAGCTGACGATCCTGTACGGCTCTGTGGCGTCGAACGACATCATCCTAAAGGACGAGCTTGCTGCTTTGGAAAGCGATCGTGTGCACGTCGTAAACGTGCTCTCGGGCGACGAACCCGACTGGACGGGCGAGCGCGGCTTCCTTTCCGCGGAGCTGATCAAAAAGTACAGTAAGGGCGACACGTCCTACTTCATCTGCGGTCCGCAGGTCATGTACAAATTCCTGCGCGAAGAGATCAAAAAGCTCGACGTGCCGGCGCGGCGCGTGCGCTTCGAGGTTTTCGGACAGGCGAAGGACATCACGACGTTTGCGGGCTACCCGGTCGAACAGAAGGACGAGACCTATACCGTCACGGTCGTGCGCGGCATCCATAAAGATGAGATCCCCGCAAAGACGACGGAATCGCTCGTCGTCGCGCTCGAACGCGCGGGCATCCGCATCGAAACGGCGTGCCGCAGCGGCGAATGCGGCTTCTGCCGCACGAAGGTGCTTTCGGGCGAATACTATGTTTGCCCCGAAAACGACGGCAGACGCGCGGCGGACAGGGATTTCAACTACGTCCACGCCTGCGCGGCGTATCCGCTTTCCGACATGACGATCAAGATCCCGATCGAGTAAGGAGATATCATGGTCAAAGAAGTCAATCCGAAGATCCACGTCAACGAGAAGGATTATCCGATCGAGGGACATCATTGCGACGATCCCGAGAAGGCAAAGCTTGTGAAAAAGCTTGCGCTTCTCATCACGGACAACATCCCGCGCAAGCTTCCCGGCGGCATGAAGGAAAATCACATGGATTTCTGGATCCTCGACCGTCTTTTGACGAGGGACGAGGTCAAATTCATGCTGAGCTTCAAGAAACGCCGCGTGGGGCTGACGACCAAAGAGATCGCCGCGCGCAACGGCATGACCGAGGCAGAGGCGCAGAAGGTCATCGACCATCTCATCTGGATCGGCATCCTTGAACAGAACCGCGATAACGCCGATCAGCACATTCAGTACATGATCCCGAAGTGGGTCGTGGGCTCGGGCGAATACATGGTCGAGCACAAGACGCTGCCGGACGAGCATCCGGAGGTCGCAACGATGTTCAACCTTGCGCCGCAGGAGCCGCTGGAGCTTGCCGCAAAGCTCGTTCCGCCGGGCGGCGCGGGCATCGGCATGCACGTCATTCCGGTCGAAAAGGCGATCGACGCAGGCTCGCAGAGCGTTTCCGTTGAGCATCTTTCGCACTGGCTGCAGAAGTACGACAAGTTCTGCACCATGGTCTGCGCATGCCGCAAGGCGCAGCGCATTCGCGGCGAGGGCGTCGGCGACATCGAAGGACATATGTGCATCGGCGTCGGCGATATCGCGGAGTTTCTGGTCGAGACCGGCAAGGACGCGCGCTACATCACGCGCGAAGAGGCGATGGAGATCATCGAACGCGCCGAGCGCAAGGGCTATGTGCATCAGATCACGAACTTGGACGGCCCGAACCGCATCGTGGGCATCTGCAACTGCTCGCCGGGCAGCTGCTACGGGCTTCGCACCTCGCAGCTCTTCAACACGCCGAACATGTCGCGCTCCGCATACCGCGCGCATGTCGATAAGTCGAAGTGCGTCGCCTGCGGCAAGTGCGTCGAGGTCTGTCCTGCAGGCGCGGCGAAGCTGGGGCAGAAGCTCTGCAAAGCGGACGGCTCGCGGGTGAAGTACCCGATGCACGAGCTGCCGGACGACCACGTCTGGGGCGAGGACAAGTGGGACCGCGACTATCGCGATCACAATAAGGAAAACTGCTACGATACCGGCACGTCCCCGTGCAAAACGGCGTGCCCGGCGCATATCGCGGTGCAGGGCTATATCAAGATGGCGTCGGAGGGCAGATATGCCGAAGCCGTCAGGCTGATCCGGCAGGACAATCCGTTCCCGGCGGTCTGCGGCGCGGTCTGCAACCGCCGCTGCGAGGACCGCTGCACGCGCGGCACGATCGACAAGCCGGTCGCGATCGACGAGATCAAGAAGTTCCTCGCAAAGTGGGAGCTTGAACATCCCGAGCACTTCACCGAGATCTGCGAAAACGGCGAGGGCAAGCAGTGGACGGATTACCCGATCGCAGTGATCGGCGCGGGTCCCGCGGGACTTTCCGCGGCGTATTATCTGCGCAAAGAGGGCTATCCGGTCACCGTGTTTGAAAAGGAAAGCCGTCCGGGCGGCATGCTCTTGAACGGTATTCCGAGCTTCCGCCTCGAAAAGGACGTGCTCGAAAAGGAGATCTCGATCGTCGAAAAGATGGGCGCAAAGATCGTCTGCGGCGTCGAGGTCGGTAAGGACATCACGCTCGACGAGCTGAGAAGACAGGGCTATAAGGCGTTCTATGTCGCGATCGGTCTGCAGGGCGGCAGGACCGCCGGCGTGCCGGGCGAGGACGGCGAAGGCGTTGAATCCGGCGTCGCGTTTTTGAAGCGCGTGAACCAAAACGGAAACGAAACGCTTTCGGGCGACGTCGTGATCGTCGGCGGCGGCAACGTCGCGGCGGACGTCGCAAGAACGGCGCTGCGCGCAACGAAGGGCAAGGTCACGATGCTGTGCCTTGAACAGCGGGACGAGATGCCCGCGGCAAAGGACGAGATCGAAGAGGTGCTTGAAGAGGGCATCGCGATCGAAAACGGCTGGGGACCGAAGGAGGTTTTGCGAGACGAAGCCGGCAAGGTCACGGCTGTCGTGTTCAAGCGCTGCACGCGTGTCTACGATGAGGAGCACCGGTTCAGCCCGGTCTACGACGAAAACGACACGATGACGGTCCCGTGCGAAAACGTGCTGATGGCGATCGGGCAGAGCGCCGAGTGGGGAAGCCTGCTCGAAGGCAGCAAGGTCGAGGTCCGCAGAAACGGCACGGCGGTCGCCGATCCGACAACGTATCAGACCGCCGAGCCCGACGTGTTTGTCGGCGGCGACATCTTCCACGGCGCGAAGTTTGCGATCGACGCGATCGCGGACGGCAGAGAGGGCATGGTCTCGATCAACCGCTTCGTGCATCCGGGTCAGTCGCTGACGATCGGAAGGGACCTTCGGAAGTTCATCGAGTTCGACCGCGAGGATATCACGCGACCCGATTCGTTCGACAACTCCCCGCGTCAGCGTCCGGGGTTTATGCCCGGCGACGCGCGAGCGACGTTCCACGATCTTCGCCTGCCGCTGACCGAAGAGCAGGTCAAGGTCGAGGCGAACCGCTGCCTCGGCTGCGGCGCGACGACGGTCGATCTGAACCAGTGCATCGGCTGCGGGCTGTGCACCACTCGCTGCGAGTTCGACGCGATCCATCTTTCCCGCGATCTGCCCGCCGCGAGCGAAATGCACACCGCGGAGGAGATGATGAAGCTCGTCGGTCCGTACGCGCTGAAGCGCATGGGCAAGATCATCAAGCGCAAGATCACCGGCAAGTCGGACTATCCGACCGAACAGGAGTAAGAACCAAAACCAAGGAGGCAGGGCGTACGCTTTGCCCCCTTTTCGATCGGTTTGCCGAAAAAGCGTGACATGGGAAGCGTTTCGGTGGTATACTGAACGGGAAAAAAGATCGTCGGTTCGGAGGATGCGGGTATGGTCGTTTTATACGTCGCTTTGGGGCTTGCGGCGGTCGTGCTTTGCGCCGCGTACGCCGTATTCCGCATCATCTTCCGATCGCCGGACAGAATGCAGAACGACGATTTCCATCTGGCGGGCGGGGAGCAGACGGACGCGCTGCGGGATGAGATCACCGAAATGATCCGGGCGGCACGGGCGATCCCGTACGAGCCGGTCTGCACGACCTCATTCGACGGGCTCCGGCTGAACGGACGGTATTATCATCAGCGGGACGGCGCACCGCTGGCGATCCTGTTCCACGGCTACCGCGGAACGCCCGCGCGGGACTTTTCCGGCGGGATACAGTCGTACCGCGTCGCGGGGTTCAACCTGCTTCTGATCGAACAGCGCGCGCACTGCACGAGCGAGGGACATGTGATCACATTCGGCGTCAAAGAGCGCCGTGACTGCATGAAATGGATCGATTACGCAAGGGAGCGCTTCGGCGAACAGACGAAGATCCTGCTTTGCGGGATCTCCATGGGTGCGGCGACGGTGCTGATGGCGTCCGGGCTTGACCTCCCGGGAAACGTCCGGGGCATCCTTGCCGACGCGCCGTTTACAAGCCCGAAGGCGATCATCACAAAGGTCATCCGGGACAGGAAGCTGCCGCTTTGGATCGTCTGGCCGTTGACGTGGCTCGGCGCGCGGATCTTCGGCGGATTCGATCCTTCGGCTGCCGATGCTTCGGAAGCGGTAAAGCGCGCAAAGGTCCCGATCCTTCTGATCCACGGCGAGGACGACCGCTTTGTGCCGTGTGAAATGGGACACGAGATCGCTTCAGCGGCGCCGGAGCGGATCGAGCTGCACACATTTCCGAATGCGGGGCACGGGCTGAGTTTTCTTATGGACCACCCGCGCTACGAACGGATCACACGCGCGTTCTTTACAAGGATCTTTCCGCAGGATGCGGAGCAAAAATCATAGGGGACAGAGGAGGAAATGCTTTGAAAACCGTCGATCCTTCCCGGGAGCAGAGGGAGCTTGCGCGGCTCAACCGGGAAGCGCAGCGTCCGAAGGGCGCATATTATCTGTTGTTTCTGATGATCGTGCTGACGGTCATCTACATCGTCGACGAGATCACGTCCAACATGAACTCGTCCATGCAGCCGTATGCGCTGTTCGATCTCTTTAGGATCGCGTCGCGCGACGTCAATTCTGCGGTGTATAAAGGCGCGATCAATACGGTCGAGCCGTGGTCTACCGCTGCCAATCTGTTTCTGATCATCACGCCGTTCTATAAGGCTCTGTCCGACCGGTTCGGCAGAAGGCTGTTTTTGATGATCAACACTGTCGGCATGGGCGTCGGGATGCTGATCGTCATGACCGCGCACAGCGTTGTGCAGTACATCCTCGGCATGCTGTTCATGATGTTCTTTACGCCGAACGATATGCAGGTGCTGTATATCATGGAGACCGCGCCGAAGGAAAAACGCGCGACCTACAGCTTCATTGCAAAGGGTATCGCGCTGATTTCGGTCTCGCTGATCGGCGTGCTGTCCCGGATGTTCCTGAAGGAGGACGTGCCCTCCAGCTGGCGTATGGTCTATCTCATTCCGGTCGTTGTCGCGATCACCGTCGGCGCTGTTTCGTTCTTCCTTGTACGGGAAACGCCGGTGTTTGTCGAACAGCGGCGGAGCTTCCTTTCACTTTCGCCGGAGGAGCGCAGGAAAAAGGCGGAGGAGGATAAAAAGAGCGGTACCGCTGAACAGGGCGGCGTGTTCCGCGCGATCCGGTTCATCTTCAAGAACCGTCAGCTGCGCTGGATCTTCATCGCGGGGTTCCTGTTCTTTGCGACGACCTTTTATACCTCGTATTACTCCACGGTGCTGGAGGGAGCAATGACCACAGCGCTTGTATCGGTCGTGCTGATCATCTATCCGCTCGTCAACGGCGTCGTCACCATCGTCAGCGGCTTTTTCTCCGACAAGCTCGGACGCAAAAAAGCCTGCCTGATCCTCGGCGGACTTGCACTTTTGGGACTGCTTCTGTTCGTCCTAGCGTGCCGTCTCAACTGGGGACCGGTCGCCGCCGGGATCGCATACGGCTGCTCCATCGGCGGACTTTGGTCGATGTCCGATACGCTGATCCTCACGATGCCCGCGGAATCCTCGCCGTCCGGCATGCGTGCATCCGTTATGGGAACGATCTCGGTCATGATCGGCGCAGGGATGTTTGTCGGAAGGATCCTGTTCATCGTGCTGCAGAATTTCATTTCGATGGATCTGCTGTTCCTTCTGATCTGCGTGCCGTTCATGGCGGTCTCGCTGCTGCTTCTGATGCTCAAGGTCAAGGAGACCAAGGACGTCGATCTGGACAGCATCACCGTCGACACCTACAAATAATCCGTTTTCCGCAAGAAGAAGCCGCCGGGCGTTTCCGGCGGCTTTGCGCGCTTGTGCGTTATGAAAATCTCCGTTTGTTGCGGCCAGGGAAGGTATTGAACCGGTCGGGCGTCCAGACGGGACCGATGTCTTTGACCGCTTCCTCGGCGGTGATGAGCGCGTCGCCGCGGTCGACGTCGATCAGCGTATAGCGGTCGCTGCCCATGCCGAGCTCCTTCATATAGCTGAGCTGCCTGAGCCCGTGCCGCGTTTCGATGCGTTCGGTGAGCGCCTTGCCGCCGAAGTTCGGCAGCGCATAGACGAGGTCGACGCACGCGGCGTCCGCGGCAAGGATGTCCAAAGAAGCGACGATGCCGACGTCCGGCGTCACGACCGGCTCCGCCTCGGCGCCTTCGCAGTCGCAGGAGACCGACATGTTCCGCATCACGTTGATGAAGCAGACGTGCGGCGCGAAGTGATCGACCGTCGCCTTGGTGCTTTCGGTCATGCGCTCCATCAGCTCTTCCTGGGCGATGCTCCACATGTTGTCGCTTCCGGTCGCGGTATGGATCTCCTTTTTGCCGATCCTGCCGTCCGCGCAGCCGATGCCGATGTTCTTGTTGGAACCGCCGAAGCCGCCCATGATGTGACCCTTGAAATGCGTGAGCACCAGCAGCGAATCGTAGTGCAGTATGTTTTTGCCGACGTGCATGACGTCGAACCACTTGCCGCCGCGCACCGGAAGCTCGGCGACGCCGTCCGCGTCGGTGATGTCGACCGGACAGAACGTCCAGCCGTTGATCTCCAGCGTTTTGCGGTGTTCCTCGGTCGTGTAGCGGCTGCCCTCGTAATAGGTGTTCGTTTCGATGATCGCCGCGTCCGGGAGCCGCGTATCGATCAGCGCCTTGACCCACGGGCGGGGGACGATGTTCGGACCCTCCGCTTCGCCGGTGTGCAGCTTGATCGCGACCCTGCCGCAGAGCACCGAGCCGATCTTATCATAGAGTTTCCGAAGCCCTTCCTCCGAAAGATCACGGGTGAAGTATACGACGGAGCGTTCGCCGGTCCGCTGTTCAAACGGGATATACCGGTCGCCGTCCTTGCCGGGAACGGGATGCTGTTCGCTCATGGGAGACCTCCTTGGTGTTTCTGATTTATGTTTCCGAAAACGGCACGGTTTGCAAGTAGAATACGCTTATGCGCGGAAGGGATTCCGCAAAGAAATGTCCGGAAGCGGAACGATGCCGTACCGCTTTGCGAACGCCTCGGCTTTTCTGAGGTTCTTCGGATCGGCAAGATTCTCCGGCGTATGCGCGTCGCAGCCGAGGACCGTCAGGCACTGCAGCGCGCCCGCGATCTTCCAGAACGCCGCGCAGGGATAGTTTTTATGCTCGCGCAGACCCAAAAGGTTGATCTCCAGCGGAATGCCGAGCTCCTTTGCGCCGGCGCACAGACGCGTCATCTCGCGACGGTAGACGGCGGGTTTGCCGGTGAAGTGAAACAGATCCGGATGCGCAAGGCAGGAGAACGCGCCGGTCCGCATGCCCGCAAGACAGCGGTCAACGTACCACACAAGGGACGTTTCATCGGCCTGCGGATTGGTGTTGTAGACGCGTTCGCTGCTGTCGACGAAGTGCTGCGCAAGCAGCAGATAGTCCACCGGATACGGCTTCAGCAGGTCGAGCATGGCGGGGAAGAGGTCCGGGTAATATTCCGCCTCGAACCCGAGCCGGATCTCGATCTCGTTTGCGTATTCCCGCTTCAGCGAAAGCACGCTCATGACATAATCGTCAAGCAGTCGCAGCGGAACGCGAAAGCGCGATTCGTGACCGTCCGAAAAAGGCATGGGCACATGATCCGAGAATCCGAGCGTATGAAGCCCGCACGCGATCGCGGTTTCCACATAAGCGCGGTCCGTTCCGACGGCGTGACCGCAGCGCGCGGTGTGCGTATGGTAATTTGCAAGCATTGTTTTCTCCGAAAAAACCGGTCTTTTCTGTATCATACTACGAATCGGCTCCCGATTCAACGGTTTTGGCAGGATCTTTTCGTCAGACATTTCTTGCAAATCGGATCGAAAAACGGTATAATCTGCAACAGGATATAAACAGGGAGGTTTGTATATGGAATTAACGGTCGGCAACGCTTTCGGCTTTGGCTGGGAAGTGCAGCTGATGGAATGGCTGCAGTCCCATATCGGCAACAGCGGATTTCTGTTCTGGCTGCTTTCTAATCTGTCCGCGTTCGGCGAGCAGCTTCTGCTCGTGGCGATCATGGGCTTTCTCTATTGGGGACTCAACAAGGAGTTCGGCAAATACGTCGGTCTCAATGTGCTGATGGTCAACGTCTGGAATCCGATGATCAAAAACGTCGTTCTGCGTTTGCGGCCGTACATGGTGACCGATACCATCAAGCCGCTTCGGCTTGTAGACGGAAGTGCGGACGCCATGGACGTCGCCGCGCAGGGATACTCGTTCCCGAGCGGGCACTCTTCCAACGCCGTAACGGCTTACGGATCATTGGCGATACACGAGAAGAAACGGAAGCTCCTTTGGGCGCTTGCCGTTCTACTGCCGATCCTCGTCGGCTTTTCGCGCGTGTTCGTCGGCGTGCATTATCCGACGGACGTGCTCGGCGGCTGGATCTTGGGCATCATCGTCATCACGCTGGTCCCGTGGCTCAAACGGACGATCAAAAACCGCTGGGTGTTCTACGGCATTCTGCTGCTGTCCTCCCTGCCCGGCTTCTTCTACTGCAAGAGCAACGACTTTTTCAGCTCGTTCGGCATGCTTTTGGGCTTTGTCCTTGCCGAGCCGTTTGAAGAGAAATTCGTGAAATTCGAGAACACCTCCAACATCCTCCGCTGCATCCTGCGCACGATCGGCGGCGGGCTTCTGTACTTCGGTCTGGAAACCGGGCTGAAGCTCGTGTTCAACGCTGTGCTGGGACTGCCCTTTATGGCGAAGCTTGCGGAAGCGAACGACATCATTCCGCAGCTGTTCCGCCTGCTGCGCTATGCCGTGGTCATCTTTGTCGTGATCGGGGTCTATCCCATGCTCTTCAAGCTGACCGGCAGACTCTTTGAACGGAAGACGAAAAAAGCGTAAACCGTTCGTATAATACAAAGATATTCACGACGGCGCCACGGATCCGATCCGGGCGCCGTTTTGCGTGCAGATCGAATGTGTCGGCGAAGGGATCGGGGAGCGCGGCGAGATCGGTTAGCCTGCTCAAAATAATACTTTTTCACTGAACAAATTTGTCGTTTCATATGGACATCGGAGGAATCCTATGATAAAATATGAAAGGTTGATCGGATAACGGTCGGCTATGGAACAGATTTCCGGAAACATGGAAAGGAGACCTTCATGAAAGCACTCAAATCGATTCTATCCCTGCTGCTCGTTCTGCTTCTTGCACTCCCGGCGCTCCCGGCGTTCGCGGATAAGAACGATCGGGAACCCGCAAACGTCCGCGGCATCCAGAACAGCATCATCATCGACACCGACGCGACCGGCGGTTACGAGGGCGACTACGTCGTCATCTACAATCCTGCGACGTCCTCTTCGACTTCCTACTCCACCGGCACGATGACCGGGCTCATCGAGACAACCATCGAGGCGAACGCCAGCACGTTCCCGATCCAGAGCGTGATGAATCCGGAAAAGCCAATGTACAAGATCGACATCGACTCCGCATTGAAGACGCAGGCGCAGTCCGAAGTACAGTCGGTCACGCCGCAGGACCCGGTCAAGGCGTCCTACAGCGTCGGCGAAACCAAAACCTTCAAGATCCTCCAGCAGTATTCTCCGACCGGCAGCTCCAGCGTGTCGTTTGAATGCCTTTATGTCGGCCAGCACTGCTACATCTGGACGCCGGTCTCTTCCTCCAACAACACCTATCCTTTGGATGAGATCGACTCCACCTATGCCAAGTTGGCTGCGGACGAGTTCGACTCCAAGTTCGATCTGATGCAATCCTCCTTCGGGAACCACACCAACGGCTCCTCCGGCGACGGCAAGCTGCACATGCTGTATTACAACATCAACGACGGATGGCAGCCCGGTCAGGGCTATGTTGCCGGCTTCTTCTATCAGGTGGATATCACCAACAACGGTCTCCCAATTTTGAACATCGACACCTACCCGGGCGTCTACTACAAGAATTCCGCCGGTACCGAATACAAGCGGATGGACGATACTTACAACACCATGGTCCATGAGTATCAGCATCTGATCAACTATTCCAACACCAGCAGCATGAGCACCTGGCTCAACGAGTGCTTCTCCGCCGCGGCGGAAGAGATCTGTTATCCCGGAAGCTCGGTCGTGGGCCGCATCCAGTCCTGGGAGGAATATTACTATTCCGACAACAACGACTGGCTGAATCCGCCGAAAGAGTTCATGTATGATTCCGCGAACAGCCTCCACACGGGCTTTTCGATGTACAACTGGGACAACAATCTTGACAACAACGCGATCCTTGCGCTGTACTCGCAGGTCTCCTTCTTTGCCCAGTACCTCTTTACCCGCTTCGGCAACACGATCTATAAGCAGATCTCGAACAAATACAGCAGCAGCGAAACGTCCGCCATCACCAGCGCGACCGGCGTGAACTGCGCGGATCTGGTCCGTGATTTCCGCGTCGCGGTGACCGCCAACGCCGCGCAGAACCAGTATAACGGCATCTACGGCTTTAAGGTGCAGGACGGCTACGATCCGACCCAGTACAACAACGTCGAAAATCCGTGGAGCCTTCTGGGACCGGTCATCTTTACCGGTACGTCCTGCTCCATCAAGGGCGGCGGCGCGATCACGGTCAAGCCGGTGAACGGCGTCTACAATCCGCCGTCCGGCGCAAGCTCCAACCTGAAGTATATCGGCATCAAGCTCGCTTCTCCGTATACGGTCACCGCGGTCTCGAACAACGAGGCGTGGGGCACGGTCTCCGTTGACGGCATCAAGATCACCGCAACGCCCGCAACCGGCTACTACGTCTCCGGCTATGAGGTCATAAGCGGCACCGCGACCGCGACGGTCAGCGGAAATATCATCACCGTCACGCCTTCGAGCGACTGCATGATCCGCGTCATCTTTGCGGCAAAGCCCAGCTATACCGTGAGCTTCGTCGCTGCCGGCAGCAACGAAGGCAGCCAGACCGCCTTTGACGGCGACGCGATCACGCTGCCGAGCTCCGTCAGCGTCAACGCGGAGGGCTGGACGTTCTCCGGCTGGACGGACACGGAGGTTCCGAACGAAACGACGCTGAAGCCCGGTTTCCTTACACCCGGTGCAAGCTACACCGTTACTGCAAACACGACGCTGTACGCGCTCTATACCCGCGTGGAAGAGGGCGCAGGAGACGTCGGCTATGAGCTGGTTTCCAATGCGCCGACCGACTGGACCGGCAACTACGTCATCACCTACGGCACCGATACGGGCATGTATGTGATGACGGGCGTCACGCCGAGCTCCAACGGCGCGCAGATCGAAAGCGCCGCCAACGCAACCACCTATGCGAACGCAGGCGTTTCGCTTTCGGGCTCTGTCCTTACAAACGTCGCGAACAGCTACATCTTCAAGCTTGCGAAGCACGGCAGTTACTATTCCATCCAGAGCGCGTCGACAAACGCGTACGTAGGCGAGGACTCCTCCTCGTATCTGGCGGGTTACACGAGCTATACGTCCGGCAACTGCGACTGGACGCCCGGCACGCTGGACAACGCCAGCAGCGCGACTCACGCCAACAACGGCAGCTATCCGCTCCTCGGCTTCAGCTCCGGCAGCGGGTACTTCTGGTCCGGCAGCACATCAAGCGGCGCGTCTGCCGCAAAGAACGTCCGCTTCTGGAGAGAGAACGGCGGCAACCTGACCTACTACACCACCAACCCGGTCGCACCGCATACGCACACCTACGGCGATTGGACCTCGAACAACGACGGCACGCACAGCCACACCTGCTCGGAGTGCGGCGACATCGTCACCGAAAACTGCACCTATAACGACGTCGTGACTGCGCCGACGCAGACCGAACAGGGCTACACGACGCATACCTGCACCGTCTGCGGTTACAGCTTCGTCGACAGCTACACCGACGCTTTGGGCTACACGGTGACCTTCTCCGTGCCCGCAGGCGTCACCGCGCCCGCTGCCATGAACTGTCAGGCAGGCGCGTCCATCACGCTCCCGACCGTCACCGCGCCGGCAGGATACACCTTCCTCGGCTGGGTCACGGAGGACGTTGTGAATGTCGCAACGCTGCCTGAGGTTCTGACCGGCAGCTACTCCGCGACTGCGGACGTCACGCTGAAGGCGCTGTTCTCGCACACCGATACCTCTGCGGCAGCCTTTGAGCTGGTGACCGAAGCGCCGTCCGACTGGGCGGGCAGCTACGTCATCACGTTCGGCAAGACCAATGCGATGAAGGTGCTGAAGGGCGTTGCCGGCACCAAGAAGCTCGAGACCGCAACGGCGGGCGGCTGCGCCGCATTCAATACGACCGGCATGACGCTGAACGGCGAGACGCTGGCGAACGTGGCGAACGACTACATCTTCACGATCGCGGCGGCAGACGGCAAGTTCACGATAAAGAACGCCACGACCGGAACGTACCTTGCAAGCCGCGGCGGCTACCTCTACAGCTACAAGACCGATACGGCAAGCTATGACCGCTGGACGTTTGCGATCGCCGACGGTGCCGTGGACGCCACGAACGCGGCGAGCACGAAGCTGTCGCACCTCGGCTTCAGCACCGCGAAGAATTATTTCGCGATCGCCCGCTCGGCGAATCCGGACATCTGCTTCTGGAAGCTGGGGAACGTGACCGAAACCACGACCTACACCACGGTAATCAACTGACAGTACGAACGAAACAGAGACCGGCACTGCGCCGGTCTCTGTTTTTCTGTCAGACGTTACGGAAGTGTTCTGTATTCATTCGGCGTTATGCCGGCGTACTTTTTAAAGACTCGAATGAAATGCCCGTGGGAGGAGAAGCCGAGATAGGACCCGATCGCGGAAGCGCTCTTGTCGGAATAGCGGAGGAGGCGTTTGGCTTCCTCCGTTTTTTCGCGAAGGATGAAATCGGTCAGGGTCTCGCCGGTCTCCTGCCTGAACTTCGCGGAAAGATACGGGCGGCTCAGATAAAACTTGCTCGCCATTTTTTCCGTACTGATCGGTTCGGACAGATGATGACGCACATAGTTCGCAACGTCCGTCGCGAGCTTGGTGGGGTGATGCCCCAAATGCAGCTTTTCCACCTGTTCGGTAAATTCGAGGATCATGTGGTATTGCAGATTCAGGATCTTGCTTTGATCCGACAAAAGCTCAATGTGCCGGATATACCCGTCGGACAGCGTGAACGCGTCCTCCTCGCGCATGCCGCCGCGGATCGCGGCGCGCGACGCCAGCGTCACGGACACGATGAACGTATTCTTGAGCTGCCGCAGCTGATCCGGCGCGATCGTGCCGCCGCGCACGGCAGGCGCCGACGCCATCCATTGCTTCAGCGCCGCGGTGTCTCCTCTGCGCACGATCTCCATCAGCGCTTCCTCGATTGCAAGCGCGTTGTGCGTTTCGCGCGGAGGCGGCGCTTCCTCATAGACGCGTGCCGTTCGCTGTTTTTCCAGTCTTGTCTTGATCGTCTGCTGCTCATCGCCGTAAATCGCGACGTCGGAAATGGCGAGCGTTTCGCCGCCATTCAGAAAATGATTCATCGTACAGAGCATCTGCAGAAGCGTTTCCACCGGAAGCCGCATGATCCCGTTCATGCCCGCGATGAATGCGGGCACGTCCTCCTTTGCCGCGTCAAGCCGGAAAGCCAGCTCCCGGAGGCTTTGTTCGTTTGCCATGATCTGCGAGGTCGGGCCGATCACGATCGACGCGTTTTTCAGATTGACGATCCCGTAACAATGAAACAGCGGCGTGACATAATAGCCGACATGCGCGGTGATCGAAAATACCTCGTTTCGGTACAGGGTAAACGGATCCTTCGGAAGCTTTGCGGGAAAGCAGGCGAACGTCTGAACGCCGTTTTCAAAGAGCCGCACCGGAACGCCGGACAGCGCGCTCATGGATTGTGTGATGTACTTGAGATCAAGCATGTGCTTTTCCTCCGATCCATTACAATTATACGCAATACATTACAATAATGCAATACAAATTGACAAGAACGTACTATAATAACATCATCAAGGCAAAAGGAGCGCTTTATGGACATTGAAAACATCATCAGCCGGATGACAGTCGAGGAGAAAGCGGCGCTGGTTTCGGGAACGGACTTCATGTATACCAATCCGATCCCGCGGTTGGAGATTCCCTCGCTGCGTATGTCGGACGGACCGCACGGACTGCGGATCCAGAAGGAGGGCGGCGACAACGGCGTGAGCGAAAGCGAACCCGCGACGTCGTTTCCGACCGCGGCGACAACGGCGTCAAGCTGGAACCCCGAGAACACGCGCAGAATGGGCGAAGCGATCGCCGGGGAATGCCGGTATTACGGCGTCAATACGCTTTTGGGTCCGGGCGTCAACATCAAGCGCAATCCGCTTTGCGGCAGAAACTTTGAGTATTTTTCCGAGGATCCGCTCCTTGCAGGCAGAATGGGCGCGGCGGAGGTGATGGGCGTTCAATCGAAGGGCGTCGGCGTTTCGGTCAAGCATTTTGCGCTGAACAATTCCGAAAACTTCCGCTTTATGGGCAATTCCGTTGCGTCCGAAAAAACGATGCGCGAGATCTATCTGAAGCCGTTCGAGTACATCGTGAAGCAGGCGCATCCCGCGACGGTCATGTGCGCGTACAACCAGGTCAACGGCACGTTCTGCTCCGAGAACAAATGGCTGCTCAGTGACGTGCTCCGAAACGAATGGGACTTTTCGGGCGTCGTGATGAGCGACTGGGGCGCGGTGCACGACCGTGTCGCAGGGCTTTCGGCGGGGATGGATCTTGAAATGCCGGGCGACACGGCGATCTGCCGGAGATGGATCCTTGACGGGATCGCGAACGGAACGCTCCCTGCGGAGGATCTCGACAAAGCCTGCCGGAACATTCTCAACTGGATCGATCGGTATGCCAAGCCTGCCGATCCGGCGCCGGTGGACTGGGACGCGCATCACGCGCTTGCGGGCGAGATCGCCGCGGACTCTGCGGTCCTTCTGAAAAACAACGGCGTGCTGCCGCTTTCCGGTACGGAAAAGCTGCACATTGCAGGCGAGCTCTTTGAAAACATGCGCTACCAGGGCGCGGGCAGCTCCATGATCCATCCGACGAAGGTCACGACGCCGAAGGACGCGTTCGACGCGCACGGCGTGAAGAGTGTCGCGCTTGAGGAGAGCGATACGGTGCTGGTCTTTGCAGGACTGACGGACGAATACGAATCCGAGGGCTGCGACCGCGAGAACATGCGGCTGCCGGAGACGCATCTCCGATTGATCGACACGCTCGCGGAAAGCGGGAAGAGGATCGTCGTCGTGCTGTTCGGCGGATCGCCGTTTGAGGTTCCGTTCTGCGATAAGGTCGACGCGATCCTGCATATGTATCTGCCGGGACAAAACGGCGGCACGGCGGTTTACGATCTGCTGTTCGGCTTGAAAAACCCATCCGGCAAGCTTGCGGAGACGTGGCCGATGCGCTACGAGGACGTGCCGAATCACGAGACCTTCGGCAAGGGACTGAACGAGATCTACGCCGAGGGGACCGAGGTCGGCTATCGCTATTACAACAAGCACAATATCCCGGTGCGGTTCCCGTTCGGCTTCGGGCTCTCCTACACGACGTTTGCACATTCCGAATGGGAGAAGAACGGGAATGTGTACACGCAGACGATCACCAACACCGGCGACCGTTTCGGCGGCGAGGTGGCGCAGCTGTTTCTTGACGGCGAGCTCAAAGGCTTTCAGAAGGTCTATCTGGAGCCCGGCGAAAGCAAGACGGTCACGATCACAGTCGAGGATGAGCCGAAAACGGCGTACGCCGACGAATACGTCGTTCCGGAGGAGAAGCCGCGCTTCCCGGTGACGGTCGAATCGCGCTTCACCGATCTCAACCAGAGCTTTATGGGCCGCATCCTCTATAACGCCGTGCTGTCGGTGGTCAAGAAGCAAATGAAGCAGGCACAGAAGCTGCCCGAGGGACCGGAGCGCGACAATGCTGTGAAGGGCGCGTACTTTATGAAGCGCATCATGGACAGCAATTCGCCGCGGTCGCTGTCGATGTGCGCCGGAAATCAAATGCCGTACAATTTTGCGCAGGGCTTTGCGGAACTGACCAACGGACATCTCTTCAAGGGGATCCGCTGTTTTATGGCAAAGATCAAAGTACCGAAACTGCCGAAGGAGGAGCGTAACGCATGAAACTGCCGAGAAGTCTTGTCAATTCGCCGAACGTAACAAAGCGTGAAAAATGGCTGGGCTACCTTTTGGGACCCGCCGGCGCGCTGCTTTTGAATGCGGTGCTTGCGACGTATCTGAACGTCTACTACACCGACGTGCTGAAGCTGACAGGCGCTTTCATTGTCATCTTCCCGATGATCTCCAAGGTGATCGACGCGATCACCAACGTCGTCATGGGACAGGTCATCGACCGCACGCGCACCAAAGAGGGCAAGGCGCGTCCGTGGCTGTTTTTATCGGCGTTCCTCGTTCCGATCACCGGTATCCTGCTGTTCACCGTGCCCGAATCGAACGACACGGTCAAGGCGATCTGGATCATGATCTCCTACAACCTGTTCTATTCGTTCGCGTATACGATCTTCAACATGAGCCACGGGCTGATGGTGCCGCTTTCGACCCGCAACTCGACGGAGCGCGGCGGGCTCTCGGTGTTCAACCAGATCACCACGATCATGATGAGCGGCATCCTGGTCGCGCTGATCTTCCCGATGCTCATCATGCCTGCGATCGGCGTTGACAAGGGCAAGTGGATCACGTTGATGAGCATCATTTCGATCGTCGCGCTGCCGCTGACGCTCCTCGAGTATTTCTTCACAAAGGAGCGCGTCACCGAGGAGACGACGCAGGCGGGCGAGGAGACCAAGCTGCCGTTTCTCAAGCAGATGAAGATCCTGTTTACCGACAAATACATGATCCTCATGTACGCGTATTTCCTCCTCTATACGGTCGGCATGACGCTCAAGAACATCGGTCTCGTCTACTACTGCAACTACGTTTTAGGCACCTACAACGACGGTGTCACGCAGATGCTGGTCTCGGTCATCGGCGGCATTCCGATGGGCATCGGCATCTTTGCGGTCTGGCCGCTTGCCAAGAAGTTCGGCAAGCGCAACGTCACGATGGTCGGCTTTATTCTGTACGCGGTAGGGTCGCTGATCTGCTGGATCTTCAGCACCAATCTTGTCATGGTGCTGATCGGTCAGTTCATCAAAAACATCGGCGGACTTCCGTGCGCGTACGTCTTTATGGCGCTGTTTGCGGACTGTCTCGACCACGTCGAGTGGAAGACGGACGTCCGTCTGGACGGCGCGGCGATGTCGATCTACAACATCATTGCGGTCGCCATGGTCGGTATCATGACCGGCGTGTTCAACTGGATGCTGAGCGCTTCGGGCTATATTGCGCCGTTCACGGCAAACAGCATCGGGGAAGCGTCCTCCGTGCTTGCGGCAAACGGCTGGGCGTCGCAGATCGCGCTTGACGCGATCAAGCCCGCGGCGGACGGCGTGCTGACCGTTGCGCTTGCGCAGTCTGAAAGCGTCAGCTGGATGATCTCGTTCGCGTTCGTCGGACTGGAGGTCTTCACCGGCATTGGGCTTGCCGTGATCCTGTTCTTCCTGAACGTCGAAAAGGACCTGCCGAAGAAGCAGGCGGAGATCAAGGCGCGTCACGAGGCGAAGAACGCGGAAGCGGCGGAGATCGCGGAATGAGGACGTTCTCCGAAAATCTGCAGGCGGCGTATGATTTCTGGCGTCCGAACCGGTACGGATTGAAGCCGTATCTTTTGAAGGACGGCAAAAAGCATCCGATCGCCGTGATCGTGCCCGGCGGCGCGTACCGCATGGTCTGCTCGTATGTGGAGGGACTTCCGTTTGCAAAGGCGCTGAACGCAAGGGGCTATCACGCGATCGTCGCATACTATCGCATCGGAAAGAAGGCAAAGTACCCCGCGCCGCAGGATGATCTGGAACGGGCGTTCCGCGAGATCTTTTCGCATGCGGCGGAATGGAACCTCGACACGCAAAACTGGTCCCTTTGGGGCAGCTCGGCGGGCGGACACCTTGCCGCAAGCATCTTTACGGAGCGCCGGAATGTGCCGAAGCCGAACGCGCTGATCCTCGTGTATCCCGTCGTGACGATGGGGAAGGAGACGCATGCGGAAAGCCGGGAGAACTTGCTCGGCAGGGATCCCGATCCGGAGAAGATCGCGCAGCTTTCCGTCGAGCGCCATATCACGAAGGACTTCCCGCCGACGTACGTCTGGAACGGCACGGCGGACAAGTCGGTCGATCCCCTGAACAGCCGGATGCTTACAAAAGCGCTCGATCAAGCGGGCGTTTTGTACCGGCACGAGGAATTTGAAGGCGTCGGACACGGCGTGGGCCTCGCAAGAGGCACGAACGCCGAACCGTGGTTCGATCATGCAGTATCATTCTGGGAGGAACAAAAATGAAAGCGATCCGTCTGAAAACCGAACACCTGTTTGATCCCTTGGGGATCGATATACAGCACCCGCGCCTTTCGTGGAACTGCGAGGGCGGGATCAAGCAGACCGCCTATGAGATCGTGTGCGAGCAATGGAACAGCGGCAAGGTCGAAACCGACGCGATGCACGCAGAATATCCGAAAGCGCTTGCGTCGCGCGAGCGCGTGAACTGGCGGATCCGCCTCTACGATGAGAACGGCGAATCCGGCGGGTGGAGCGAAGCGTTCTTCGAGACGGGGCTTTTGAACGCGTCCGACTGGCAGGCAAAGTGGATCACGGGCGATTATGTGCCGAACAGGAAGGAGCGTTATCCGGTCGACTGCTTCAAAAAGGTCGTCACGATTCAGAAGCCGGTCGCATCGGCACGGCTGTACGCCACGGCGTGCGGACTCTATGAAGCGCAGCTCAACGAAAAAAAGATCGGCGATTTCTGCTTTGCGCCGGGGTATACGGATTATCGGAAGCGCGTTCAGTATCAATCCTACGACGTTACGGAGCTGCTGCTTGAAGGCGAGAATGCGCTGACCTGTCAGCTTGCCGACGGATGGTATCGCGGAAGCTGCGGCGCGTGGGGACGCAAAAACCAGTACGGCACGGAAACGAAGCTTCTCCTGCAGCTTGAGATCGTCTATCAAGACGGTACAAAGGAAACGATCGCAACCGACAAAACGTGGCAATGGTCGAACGACGGTCCGATCCGCTTTGCGGACAACAAGGACGGCGAGATCGTCGAGGCGTTCCGCACGCCGATGTATACGGGGCATGCGAAGGAAACGAGCCACAATGTGATCCCGAGCGCATCGAACAACGTGCCGGTGACTGAGCACGAACGGTTTCATCCGACGATCACGACCGCACCGAACGGGAAAAAACTGTTGGACTTCGGGCAGAATATCGCGGGCTATGTGCGTTTTTCCGTGAACGCGCATGTCGGACAGCGCATGATCTGGCGCTTCGGCGAGATGCTCGACGAAGCCGGCAATCTGACGCAGAAGAACATCCAGCTTTCCAACAAGAGGATGACGACCCCGTTGCAGCGGATCGACGTCACTCTGGGCGAGGGACGGAACGAATACAAGACGACCTTTGCGGTGTTCGGGTTCCAATATGCCGAGGTCGAAACGGATGCCGCGCTCGATCCATTTGACATCGAAGCGATCGCGGTCTATTCCGATCTTGAACGGACGGGGGATTTTTCCTCCTCGAATCCGCTTGTGAACCGGCTGTTCGACGCAACGCTGTGGTCTGCGAAGGGCAATCATCTCGACATTCCGACCGACTGCCCGACGCGCGAGCGTCACGGCTGGACCGGCGACGCGCAGCTGTTCTTTACGACGGCGTCGTACCTCTTCGATTTCGCGCCGTTTGCGAAAAAGTATCTGCACGACGTATTCGACTGGCAGCGCAGAAACGGATGCCTTCCGCACATTGCGCCGGACGGCGGCGCGGATTTTTACATGTGGACGATGAACGGTTCGGTCGGCTGGTCGGACGTCGGCGTTCTGATCCCGTGGCGGTACAGCGAGATCAATCGGGACGATTCGATCCTGAAGCTCTTTTATGACGGCATGGCGCGCTATGCCCGCTTTATGGAGAAGCGCTGCGGCAAGAACATGCCGCTGTTTTCCAAACGCTACGATCTGCCGAAGGAAGCGAAGAAGTATTTTGTCAACCGCGGGCAGAGCTACGGCGAGTGGGCGGAGCCTGACGACGTCGACGGCGGATTCCATTGGCAGGACTTTGTCGCACCGCATCCGGAGGTTTCCACCGCGTATACCTGTTATGTGCTCGGCTTGATGGCAAAGATCGCAAAGCGGCTCGGGCATGACGCGGACGCGGCGGAGTTTCAAAGCTACAGCGACGGCTGCAAGGAAGCGTATCGCGCGCTTGTCAAAACCGACGCGTACTCGCTCGACACCGATCGGCAGGCGCAGCTTGTCCGTCCGCTGTATTTCGACCTTTTGGATGAGGAGCAGACCGCGTTTGCAAAGAAACGTCTGGTCGAAGCGCTGAAGCATTACAACTGGCGGCTCGGCACGGGCTTTCTGTCCACGCCGCTGATCCTGTATGTGCTCGCGTCGTACGACGTCGAAGCGGCGTATACGCTTCTCGAAAACGAACAGATCCCGGGCTGGCTTTCGATGCCGAAGGGCGGCGCAACAACGATCTGGGAAGCGTGGGAAGGTCCCGCAGGCGCGAAGGGCGGCATCGGAAGCCTGAACCATTATTCCAAGGGCGCCGTTGTGGAATGGCTGTTTACAACGATGTGCGGCATCCGCGTGGAAGGCGAGAATCGCTTCACGGTCGCGCCGCAGCCGGGCGGACATTTCACGCACGCCGAAGCGTCCTACAACAGCGTGTTCGGACGCGTCAGGAGCGGCTGGGAAAGGAAGGACGGCAAAACGACCTATACGATCGATGTGCCTGCAAACTGTGAAGCGGAGATCAAACTCCCCTCCGGCAGAACGGAAACGGTCGGCGCGGGACTGCATTTTTACACGGAGGAAGCATGAAACGGGTTCTTGCGATCGACATCGGCGCGTCAAGCGGACGGCATATCGTGGGCTGGATCGAAAACGGGCAGTGGCGGACCGATGAGGTCTACCGCTTTGAAAACGGCGTTGTTGAACGGGACGGACATCTTGTCTGGGACATCGACGCGCTTTTAGAGCATGTCAAAGCAGGCATTGCGATCGCCCGGGAACGGTACGAAATCGAAAGCCTTTCGATCGACACCTGGGGCGTGGACTATGTGCTGCTGAACGGGGACGAGACCGTCTATCCGGTCTATGCCTACCGCGACCACCGCACGGAAGCGGTGATCGAAAAGGTGCATGAAAAGATGCCGTTTTCCGCGCTCTATCGCCGCACCGGCATCCAGTTTCAGCCGTTCAATACGGTCTATCAGCTCTATGCGGACAAGAAGGCGGGGCGGCTCGAAGCGGCGACCGGTTTTCTGATGATCCCCGAATACCTGATATACCGGCTCTCGGGCGTAAAAAGCCACGAGTACACCAACGCCACCACGACCGGCATGGTGAACGCCGAGACGGGGGAGTATGATCCCGGGATCATAGAAGCGTTGGACCTGCCGAAACAGTTGTTCCATCAACTGCAGCAGCCGGGCACGGCGATCGGTTTGTATGAGGGCGTCAAGGTCGTCCTCTGCGCCACGCACGACACCGGCAGCGCGGTCGAGGGGATCCCGATGGAGGGGAACGAGCCGTACATTTCCTCCGGCACATGGTCGCTGCTCGGCGTCAAGACGGAAAAACCGATCACCGACGAAGCAAGCGAACGTGCCAACTGGTCCAACGAGGGCGGCGTGGGCTATAATCGCTATCAAAAGAACATCATGGGCATGTGGCTTGTGAACCGCCTGCGTGCGGAGCTTTGCCCGGAAAAACCGTGGAGCGAAATCACGGCGGAAGCGGAACAAAGCCGCTTTTACGAGACGGTCGACGCCAACGCTGCGGCATTTCTTGCGCCGGAATCCATGCAGGCGGCATTCGACGCCGCGCTTGAACAGAAGCCGCAGACCGCGGGGGACTACTTTCGCTGCGCATACCGGTCTCTGGCGCTCTCCTACCGGCAAGCGATCGAGGAACTGGAACGCAATACCGGAAGGACTTACGACAAGCTCTATATTGTCGGCGGCGGGGCAAAGAACGGCTTTCTGAACCGCCTGACCGAACAGGCGACCGGCAAACAGGTGATCGCCCTGCCGATCGAGGCAACGGCGCTCGGGAATTTGAACATACAGATAGAGGCAGACAACCCCTCAGTCACCTGACGGTGACAGCTTCTCCACCCTCTACGAGGGGGGGAAGCCTTGGTTTCTGCGAAACTTGTGTTTCTCATCCAATCGATGGGCAGCGTACACAAATAGCCTTCCCCTTCGAGGGGAAGGGGGACCGCTTGCGGTGGATGAGGTGGATGCGCAGAAAAGCGCAGAGCTTTTCGCGGATGAATGAATTGCGATGACGCGCATGAATTGTCCGAAGGACAGGAATTGACGCCTGCGGCGTCGTGAAATATCAAAACGGAGGAAGGAATATGAGTTTTACGGAAGCAAAAGCAGCATACGCCACGTACGGCGTGGACGTCGAACAGGCGATCGAACGCCTTATGACCGTGCCGGTCTCTCTGCATTGCTGGCAGGGCGACGACGTGCGCGGCTTCGACACCGATCCATCGAAGCCGCTGACCGGCGGCATTCAGACGACCGGCAACTATCCGGGGCGGGCAAGAACGCCCGACGAGCTGATGCAGGATCTCGATAAGGTCCTCTCACTGATCCCCGGCAAGCCCAAGATGAATCTGCACGCAAGCTACGCGATCTTTGAGGATGGCGCGTGGGCGGACCGCGACAAGCTGGAGCCGAAGCATTTTGAAAAATGGGTGCGGTTCTGCAAAGAACGTGGTTTGGGCTGCGATTTCAACCCGACGTTCTTTTCCCATCCGAACTGCGATCCGCTGACGCTTTCGAGTCCGAACGCGGAGACCCGCCGCTTCTGGATCGAGCACGGAAAAGCGTGCATCCGTATTTCAAGCTACCTTGCGGAAGAATTGGGCGAGCCGTGCGTCATGAACATCTGGACCGGCGACGGCTTCAAGGACATTCCCGCCGACCGTATGGGACCGCGCGTGCGCTATCGGGAAAGTATTGACGAAATCCTTTCTGAGCCGTATGATTTTATAAAGGTCAAGCCGTGCATCGAATCGAAGGTGTTCGGTATCGGCGTCGAGGCATACACGGTGGGTTCCGGCGAGTTCGCGCTCTCCTATGCCGCGATGAACCGCGATAAGTGCATTCCGCTGATGGACAACGGACACTATCATCCGACCGAGGTGGTCAGTGACAAGATCCCCGCGCTTTTAGCGTTCTTCCCGGAGATCGCGCTGCATGTCACGCGCCCGATCCGTTGGGATTCCGATCATGTGGTGCTGTTCGACGACGAGACCCGTGAGATCGCGCGCGAGATCGTGCGCTGCGGGATCGACCGCGTGCATATCGCGCTGGACTATTTCGACGCCTCGATCAACCGCATTTCGGCGTGGGTCACGGGCTTCCGCAATGTGCAAAAAGCCCTGCTGTTTGCGCTGCTGCAGCCGAACGACGACTTGAAAGCCCTGCAGAATGCCGGTAATTTCAGTAAGCTCATGGCGACGCAGGAGGAGCTCAAAACCCTACCGTTCGGCGAGGTCTGGAACGAGTATTGCCGCCGCTGTGATCGACCGATCGACGGCGCATGGTATTCGGAGATCGAGCGCTACGAAAAGCGCGTTTTGACAAAACGCGCTTGACGGTCGCACATATGCCTCCCCTGTGTAAGGAGAGGCGGCAGCCGAAGCGGAGCAAGGCTGACGGAAGGGTTGTCAATGAATTGCGCTGGCGCGCAAGAATTGGCTTCGCCATGAATTGTCCAAGGACATGAATTGACGCCGCAGGCGTCATGAACAACCCCTCCGGGTTCACCATGTTCACCCACCTCCCCTTGCACAGGGGAGGCAAGACCACCTCGTACCAAAAGCCTTCCCCATGACTTGGGGAAGGTGTCGCCGAAGGCGACGGATGAGGAGAACACGCAGAAAAGCGCAGAGCTTTTCGCGGATAAATGAATTGCGCTGACGCGCATGAATTGGCTTCGCCATGAATTGTCCAAGGACATGAATTAACGCCGCAGGCGTCATGAAAGGAATAGAATGATGAAAGATATTTTGAACGCACCGTTTCTTACGGAAATGATCCGCACCACGACAAACATGTACGCCCACGGCTGGGACGAGCGCAACGGCGGCAATATCTCCATGCTGCTGGACGAAGCGGAGGTACGGAAATACCTCAGGATCCCCGCGATCGTCCGCACGATCCCGACGGGCTTTGAAGCGCCCGAATTGAATGGGAAGATCTTTCTCGTCACCGGCACCGGCAAGTATTTCAAGAACGTACAGTACGATCCGGCAAAGAATCTCGGCATCGTCCGCCTTGCGAAAAACGGCGCGGAAGCCGAGGTCCTTTGGGGCTTTTCGGACAAGGGCAGGTTCACATCGGAGTTTCCGGCGCATATGATGAGCCACATTGCACGCATGCGCGTTGATCCCGAAAACTGCGTCGTCATGCACTGCCATCCGGCAAATCTGCTTGCTATGACCTATGTGCACGACCTCGACGAACGCGCCTTTACGCGCACGCTTTGGCAGATGTGCACCGAATGCATCGTGGTGTTCCCGGACGGCGTGAACGTGCTGCCGTGGATGCTCTGCGGCACCAACGAGATCGGCGAAGCCACCGCAAAGAAGATGGAGACCGCAAGGCTTGTCGTGTGGGCACAGCACGGCGTCTACGGCGCGGGCAAGGACCTCGACGAGACCTTCGGGCTTATCGAGACCGCAGAGAAGGCTGCGGAGATCTACATGAAGATCGCGCATCTTCCGCGCGTCAATACGATCACCGACGAACAGATGCACGAGCTGGAGAAGCACTTCGGCGTCAAAGCCAGGGACGGATATCTGAACTGAACCAAATACGATACGGCAAAAAGAGCGTCTTTACGGAAAAGACGCTCTTATCTTGTTATAAAACCCGACGGCAGGACCCGCGCGGGCGCTGTTTACCATCGAACCGGCGCAGAATCCGTTTTTACGGCGTGTTACGGCGCGACGCGATTGCAGGCGCGGAAGATCAGCAGCGCAAGCTGCTTGGGTTCCATGTCGAAGCCGCGGCGGATCCATTCCATAATCATGTGCACACTGCCCTGCATGAGAAAGCAAAGGATGTACGGCTCCTCCGCGGCGGCGCAGGAGAGGGGAATGTTGACGCGGAGACTTTTCAGTGTGTATTCGATAAAATGACTGCGGAACTGTTCGCTCCCTGCGTCGAAAAACAGGATGCGGAACAGGGACGCGTTGTCCTTGATGTATTGCAGAAACGCTTCGATCATGCCCGGCGCGTCCGCGGTCGGTCTGACGTTCTGCAGGTATTCGAGCGTTTTCAGATACACCTCGTTTTCCACGTCCGACAGCAGGGCGAACTGGTCGGTATAGTGCAGATAGAAGGTCGTTCGGTTGAGATCCGCCTGTTCGCAGATCTCTTTGATCGTGATCTCGTTGAACGGCTTTTTCTGCATCAGCTCTACAAGCGCCGTTCTTAAAAGCAGGCGCGTCATCTGCGCACGCCGGTTGTTCTTGACCGCCATATGATCCTCCCGTCAATTTTTGCATAATCGTCTGGATTTCAACAAATCCGATCCGAATGTCGATGTTGCGACATCCCTAAAAACATCTGCTGATTGTTATTTCAACACGGTGTCGATATAATAATAGGCGAAACAGGACAAAATGTCAATACCATACAGGAGGTACGCAGCATGAAGGTATTTATGATCGGCGGAACGGGGCTTTTGGGCTCGGAAGCGGCAAAGGAACTGATCCGAAGAGGGCACGAGGTATCGTCTCTGGCGCTGCCGCCGCTGCCCCGGGGCGCGGTGCTTCCGCCCGAAATGAAGCTGGAGTTCGGCAATTATCTGGAGATGAGCGACGAAGAGCTCAAAAAGCATCTTATGGGCTGCGAGGGCTTTGTATTTGCGGCGGGCGTGGACGAGCGCGTGGAAGGTCCCGCGCCGATTTATGATCTTTATAAGAAATACAACATCGATCCCGTGAAGCGGCTTTTATCGCTCTGCCGGGAGTGCGGCGTGAAGCACGTCGCGATCTGCGGTTCGTATTTCTCCTATGCCGCCAAGAAATGGCCCGAGAAGGAATTGACGAAGTGGCATCCGTATATCAAAAGCCGCATCGACCAGGAGGAAGCGGCAATGGCGTTTGCCGCCGATATGGACGTTGCGGTGCTGGAGCTTCCGTACATCTTCGGCACGCAGCCGGGCAGAAAGCCGGTGTGGGTGTTCCTCGTCGAAAACGTCATGAGCATGAAGAAGGTCACGATGTATCCGAAGGGCGGCTCGACGATGGTGACCGTGCATCAGGTCGGACAGGCGATCGCAGGCGCGATCGAGCGGAACCGCGGCGGCAATTGCTACCCGATCGGCTACTATAACCTGACGTGGGTGGAGCTATTGAAAATCGTCCACAAGTACCTCGGCTGCCCGGACAAGAAGATCGTCACGATCCCGAACTGGATGTATGCGATCGGCGGCAGAAAGATCATGAAGGAGCAGAAAAAGCACAACGTTCAGGGCGGTCTTCATATGGTGAAGTTCACCGACATCATGTGCTCGAACCTGTTTATCGATAAGTCCGAGGGCTGTGACGCGCTCGGCGTGACCGACGACGACATCGACGCGGCGATCGGCGATTCGATCCTGCTCTGCAAGGACGTCATCGAAAAGAAAACCGCTGTGCTCGGCATGAAGGGAGAATAAGATGCAGACCGTATTTATGACCGGCGCGGGCGGCGGCATGGGCTTTGAGAGCTTCAAGGCGATGCTTTCCGATCTCGATACACTTTATAACCTTGTGGTTCTCGTGCGCGACAGCGAAAAGAACCGGAATCTGTTCATGCCGTATGCGGAGCAGAAGGGCTTGACTATCGTCTGGGGCGATCTTCTGAACAAGGACGATGTGCGCAAGTGCATTGAGCAATCGGATATTGTGCTGCACATCGCTGCGTTCGTGTCCCCGCAGGCGGACTATTTCCCGAAGAAGGCGATGCAGAACAACTACGGCTCGACGCGGAACCTTATCGAAGCGATTTATGAAACGGGCAAAGCGAACACCTGTAAGTTTGTCTACATCGGCACCGTCGCGGAGACCGGCGACCGCATGCCTCCGATCCACTGGGGCAGGGTCGGCGATCCGATCAAGCCGAGCATGTTCGACTATTATGCCGTGTCCAAGGTCGCCGCGGAGCGGTATGTGATCGAAAGCGGACTCAAATATTGGGTGAGCCTCCGTCAGACCGGTATCATCGGTCCCGCGATGGCGAAGATCCGCGACGCGATCCAGTTCCACAACTGCCTCGACAACGTGCTGGAATACGCCTCCGATCGCGACAGCGGCAGACTGATGCGAAACCTCTGCGCGTTTGAAGCGGACGGCACGCTCGACGGCGCGTTCTGGGGGCACATCTACAACATCGGCGGCGGAGAAACCTGCCGTGTCGATACGCTGACGATGTACAAGCTCATGTACGGCGAGATCGGCATCAAGAACATCGATTACGTCATCGACCCGAAGGTCAACGCCACGCGCAACTTCCACGGGCAGTACTATCTCGATTCGGACAAGCTCGAGAACTATCTGCACTTCCGCTCCGACAGCATGCAGTATTTCTACGACGCGTACCTCAAAGAACTCGGCACGGCAAAGCCGTTCGGCAGGATCATCTGCAAGCTCCCCGGCGGGCAGCGCTTGATGGGCTCCATCATCAAGGGCACGTTCAAAAAGCTTTTGAACGGCGAGCACGGCACAAAGCATTGGCTCGACACGAACATGGAGGATCATATCGAGGCGTACTGGGGCAGCCGCAAGGCATGGGAAGCGCTTCCGGAGAAGACCTCCGAAATGCAGCATTTCACCGATTGGGACACGGTCGTGCATATCGACCACGGCTACGACGAATCAAAGCCGGAAAGCGAGCTGTCCTTTGAGGATATGCAGGGCGCGGCGACCTTCCGCGGCGGCAAGCTGCTTTCCGAATCGATGCAAAAGGGCGATTGGAAAACCAAGCTGCGTTTTTGCTGCGCGTTCGGTCATGAATTTGAAGCAAGCCCGCGGCTCGTGCTGGAGGGCGGTCACTGGTGCCCGGAATGCGAGCGCAAGAGCTGGAACTACGGCGCGCGCGCCAAGGTCGATCCGTTCTTTGCGCAGGTCTGGGACCCGCTGCATGAGCCGGACGAGCTGCGCGAGTACCCGAAGGAAGTCACGGAACTGGATGTATAATCGCACTGTATGCGCATGATACAAGATTTCTTCTTGATGCGCGGACGCAGCGGGTGTATAATCATTATACGGAACAACGTCGGGGAGGCGGTCAGATGAAACGCTTGAAGGAAAAACCATGGTTCAATTACGCGGTCGCCGCATGCATCGCCGTCATTCTGTATGTCGTATTGACGCATCTTCCGGGCTTCCGGGAGGGGATCAGGACGTTCCTCGGCTATTTCAGACCGGTGATCCTCGGCTGTGTGATCGCGTATCTCATCAATCCGCTGTCAAAGCTGTACGAGCGCAGCGTATTTCGCCGCATCAAAAAGGAAAAAACCAGGGAAGCCCTGTCCACGGTGCTTGCGTTTATTACGGTGGTCCTGTTCCTTGCGCTTCTGATGCTGATCCTGATCCCGCAGCTGATCGAAAGCATCAGCATGTTCGTTGCAAATCTGGATACCTACGCGGAGACGGTCAACGACGTGCTCAACCGGATCGGCGTTTCCGCTTCGACATTGAATCTGGACCATGTGATCAGCTCCTCCGAAGCGATTCTTGAGACGGTAACGGATTACATCAAAAACAATCTCAACACGATCCTCAGCATGTCGGTCAGCGCCGGAAAGGAAGTGCTGCTGTTTGTGATCGCGTTTCTGCTGTCGATCTATCTGCTCAGTTCAAAGCGCCGCCTGAAGGACGGCGGAAAGCGGCTGCTCAGAGCGTCCGTCAGCGAAAGCAGATATGAGAAGATCAAGGATTTCTTCGCAAAGAGCCACAAGATCTTCAACCGTTATATCGCGTTCAATCTGCTGGACAGTCTGATCATCGGCTGCGTGAACGCGCTCTTTATGACGGTCCTCGGCATGCCGTACGTCGGGCTCGTGTCCTTCGTGGTCGCGGTTACCAATCTGATCCCGACCTTCGGACCGGTCATCGGCGCCGGCATCGGCGGATTTGTGCTTGTTCTGGTCAAGCCGTGGTACGCGATTGCGTTTCTGATCTTCACGGTCGTTCTGCAGTGCATCGACGCCTATCTCATCAAGCCCAAGCTGTTCGGGGACTCCCTCGGCGTTCCGGGTCTGTGGATACTGGTCGGCATCGTGATCGGCGGCAGGATGTTCGGGATCGTCGGCATCCTCCTTGCGATCCCGGGCGTCGCGATCCTGGACATGCTGTATCAGGAGTATTTCATGCCCTGGCTGGAGGCAAGACGCAAGCCGGAAAGCCAACCGCCGGCAGAACACAAGCAGGAGTAATCCGTGCAGAATAAACGATCATGATCCTGAAAGCCGAAGCAGCGCGCTTCGGCTCTTTTCTTGCATCGGCGGGCGGGATGTGGTAAACTGATGGCATCAAGGGGACAGAAGGACAGCGGGGCAATGGCGCAAACGGCAAAGCGGATCGGGATCTGTGTGTTTTCCGGCACGGGAAACACTTTAAAATGCGCGAAGGCATTGGAAGCGGCGCTGACGGAACGGGGCATTTCGGTCAAACTTCATGAGATTGCGGACGGGACGGAGACGGCGTCGGAGCGCGATCTTGTGATCTGCTATCCGATCTACGGCTTCAATATGCCGCGCGTGATGAAACCCTTCTGCCGCAATCTTACGGGCGGCGGGAACGTATGGTTTTTGAAAACCTCCGGCGAGCCGCTGCGCTTAAACGACAATTCCTCCGCGGAGATGATCCGCATTCTGCAAAAGAAAGGCTATGCGATCAAGGGCGAGTTTCACTATATCATGCCCTACAACATAGTCTTCCGGCACACGGACGCGCTGGCGTCGTTGATGCTTGAGACGGCGGAGAAACGGATCTCCGACGCCGCAAAAAGGATCGCAGACGGGGAGGAAACGTCGATTGCCGCGCCGCTTTCCGCAAAACTCGTTTCCGCGCTCTGCCGCGTCGAGCATTGGTTCTATCCGAGAAACGGCAGACTGTTCCGCGTCGATCCGAAAAAGTGCGTCCGCTGTCTGAAATGCGTGAAAAACTGCCCGACAAAGAACATCACGTTTGAGGACGGCAGATTCCGCTTCGGCAAAAACTGCATCGGCTGCGTGCGCTGCTCGTTCAACTGCCAGACTGACGCGATAAAGATCGGGATGATCGACTTCATGCGCGTCAACGGTCCCTATGATTTTACCCGCGATCCGGGATCCGCAAGGCTCGGACGCTACTGCAAAAAATCCTACGAGCGATATTTTGCGGACAAGCGGGATTGAGGAGGTCCTATGCATTATCGGGAGTATGGAGCGGAGAATCCGGAAACGATCCTTCTGCTGCACGGCGGGGGACTTTCCGTGTGGAATTACCGGGAGGAAGCCGAGCTTCTTCAATCCAAATACCATATCGTCCTGCCGATCCTGGACGGACACGCGGGGAGCGACCGGCAGTTTACCTCCATCGAGGACAATGCCGCAGAGATCATCACTTTTATCGATGCGCATTCAGGAGGCAGCGTTCTGCTGATCGGAGGGCTTTCCCTCGGCGGGCAGGTGCTTTTGGAAATGCTTTCCCAACGCAGGGACATTTGCAGGTACGCGATCGCGGAAAGCGCCGCGGTCATCCCGTCCGGGATCATCAACGCGCTGATCGATCCGACGTTCGGATCGAGTTACGGACTGATTCGCAGGAGATCCTTTGCAAAGCTGCAGTTCCGTTCGCTGCATCTGAAGCCGTCGCTGTTTGAGGACTATTACTGCGATACCTGCGCGATCGAAAAGTCCGATATGATCGCCTTCTTAAAAGCAAACACGGCGTATTCCTTAAAGCCTGCGATCTCGGAGACGACGGCGCAGCTGCATCTCTTTGCGGGGGCGAAGGAAAATCGCCGGATCCTGCGCTCTCTGGACACGATAAACAACGCCGTTCCGGGAAGCAAAAAGACCGTGATCCCCAACCTGTATCACGGCGAGTTTTCGATCAATCATCCGGAAGACTATGTGCGGACGATCAAAAGGATCCTGAAAGGCTCCTGAACCCGACAGATCCCGCGCGCAGAGGCATCGCGTATCACGCGGTTCGTTCGGCGGAAAGGAATGTGATCCCGATCCGCAGATAAGTCAGTGTGCATGTTTCAATGCGCACTTTTATATTGCAAAAAGTTTTTCGGGTTTTAATTTCATTTTAGGAAACGCCTGTATGATGGTACCATCAAAGAAAGCGAGGACACGCATATGGAAAGCGTACAGGCGCCGATCACCGTGATGCAGCGGGTCGAATGGAAATACATCCTAAATGCAGAACAGACGGACTTTTTCTGCGAACGGTTAAAGGGACACATGGAGCCGGACGCGTACGGGCTGACCACGATCCAATCGCTCTATTACGATACGCCGGACAAACGGCTTGTCCGGACCTCGATCGAAAAGCCGGCGTTCAAGGAAAAGATCCGGCTCCGCGCATACGGTCGCGTGACGAACGAATCGCCGGTCTTTTTGGAGCTCAAGCGCAAGGCGTTCGGGATCGTTTACAAGCGCCGTGTGCAGACGACGGTCCCGGAGGCGGAGCGGTTCTTCGCCGGAGAACTGAACCTCGACGAAACGGGGCAGATCGACCGCGAGATCACCTATTTCCGCGATTTCTACCAAAAGCTCGAGCCTGCGTGCATGATCCTCTACGACCGAACCGCGTATTATGAGCCGGACGGCGATCTGCGGCTTACGATCGACCGCAACCCGCGTTACCGCATCGATGCGCTGTCCTTCGATCACGCGCCGGTCGGGATCCCGCTTATAAACCCCGGCGATACGATTCTCGAAATCAAGGTGCAGGACACGATCCCGCTGTGGCTCGTCCGCATTCTGTCCGAAGGGCAGATCAAGCGCGGCAGCATCAGCAAATACGGCGAAGCGTATCGGCGCTCAATGCCGGTCCGCAGATGAAAGGAATTTTCAAATGTTTGATTCGATTTATTCTTCCTCAGTCACCGCATCGGAGTTTTTTCTGATGGCGGGCGTTGCGATCCTCTCCGGATTGTTGTTTGCATGGGGCATGTCGCGGCGGGTACGCGCCACGAAGCGCTTTTTCATCGTCACGGCGCTGATCCCGTTTGTCGTCGGCGCGGTCATCACCTTCGTGAACGGCAACATCGGCGCGGGCGTTGCGATCGGCGGCGCGTTCAGCTTGATCCGCTTCCGCTCGGCGCAGGGCACTGCGGACGAGATCGCCGCGATCCTGATCGCCATGGGCGCGGGCATCGCGTTCGGCATGGGCTATCTTGCGTACGGCGTCATCATCCTTTTGACGCTTGCGCTTTTGTACTTCCTCTTTGCGTCGTTGCACCTCTTTGACAGCAAGCCGATGCAGGAGGAGCGGCTTTTGAAGGTGACCGTGCCGGAATCGCTGGAATATACCGAACTGTTCGACGAGCCTTTCAAGCAGTATCTGAAGAGCGTTGAGCGTCTCGGCGTCAAAACGACCGGCATGGGCTCCATGTTCCGGCTCTCGTTCCTCATCCGCATGAGGGACCCGAAGGAGGAGAAGGCGTTTATCGACGAGCTGCGCACAAGGAACGGGAATCTGGAAATCGCGCTGCTGCCGTACAGCGAGCAGCAGGCGCAGTTATAAAACGGTTGTCAAACGGAATCACAACCTGTACACTGTCAACAGAAAGGAAACAAGAGAAATGAAACGCTTATTTGCATGTATCATACTTTTTGCGCTTCTATGCATCGCATGCGGAGGAACGGCGCAGACCAATGCTGTCGCGTCGTCGGAAGCGACGGAGATCACTCCGGTGAACAGCACGGCTGCTCCGATGGCGGCACAGGAGACCGCCGCGCCGGTCGGCAGTGAAACGCTGACAGATCCGACCGATGATGCGAAGACAACGACGGACGATTTCACGATCACATCCGATACCGGCGCGGTCTCACAGAACGGCTCGGTCTATATGATCACGGCGGCGGGGGAGTATACGCTTTCCGGCGCGCTCGGAAATGGGCAGATCGTGGTGGACGCGGGCGACGAAGATGAAGTGAAGCTGATCCTCAATAACGCTTCGATCTCCTGCGATTTCGGCGCGCCGATCCTTGTAAAGAACGCTGCAGAAGCGACGGTGAAAGCAGAAAAGAATACGTACAATACCGTTGCCGATCTCCGCACCGGCAGCGTGGACGGTATTGAGGAGGACGCCGCGATCTACACGACCTGCGATCTTAAACTTACCGGCAGCGGAACGCTGATCGTTGAAACGTCGTTTGATAACGGCGTGAAATCGAAGGACGATCTTTCTGTCAAGAACATGACGCTCAAGGTGACCGCAGCGGGCAACGCGCTGAAGGGCAACGATTCGGTTTCGATCAAATCCGGCAGTCTTATTCTGATCTCCACCGCGAGCGACGGCGTTAAGACCGAAAACACGGATGTCTCATCGAAAGGAAAGCAGCGCGGCACCGTGTCGATCACGGGCGGACAGGTCGATATCTACGCTGCCTGCGACGGCATTTCCGCGGCGTACAACGTTGAAATTTCCGAAGAGGAAACGTGCGTTGTCAATATCTACACCGCTTCCCACGCGAATGCCGAAGCGACGGCGGCAGGCGCGGAAGCGTATCTGATCGTGCCGACGGCGCTGTACAGCGACGCCTGCGACTATTACGCGTATTTCTATAACGATGACGAAGCGGCGGGCACGTTCGTGCAGTGTGTCTATGAAACGATGGTGTACAGCGGACGGACCGGGTATTACGGACTTGCGTTCCGCATCCCGGACGGATACCGGAACATTCTGTTCCACATGGTGGAAAGCGGCGCGGCGCCGGACGGCGAAAACTTCAAGGCAAGCACGACCGGCGAGACCGTCAACACCGCAATGAACGGATACCTTCTGACCTCCATTTCCGGCGGAACGATGTCCGGCGACTGGGTCGGCATCACAAGCGGCGGCAATTCGTCCAAAACGACATATTCCTCGAAAGGGATCAAAGCGGAGAACGAGATCATCGTCAGCGCGGGCACGGTCACGGTCTTTGCGGGAGACGACGGTCTGCACGCAAACGCCGGCACTGCGCTGGAAAACGGCGCGGAAGGTCTCGGAAACATCACGGTGAACGGCGGCTCCGTAACGGTGACGTCGGCAGACGACGGTATGCATGCGGACAATGCGCTGACGGTCAACGGCGGGACGGTCGATATTGTTGAATCACACGAAGGCCTTGAGGCGAACACAGTTACGCTGAACGGCGGCACGATCTGTGTTGACGCCGACGACGACGGACTGAACGCCTGCAAAGGCGCGGCGACGCCGATGGTGTATATCAACGGCGGATATGCAGAGATCCGCACGCCCTCCGGCGATACGGACGCGATCGACTCAAACGGCAGCATCCAGATGACCGGCGGCACGGTGCTGGTGCTCGGCGGCGCGCAGATGGGCGGCATGGCGGGCTCAGTGGATGCGGACGGCACGGTCACCGTGACCGGCGGCACGATCGTCGCGCTCGGAGGCATCTGTCAGTTTCCGCAAAGCGGCTCGGTCAACACCTATGTATCGAACGGCACGAGCTTTTCCGCCGGGGATTACCGCATCACGAACGCAAACGGCGATACGATCTTCTCGTTCAATCTGAACGAATCCTTTTCCTCCTGTTGGATCGCGTCGGACGCGTTCGCCTTGAACGGCTCGTACACGGTGGAGAAGGACGGCGCAGCGTTCCTCTCCTGGACGCAGTCGTCTCAAACGGAAGGCGACGCGGGCAATTACGGGTTCGGCGGTTTCGGCGGCTTCGGCGGTCACGGAGGCGGACACGGCAGGCGATAAACGGCAAATAGAAAAGCAGCTCCGAAAAGAACGGAGCTGCTTTTTGCTTATATCGTTTTATTCTGCAAACGCCGCTTCCACGGTCAGAGATTCACCGTCCGAGAAGGCATGGATTTTGCCCTTGTGCGATTCGACGACCGCTTTCGCGATCGCAAGTCCAAGCCCGAACCCGCCGGTCTCGGAGCTGCGCGAGGCGTCGGCGCGATAGAACCGGTCGAACAGGCGGTCCTGACTGCCCTTTTCCATATGCGCGGCGGTATTCGTCACGGAGAGCAGAAGCTGTCTGCCGGTCTTTTTCAGGGAAAGCGAGATCGTACCGCCCTCCGGCGAATACTTCATCGCGTTGTCCAAAAGGATCGATATGAGCTTGCGGATCGATTTTTCATCGCCGTGCAGGGAGAGCATCGGCTGAATGTCCGTCGTGAACGTCTTGCTTTGCGTCAGAGCGACCGCCCGGTACGGCTGTGCCGTGTCCGAAACGACGTCGGAGAGCGGAAACTCCAGCATCTGCGGCTTTGCGCTTTCCTCTTCCATGCGCGAAAGGTAAACGAGGTCGTTGGTCAGCGAGGAAAGACGGTCCGTCTGCGAACGGATATCCGCGATCCATTCGCTTTCGGGAAGATCCTCTTCAAGCACATCCGCGTCCGCCCGGATGATCGTGATCGGCGTCTTGAGCTCGTGTCCGGCGTCGGTGATGAACTGTTTTTGCTTTTCGTAGCTCAGGGCGATCGGACGCACGATCCGCGCGGACAGGAGCATCAGCAGCAGAAACACCATCAAAAAACCCGCCGCGGAAATGCCGACGCTTGTCCAAAGGAACGCGCGGAAGGTGGCAAGCTCGACTTCACGATTCAGAAAGATCCAGCGCGTACCGGAATCGGCGGGCACGCCGAGATACCGGTAATCGCCTGAGAACCCTTTTTCGAGACCTCTCGCCGCCGCGGATTTCGCCATATCTGCAGCGCCGCTTTCATTGATCGTGACGATATTCCGAAGATCGACGGAGATCAATTCGCCCGCATCCGTCAGCGTGACCGAGAAATAGCGCGCCTGATACGGGCGTTCGCCGTTCCATTCGCGCCGCTGTCTGTGCCCTGTTTTGTCACGTTCCTCCGGATTTACCTTGTCATCGAACGTGAACGTGCCGGGGGAATTGCCGTTGAGCTCCGAAAGCATGGAAAGCGTCCCGTCTGCATCGTTTACAAGCGAACGGTAATTCAGAATGTTGATCAGTCCGATCAAAAGCCCGAGCACGAGCAACAGCGACAGCATCGCCGCCAGTATGAATTTCCGTTTCAGCTTCCGGATCATTCCGACACCTCCAGATAATACCCGACGCCGCGCTGCGCCTTGATCTTCACATTCGCGCCGACGGCTTCCAGCTTCTTTCTGAGATATGAGATATACACCCAGACAACGTTCAGCTCGGCTTCGCTCTCATACCCCCAGATGCGGTCCATGAACGCATCGGTCGAGATCAGCCGTTTCGGGCTTCGCATCAGCATCTCCAGCATCTGAAACTCCTTGCCGGCAAGCTTAAACTGCCCGCCCGGACCTTTCAGCTCGTACGCTGCGACGTCCAGCGTCAGATTTCCGACGGAAAGCTTTGTGTCCGCCTGCACCGCGGTCTGCCGCGTCATCACACGGATGCGCGCCAAAAGCTCCTTCGTATCAAAGGGCTTCGTGAGATAATCGTTTGCGCCGGAATCGAGCCCGAAGACCCTGTCGTCGATCTCCGAACGCGCGGTCAGCATCAGCACCGGCGTTTTGTTGCCCGTCTCGCGCATGCGCTTTAAGACCGTGAACCCGTCGACCTTCGGCATCATGACGTCGAGGATCACGCCGTCGTAGTTTTCGGTCGCGAGGTAATCCAGAGCGTCCGCGCCGTTATAGACCGCGTCGACGGAATAGTTGTTCTTCTTTAGGATCGCGCACACCGCGCGCGACAGGGATTTTTCATCCTCCGCAAATAAAAGGCGCATACCGCTCCTCCGAAGCTGTTTTTTCAATCATATCATATATTTCCGGAAAAAGCATCAAAAACTTTGTTCGGATTTAGGTTCGTTTAGGGTTGACGCTGTATGATCAAAGCAAGAAAAAGAGAGGTGAAGAACATGAAGATACCCAAGTACGGTTTTGCGGTCCTGTTCGGGCTTGCGCTGCTGCTGTTCACCGGATATCTTTTGGCGGATACATTTCTGATCAAACGCGTCTATTCGGCTGCGGCGGAGGAACCTGCGGCGCAGACTGCCGTGATACAGACGGCGGGGGACGAGGACGAGATCACAATCATCGCGGAGGAATCTGCCGAAGCATTTGCGGAGGAACCGGAACCGACCGAAGCCGCGCAGGCGGCGGAGCCGGTCACGACCGACACGACCTATTCGGACGAAAACATTTCCATACAGCTTTCGACATACCGGCTTCATGAAACGACGGTCTACGTTGCGGACGTACAGCTCTCCTCGGCGGACTATCTTCGGACGGCGTTTGCCGAGAACAGCTACGGACGCAACGTCACCGCCAAAACCTCGGCGACGGCGTCTTCGGTCAACGCAATCCTTGCGATCAACGGCGATTATTACGGCGCGCAGCGCAGCGGCTATGTGATCCGCGGCGGCGTGCTGTACCGGAACACGCCGAGCGGCGGCGAGGACCTTGTGATCTATCGGGACGGCTCGTTCGGCATCATCGACGAGGACGAGATCACGGCGGAGGAGCTGCTTGCGTCCGGCGCATGGAACGTGCTCAGCTTCGGTCCGGCACTTGTGGAAAACGGCGAAATCGCAGTTTCGGAAAACGATGAGGTCGGCAGGGCGATGGCGAGCAATCCGCGCACGGCGATCGGCGTGATCGATGATCTGCACTATGTGTTCGTTGTGGCGGACGGCAGAACAAGCGACAGCGACGGGCTTTCCCTCCATGAGCTTGCGACGTTTATGGAATCGCTCGGCGTAGAGACCGCCTATAATCTCGACGGCGGCGGCTCGTCGTCGATGGTGTTTCTCGGGAACCTTGTCAACAACCCCGTAAACGGCAGAAGATCCGGCGAAAGGAGCGTGAGCGACATTGTCTACATCGGTTACGGCGCGTAAATTGAATCCGCAGCAAAAGCTGATTCTGATCGATCTGGTCGTTTCCCTGTTCTGCGCGGCGTTCGGTGCGGTCTATGAGATCTTCAGCCACGGCGTATACGCCTACGGCATGCTCTATGCCTTTGCATTCCCGCTCGTGCTCGGCGTGCTGCCGCTGCTGCTCATTACGATGCTGCGCGCGCCGTACCCGAATCGCTTTGCCCGCAGCGTATACCATGCGGGGATCGCGGCGCTGACCGTCGGAAGCCTCGTCTCCGGCGCGCTCGAGATCTACGGCACGACGAATCCGCTGACGCTTGTCTACTGGATCGCGGGCGGCGCTTTGGCGGCGCTCGGTGCAGCGGTGTATCTTATTTCGCTGTTGAAAAGCAGAAAGGATCTCCCGGCGTAAGCGCCGCGGTGCAGAGGACGATTCCCGCCATGGGAACCGTGCGTGCACGCCGGATCTCCGGCGGTTTACCGAAGCGCTTTCCGCTAAGGATATCCACAGAACTCATAAAAAAGAGCGGTGATGACGGAGTCCGTGATCGCCGCTTGATGCAATTGCGGGGGAGATGCTGTTGAACGCGTTTGACCGGATGACCGACTTGCGCCGGCGGCATGCCGCCGATGAGGCAGGGAAGGATCGCGATCAAAGCATGCCGAGCACCTGCTCGTAAACCACGCCGGTGCAGGCGAGCGTATCGCTGAGCAGCTGTTCGCCTCTGTAACGGTAGACTGCGGCTCTGTCCTTGTCCTTGAGATAGCCGAGGTTGATCAGCACGTTCAGCCAGGCGCTGCGGACGGTCGATTCCAGCATCATGACCGCGACGCCGAGGTCGCTGACGGCGTTCATATTGGTCTTTCCCGGCATGCGCTCAATCATTTTCGCCGCGTCGAGAGAAAGCTCCATCGTATGCAGAGGCGATTCGATGCAAAGGATCAGCGCGTTCTGGATCGCGGCGGTGCGGGCGTTTTTTTCCTCCGCCGTCCCTTTGGGCAGATTCAGCGCCGCCGTGAACCGGTGGAACGCGTCGGCTTCGCGTTCCATTGCGTCGAGAAACGCAGCGCGCAGTGCGCCGCGCCGTTCCTTGCAGACACGGATCTCCTCCGAGGATGTGGCATACTGCGGGCGATCCAGGGACAGATTGCCGACCATTTCGGCAAGTGCAGAACCCAAAGAACCCGTCATGGCAGCAGCGGAGCCGCCTCCGGGAGCTGCCGCGTCGGAACCGAGCAACTCAAAGAAGGAGCGTAATGTCAGATCGGAAAGCACCATGGTTGTTTCTCCTTAGATCGAAATCATGCTGCGCGCGGTACGCGCACAATGTCCGCTCAATCGATCAGAGCCTATTCTGCCGGAAAAAGCAAGAAGTTTTCCCGCATTTTGACCGACGGCAGAGTCCTCGGCAAGATGGGACGCTCCGAACGCATCGGAGCGGATCTCTGCAAAAACGTCCCCGGCAGTTATAACAGCTATCTGTTTGAATCGGCGGTCCGATCGTTCCGCGGAAACTGACCAAACAGGCGTTGATTGCCGACGGTATGGACACCGGATGCTTTTCATCTGCCTTGAGATCCTGCGCTTCAGGGCTTTTTTTGATTGCAAAAAACCGGAAAACAGCTATAATGAATTTATAAACGAAAAGGAGCGTTTTCATTATGAGCAGAGTTAACTATGGAGCAAAACCGATCATGCTGCCGCAACCGGTCCTGATCATCGCGACCTACGACGAGAACGGCGTGCCGAACGCCATGAACGCCGCGTGGGGCATTACGACCGATTTTTCGGAGATCACGATCAGCCTCGGCAAGCATAAGACCACGGACAATCTGATGGTTAAAAAGGCGTTTACGGTCAGCATGGGCACGGAGGACACGGTGATCCCGTGCGATTACGTCGGGATCGAATCCGCCGCAAAGGTTCCCGAAAAGTTTTATAGAGCCGGGTTCCATGCCACAAAGAGCGCGTTTGTCGACGCGCCGCTGATCGACGAGCTTCCGATGGCTTTGGAGTGCAGGGTGAAAAGCTTTGAAGGCGGCATTCTCGTCGGCGAGATCGTCAATGTATCGGCGGACGAAAGCGTTGTGACCGACGGAAAGATCGATCTCAAAAAGCTGAAGCCGATCGCGTTCGATCCGTGCAACTATGCCTACGTCGGGCTCGGCGAAAAGGTGGGCAACGCGTTCAGGGACGGCGCAAAGCTGAAATAAATCGGAGCTTGACGGGGTATCCATATGCCGTATGAAGAGGAATCCGTTGTTGCCGAATGGATGGATCGGCTCAAAGGACTGAACGTCAGCACAAAAAAGATGTTCGGCTGCTATTGCCTGTATTGCGACGGGCAGGCAGTCGGCTGGATCCATGACAGCGTTCTTTCCCTGCGCGAGGTTGGGCTTACGTTTCTCCCCGAAGAGATTCAAAGACCGGCTCCGAAAGACAAAATTCAGGAGCTGGTGATTCCTTTCGACTATATCGATGCCGAATGGCTTCCGAAGGCGGTTCAGGACACCGCCGATCTCCGGAAGAAACAGACTGCCCGCAATTTGAAAAGCTAAGGAAAAAACATGAAAGATTCAGACGCGATCTGACGTGGTGATGCGGATGAAAAAGACGAGGGCTATCCTGTATGCGATCCTGGCAGCGGCTTTCTATGCCGTCAATATTCCCGTGTCCAAATTGCTGCTGGATCGTGTCGGAGCGATGACGATGGCTGCGCTGCTCTATCTCGGAGCGGGGATCGGCATCGGGATCGTTTCGCTTTTTGATCGAAAAGAAAAGCGGGAGAAGCTGAACAGGAAGGATCTTCCGTTTGTGATCGGCATGATCGTGCTGGATATTGCCGCGCCGATCCTTTTGATGCTCGGATTATCCATGGGCTTTGCGTCGAACACCTCTCTGCTCGGCAATTTTGAGATCGTCGCAACGGCGCTGATCGCGCTTGCGATCTTCGGGGAAACCGTTTCAAAGCGCCTGTGGCTTGCGATCGGGCTCATTACGCTTTCCAGCATCTTGCTTTCGCTTGACGGCGCGGAAAGCTTCCGCTTTTCATACGGGTCCCTGCTGGTGCTTGCGGCAACGATCTGCTGGGGGTTCGAGAACAACTGCACGAGAAAAATCTCATCGAAAAACACCTATGAGATCGTCATTCTGAAAGGCGTTTTTTCCGGTCTCGGCGCGTTGGCGATCGCTTTGATTCAGAAAGAAGCGCTGCCGTCGCTTCTTTCTATTGCTCTTGCGCTTCTGCTGGGCTTTGTTGCCTACGGACTGTCCATCTTTCTGTACGTCCGCGCGCAGAACGTCCTCGGCGCCGCAAAGACGAGCGCGTATTATGCCGTGACGCCGTTCATCGGCGCGCTGCTGTCCTTTCTGTTCCTGAAAGAAAAACCGACATGGATGTACATTGTCGCGCTTGCAGTGATGATCCTCGGAACGGTGCTGGTCGTGATCGATACGCTGATCCGGAATCACGTCCATATGCATACGCATACGTTCACCCATACGCACGACGGTTCGACGCATACGCATACGGTCACACATTCGCATGCGCATTACCATTACATCACGGACGAAAAGCATGGACACCGACACACCCAAAGCGAGCTGGAAAAGCTGCCGGGCGCGTCGCACCGGTAAATTCCGGCTTGCAGAACATTTTTACTTTCGGACAAAACAGAGCAATCCGGAACAGGATTTTTGCCGCACATAGGTTTATCATCTGTTGTGAAAGGAGGGAGACCGAATGGATTGGGTCAGGACGATCAATGCCGCCATCGACTATATGGAAGACCATCTCAAAGATGCGGTTACACTTTCGGATATAGCGAAGCATGTGCATCTCTCGGCGTTTCATTTTCAGAGGGCGTTTTCTCTGCTGACGGGCATGTCTCCGGCGGAATACATGCGGAAAAGACGGCTTTCGCAGGCGGGGGCGGATCTCACCGGCGGAGAAGAAAAAGTGATCGACGTTGCGATGCGGTATGGCTACGATTCGCCGGAGAGCTTCACAAAGGCGTTTACAAGGTTTCACGGCGCGTCGCCGATGCAGGTCAGAAAGGGAAGTCCGATCCGGTTCATGAACCGGTTCTCCGTCCGGATCACCATGGAAGGATGCTGTATGATGGAGTACACAATTGAAAAATGGGAAGCGATGGACCTGCTCGTCCATGCGAAAACGTTCCATGCCGAAACAAGCGAAGCGGAGATCCCGAAGTTCTGGGATGCATATTACGCCGATGCAGAGTACCGAAAGGTTCCGGGGTATCTCGGTGTCTGCACGCAGACGAAAACGGACGGCGACGAATTTCGATACGGAATCGGCTGCAAAGTGACCGATGCAGAAGGAATCCCGGAGGGGTTCGAGATCCTTCATATCCCCGCCTATACTTGGGCGGTTTTCAAGTGTGTCGGACCGATGCCGGAAGCGATCCAGACCATGTGGGAGAAGATCTACCGGGAATGGCTGCCGGTATCGGAGTATGAGCTGATCCCCGATTATGACATCGAAAACTACCTGCCCGGCGATCCGTCTTCCCGGGATTACGTCAGCGAGATCTGCATCCCTGTCAGAAAGAGCAAACAGCGGTGAAGGGGATCCGATCATACTGATTTGTCAAAACCCGGTTTCCGCCGGGATCATCGGACGCATTTAGTCCGCCATACGATAAAAAACAGCGCGTCGGGGGAGTAAACTTCGACGCATCTTTTTGTCCGTTTCATCGAAAATCGGAATGAGAAGAACCGTTCCTGCTGCGGAACGGTTTTTTGATTGACAAAGGTTTTTGCCTTTTTAACTTCGTTTTAGGAAGCGTCTGTATGATGATACCATCAAAGAAAGCGAGGATGCGCGTATGAAAAGCGTACAGGAACCGGTCACAGTTCGGAAGGTGTTCCCGACTATGGGAACGGTGCATACGATCGCTGTTGAAGGAGAACAGGCGCTTTTTGCTGCCGGACAGATCAAGGTGCGGATTCAGACGATGGATCGGCTGTGGTCTGTCTTTCGGGAGGACAGCGAGATTGCTGCGCTGAACAGAGGCGAATTGATCACGGCAAGTGAGGATACCCTGCGGATTCTCAAAGAAAGCGTGAGGATTTCCAAGGAGACGGAAGGCGTGTTCAACATCACGGCGGGATCGTTGACGAAACTTTGGCGGCACGCAATGAACGACGAGCGGATCCCGAATCCGTGCGAGATCTCAAAGGCGCTGCGGCACACCGGCGCGACAGGCATTCGGATTTTCGGAAATCATGTGAAGCTGAAAAGGGGATGGTCCGTCGACCTCGGAGGGATCGCAAAGGGTTATGCACTTGACCGGGCGCTGGAACTGCTGAAAGACACGGGAACGGAAAACGCGATTCTGAATCTCGGCGGTACGATCGGCGTGACCGGCAGGCCGATCGAAATCGGCATCCGCAATCCCTTCGATCCGGACGGCGAGCCGATGGGCACACTGCTTTTGGACAATCGCTGCGCGGTCACCAGCGGATCGTACGAACGATTTGTCCGGATTGACGGCAGGACATTTCATCACATCATTGATCCGCGAACGGGGTACCCGTCCGATTCCGGACTCGTTTCAGTCACTCTGGTCGGAAGAAATGCGACCGCTTTGGATGCGCTTGCGACCGCGTCGTTTATTCTCGGACCGTTTCATGCGTCACCGCTTCTCAAACGATACGGGATCGAAGCGATCTTCATCAAAACGGACGGCAAAGTGCTGAAGACCGAGGGGCTTTCGGACACATTTCAATTTCATGAAAATATGCGCACAGCATGAGAAAGGAAAACCATTATGTTCCAGTATGAAAAAGGATCGATCGTTCTGAAAAACGGCAAACGATTTTCGATCACGCAGATTCTGCGCCATGTGATCCAGCTCGGCGCGTTCTTCCTGTTTCCCGGTCTGTTTCTGACCGTGTTCCATGCGATCAGGGATCTGGTCGTTTCTCTGATCCAAGGGACGTTCTCGTTCTCGGCACTGGCGCCGGGGCTTGTGACGCTTCTGATTCTATTTGCGGTCACGGCACTGTGGGGACGCTTCTTCTGCGGGTATCTCTGCTCGTTCGGCGCAATACAGGAGCTTGTTGCGTTTGCTTCCCGTAAGATCATTCCGCGAAAAAAACGCATTCCCGAAAAGATGGATCGCATTCTGAAGTTCCTGAAATATGCGGTTCTGTTTGCGATCGTGCTCTTTGTGTGGGTACTGCAGCTTCCGATTGACAGCTCGTTCTCCCCGTGGGGCGTGTTCGGCATGCTCATTTCAGGCAACGGCAGCGTCATGCTTTCCGCAATCCCGACCGTCGGCTTTGCGATCCTTGTCGCGATCCTGATCGCTTCGTTCTTTGTCGAGCGGTTCTTCTGCCGCTATCTCTGCCCGCTCGGCGCACTGTTCACACCGGCGTCCAAGGGACGGCTGTTCCGCATCCGCCGGAAGGCGTCTGCCTGCAGCGACTGCGCGAAATGTTCCCGCACCTGTGCCATGGGTGTGACCGTGCATGAGAACGATCATGTCACAAGCGGCGAATGCATCGACTGTATGCGCTGCATGGGCGTGTGCGCGCCGGAAGCGCTCACGGCAAATCCGCATCCTGCAATTGCGGGAACGGCTTCCGCGCTCGTTTTGTGCGGTGCGCTTGGCGTCAGCCGCATGATCCCGGTTCAGAGCAGTACGACGGAGGCGGTCGCTTCGGCAGACGTTGCGCAAGAGCAGGGACGTTATGCGGACGGCGTCTATACCGGCAGCGGCACGGGCTTCCGCAGCGACGTCACATCCAAGGTGACCGTGCAGAACGGCATGATCACGGATATCACGATCCTTTCCTATCGCGACGATTCGGATTATTTCAGCCGCGCGCAGTCCGGCGTTATCGGCGCGATTCTGTCTTCGCAGACGCCGCAGGTCAACGCGGTCAGCGGCGCGACGTTCTCCTCCTACGGCATCATGGAATCGGTTGCGGACGCGCTGCAGCTTGTCGAGATCAAGGACGCGGTCGCAGAGCAGTCAGAGAGCGCCGAGCAGAACGGATCACAAGGAATGAAGCAACGCGAGGGTGAGGGCTTCACCATACAGCCGAACGGCAATTCGCAGAACGGAGAAAGACAGCACGGCGATCGCAGCGCCTCTGAAAACGGAACAGGCGGTCGTGGCGGGCATAAGCACAGGACAAAAAACGGCGGCAATCACGGAAATGCGGATCAAAATCGAAACGGCGGAAGAGACCGGGATCAAAGCGGAGAACCGGAGCAGGGGACTCTGACGATTGACCCGGAAACGCTTCCGCTAGAAACGACCGAAACGACGGAACAGCCGATCACGGTCGCAGACGGTACCTATACCGGAAAGGGCAGCGGCTTCCGCGGCGAAACGGAGGTTTCCGTCACCGTCGAAAGCGGCAGGATCACCGACATCACGATCCTTTCCTATCGGGATGATGAACGCTACTTTTCCCGCGCAGCGGATTCGATGATCGAAGCGATCCTCAACAACCAGTCCCTGCGCGTCAACACCGTCAGCGGCGCGACGTTCTCCTCGAACGGGATTCTGGAAGCCGTCGCCGACGCGCTGGATCTTTCCTTCACCAACCCGAACACATCTAATAACCGTCAGGGAAGACACTGAAGGGCAATATAGTGAAAAAGTCCCTGATTCAGGGACTTTTTGTGGTGCCGGTGGTGATAACGGATTTGATAAAAAGCGAGTGTTCATAACGTCCGTTATGAACACTCGCAGTGGTTGCGGGGGAGATTTTCGTCCGTTACACAGAAGAGCACTTCCCGCTTCTCTTAGGCAGGGAAGTGCGGTTGTTCCTATGATTTCCTTGAAATAATACGAAGCACGATGACACCATCGTGCTATTTTAATGCTCGCATATGATCAAAAACGTGGCAAAAACGGCACAAAACGATAATATATGAGCAGTAACGTTAGTTCTGCAAACACATATTTGCACATTTGTATGGTCCAAAGCACAGTGGTATTCTTATTCCAAACAGAAAGGAGAAGAGCATATGAGTAAAATTATAAGGAACATGATACGGTGCAATACTTGCGGGGACACTATTGAAAGTACATCGCGTCACGACTTCAAATACTGCAAATGCGGCCACGTGTTTGTCGATGGAGGCCATGACTATCTTCGAATAGGCTATACCATGGCTTTTTCAAAACCGCCATATGATGCGCAGATTTTATGTACATAATACAAAAAGAATCGGCAGCGCAACCAAAGCGGTACGCCGCTGTTTTTTATGCCATTGAAAAAACCCGTGTCGTCAAAATGTCGTCAAAACAAGGATGTCGATATGGAGCTTGCCGCCTGTAGGTAACTGCTCAAATATTAGCAAATAATTGATAAACATACTATAAATTGCTAAAATATGAGCATGAATAGATCTGACATTCCTGAAGAAAAATTCTTTTTGCTTCTAAAAACGCCAAAGGAAATTGGCTTAGAAATTGCACATAACCTTAAAAAACTGCGCAAGCGTAGAAAGCTTTCGCAAGCAGAGCTTGCGGAGAGATCTAGCGTGAGTTATGGATCGTTGAAACGGTTTGAACAGACAGGGGAGATTTCGCTGGAATCTCTTCTGAAAATCGCTGTTGTCATGAACGCATCCGAGCCGTTTTCCGATCTATTTAAGACGACGGAAATAACCTCGATACAGCAGATTATCGACGGCGAATTTGACTGAAAAAGTCTGATACCATCTCATGCTTGAACACCGGTGTCGTCAGAAATGTCGTCAAATCATAAATGATACAGGAATAAAGAGCACAGAAAAAATAAGTGTCACATCGAATCCGGTGTGTCAACTTTTTTATGCATAAAATGTTGTAGAGGCAGGGGGTGCATCGAGCAGCCCCAAAGGCCCGTGTCGTCAAAGTGTCGTCAAAATCCAAAAATGTCTGTTTTGCCCATGTGCCAAAAATGAAAAATGCTCTAAATTAGGGCACTTTTTTGGCACGTTGCACCAAAAAAGATATTTTGCTTTTTTTGTGTTATTAAGGGCGTTTCTCATTCATAAACCAGGAGTCAAGAAGATGACTCTTGGTTTATTTCATTTTTCGCCTTAGTATGCGAGAATGTATGCAGTACAGTTCAAATCATCTCCTCGAGTACTTCTGCAGTGTCGCCATCGAGGCAAATAGCCTGTTTCTCAATTTCTTTTGGACAATACGCTTCGCCGTAATTCAAACAAGCGTATGTTGCCTGCCTGTTGTCTCTCGTCATCTGCCAGAAGGGATACTTGATGATGACCGGAGTGTTGGCTCCTACGCCGATCTCCAGATACAGCACATGAAGGTTTTCGTGTCTGCGCAGGAAATCGGAATATGCAGCCGACGCCTTGCGCCATCCGGCATCCTCAACAAAGGTATCATCGGAGCGCAGGTTCATCGTGACCGGATCACCGTTTGGAGCAGTGGGGATCAGTTCTGTCGGCAGCTGCATGGAAACATTGCCGTTCTCTGGAATTTGAAATATGCCGGTTTCATCCCGGACAAAGCCCTGGGCTTCCATGGCCCGCATCGTCCACTCCTCGTTGTCGAAGGTCTCCTGCACCTTTGGATTCATGCTCTGGAACAGACCGTAGTCTCCCTGTGTATAGAACAGCCGCTTTTTGTCGAAGCCTGCACGCTGGAACTGGTGATCCACATTCGTTGTAATCACGAAGTAGTCCTTGTCGTCAAGCAGGGACAGCAGATTCTGATAAACGGGCTTCGGAGCAGAGATATAACGGTTAAAGTAAATGTGCCTTGCCCAATATGCCCACATGACTTCCGGCTGCGCATTCATCACAACAAAGCCGCCGGTGTACATATCGTGGAAGCCGAATGCTTTTTCAAAATCTGAAAAATACTTTTTGAAACGCTCTCCGGAGTAAGTGAACCCCGCCGCGGTAGATAGTCCGGCTCCGGCACCGACAACTACAGCGTCCGCTGTTTCGAGTTCTTTTCTCAGTCTTGCGATCTGCTCGTCGCGAGTTCCGATCCCGCGAGAAACACGAAGGTCGTAAGAACGCACGGCAAAGAGGCCTTTTTGTATGGATTCAAGATAGCCGTTCGGCTGATCAGTGTAACAGTTTTTCATAATATTCTTTATCCTCGTTTTTGAACACGTTGAAAATCACTCTGTCAATCCGTCCCTTATGTTCGTCAAGCCACTCGCTTACGGTTTCGACGGCAATTTCCGCCGCCCGTTTATTCGGGAATCGGAAAACTCCCGTGGAGATGCAGCAGAACGCCACACTGCGCAGTCCGTTTTCCGCACATAGGTCGAGCGTATTCCGGTAGCAATTTGCCAGGTCCTGTTGCAGCGCAGGAGTCGGCCGATCTTCCACAATGGGACCGACGATATGAACGATCTTCTTTGCCGGAAGGTTATAGCCGTCCGTCAGCATGGGGACAGCGGTGGGCTGCTCGTAGTCTCTGCCATAGCGGATGCGAAGCTGATTCATCTGTCGATTACACTCCGCCCGCAACTGTACCCCTGCAAAGGTGTGAATGCAGTTGTCGATGCAGGTGTGCATCGGGACGAAGCAGCCCAGCATCTGCGAGTTGGCAGCGTTCACGATAGCGTCAACGGCAAGACGAGTGATGTCGCCCTGCCAGATGGACATGCCATTCCGAATCACGGGAATCTCCGAAAGCGTGACGATCCCGTTTTCACGGATACGCTCCCTCAGGTATTCATCCTGTACGACCAGTACCGAATCGTCCAGCTTCTCGGCATGCGAATGTTCATCAGAGAGCGCAGGATTCGTCTTTTGCCCTCGTTATCCTCCGGCATCTGTAAATCCTTATATTGAACGGAATCAGCCTTGAACGCTTCGACCAGTATGTCAAGCCGTTGCTCTTGTGTCATTTTCTCTGTCATGAAGCTACCTTCTTTCTACCGCTCCCACAGGGCACGCCTCCATGCAGTTTCCGCAGTGCAGGCAATGCTCCTGTTCGATCACATGGGGTATGCCGTCTGTCTTGATGCAGTTTTGAGGGCAGGCCGCCGCGCAGCTTCCGCAGCCGATACAGGCGTCCGTAATGAAGTATCCTTCCGGTTTCTGTGCTGCGCCCCCGAAGGTGAAGGTGGCACGCTCGATCGGCTTTTTCGAGAGATCAAACCATTCACCGATTCCTTCGTAAATCTGAAAGACGGTCAATGCCCGCATGGCTTCCTCTGTCGGATAAATGTCATGCATATACGGGTTCTTTGCAAACAGTTCCGGGATTTTGTCATACCCAAGCTCACGCACCCTGCCTCTGATCGACACTGCTACGCTGCTCATCGTATCCTTGCCTTTCATGGCGGTCAGCGCAAGAAAACCTCTCTTGATGAGCCTGTCATAGAATCCCTTGCCCTTCGCCGTCAGAAAGTACAGGCTGTTTTCATCACAGTCCATCATGTCGATGGCGGCGGTGACCGGCAAGCCCTCATCGTCCACGGTGGCAACGACGGTCGTGTGGATATCATTTACAACGAAGGATAAATAGTCTGCAGTCCTCATAAATTCGCCTCCTATGAAAAACTCCGGAAGAATACTATCCTCCGGAGTCTTTGCTTTAGTTCTCCTTTGCCAGAAGCTCAGACATATCGCTGCGAAGATCGAACAGCGTGTATTTCCGCAATTCGTTCTCCATTGCATCCTGAATCGCTTTCAGCTTGTCGTCCAGCAACGCATGGATATTCCTGCCCACCGGACATTCGGGGTTCGGACTTTCATGGAAATGGAACAGGTCTCCGTTTTCTACTGCTCCGATCGCCTCGTACACATCGTAAAAGGTGATTTCCGACAAGTCCCTCGTCAGCTCAATGCCGCCCGTGCCTCTTGCCACGTTGATCAGCCCGGCGTTTTTGAGCTGCGTCAGTATCTTGCGGATGATAACGGGATTTGTGTTGATCGACCCGGCAAGAAAATCGCTGGTGACCTTGTATTCATCCTTGAACACATCCACACATGTGAAGATGTGCAAGGCAATTGTAAACCTGCTTGAAATCTGCATAGCCATTCCTCCCGAAGAACAGTATATCACGGAATGGCTGTAATTTCAATGGTTACATTAGAATTTGCCATTCTCGTTTGCCCAAGTCTCTTTGGCAGCAAGAGTCTCCATCACGTCCCAATGCTCAGCGATAAAGCCGTTTTCAACACGGAAGAGATCGTAATAGGTGGTGGGCACGCCGCCGAAGGAGCCTTCGCTGCAGGCGAGCGCATAGTCGCCGTCGGCAAGAACCATATGCGTTTTGTCATAGACCATCGAGATACCCTGTTCAGCCATAGCCGCAAGCGCAGCACCGAGTCCGGAAAGACCGTCAGCGATGGAGATATTGTGCTGGATGTACTTGTCGCCGTCGTAGTAGGAAGTCAGCTTTTCGGGATGCTCTCCGCGAAGCACGTCACCCACAAATCCGGCAACGATACGGCGAGTCTCTTCCTTATCGATATCTTTCTTCTCAAGCGTACCGTCGATCTGAGTGTGACCGGAGGGGTTGGGTTCGGCCTTCGCAGCGAGATTGTCCCAATGCTCGGCGATCAGCCCTTCCTCATCGAAGCGGAAGATGTCGAAGGCGACCTGTTCGCCTGCGCCGGCAAAATTGTAAACGGTCTGCAGGAAAACCTTGTCGCCGTCCTCAAACGCGCGGATGTTGTTGACGGTGGTTTTCACGGGAGCGGAAGCAAGCCATGCAACGCTGCCCACGAAAGCGTCATGGCCGGTGCCGTAAGCGAGATTGTGCTGGATATAGCCCTCTGCCAGAAGAGAAGCAGCCTTTTCGGTGTCGCCGGTGGCGAAAGTGTTAATAAGAGCGAGAGCCTTTTCGATTTTAGTCATGGTAGAATACCTCCGAAAATATATTTGATGTAACCACCGTGGTTTCATCGTGGTGCCATTATAGCACCCCTTTGATGTAATGTCAATAGTTACATCTGATTATTTCGGAGACTTTTTTCAAAAACGCGGTCAACTCATGGTTCACTGCTGTTTTCTGTTTCAAATCCGAATGCCTCATACAGATCCTCTTTGAGTTTTCCGTGCTGATTATGAAATCCTTTTGGGCATACGGCATATATGCTTGAATGGATCAAACAAAGAGCTGAGTGCTCTCTTCTCTCTTGCACGCCAGAATTAATGAATAATATAATAATATCAGGCTACAGTTTTTTGCTTGCTTTACAAAGATGCCGCCATTTGCCTGATCGCCGCTAAGCAGTCCTTGTCGTGATTCGTGATGATCCCCATATCTTCCAATCCAAGATAACCAAGAAAATCACCATCATAAGAAAATTTGGCGCCATCATACATGTCCGGATCACCGGAACTCAGAAACATGGCAGCTTTCTTAAGCGTCTCCGGCGCTTTGGGGTAAAGCGCGGAATAAAAACGATCGACTGTGCATTTCAGCTGCCCGCTGATACCGTGATAGTAGATCGGCGAGGCAAGCACCAACATCTGAGTATCCTTCAGCTCAGCATAGATCTCCTGCATGTCGTCCTTTTGAACACATACGCCGTGCCCTTTCCCATGGCAGTATTCACAGGCAAGGCAGCCCTTGATGTTCTTTCGGCACACATTGATTACCGCCACGTCATGTCCTGCGCTTTCAGCAGTTTCCCGAAACACAGCGACCATTTTCGCTGTATCGCCCTGCGGGCGCGGACTCCCGTTCAATACAAGAATTTTCATCGCGTTTCCTCGTTTTCTCAATACCAGTCATGCTTCTCACCACGATCCAGTTCTCCGATCTCTGCCATCTCATCGTCAGTCAGCTCAAAACCGAACAGATCGAGGTTTTCCCTTATATGATCGGGATTGCTCGAACCGGGGATCACGACGATGCCTCGCTGCAGATCCCAGCGCAGGATGACCTGCGCAGAAGATACGCCATGAGCTTCCGCAATCGCTTTGATCGTTTCGTTTCCCAACAGATCGGCAGTGTAGCCTCTCCCACCCAGCGGATACCAGCACTGCACCACAATGCCTTTTTCCTGAATGAACGGAACGACATCCTGCTCCTGATAATAGGGGTGGATCTCGTTCTGCACCAGTGCCGGTGTGATCGTGACCTGCGGCAGGAACTCGGTCAATTCTTCTACATACCAGTTGGAGAGACCAAGAGAGCGAATCTTGCCCTGCTCCACATATTTTTCCATAGCCTGGTATGCCTTCACATCGTTGGTTCCGGGATGGTGAAGGAGCATCATATCGATGTACCCGATATCCAGCTTATTAAGCGCCATATCGATGGCGACCTCGGGATCGCTGAATTGGTTCGGGTATATCTTGGTAATCACAAAGATCTCCTCACGGGGAATGCCGTATTCCTCCATGCCTCTGCGGACACCCTCGCCCACGGCCTCCTCATTTCCGTACATATAGGCCGTGTCAATGAGCCTGCCACCGTTTTCCAGAAGCGCCATCACGGAACTCACGCAGGTATCGTGATCGAGCGCATAGGTGCCGAGACCGAGGATCGGCATCTCATATCCGCTGTTCAGCAGCACGGTGAGGGTATCATAGTTGAACACTCCCACTGCAGAGCTGTCGGTAGGCGTTTTGTTCAGCGAAAACACCACAGTAGGATCGCCGTCTCCCAACACTTCACAGATCTGCTCAGTGGTCATACCCTGTACTTTCCCGAGACGAGTAAAACTCCACGTGTTCGTGTCATAATAGATGGTGATCTGGTTCCCCTGATACAGAATCAAGTCTCCGGGCTCCGTAGTGATTCTTTCATCATTAGTTGGAATTGAAGCACCAAGAGAGCCGACTTTTTCAAACCCGCCGTAATCGTGCATGGCGACGGCAATATCGCCCCTTTTCAGTAATTCAATTAAAGCCTCTGCTGAGGAATTGTCCTCCGGCTTGATGATCAGGGTTTCGTCACCGACATGTACATAAATCATAGTTTCTCCGTTTCCATCTGACTTGTCCGCCGGAACCTGATCGGCAGACGTCTTGTTTTCGGAATCATGGATTTCCTCCGGTTGCGTAGAATTGTTATGCTCTTGGTTCTGTGCTTCGGAAGGATCAAGACTTGGTTCTCGCCCGGTTTCCGTTTTTTGACAGGCAGAAAGGCAGATCAAGAGCAATAGTGTTAATGAAAGAAGAGTCAATGATCTTTTCATATCCATAGTCTCGCTTCCAATGGCAGTAAAATGATTCTGCTATTTGAGTTGGCGACCGAATTCATACGCTTCCTCTAATTTGGCTCGATGCTGTTCGGCTTCGCCTGCGTCGTTGATGCCACCGCAAAAGAGCGTATCAATAAGCTCCGCTTTTTCAAAGCAGTCGACCCAACCCTGCAGTCCGGAAACTGCCTTTTCGGGAACATTAGCCTCATCCTCCGCAGCCACCGACAGCATATAAATACTACGGAATTTATAGTCCGACGGAAACAGCGGATTCAGCCGGTCGAGGAGCGTCTTCATCTGACCGCTCATCTCATAGTAGTAAATCGGCGTCGCAAAGACCAGCGTATCCGCTTCCTTCACCTTTTCAGCGATCTCCACGGCGTCATCCATCAGTAAACACTTTTGTGTTTTCTGGCAGGCCAGGCATCCAACACAGAATTTGATCTGTCTGCCTTTGAGGCTGATATGTTCAACGTCATGACCTGCGTCCTTTGCACCAGCGATCAGTTCCTCGGCGAGTCGATCGGAATTGCTCCTTGCCCTCAGGCTGGTCGTAATGACAAGTACCCTGCTCATTTAAGATACTCCTTCATAAACGCCTCGATCTTATCAAATGGGATCGCGCCCTTGCCGCCGCCGTCATAAAGATCGGTATGGGAAGCACCCGGAATGATGAACAGTTCCTTGTTTTCGGTGTACTTGCTGTCCTTCACCATGTCAGCATAGGCGTCCCTGCCAAAGTAGCAGGAATGCGCCGCATCGCCGTGCATCACCAAAACCGCAGAGCGAATCTCATTGGAGTACTGCAGGATCGGCTGATTGATAAAGCTCTCGCAGCCGATCACATTCCAGCCGCCGTTGGAGTTGAGGGAACGGGGATGATAGCCGCGACCTGTCTTGTAATAGTCGTAGTAATCCTTCACAAAATACGGCGCGTCCTCCGGCAGCGGATCGACGACACCGCCGCCGAGCTTGTATTCGCCGCTTTTCAGGTCTTCCAGACGCTGCGCGCACATAGCCGCTCTCTTCTGATAGCGGGCTTCCTCGCTGTCCTCAGAATCGAAGTATCCCTTCGCGTTGACACGGGTCATATCATACATGGTTGAGGCGACCGTTGCCTTGATGCGGGTGTCCAGCGCCGCGGTATTCAGCGCCAGACCGCCCCAGCCGCAAATGCCGATGATACCGATCCGATTCGGATCGACCTTGTCGCACAGGGAGAGGAAATCCACCGCCGCCATGAAATCCTCAGTGTTGATATCCGGGGAAGCCATGTAGCGCACGTTCCCGCCGCTCTCACCGGTGAAGGAGGGGTCAAAGGCAAGCGTCAGAAAGCCGCGCTCCGCCATCGTCTGCGCATACAGCCCGGAGCACTGCTCCTTGACGGCTCCGAAGGGGCCGCAGACCGCGATGGCCGGGAGCTTTCTCTCTACGCCCTTCGGAACGTACAGATCCGCTGCCAGCGTGATGCCGTAGCGATTGATAAAAGTGACCTTGCTGTGATCCACCTTGTCGCTTTTGGGAAAGGTCTTGTCCCATTCTTTTGTCAATGTAAGTTCTGCTGTTTTCATCATGATTCAATCTTCCTTTCGACGATTATTATTTGCTTGTCTGATCAGATAGTCGATACGGTCGACTTTCCGCTGGCACTCGTGCATATCCTCCACCATATCGCAGCGCCGCAGCTTCAGGAATCTGACAAGCTCTGCTTCCTGCCCGGATTGATATAACTGCATCGCCCTCTCTATGAGCTCTTGCCGTACACCGGTATCGGCAAGAAAGGATTTCATTGTTTCCGAATAATCTGACACAGTAATCCGCACTCCTTGGCTCCTTGTTCCTTGGTTCGTTTTTTATTATAACGCATTGACTTTATACTCGCTAATGGTTATAATGAATATCGCGATATTCGTATTAGGAATATCACGAAGGAGGAATACCATGGAGATAAGAACACTTCGGTACTTCCTTGCCGTTGCGCGGGAGGAAAATATGACGAGGGCCGCCGAGCAGCTTCACGTGACGCAGCCGACACTGTCAAAGGCGCTGAAGTCTCTTGAGGACGAACTCGATAAAAAGCTGTTCACCCGGCACAGCTTCAGCATTCGTCTGACGGATGAAGGCGTCCTGCTCCGCGACAGAGCGGAAGATCTTGTCAGCATGGCGGATAAAATTGAAAAGGAATTCATTTCTCTTGATGATATCTCCGGCGGTGAGTTGTTCCTCGGATTGGCGGAATCCTATCAGATCAAGTATATTGCAGATGCGATTAAAGCCTTGAAGGAGCAATATCCGAAGCTGCAATACCACATCACCAGCGGCGACACGGAGCAGGTTGCGGAAAAGCTGCAGAAAGGGCTTTTGGACTTTGTTGTCCTCGCTGAAGAACCGGACAGGAACAAGCACGAATTTATAGCTCTTCCGGAAGCGGATTGCTGGGGGGTGATATTCCCCGCAGATGATCCTCTTGCGGAGCGGGAGAGCTTCCGCCCTTCCGACCTCCGCGGGCTTCCGATGTTCTGTTCAGAGCAGGCTTGGCATCAGGAAATAAAGAATTGGGCTGGACGCGATTTTGATGCTTTTCATCTGGAAGGCTCGTTCCGGCTGTCATACAACGGATCGATCTTTGCCAAGGCAGGGCTCGGGTACCTGCTGACCTTTGATAAACTGATCGACGTATCATCAGACAGTGGGCTGGTATTCCGGCCGCTTACGCCGTGCCTTGAAACAAAGCTGTATCTTGTCTGGAAGAAGTATCAACCGTTTACACCGATTGCCGAACGGTTTTTGGAGCAGGTCAAAGCTTCATTTGGATATTAAAACTTGCGCTAGTTCAAGTCCTCTCAACAAAGAAAAATATCTTTTTGTTTGCACTTGAAAATTGGGGCACGAAAAAACCCCGAAACCGTTGTGGTATCGGGGTTTTCCGGTGCAATATCTTTTTTGGTTGCACAACATGATTGCGGGGGAAGGATTTGAACCAACGGCCTCCGGGTTATGAGCCCGACGAGCTACCAGACTGCTCTACCCCGCGATATATGTTCAATGAAGATGCCGGACACCGGGCTCGAACCGGTACGATACTTTCGTATCACGGGATTTTAAGTCCCGGGCGTCTGCCAATTCCGCCACTCCGGCACATAAAACCCATGGGCTTTCCCTTGCTGCCCAGATAGTATACCATACTCCGCGCGGCTTGTCAAGGCTTTTTTCAAAAAAACTTGGGGACAACTTCCTACGAAAAATCTTTTCCGATTTACCGCGCGCGTCAGAATCCGATCTGCTGGGGAAAATCGTCTTTCCCGGCCTTTTTGTTCCCGGCGCCTGAATCAGCGCTCCGCTCCGGCGCGCAGATCACCGCGTCCCTCAGCCGGCGGTTTTCCGCACAGAGCAGGAAGGAGACGGAAGGAGAAAAAACTTCCGCAGCGCGCGCAAGATTCCTTGCCGAATCCGCCGTCTTCGCGCAGCAGATCACTGCCGGATGTCCTTCGCCCGCCAGGTCCGCCAGACTTTGCTTTTCCTTTCCGTCCCGGTCGGAAAACAGCGGACGGCGCAGCAGATTCGTCTTCCGGCAGAACGATGCCGTGTCCAGCAGCAGCAGATCCGGTCCCTGGGACGTCAGATATCCGTAAACCGACGCGAAAATGTCGTAGGTCATTCCGGACCCGAATTCGCCGGGGAGATAGACGGTCGCGGAGAGATTCCCGATCCCGCTCTTGGCGAGGGCGAAAAAAGAGGCCAGCGCGTCCCGTTCCGCAGGCGTATCCGCCGCGAGGAGGATTTTGACGAAACCCGCCGCGGAAAGCTCCGAGACCGCGGAGGCAGCGGCCACGAACCGGTCGCAGTCTCCGGGCTGAATGAAGAACCGCATCCGTTCCGCGTACCG
>JAEEGH010000960.1_pt1 | contig 87588 bp, 79 predicted proteins | sample 9134181 | NCBI WGS metagenome assembly JAEEGH01 (sample SAMN16246544, study PRJNA631951) | gut metagenome | biome: gut microbiome; feature: rumen; material: DP-attached | host: Bos | place: Iran: Karaj | collected 2018-10 | reverse complement strand
GGATTATAATATCTGTCAGTGGTAAGGTTTTTCATGACAGTTAAATTGTACCACATAAACGAATGACTCCCAAGCCCTTTTTTGAGCCTGGGAGCCATTTGTTTGTCTTGGGACTTTTTTCACAGCCCCTTTTTTCATATTGGTCACTTATGTCTGAACAGCTTATAGAGGAAGGTGACGATCTGCGCTCTGGTGCAGGTCATACCGACGCCGAAGCAGGTGTCGCTGACGCCCTTGGTGATGCCCTTTTCAGCCGCCCAAAGCACGGCCTTGTAGTAGTAGTCGCCGGGCTTCACGTCCTGGAAGACGCACTCCGTTCCCTCGGGATCCGGCTTATTCATGGATGCCCAGAGGAAGGTCATCGCTTGTTCCCGGGTGCAGCCCACGCCAACGCCGAACTGATCCTCGGAAATACCCTTTGTAATATGGTTCTCCACTGCCCACATGACCGGGTTGAAGAAATAGTTGTCAGGCGACACATCGGTGAAGGGATTCTCCGTGGCGCTGTACGCCGGTTTTCCCTTCGCAGCATAGAGGAAGGTCATAATCTGCTCTCTGGTGCAGGTCATCCAAGGGCTGAACTTACCATGTCCCGTACCGCTGGTCACACCTCTCTCCACAGCCCAGTTGACCGCATTATAGTAGTATTCGTAGGAGGGGACGTCAAAGAACGGCCGATCAGGCTCCAGCTCAAGCTGCTCAATGTCATTCGTCCAATTCCAGAAGGTGGTGATATCCGGGGTCAGGGTAGCGATATTGATGCGGTCCGTGCTGAACAGGACGCAGTCCTGACGCTGATAGGCGGGAATCACGACGGCCCAGTCAGCGATGATGTTCAGGCACTCTCTGTAGTTGGACTTACGGAAAGCCTGGTCGTCGGAGAAATGGGCTTCCATAGTCAGCTGGTTCAACTCTGCATCGTCAATGTGGTAGTAGTTGGAGTCGGTGCCGCCCCTGCCCACGATGTTGCTGCCATGATAAACCTGGTACATATCGGGGTCAATGGAGGAGCCCCAAGCAGAGCACCACAGCTCCTGGCAGCCGGCGTCAAGATTGTTCCACAGGACGTTGGAGTCAGCGGGGTCATTGATTTCCAGGGTGATGCCGATCTCTTCGAAAGCGGCCTTCGCCATGGTCAGAACGGTGTAGGAGGGGTGATCGCCGGAGCCGTCGCCGGGGATGATGACTTCGTAGCTGAGCTTGGCGCCCTCGGGAGCAGCGGTAACCTTGCCGTTCTCGACGGTGAAGCCGGCAGCCTCGAACCAGGTCAGAGCGGCAGCCTTGGCGGCAGCGTACTTCTCATCGGCGCTCATGGAAGCGGTGTAGATATCGTTGCGCTGGGCATCGGTGGAGAAAGCGATCCTGTAGTCGGGGTCGGCGGGCTGCGGCACAGCCCAGGAGCTGCCGGAGAGAGGGTACTGGATGACGGAAGCCGATTCGCCATAGTAGGCGGCGTAAGCCTCATCACGGTACACGGCCAGAACGGTAGCCAGAGCCTTACGCAGCGCCTTGGAGGCACTGGAGCCGGGCTCGCCGTTGACGTTGACGGTGTCAGCGTTCATGCCGATGTAACCAAAGCCCATGGTATCCACCATGGCAGTGGTGATCACATTGCCGGTAAGTTCGCCGTTGGCGTTGTAACCGGCAATTTCCATGCAGCGAGCACGGGAACCGTACATTTCGCCCAGGTCGACCTCGCCGGTTCTGATGGCAGCGGCGATGTCGACGGAAGCAATCTCTTTGAACTGGACGGTCTTGATGACAGGCTCGCCCTTGTAGTAGTTGGGGTTGGCGGAGAAGGTCACGGTTCCGTCCTCATAGGACTCAAACACATAGGGGCCGGCGCCGCGGGGAACCTGGGTCAAAGTCGCAAGCTTATCCAGATTGCCACGCTCAAAGCCATACATACCGTTGTCGGGATCCCACTTGGCAGGATCACCGTAGTAGTGCATGGGGGCAACGGTGATGCCGAGGATGTCATAGACAGCAGGAGCAGAGAAGCCGTTCACAGTGATGGAAACGGTGTAATCGTCAAGCATCTTGATGCCTTCGATGGAGTTGACACCCTTGCCGGCCATTTCGGGGTCATGGGGGCCATAATTGCTGATAAAGGCAGTGCGGGCATATCCCTCAATGGAGTTGCCTTCGCGGCCGGTATTTTCATAATCATAGAACTCGACAGGATCGTCGTTGTAAGAAACTCTGGTGACAGCAACGAAATCGTCCATGGTGGGGAAAGTGGTTTCAAGATCCCAGCGGAAGGTGCCGGTGGCGCGGTCGACAAGATACGTCTTGCCGTCGATCTCTTTCCTCACGCAGAATCCCCACAGACGCATAGCGTAAGCGACCATCAGACCCTCGTTGGCCCGGATCTCCGCGTAGGTAGCCCTGCCGATCATAGGAGCGTAATCGTCAACGCCGTAGTTGCTGTGCACGTAGTCGTAGATGCACTGCACGGTGTAGACCCACTGGTAGTCCACGTAGCTCCAGAAGTCATTGTACATCTCCTCGGTGTAGGCGCTGCCGGCCACATAACCGCTGCGGCGGCCGTCCTGCAGCATCGCATCCACCAGCGCACTGTACTTCCCATACACTGCTTCGGAGACCTGGGTGCGCCAATTCCGCAGGCCGATAATATCGAAGGAGTCCAGCGTAGAAGGGCCGGCGTAAGCGGAATCCAGATAAGTGTAGTAGGTAAACAGAATGTCCTTGGCGGTCACAGGGGTTCCGTCCCAGAACTTCAGATCATTACGGAGCTTGGCGGTGTAGGTGGTGGTTTTGGCGTCGGGATCGTAATTGACGTCCACGTCCGCACAGCCGGTGTAGTTGTAGTTGGTGCCGTTGTAGTTGACCTTCTCGCCCTCGATGGCGTTTTCGATCACAGCGCCGGTGCGATCTACGGTCAGCAGGTTCAGGCCGGTCAGGTCGGCGACATTCTGATCCGCCGCCGTGCTGGCGTAGAACGGGGAGAAGTTGCCTGTCAGCTTTTCGGTGGCAACCCGCAGGGCGCCGGGCTGATCGTGATCAGCAGCCGAAACAGACAGGGGCAGCAGCGGAAGCAGCGTGAGCAGCATGGCCACTGCCAGGAGCATGGAAATTGCGCGCGTTTTTCTTTTCATTCTTGTGGGTTCCTTTCATTTATGCTTCGAAAGCGGTTTTGCAAGATCATTGCAAAACCGGCTACGATTTTAACCTTGGATGGCCGCCTCGTAGACGGCCTTCATGCCGATGCCGTCGGCATGGAAGAGATGGTTTTGCGGCATATCGTATCCGGGGAGGTTATTGCCCTCCACCAGGACGGGGCCATCCGGCGAGATGCCCACATCCCAGCCGATATAGCGCAGATCCGGCTCCACATAGGCGGCCTTTTTGCAGAACTCCAGCGCCTCCTTGAAATACGGGACCCGGAAGCCCTTGAACTCAAAGCCGTTATTAGGATGCACGTAATACGTCTCGGCGGTTTTATCGCAAAACATCGGGTATCGGACAGTCCCCTCATCATCCAGCATCGTATACATACCGCCGCTGGTCACGTTGTCGATATCCGACTTGCCGTTGCCCACCCGCAGGATGGCGTACAGTACCTTGGCCTCGTGCTTGTCGTTGACGATGGTCGTGATCCGCATGGTGTTGAGGGCCTGGGGGCAAGGACGGGACATCTCGGGATGCTGCTGGATCACGCCCTCTGCCAGGTACATTTCCGACTGCATCAGCTCATCGTAGAGCTTTTTGCGATCGGGATGCTCCGACAGACGGATCTTCTTCACGCCAAGGCCGCCGAAGGAATCCAGCTGCTTGGCAAAGAACGCGTCCTTCCCCGCCAGAAAGTTCTCAAAGGCCTCGAATCCGTCGCGGAGATCCATAAAATCGCGCTTGACAAAGTCCTTGAATTTTTGATTGAACAGGAGCTTGTTGTCCAGAATCTCATAGGCCTCGCGCTTGTTCAGCCTGCGAACCAATTCGATATTTTCCTTCATGGTGACGTAGGTTTTTCTCTTTTCCCTGTCCAGGAAGGCAAAACCGAAGATATTGTAGTCCAGATAGCCGATCCCGTAACGGAACACGCAGAACAGCATATCGAACAGCACGGAGGGTTTGGATCTGCCGCTCTCCTTATGCACGATATTGACGTTATTGAAAAAGCGCTTGAAGCTTGCGGTGGAAGCCCGATGAATGATAACGGATAGCTTTGTCATGGATAATACACTTTATGATCTGCGGCGCAGCAAGGGAGAGTCCGCTTTCTCTTTCTTTTTTTCGCCGCGTTCTTTTTCCTTTCGAACAAATTGAACCATATAGACCGCGTACAGGGCGCCCGCAAACGCGACCGTTCCGATCATGCTCTCGTCCCCTGTCAATGCAGCCACGATCACGCCAAGCACCAGCATGGTTCCCGCAAAGCCGGCGACAAAGCGCTGAAAGCCCGCGCTTCGCATGACTCAGGCGGGAAGGAAGCCTGCCATTGCTTCCTTGAACTGCCCCAGCAGGGCGTTGGCTTCGTCCCAGGTCTTGCCCACGGCGGTATAATACAGCTTGATCTTCGGCTCCGTGCCGGAGGGACGGAGGATGATCTTGCCCTGCTCACCCAGCTCCAGCGTAAAGACGTTGGACTTGGGCAGGCCGGTGGCCTCCTCCTTGCCGCACTGCAGGCACTTGCGGACGCCGGTCAGATAATCCACCGTGGCAGTGACCTTGCAGCCGGCCACCTCGGCGGGGCAATTCTCCCGGATATTGGACATGAAGCTCTTGGCGATCTCGCCGGCGGCAACGCCCTTGAGCTCGACGCTCTGGACGTAGGCGGCGTAGCAGCCGTACTGCTTGTAGAGGGCGTCCATATAGTCCGCCAGGTTCATGCCGTTCTCCTTGGCGTAGGCAGCCGCCTCACAGACCAGCATGGTCGCCACCACGGCGTCCTTATCCCGGGCATAGCTGCCCTTCAGATAGCCGCAGCTCTCCTCGAAGCCGAAGACGAAGCGGTCCTCCTGGCCCAGGCCCTCCAGACGTAGGATCTCACCGCCGATATACTTGAAGCCGGTCAGGACGTTGAACATCTTTACGTGATAGGCCTCGGCGATTTTGTCGGCCAGGGGCGTGGAAACGATGGACTTGATGGCCTCTGCCCCCTGGGGCAGATCTCCCCGCTGGGTACGCATCCGGAGAATATAGTCCAGCAGGACGCAGCCCAGCTCGTTGCCGCTGAGCTTGCGGAACTCGCCGTTGACGGGCACGGCAACGGCCACCCGGTCGGCGTCCGGATCGGTGCCGATGATCAGATCGGGATGGACCTCCCGGGCCAGCTTGTAGCTCTCGTCCAGCGCGGCGTCTGTCTCCGGGTTGGGGTAGGTGCAGGTCTTGAAATCGCCGTCCGGCTTTTCCTGAACGGTAACGATATCCGCCTTGACGCCGATGCGGCGGAAGAGCTCACGGACAGGCTTGTTGCCGGTGCCGCACAGAGGGGTATAGAGCACATGGAGGCCGGAGCGCTTGACCCGCTCCAGATCAAGGCCCTCCTGCATGACCCGGTCGCAGTAGGCCGTCCAGAGAGACTGGGGGATATCCTCGATGGTGCCCTCGGTCTTCAGAGCGTCGAAGCTCTTCTCGGGCAGGACGAAGTAGGGAGTATTCTGGATCTCCCGGTAGACGATGGCGGCGGGCTCGTCGGTCATCTGGCAGCCGTCGTCGCCGTAGCACTTGATGCCGTTGTACATACCGGCGTTGTGGGAGGCTGTGACCATGATGCCGACGCCGCAGTGCAGCTCCCGCACCGCATAGGACAGCATGGGCGTGGGCGCAAGCTCATGATAGATATAGACGTGAATGCCGGTCTGCGCCAGCGCAGCGGCGCAGATCTCCGCGTAGAGCCGGGAGTTATGGCGGCTGTCATAGCCGATGGCGCAGCGCTTGGGCAGATCCGTCCCGTTCAGCCACTTGGCAACGCCCTGGGCGGTGCGGCGAACGGTGAACTCGTTGAGGCGATTGCAGCCCAGGCCCATAATGCCCCGGATGCCCGCGGTGCCGAAGGCCAGCTCCGCGCCGAAGCATTCCTTCAACGCGGACTCGTTTCCGTCCATCGCCTGCAGCATATCACGATAGGAGACCGGTGCGTTCTCCAACCAATACTTGTATTGATCCTGATAGTCCATATTGTCCTCCTGTTCAGTGATTGATTCTTCCGGTGATCCCGCTCTGACCTTGCAGAAAAATGGGGTGCTTATCTCCGTTCCGTCCTGGGCATGGAGGCAAGGGACTTGCTGCCGTTCTTGTTCTGAGAACCCACCAGGGCGTTGAACTTGGCGCGGGATTCTCTGACCTCGTTCAGGGCCTCGGAGATCGCCTGCTCGGTCTGCTTCAGCGCGTCGTCCACATACTGGTTGGTCACACCCTTGAGCTCACGGATCCGATCCTGGGCGGCCTGCACGGTGGCGTTCGCCTCATCCTTGGCCGCCTTCACAGTGGCCTCGGCTTCTTCCTTGGCCGCCTTCATCATGGCGTTGGCCTCTTCCTGCGCCTGCTTGTAGATCTCGTTCTCAGAGATGAGCTGACGCGCCTGGTTCTGGGCCTGCTTCAGGATATTCTCGGCCTCGCGCTTGGCGTTATTGATCACCTCGCTGCGGGATTCCACGATGGTCTTGGCCTGCTTTAATTCGCCGGGAAGCATATTGCTGATCTCGTCCAGCTGGTCGAGAACGCGGTCGCGCTCCACAATGCACTTATCAGCGCTCAGAGGCATACTCCTGGCGTCCTGAATCATTTCATACAGCGTGCTGATGATCTCTTCGATCCCGTGTTCATTCATGTTTGTTTCCTCCTGTTTCTGTTGTAAGACAAGACTTCCTGCGATATACGGTAATACCCGTTTTGCCGTACCGATAGTCCTTTGCGCGGGAAAACGCGCCGTAATCGTCAAGCATAGTCTTATCCGCAGGTCTTTCGCATATTATTATACCACCGGATTTCAGGATGTCAATTTCTGAAATCCGTTTTAGCGCGTTTTCCAGGAATTTCTCCCGGTAGGGCGGGTCAAGAAAAATCAGATCAAACTTCCCTTTCGCCCGGCTGAGATAGTCCATATAATCCGCACAGACCAGCTCCGCCTGATCGGACAGCCTGGTCTTCTCCAGATTTTGCCGGATCACGGAAACGGACTCCTTGCTCTGGTCTACAATGACGGCCTCCGCAGCCCCCCGGCTCAGCGCCTCGATGGCCAGCTGGCCGCTGCCGCCGAAGAGATCCAGCACCCGGCGGCCCTCGATCTCAAATTGAATGATATTAAAGATCGCTTCCTTGACCCGATCCGCCGTGGGTCGGGTATCCAGTCCGTCCCGGCTCAAAAGCGGGACTGACCGGGCTTTGCCCGCGATAACTCTCATAGCTGATCCTCCCCATGGAAATATTGATAGACAGACGCGGCCGCGTCTCTCGGCAGCACGCTTCCCAGCTCCTGCAGGCTTGCGGCGCGGATGGCGGAGAGGCTGTGGAAGCGCTTGAGCAGCTCCTCCCTGCGTTTTGCACCGATGCCGGGGATCTGCTCCAGGGTGCTGCCCTTGACCCGTCTGCTTCGGAGCTTGCGGTGGTAGGTGATCGCAAAGCGGTGGGTCTCCTCCTGGATGGTGCCGATCAGGGCGAACACGCTCTGCTGGGTGGAAATGCCGATCTCCTCCCCTTCCGGGGTCACCAGGGCCCGGGTACGGTGCCGGTCATCCTTCACCATACCGTAGATGGGAATGTGGATCCCCATGGGCTCCAGCTCCTCCAAAACGGCTCTGGCGTGGTTCACGCCGCCGTCGATCAGCAGCAGATCCGGGGCGATCTCAAAGCCCTTGTCCCCTGCCAGAAAATGGGTAAAGCGGCGGCGGAGCACCTGGCGCATGGAGGCGTAGTCGTCCTGCTCCTCCATCCCCTCCAGCTTGAAATGCCGGTAGCAGGAGCGCAGGGGTTTTCCGTCCTCAAAGACCACCATGGAGGCCACGATATCCGTGCCGGAAATATTGGAGATATCATAGGATTCCATTCTGCGGGGCTGGGCATCCAGGTTCAGCATCTGGCGCAGCAGCTCCAGGGTGCCCCGGAGCTTTTCCTCCCGGCTTGTAATCCGCTGGGCTTCCTCCCGGGCGTTGCGGACGGCAGCCTCCACCAGGCGGATCCCGTCGCCCCGCTGGGGGACGCGAACGCGGATCCGCTTGTTCAGCGTCTGGCTGAGAAGCTCAGCGAAAAGCTCGGCGTCCTCCATCTCCATGGGCAGCAGGATCTGCTTCGGCGCGGCGCCGCGGGTCATATAGTACTGCTTGGTCAGCGACGAGACGGCCTCCGCCGGGTCTTCGGCCAGGGGCAGGATCTGGTAGTCCTTGTCCACCAGGTTGCCGTCCATGTAGTGCAGCACGGCAAAGCAGCTCTTGGCCTCGGTCTGGGCGTAGCCGATGGCGTCGGTGTCCGCCATGCGGCCGGCGGTGACCAGCTGCTTCTGCCCCAGGGCCTCGATGGCGTTCATCCGGTCCCGCAGCTGGGCAGCCTTTTCAAATTCCAGGGCCTCGGAGGCCTCCAGCATCTTTTGCCGCAGCTGGGCAGCCACCGGCTTATAGCTGCCGGAGAGCAGGCTCTCCACCTGGGAGATCCGCTCCCGGTATTCCGCTTGATCCGGCGTGCCCCGGCACCAGCCCTCACAGTTGCCCATCTGGAAGTTCAGGCAGGGCCGCTCCTTGCCGATATCCCGGGGAAACTGCTTGCCGCAGCCCGGGAGCTTGAAGGTCAGACGCAGGGTGTCGATGACCTTCTGGGTCAGATACCGGCCGCCGAAGGGGCCGTAATAGCGGGCCCCGTCCTCCGTCACCCTGGACGCCAGGGACATGACGGGATAGGGACTGCCATGATCCAGCCGCAGCCAGGGGAAGCCCTTGTCGTCCTTCAAGAGGATATTGAACTTGGGCATATAGCGCTTGATGAGGCTGCATTCCAGCACCAGGGCCTCAAACTCCGAGGCGGCGATGATCACGTCGAAGTGATCCACCTTGGACACCATGAGCCTGGTCTTGGGGGTGTGGGCCGCGGAGTCGATGAAATACTGGCTCACCCGGTTTTTCAGCTTCTTGGCCTTGCCCACGTAGATAACCTCGCCCGCCTTGTTCTGCATCAGGTAGACCCCCGGCGAAAGCGGCAGAGAGAGGGCCTTTTCCTTCAATTCGACCTTCGTCACGGAGCTCACCTCCCGGATAGAGCTTGCCCCAAAGACCGGATCCGGCCTTTGGGGCATTTTGCTTCAGAACAGATCTTCGTCAAGCATTGCGGCAAGCGTATTCACGGCTTCTTCCTCATCGGGGCCGTCAGCAGAGAGGGTCACCTCGGTGCCGGTCACGATTGCCATGGACAGAACGCCAAGCAGACTCTTGGCGTTGATTTTGCGGTCGTCTGCCTCGATCCAGATGCTGGAACGGAAGTCGTTGGCCTTCTGGATGAAGTAGGTCGCCTGCTTATTGTGCAAGCCGGAAGCGCACTTTACAACCTTTGTGATTTTGAACATATCGTCACCTCGCGAATGGGGATGTTCACACACCCAATTAAAGCAAAGTAAATATACACAGTTCTGAGGAAAATGTCAAGTGTAATCTGTATGAATCCCGAAAATCTTGCGGGATCCAGGCACTTCTGCGGGGTGACCGAAAGGAATTATTACGCCAGCTCCGCGATGGTGACGCCGTCCTCGCCCTCGCCGTAGATGCCCAGGCGGAATTTCTTCACGTGTTTGTTCTTCCGCAGCTCCTCGTGGACCATCTTCCGCAGGACGCCAGTGCCCTTGCCGTGGATGATGCGGACCGGCGTGAGGTTGGCCATGTAGGCGTTATCCAGGAAGATGGTCAGCACCGCGGAGGCCTCCAGGGCGTCCATGCCCCGCAGATCCAGCTCCATGGACTGGGCCTTGTTGTTGAACTCCTTCCGGGTCTTGTCGATGTACTTCTTCACCTCGGTGGTCTCGTTTTCCAGCAGGTAGACCTCCTCGGGCTTGACGGTGACCTTCATGATGCCCGCCTGGAGCTGGTAGGTGCCGTCCTTGTTCACCTCCAGGACCGTGGCCTTGGTGCCCAGCTTCAACAGCTCCACCGTGTCCCCTGCCCGGATCTCCCGGGTGGGCTTGGGCCGCTCCGGGGCGCTGTGCTTGGGGGCGATCTTGCTCTCCGCTTCGTTGAGCTGGCGGCGCAGCTCCGCCTGGCGGGCGTTGACGCCCTGGGCATCGGCGGTGTCCTTCATCTGCTTACGCAGCTGTTTCAGTTCTTCGTATACGGCGTTGGCGGTGCGGCGGGCCTCGTCGATGATCATCTGGGCTTCCTTACGGGCCTGGGCCTCAGCCTTTTCCTTCTCCTTCTTGATCTGGGCGTAGTATTCCTCGGACTTCTGGCGGGTACGCAGGGTCTCCTGCTGAAGCCTCTCCGCCTCGATCCGGGCTGCCTCCATCTGCTGGCGCTGCTGCTCCAGCTGATCCAGGACCTCCTCGAAGTCCAGATCGTTCTGGCTGACGGTATTCCGAGCGGAATTGATGATCTCCTCCGGCAGACCCAGGCGGCGTGAGATGGCGAAGGCGTTGGATTTGCCCGGTACGCCGATGAGCAGCTTGTAGGTGGGCTTCAAGGTCTCCACGTCAAACTCGCAGGCGGCGTTGGTGACGCCGGGGGTACGCATGGCGTAGACCTTCAGCTCCGCGTAGTGGGTGGTAGCGGCCACACGGCTGCCGCGGCCGCGGCAGAACTCGATCAGAGAGATGGCCAGGGCCGCACCCTCGGCGGGGTCGGTGCCCGCGCCCAGCTCGTCAAAGAGCACCAGAGAACGGTCGCTGCACTGATCCACCAGCTGAACGATGTTCCGCATATGGGCGGAAAAGGTGGACAGGCTCTGCTCGATGCTCTGCTCGTCGCCGATGTCCGCCAGGACGTTTTCAAAGACGGCGACACAGCTTCCGTCAGCGGCAGGGATGTGCAGGCCGCACTCGGCCATCAGCGTCAGCAGGCCAACGGTTTTCAGCGTGACCGTCTTGCCGCCGGTGTTGGGGCCGGTGATGATCAGGGTGTCGAAATCCCTGCCCAGGTTGACAGAGATGGGCACCACGGTCTTGGAGTCGATCAGCGGGTGCCTGGCCCGGATCAGATCCAGCACGCCGTCGTCCCGGATCACAGGCTCCACGGCCTTCATGAGGAAGGACAGCTTTGCCCGGGCAAAGATGGCGTCCAGATCCACCAGAATGGTATAATCCTGCGAGATATTCTCCCGATGGTTGGCGGCCTCGGCAGAGAGCTCCGCCAGAATGCGCTCGATCTCCTTCTTCTCCCGCAGCAGCAGCTCCCGCAGGGCGTTATTGGCGTTCACCGAGGACATGGGCTCCACAAAGAAGGTGGAGCCGGAGGAGCTGACGTCGTGGATCAGACCGGGGATCTCATTCTTGTATTCCGCCTTCACCGGCACCACGTAGCGATCCTGCCGCAGGGTGATGATGGGATCCCGCAGGAACTTGGCGTAGGAGGGGGAGGTAATGAGCTTCTGGAGGCTCTCTTTGATCTTGGCGCTCTGAATTCGCATATGGCGGCGAATGTCGGCCAGCTCCGGGCTGGCGGCGTCGGCGATCTCCTCCTCCGAGAGGATGGAGCCGGTGATCCGATCCTCTAAGTAGCGATTGGGGGTCAGCGAGGCGAACATCCAATCCAGGGAGGTATTGGCGCAGGCCCCGTCGTAGTATTCCTTGGCCCCCCGGGCGCATCGCAGGACGCCCGCAATCTGCAGCAGCTCCTTGGGCGTGAGGCAGCCGCCCCGGTCGGCCCGATCCAGGCTCATACGCACGTCCTGCACGTCCTGGAAGGCGGGACTGGATCGCAGGTCGATCAGCCGGCAGGCGTCGCTGGTCTGCATCTGCAGGCCGATGACGTCCTCCTTATCATGGATCGGGACGAGCTTGCGGCAGCGTTCCTTGGCCTCGCCGCTGACGGCGCAGGCCGCCAGCTGCTCCAGCACCCGGTCCAACTCTAATTTTTGCAGAGATTTTTGGTACAATTCGCTCATTTCGTATGTTTCAGTCATATTGTTTCTCCATAATGCAGCAGGGACTTATAGAAGTCCAGGGTGTAAAAGCTATGTTCCAGTTGGGTCATCAGATAGGCCTCCGTGAGGGCGCTCAGGGCCAGCAGGCTCTCCTCCTCCAGGCGGAAGGAAAACAGGCGCTTCGGCTCGCACCAGACGATATAGCGCATGGCCAGCAGCATCCCCGGCGTCAGAGGCAGGCGGATCCCGGAGTCTCCCTCCCGGCAGGCGGCGCAGGAGAGGGTCCCCCGGGACAGGTCAAAGCGATCCGGCGCCTCCGCCCCGCAGACCGCGCAGGCGGAGAGATCCGGCGAAAAGCCCGCCAGGCAGGCCAGGCGCAGCTCAAAGCCCGCCTTGACCAGGGGCTGGGGCCTGCCCTGGCTTGCCAGCGCAAAAAGGGCGTTGCAGAGCAGCTGCAGCAGCTCCGGGCTGGGGGCGTCGGCCTGGGCCACGGCCCCGGCAGCCTGGGCAAAGTAGGAGCCCAGGGCCAGCAGCTCGATATCCTCCCGCAGGGAGCGGAACTGCTCCAAGGGATTTGCCTCCCGCAGGGTAAGCTTCCCGCGGTAGTCCTCTATGGTGAACTCCGAAAGGGTCAGCAGCTGGCAGGCGCTTTTCAGCGGGGAGCTTCCCCTGCGGACGCCCCCGGCCTTCACCGTCAGCAGGCCCCGATCCTTAGAGAGCAGATCCAGGAGCTTGTCCGCCTCGTTGATCTCCACCTCGCGGAGCACGATGGCTTCGGTCTTGATGAACATATTCCCTCCACTCCGGCGCGGGCGGATAATCCGTGGCGGCCTGCCGGTACAGCAGATAAAGCTCCGGCGCACCGGAGTTGACAAACGACTTCCAGAGCTGCATAAGCTCGTCCATGAGAAAGCCTCCCTTCCGTTCGTTGGGATTAGCTTTCCCGAAGACGGCCCGCTTATGCCGGCATTTTATTGGTCAGAATAGCCAAAATTACGGATCATGAAGTCGCTGTCCCGCCAATTCTCTTTGACCTTGATCCAGGTCTGGAGGTAGACCTTGGTCCCCATGAAGCGCTCGCAGTCCGCCCGGGCCTGGGTGCTGATCTTTTTCAGCATCTGGCCGCCCTTGCCGATGATGATGCCCTTGTGGCTGGCCTTTTCGCAGTAGATGGTGGCGTCCACGTCGATGATGCCGTTGTCCCGCTCGGAAAACTTGGTGATCTCCACAGCGGTGCCGTGGGGGATCTCCTTGTCCAGGTTCCAGAGCATCTTCTCCCGGATGATCTCGGCGATCACCTGGCGCTCCGGCTGGTCGGAGGTCATGCCCTCCGGGAAGAACCAGGGGGATTCCACCGCGTAACCCTCGCAGGTTTTCAGCAGATCGTCCACGCCCTCTCCGGTCTTGGCGGAGATGGGAATGATCGCGTCGAAGTTATACGCGTCCTTATAGGCGGCGAACACGGCCAGAAGCTGATCCTTGTCCTCCACCTCGTCGATCTTGTTGATCACCAGCACGGCCGGGACGCCGCGCTGGCGGAATTGGGCGATCAGAGCCTCCTCCTGGGGGCCGATGTTGGCAATGGGCTCCACCAGGAGAAGCACCACGTCCACGTCGGAGACGGATTCCTCCACCACGTTGATCATGTAGTCGCCCAGCTTCGTTCTGGGCTTGTGGAAGCCCGGGGTGTCCATGAAAACGAATTGGGTATCCCCCCGGTCTAAGATGCCGCAGATGCGGTTCCGGGTGGTCTGGGGCTTATTGGAAACGATGGCCACCTTCTCCCCGACGATGGTGTTGGTCAGGGTGGACTTGCCCACGTTGGGCCGCCCGCAGATGGCGATCATAGCGGATTTTGTATTCATGTTTTTACTCCTTTGGTTCATAGCTCATGTTATAGCGCAAAGCGGACAAGCAATACCCATGAAGGGCACAGGTGCTTGTCCCTACGTAGTTTACCGTTCCAGGTCGATGGCCGCGCAGATGGCTTCCTCCCGGGCGCGCATCTGCTTTTTCATGGGGCCCTCGTCCATGTGGTCGTAGCCCAGCAGGTGCAGGATGGAGTGGATGGTCAGATAGCCCAGCTCCCGCTTGGTGCTGTGGCCGAACTCCTTGGCCTGGGCCTGGGCCTTTTCGTAGGAAATGGCCATATCCCCCAGGGGCAGCAGCCCGGTTTCTGGATCCAGATATTCCGAAAGATCCTTCGGCAGCTTCCCCGGCTCAAATTGGAACATGGGGAAAGACAGCACGTCCGTTTCCTTGTCGATATTCCGGTAGGCCTTGTTGATGGCACGGATGGTCTGGTTGTCCGCCACCAGGACGTTGATCTCGCAGGGCACGGGGACGCCCTCCGCCTCCAGGGTGGCTTCAATGCACTTTTTCAGGTGCATCCAGAGGGGCAGGCGGCGCACGCTCTTTTCGATCCGGAAGGTGATCACAATGTTATTCTTCATGGAGTTCATCTCTTTCGATAGTTTTTCACGGGTACTTTCTTTTCCGGCACATTCTTTGCGCTTTCGTATTTATCGTAGGCCGCCACAATGCTCTGCACCAGAGCGTGGCGCACCACGTCCGACGGGGAGAGCTTGCAAATGGCGATATCCGGGATATTTTCCAGCACCTTCAGGGCTTCCTTCAGCCCGCTGGTCTTGTCGGCAGGCAGGTCGATCTGGGTCACGTCGCCGGTAATGACGATCTTGGAGCCGAAGCCCAGGCGGGTGAGGAACATCTTCATCTGCTCCCGGGTGGTATTCTGGGCCTCGTCCAGAATAATAAAGCTGTCATCCAAAGTCCTGCCGCGCATATAGGCCAGGGGGGCCACTTCGATATTGCCCTTTTCCAGGTACTTCTGATAGGTCTCCGGGCCCAGCATATCGAACAGGGCGTCATAGAGGGGCCGCAGGTAGGGATCTACCTTGTTTTGCAGATCACCGGGCAGGAAGCCCAGCCGCTCCCCCGCCTCCACAGCGGGACGGGTCAGAATGATGCGGTTGACGCTCTTCTCCCGGAAGGCGGCCACCGCAGCAGCCACCGCCAGGTAGGTCTTGCCGGTACCGGCAGGGCCCACGCCGATGGTGATGGTATTGTTCATAATGGCCTTCATATAGCGCTGCTGGCCCAAGGTCTTGGCCTTGATGGGCTTGCCCTTGGCCGTGATGCAGACCACGTCCTTGGCCATCTCGCCGATCTGATCCTCGTTGCCGGTCCGCACCAGGTCGATCAGATAGCGGACCTTTTGCTCGTCGATGGTCTCGCCCTTGGCGGCCAGCTGCAGCAGGCCCTCGATGGCCTTGCCCGCCTTCTCCGCGGCCTCAGCCTCGCCGGAGACCTTGAGCTCCGTGCCTCGGTTGGTCACCTGGACGTCGAAGGTCTGCTCGATCCGCTTGACGTTCTCATCGAAATTGCCGAACACGCTGATGATCTGTTCAATTCGCTCCGCGTTGATCAGTTTCTCCATTTGCCTCATCCTCTCCGAACAGCTCCACCGGCAGCGTTTTGGAAATCAGCTCCACGCAGTTCCAGACGCCCCGGCAGCGATAGCTGTCCTGGGTCATATTGATCGCTGTGGATCCGCTCTCCACGCGCCCGGCCACCATCTGCGCCCGCGTCAGACGCAGGGACTCCGGCGCAAGCAGCGCTTCCGCGTCTTCCCGGGAGAGCTGCACCGGCTCCAGCGTGTATTCCAGCAGGGTCACGGTCTCCACCGTCACCGGCAGAACATAGCCCCCCGGCAGGATCCACATACTTGTGTCTATCATTTTATCACAACTGCTACCAAAAATGCTACTGTTTCCTGATATTTTTCTTCTTTTTCTTTGAAAGATGATGGTGGTGCAGGTCTCGCTCCGGCCGGTATAGGTTTTTTTCAGCGCCGCGGCGGGGCAAAGCAGCTCTGAGACCCGGAGGGTATCGGCATAGACCTCTCCCATGGCGCGGGTGGCCTGCAGGTGGGTGGTCCACTGGGCCAGGCCGGAGATCAGAATATCTCCCTCCATCACCGCATCCCCCGGTTTTCGGTCTGTGAAGCCGTTGATGACGGATATTTCGCGGATGATCCCGGCCCGGGCGGCCACAATATGCGCCACCCCTTCGGTCTCCGTCCGGGGCTCCACCGACTCCCGCTCCGCCACCGAAACCGTCACGACACCGCCTTCCCGGGTGACAGCCAACCAGCAGAGCGCCGGGATCCGGTTCAGCATCCGGTTTTTCAGCTTTTCGGAATTCAGGGCAGGCCCCCACGCGCCGAAGCGGACGCCCTCCTCCCAGAGGTTTTGCAGGATCTCCTGCTCTGTCACCCGTTCGTTGCCCTCCACCCGGAGGAACCAGACGAAGCTCTGCAGAAAGAACGCCAGGGCCACAGCCAGGGGAAGCCCGACCGCAAGGATCGGCCTTCGCCGGAGCTGCCGCAAGACACCCGGCAGTCCGAAGCGCCGCAGCACCCGTATCTCGCACCAGGCATGGGCAGCCTCCCGCCGGATCCGCTCCAGGTCGGACTCATAAACACGGCAGCGGAACACCAGCTCCGAATCGGTCTGCAAGGCCCAGAACGGCAGGTCAGCCGCCGTCCAGCGATTCAGACAAAGAGCGGCAGAAGCGCCGGTGACCTCGATCTCCACCGTACCGCGCAGTAATCTCAGCATTGTTCGATCTCCACCCGTCGGATCACGCCGTTCAGAACGATCCGTTCCCGATTCATTCGCCGGATCTGCAGACCGGTCCCGGCCACAGTCACCGGCCCCAGCGCGGAGGCGATCCGGACCTCCCCGTCGCCATAGGCGATCACGCCCCGATGATTCAGAATCACCGCCTCAGAGACGCCCTTGAGCTCCACCACCGGAACCCCGGTCAGGATCTCCCCCGGATAATCCGCACAGCTCAGGATCCGCTGCGCCACGGTTCTTGCTTGCTTCAAGCCGTTCACCTCACAAAATTCGTGGTTCAGTGTATGCAAACAGGCCCCCGTTCTTGCATACCCTTTTCCGGGAGGCGGATACGATGGGAAAACGAACTGCGCTTGAGACAGGGCTCCTGCTGGCGGGGATCGGGCTGTTTCTTCGATTCTCCGACGCTGCCGGGGAAGGGATCCGCGCCGGCTTATCCTTCTGCGGAAGGGTGCTCATTCCGTCTCTGTTTCCGGTGAGCGTCCTGGCCGGCTGCATGATCCGGCTCCACGCTGCAGACGGACCGGGGCGCTTTGCAGAGCGCTGGATGCGGGGGCTGTTCGGGCTCTCCGGGGCCGGCGCTCTGCCGCTGCTGCTGGGGATGCTGGGCGGCTTTCCTCTGGGGGCGCAGCTCGCCGCTTCCGCCTGCAAAACAGGGCAGCTTTCCAAGCAGGAGGCCGCGCGGCTGGCCGGGCTGTGCAACAACGCAGGCCCCGCGTTTCTGCTGGGCACGGCGGGGGCTGTGCTGGGCGCGCCGGGCATCGGGCTCAAGCTGCTTCTGATCCAGCTTGCCTCCGTCCTTCTCACCGGGCTGATCTTCCGCAGGAACACAGCGGCAGACATCCCAAGAAGGCCCCGCCCGGCGGCGCCACCGGAGCCGATGGCCGCCGTCCTGTCCGGCTGCTTGGCGGAGAGCGCCGCCGCCATGCTCCGGCTCACCGGCGCAGTCGCGTTTTTTCAGGCCGTCTGCGCCTGCCTGATCCCTGCGCTGCAGCTTTCCAGGCTCCCCGTGCTCCTGCGGGCCCTGGTATTCGGTATGCTGGAGTTGACCGGCGGGCTTGCATCCCTGGGTGGGATCCATTCGCCCGCCGCCCTGCCGCTGGCGGCGTTTCTGATCTGCTGGGGCGGCTTTTGCGTCCATTTGCAGGCCATACAGGTCCTCGCGGGGGCGGAGCTGCCGATGGCTCCATATCTGAAACGCAAGCTGCTTCAGGCTGGGGTCGCCCTGCTGCTGGCAATTATTCTCGCTTGAGCGCAAAAAGCGATTGGAAATGCGCGACGGATGTGCTATAATAAAGAAAAAACGCAGGAGGAAAACCATGCTGTTTCGGAAGGATATTGAAAAAATCTGCGCTTACTGCGCCAGATCGGGGCAAACCGACAGTGAAACGCTGCTCTGCCCGAAAAAGGGTTTTGTATCCCCCGACAATCACTGCCGTCATTTTCGGTATGATCCGCTGAAGCGGAAGCCGAGCCGGAGCAAGCTCGTAGACTTCGGGCAGTTCAAGGAAGAGGATTTCAAGCTTTGACCGTTTTTCAGACATAAAAAAACCGCAGGCATGATGCCAGAGGCTGATAAGGAAGTATTCTGAAATCATAGTCCTGGCATTGTGAGGCAAGCAAAAGTCTGTAGTTCAACCTTAAATGGTTGTTCTACAGGCTTTTGCTGTATGTACAGATCTATGAGGACAACTGTTCAATGGCAATTTTTCTGTTTCGCACATTCGACAAGTTCGCTTCCTTCGGTTACAATAAAGCCGAAAGGAGGCGTTAGCTTTGAAACGAGATAAACGCTATTTGTACTTGGACGACTTTGAGCACCGGCTCGCGATTGTGGGGATGAACCACTTCCGAAATGATCTGAACCGAAACGGGAAGCCGACGGAGGACATTGACGCGCTGCTGCTCAAGCTGTTAAAAGCCACAACGAGAAGAATCAAACGATGACGACCGAGGAGGATTGATCATGAAAGAATTGACTTACCATCGACACGGCGATTATCTGATCCCCGACCTGGAAGCCCCGGAGGCTCCAAGAATCGGCAAGTACGGCACCATGCGGCATCAATACCTACGCAATCACCACCGTGGCATCTTCGATGGAATGCTGCTGAACGGGACTCTCAATGCTCACCTGGAGGAGATCGACCGTCAGGCCAACGAAATGATGGAGCGTCTCACCACACAGATGGCTCAGCGTGAAGGCGTCACGGAAGTCCTCAAAGCCGACGATCAAATGGATTGGGTCGCCGCCATGAACAACATCAAAAACCGTGTGGAGGAAATCGTCCTCCACGAACTGATCTACGCATAAACAGATCTCTTCTTTACATTTGCTCACAATCAGCTCCGGCAATGATTTAGTTCTTGCCGGAGCTGGTTTATTTACAATTACACTCAAATAGATATCATCAGTTTCAGTTCAAGTTGTGCAAAAGTATTTTTCCCCAGTCAGCGATGCCATCATGCAATATAGTTCACGGTATCTCGGAACCGTCATCATCATTTGACTGCCAATCTCCATAAGTTCGCCGTTTTCGTTCAATTCCACCGTCAGCTCTTTCATAAAACCGTTGACGAACTGGGTCGGATAGAACTTTGTCACGACGACCCGGTGCGGCCCACTGACAATTTCCCAATCCCGACAGCTCACCAGGTTTTCCGCGCAGGCATTCCAGGTCAGAGCAGGCTCGCGGACAGACGCAGTCTCACCGGTATCGAGCTGCCGGAACTCTGCCAGATACACCGTTTCCGGTTCATCCGAGAAAAAGGCTTGTTCCAGCGCTCTCTCCTCAGCAACATAGTCCCGAACCAACTTGTGCAGGCTGATTTCCTCCGGCGGCGTCGTTGCATAGCCGCAAACTCGAATTCTTTCGTCCTTTGTATGTTCCATGATTGTCATAAGCGCCTCCTGTTTGTCGTGCAAAGGACAGGAGATGTATTTGAAAATGTCGCTGACGGCCTCTGCCGCCGTGATGTTCTGAACAAATGAAGTCTTTTCAAGTTCTGCCATGATTTCCTTTCCGCAGCGGATATTGCTGCAAGCAGCCTACAACTGCACGATTACCGGATTATCCGCTTTCTGCTCTGCCATTGATATGATACCAGATCGTATGCGACTGATTCGGTACATAGATTTGAACAGTATCCTTCCAGAGCAAAGAAATCTTGCAATAACCGCCCATTTAATATTATCTTCCGAGAATAGTTGAGAATCGAAAAACCTGTGTTACAATAAAAACAGATCAAAAAAACGCTTTGCATGTGACAAATTTGGGGCATCGATGATCGTATACTTGTGGTGTTGATTGATTTGTTTGTTTTTGGGAGGAGTATAAATGGGTAGAATTATTGACGTTTGGAGTGGCCTGACACCGGTAGACTTGATCGAGAAAATGTTCGAACGGACGGATGCGGACGGCGTGCTGTATATGCCGTCATTTTTCACCGGCGAAACCCCTGAGAAAGAAGAGAGCCTGCGTTGCGTCATGAACTGGGAATTTCCAAACGATTGCTTTTCCGTTTTGCAGGAGTTCGATCAGCTTCGTTCCGACCTGGAACAGCTTGCAGACCATTGTGACAGATACGGCACTCTGAAAGAGGGCGAATATGATGCTCTGTCCGAACGGCAAAAAGCCGTTTGGAATACCTATCTTCTTCCTTTTTCCTGCGATGATGCATTTGACGGAGATCGGCTGGCGGAAATTCAAGAACGGATTGACTCGATTGAATACACCCACCAGATCTGTGAGGAGATTCTTGCCGGGAAAGAGCAGGACGAGCTTTCTATGCAGATCTTGAATGACGGCGTCAACACAAAAGTCTCTGCAGCCGAAGAAGCCTACGTCAGCCAATCTATGGAAGCAAGAAAGGCGGAATGCCGCAGAAGACTGGGCGACAGTCCCTTTGCCTTTTACACGGTCATGTATGCAAAACGGTATCACAGGGTTCTGGCGATGAAAGCACCGGACATTATCTTATCCAATGAGGCAAAGGCACTGGCCTCCGCGCTGGTGCTGTTCCGTTGGTGCAGAAAATATGAATATGTGGACAATGCCGTCCGGCAGCATTACGACCGGCTGGAGCAGATGAGCGAGGAGGAGTTGGACGAGCTTCACCGTCCGAGGAAGAATGCCAACAGCCGGAAAAGCATGGTCTCCCTGTTCGTCTATCTGATTCTGAAGCAGCACTCCGACTCGGAGCATCCCTTGAAGCAGCAGGAGATCATTTCCTTCTTAGCCGAGGGGCCCTATGAGATCACGGTGGAGCGCAAGGCGCTCAGCCGGGTCATTCAAAACCTCAAGAGCTCCCAGCTCGGCATTTACACGGACAAGCACCGGGGAACCTGGTTCATGGGCGGAGACAATTAAAACTGCAATTAAGTTTGAGAGGCAATGCGGCAAAAATGCCCCATTGCCTCTTGCATTATTCGTGCGCTTGGTGTATAGTGAGATCGGAGGTGATCCACCGTGGATTTGAAACAGCCAAAGAAGCTGCTGATCGTCAACATTCTGGACATCCTGCGCAAGTATTCCGATGCCGAGCACCGATTGAGCCAGAAGGATATTGCGGAACGCTTGCAGACAGAATACGGTATGACTGCCGATCGCAAATCAATTCGACGGAACATCCTCGGATTGATGGAATCCGGTTATGAGATCGAGTATACAGAATCCGTTCGCATGGTGCCGAACGCAAAAACGGGCATGCTGGAAGAGAGCTATCTCTGGTCCGACTTCTATCTGGTGCGCGACTTCATGGACGCCGAGCTGCGGCTGTTGATCGACTCCCTTCTTTTTTCCAAGCACATCCCTTACAGTCAATGCAAGGAGCTGGTGGAGAAGTTGGAGCGTCTTTCCAGCAAATATTTCCGGGCACACGTGCGGCACATCCATACTATGCCGGACACAAATCCTGTGAATCAACAATTATTCTGCACGATTGAAGTATTGGACGAAGCAATCAGCGCCGGGAAGAAGGTCTCTTTTACCTATCTGGACTACGGGACGGACAAGCAGCCATTCCCAAAGCGCCGTTCGGACGGCAGCGTGCGGGAATACGTCGTAAGCCCGTATCAGATGGCTGCCAAGGAAGGCAAATACTATCTGATCTGCAACCACGACAGCTTTGACAACGTTTCCAACTACCGCGTGGAACGTATTGCCGAGATCAAGCTGCTCGACGAGCCGGCAAGGCCGTTCGCAACGCTGGAAGACTCCGGCGGAAAGCGACTTGACCTGGCAAAGTATATGGCGGAGCATATCTACATGTATGCCGGGGGCAATACCCGCGTGAAGTTCCGCATCGTGCGGGAAATGATCTGCGACGTGCTGGATATCTTCGGCCAAAGCGTGCGCTTCTGTGAGGAAACAGATACCCACGTCTGCGTGATCGCCGACGTCAACGAGCGGGCTATGCTGCAGTTTGCCAAGAACTACGGCCCGGACGTGCTGATCCTCGAGCCGAAGCGATTGGTGGACGCCGTGCAGGAAAATGCGAAAAGATTGCTTGAGGCTTATCAACGATAGAAAACCGAAAGGGAAAATAACAAATGGAAAGAAATCATACCATCATAAAGAATGCCATTGAGTTTCTGCTGTTCAATTATTTTGGACTAACGCTTGAGGACGGAAACAACAAAGATATAATCATTCAAAAGGCCGTAGAACTTGCATACAATGACGCTACGAATCAAGGAGCGTTCAATGCGCTGTTCACCGAAAAGAGTATCCCCAGTGAGGAGCAGGACAACATTCATTTAATCAAGAATGGTGTAAAGGAATTGGCATCTGTACTTGAAGAAAAGGTTAAGGATCTTTATGATAACAATGAATCCTTTGATGAATGGCATAAAAATCTATGTAAAAAGCTCCTTGACAAATACCAGGATTTATGCCAAGCCAACGATTGCCCTTCAGCAGCTTCTTTCTTTTCATACGGAAACGCCCAGAAATGGGTAAATATGACGATAAAAAATCTTTACGTGATATCCGGCGCATATCTTGCCATGGGCTGCGAAGATAACAAATCTTTCTTTGAATCCGTTGACGCCCGCTCAAGCGGATACCATATTCCTCTTGACAATTTGATTCTCGGCGAAGTATACAAGCAAGAGCTGCTTGGCAGCCGTGAAAATGGCCCAATTTGGAAATCAGGAAAAAAAGAACCAAGCTATTCTATTTCCGATTTTAAGAACGATACAAAGCAGAAGTACACCTGGAGTCGTATTCCAAGCAAGGATTTCTATGAGACATTCAGAGAAAAACTTGAAGAAGCCATACAAAAGGAAGGGACTTCAATTGAGTGGGAATGCAAGAACTGGATCAAACGAAAAAAACTTATAAAAAAACTTGGTAAAGATTTGTCTGCAATCGACGATTGAGATACCTACGAAAAAAGTTGCGAGCTCGTGATGTGATCGTGCTTTTGATTAGTAGCTTGCATGTACCAGAAATGCACCATGCCTCCTGTTATGATGATCATAACAGGAGGTGCTTTTTTATGGGTTATTATTCCGAATTGCTTATCGCAGAAATGGAACGGCAGGAATGTCTGTTCGATTGTGATAGCTTGAGGGATTACGGTAGTCTGTCCATAGCCTTTCAGATGCGCGGGAAACTGGCAGAGCTGAAAGACTGCCTGAAGGATTATATCTTTTGGGATAATCTGGTTTCTTTTCAGCGAGGACGCGCTCGGCGCAGTTGGGAAACGGTATACAAAAAATGGCCGGAGTACTGGAATGACAAACGAACTGACCTTTTGTACCACCCGATATCCTATTTTGCTTACCAAAGCGAAACTCCGCTCGAGGAAATCCTGATTGCGATTGCCGGCGTCCAAAGAAAACTATTCTTCTACGGGTACAATGCAGATGCGGAGGAAGAAAAGAGACACTCCGCCGTTTCTCCCACGCAACCGCTGGAAGGTCAAATCTCCCTGCTCTCGGCGTCATAAAAACAAGCAAAATTAAAAAATATTTAATTTAGCAAAAAGCCTGTGTTATAATCTGCCTGCAAACGAGAGGAAAACAGTTGAAGCAAAAACAGGAGGATTCAAGCCATGCATTACGTGATGTCGGATCTCCACGGTCGATACGATCTGTTCCTACGGATGTTGGAAAAGATCTCCTTTTCGGCCTGCGACACCCTGTATCTCCTTGGTGACCTGATCGACCGAGGTCCGGACGGAATCCAACTGATCCAGGATGTGATGAAGCGAGTCAATGTGATCCCCTTCCTCGGGAACCACGAGGATATGTTCTACCGGGTCATCCGAAACATTGGGAAGCCCATCGACGTGAATGAACGATCCGTCATTCGGGATACCTTTCTCGATTGGGTCGGCTATAACGGCGGAGACGGGACCTGGAAAAGCTACCTCTCCCTGTCTCCGGGGCAGCGGGCAGCCATTCTGGAGTATCTGGAATCCCTCACAGTTTTCGATGAAGTCAGCGTCGGCGGGAACACGTTTCTCCTGGCACATGCGGGCGTCGGCACCTGGAAACCGGAGAAAGACCCGAACGATTGCAGCCTTCACGATTTCATTTGGGAAGAAACCGACTATAGCAAGGTATATTACAAGGACAAGTACCTGGTCACAGGCCACACCCCCACCGGACTGATCGACCAGGCCTGCTCCGGAAGAATCATCCAAAAGAACCGCCACATTGCCATCGACTGCGGGGCGGTCTTCACGGGCAGCTTGGGCTGCTTCTGTCTGGAGACGATGGAAGAAATCTACGTTTCATAAACATCGAGTGAGATAAAAACGGTACTGTCGCAAAGAAAGGAAAAAGAGATGCAGTTTTACATTTATCAAGGCTCCAACGGCGATAAAAGCTGGCCGGCAAGTGTCGACAAGGCCGCGATTCAGGAGCGGGTCTGCACCATTGCGCAGAAAAGCGCCGCGTTTCACCGCACGCTGCGGGAGGACGTCTGCTTCTTCGTTTCCAGCGTTTCGGAGGTCGAAATCGTTGGAGGCGTCATCTGTGCCGAACAGATCCCTCTGCAAAAGCGGCTTGACGTCTATCTGAATGCCGTGGGCTTGCTGATTCTGAACGGGAAACCGGAGGAGGTGACCTTCAGAACGCTGCTGGATCTGCTCCGCGGTGCGGAGCGGCGGGACTATATCAGGGACTACCATGAGATTCTGGAGCACTTTGACTTGGATGATCTTCGGCGCTACCCCGATTGTATTGAATGCTCCGAATCGCTGATCGAAGAGCGCCGTCCGGAATTCATCTACGCAGCCGCAGAAAATCACTTCCTGAACGAAATGCTTCGCCCGGAGCTGGAACGTATCTACGCAGGCAAGCCGATCACCCGGCACGTCGGACATCCGGTGCACTATCTGCTCCAGACGGATGACGATGACAGCAGAAAGTACGGATACCGGCTGCTTCTGGCGGCGCTCTATGATCGCGGACGGCTACAGAACCGGCGCTACAATTACGTGGATCTCCGCCCCGGAAACGAACTCTCCGCGACCTTCTACGATTGCCTGTACCGGAGCATCTTCGGCGGCGCTGTCGTCGTGCGCTTCCGTCCCAATTCGGAAGCCGAGAGCGACTATGCCAATCCGGACAGAGCGATGATCGAGTTTCTCTGTAAAGCCGCGGAAAAGTACCGCCATCAGGTCTTGACAATCTTCTGCCTTCCGCTGGAATGCAAAAAGACGAAGGAACTCTTCTATGATAATCTCTGCGGCGTCAGTCTCGTGGAGCTGAAGGAGGAACAAATCTCTGGGGAACGAGCCTCCTCCTATCTGAAAACGCTGGCACGGCACAGCACGCTGCGCACGGACAAAAAGCTCTTTGCCGACCTGGAACAGGAACAGGATTACCGCGTATCGGAACTGCACGCTCGATTTGAGCGCTGGCACGACGAGAAGCTGAAAACCGTGACCTTCCCGCAGTACAAGAAGATCCAGACCGTGAAAAAGGAAGTTGCCAAAGCCGAACCGAAGGGCTCCGCCTACGATGAACTGCGCGAGATGATCGGTCTCGCCGAAGCCAAGAAGACGATCCGCAGGGCGATAGACTTCCACAAAGCACAGAAGCTCTTTGCGGAGCAGGGGATGCAAACGGGGCGTCCGTCCATGCACATGGTCTTCACCGGAAATCCGGGCACGGCAAAAACCACCGTGGCCAGACTGTTTGCGCGGATCATGAAGGAAAACGGTCTGCTCTCCAGAGGGCAGATCATAGAGGTCGGGCGCAGCGATCTGGTCGGCAAGTTTGTGGGCTGGACGGCTCCGACGATCCAGAAGAAGTTCCGGCAGGCGCAGGGCGGCGTGCTGTTCATCGACGAAGCCTACTCGCTGGTGGACGACCGGGACGGCTCCTACGGCGACGAGGCCATCAACACCATCGTGCAGGAAATGGAAAACCACCGGGACGACGTGGTGGTGATCTTTGCCGGGTATCCGGACAAGATGGAGGGCTTTCTGAATAAGAACCCCGGCCTGCGCTCCCGGATCGCGTTCCACGTGAAGTTTGAGGATTATAATGCGGACGAGCTAAGCCAGATCGCGGAGCTGTTTGCAAAGCAGCAGTCCCTGCGGCTGACCGCCGAGGCGGAATCCAAACTGCACGCCCTGTTTGAAGCGGCACGGAAGGAGAAGGATTTCGGCAACGGTCGGTACGTGCGCAACGTGCTGGAGCAGGCGCGGATGGCGCAGGCTTCCCGTCTGCTGGCGGGAGACGTGGACCATATCGAAAAAGACACCCTTGCCACAATATGTGCTGAGGACGTAACCACGCCGCCTGTTTTGAAGCAGCAGCGACCACAGATCGGGTTTTGTTGATTGGAACAGTTTTCTTCCGTTAATGTTCCGTGAGCAACAAAGTTTAGAAAAGTCGCGGCACCGAATGGGGCGAAAACGGTACATCCTTTATCGTATAATGGCAGCACTTGAGGAAAGATTAATTGGTTTTGCTTTGGGGAATGGAGGATGATTGAATGAATGAGTTTGTTTTCCGTCATTTTTCGGAATGTGAGGATGGCCAGATGGCCCGACTGGAAACTGCTAAATCCGGGATTCCCGTCAATGTCTTTGCCGAAGACGGCACAGACTTTGATCTGCAAAACGGGGAAAGCTGCTGTGTTGACCTCTACGGCATCGGCAGCCAGATGGAAGTCTATCCTACTGAGAAAGCTCTGCATGCAAGCGGCCGCAAGATGGCCGTTCCATCCATGATCCCCATGGGGACCTTCCATCCGAGAGAATCGGAAGAGCCTTTTGAAGAGAGCCCCCATATCCTGTTCGTTGGCACCGTGCTTGAGGTCGATACCGATCCCGAGGCCAATGAAAACCAGCCCAACTACTGTGTGACCGTGGAAACTCTGGAAATGACTATCCAACTGTATCTCCGGTATGAAAACCTCATTGAAGTCGGCAACATCCTGCACGGTGTTGCCTGGCTCTTCGGTCCGGTCACCAGAGCGTGACCGGACAACGCATAAGCGACTAACATGACTTACATTGATAAAATTCTGAACCAAATCCCCTCCGCCCTGCTGCGGGATCATCTGAAAGAAAACCAGCCGCAATGGACGCTCCTGCAATGGGCTTCCGTTGCAAGTATGGTCATGCGGCCCAAAATGCTCGCAAAGCTGTTTGCGAGGATGCTTCCGTATGCGGAGACTGACTATGAAAAATCGCTGCTGCAAGCAGCAATACAGGACATTTCAGACGTCGGCCATGTGGGAAAGCACGCTGAGAGCGTATTTGATGCTGCACATCCGGGAGACAAACCGCCGTTCTTCCCGTTTTTGGAGCAATGCAGCTTGCCCATTCTGCTGAAGAAGGGCGATCTTGTAAAGATCCATCGAGGAAGCAAAACGGACGCCTTTCTGATTTGCTCCACACCTGACAGTCTTCCAGCATGCTCTGATTTGACAGACGAATGCTATTATTGCTACAGCCTAGACTGCGGTGTCCCGGACGACTTGTTTTACATTCATGAGCACGTTCATATCTGTGTTGCCGACGCCTGCTCGGAAAGTGAACTTAGTGGGGAACAGAAGGACGCGCTGAGTCACATCAGGCAAATGCTGAAGGAATAAGATCAAAGATTGGAAACAACAATCGGAATTAGGAGGAAAAATATATGAATCTCAAAGAAGCATTCCGTTATCAGAACAAGCTCCAGGGCTTCCTGGTGGAGGCCTTGGATATCCTGACCCGTGACGGCAACGTCACCCGGGTGGAGAATACCTATCTGCGGCACAAGGTCATGCCGGAGGCAGAGGACGAGACCGTCGTGGTCGTCCCCGAGACAGAATACCACGAGCAGATCACCGAGCTGACGAGGTTCATGCTGTATCTGCTGGAAGAGAAAGCCGTCCTGTCTGCTGCGATCCGTGCGGCAAAGAATGCCCTGGACATTGACATGGACGGCGAGGTCAGTCTGAATTCTGCCCGTCAGTTGGCTGCCAAGGCTCTCCAGCACATGAACACCCTGCGTAGCTCCGAGCAGATTATCTCCAACGGCGGCACCGGCTACCGGTTCAATGCGGAGGGAAATCAGGTTTCCTACCGCTGCGACGTGAAGCGGGTCACCACCATCAACTTTGACCGGAACGTCATCCGCCGGGAGCTGACAAAGCTCAATCAGCTTGCGGATGAGACCTCTGCAAAGCTTGACCTCTGCCTGGTCACCTCGAAGGTGGACTATGAGCCTCCCTTTGACGTGAACGATGAATTCTCGGAAGCCTTCGAGGCCTTCCTTGCCAAAGCCGGGGCATAACGCCCCGGCGCAGGTCGGTTGTTTTGGGTACGGCAGGATTAGAGAATACGGATACCGGTTCGGGTGCAGATGAACTATAATGCTGCACGTTTTCAAATTATTATTTCGCCAGGATCAAATGCGATTGCGGGTCCCGGGGGACCCGCGCTGCAGGATCGAAAACCACTTCGTTTCCTTCTTCGCTTCCCGTCCTGTCGATCAAACCGTTCTCACGTCAATCCCGCCAAAATCATGCGTTCAACCTCACCCTTCCCTCTCGCTTTGGGCAGTTATGCCATTACTCGACTTGTTCGAGACTTATACCGATCACCAAACCGAACGCGCATCCGCGCCGCCGGCAGCGTGATCGGGAAAATGGTTGAAGTTGCATCGAACCCTGTCGTATCCAAAACAGCCGATCTGACCTATAATCCACAGATAATTGCAGCCCTTGGCGGATCAACCGTCAAGGGCCGCAAGAATAAATGGAGGGGGGCTTCCGAATGCTTCGAGGCGTTTTCTGGGTCGTGGACGGCAAGCTGCTTGCCTTTCCGTTTCGGGAAGGTGCGCAGCTCGGCGTCGCAAAATCCGGCAACACCTATAACCACCGTCTGCTATGGGAGCATGTCAAACCGCAGGGCTGCAAAAAGCCGTTCGATTATTATCCCCGCGGCCGGGCCGAAATAAACCAGCAGGGCGTTCCGATCTTATACATGAACCCCAACGTATCAGAAACTCTTCTTGCGGAAATTGTGGCAAGATTTGAGATCACGGATCAGCCCCTGCTGCGATGGGATCACAGCCGTCATTACTTTTGTTATCTGGATCGTGGTTATTCAATGAAAAACAATCGCAAGCAGCGGTATAAAAGTTGAGAGGAGGAGAAACATGGAAACGATTGGCTACGTTTACTACAGCGATGGCCGGCGTGAGGAAGTCGCGCATATGATGCACGGCGATGCGGCAGCATTGTCCGCGTTGAGAAGTGTTGAGCAAAGCACCGCCCAGGCCTTTGCTTACAGACTGCGCAACACGCCGTCCTGGACCAACAACAAGCCCATGCGTTATGACGTTCAGCAGCATTAACAAAAAACAACTACGAAGCGGCAGCCCCGGTTCATCGAGGCTGCCGCTAGAAATCGTTTCAAATTGGCATATGCACTAATTAGGTCCTTTTTCTATGTTGGGTTTTATTGATTCTTGAAAAATCTTTCACAGTAACTATCTCCCAAACGATATTTTTCCAGCGCACCAGACCTTTGTGGTTTTTCGAGCTCAAAGAGATTTAATCCCTCCTTTGTTTTTGCCCGATAAATCTCTCTTATGCTTTCCTTGTTCGCTTCAGTATTATTCTCAGTAGGTAAGTTGAATCTCAAACTAAGCCGCAACCCAGTAGATATTCCATTTTTGGATTTTCTATCAATTAGTTCTTTGATGGTTGTTCCTTTGCTGTCCTCAATTTCTTCAAGTGCGACAAGTTTATCGATACATGCTTTTACAGAATCGCTACACACGCTGGGGGCCGCTTTTTGCCTCCATACGATATGATCCTTGATGGTTTCTGCAAAAGTAGATATTTCATTTTTGCAAACGATGGGTCTACAGAGAAGATGATTGTCGTCGCTGATGTAATTACTTGAATCTGCTATTCGATAAGAGAGTTCACAGTGCCACCCGCGTTCTATTAGTTCGACTAAAGAATCATAAAAGCCTGGGTGACAACAGATATAATCTGCAAGAGCTTTTGAATACTTAGGAGTTGTACCCGCATATATGTCGATGCTCAGTTCGCCAAACGCAGTAAAGTCAATTGTGTTAATAAATGCAGCACCTTTTGGAAACAATTCATTAACTCCACCCAATGCATAAGCATATTTCACGGTCTCCTTTTTTGATTTACGCCCACTGCCATAATCGTCTTTTAGTGTACTCTCTTGAATAACAAGAGTTTTTAGTATTTCGTAAATGACTGCATCATTGCGGCTCTTAAGCTTATCATGATATTTTTTTACAATGCTTGCAAAAATGCGTTCTGGTTCAGTAAGTTTCGATTCATCACAGCCTATAATTGTCTGAATGTCATTTCGTGCGATCGATCTACACACTTCTTCATATTCCGCACCTAACGGCTCGTATTTTTCGCTTAATAGTCTTATATAATGCAGAATGAACTGTGCCTCAATTCCATCAGTTTTGCCAATCGTATTCTCCAAGATTTCTTTGACATCTTTGTATGAAATAAAATCAAAATTCGCATATCGCTTTCGGTTTTCTTCATAATCTACAGGCATATAAATATCTAGATATGCAAAATAGTTCTTCCTATCTGGATACTCGCCTTCGATAAACTCTCTGTACGATTTGCATTGTCCGCCATGTTCGCCTGACCCATACTTGTTTTCAATCGTGCATGTGTAGTTGTCTCCCAATATTAAAATGTCAATTCGCTTCTTATCATCGCCTATGTCCTTTTGCTTGTCTCCTGCAATTCTCACTTCTGTCTTGACAGATTGAATCTTGCTGCTGTCTATCTTGCAATCTTCTCCAAAGCATCTTTTAAAGAACTTGTCTGCAAAGGCAGTCCCAAGCCCATGGGAAGCACTAGTGTTGAAAAGCCAACTTAGAAAAGCAGAATGCCTAATCTCCTGATCCTCTTGTTTCAGAACTTTAAAAATGTTAAACGAACGATTATATATGTAATTTATAGCCGTGACCTGCTTGCTGTACTGCTCAAAAACCATGCGATATTGTTCAGGTACCATGATCAATCCTCCTCTAGCCTTCAACACATAAAACTGTGTCAAAAATGTTTATTTGCTGTATAATCGCAATCGTTTCGACCGCGTTCTTTAGAATCGAGTTTTCTCACAATAAAACCGCTGCTTCCTTTAGCTTCTCCCATACCTTTACCATCGCATAGGTGTCCAGGCCGCAGTATTGGAGCAGATGCTTTCTCCAAGTCTCCAGTTCCTCCGGGGGCATGGAGGCCATTTTTTTGAAGGTATCCATGGCCTCGCCGCCGTTGTGGACGCCCTCTAAGTTGTGGTAGTCCAGCTCCGGGTCGTCCGGGAACAGGGCCGGCAGAACGTACTTGATCGAATAGGAGCCCTGCATGGCGCGGGTGTAGTACCAGCGCTGCTGGAAGGGGACCATCAGATCCTGGATGTGGTCGTGGATGTTCATCAGGTGCTCCGCCAGGTCGGGATAGAGCGCCGCCAGGCCCTTGATGCGGGTCTTCTCAAAGGCCATATTGTAGGCCGTGGTGCAGACGTTCAGCGGAATATCCCGGCAGAGCTGCTCTGCCAGTGCCCGCCGCGGGTCCTCGCCCGGATAGGCCAGATACTCCGCGTGCTTTAATTCGCCGCCCTCCCGCTCGATCCAATGCAGGGAATACTGGAAGACGATTTGCTCAAAGGGGCTGGAATTGTCATAGAGCGGGATCGCCGGCTGGAAGGATTCAAAGTCCAGAAAGTACAGCGGATAGGACAGCCGGGAGAGGAAGGTCTTGATCGCGTCGGTCTTGATGGCCGGAGGCTGGCAGTACAGCTCATGCTCGATCTGCTGATAGGCCTTTGCGTTGAGTTGGTCGCAGCCGTTGAGCTCCGCAAAAGAGACCAAGCCCTGGGAATAGCATTTGAACATGGTCGTTTTTCGCGGCCCGGCCAGATCGAAGACGTTGGGCGACGGCAGATTGCGGGTGCAGTATTTCCAGAAGCCGCAGTCATAGGGCTTAAAGCAGCGCAGGCCGATGTCGTCTGTCGGCTCGTCCGGCCTGGCGAGGTACTCAGCAAAGACGGCAAGATTCTTCTCTACGTCCTCCTGCATGGCCCGGGCGGTCTCGGTAAGATCCGCGATATGGAACAGCTCTTGAAGATCCAGTTCCCCGTGCCGCACGTATTGATTGTTGATGTGAACAAGGCAGGCCTTCTCCACACTGAAACCCAGCTTCGTCAACACGTAGACCTGATAGGCCACGTCGTGATAGTAGATCGGCTTCGCCTCCGTGGAGCTTTTGACCTCGTAAAGCTCCACCCGGCGGTCGCCCAGGTTTTTTAGAATGTCCACGCTGCAAAACAGGCCTTCATAGGAAAACGACGCCTCCGCGATGATCGGCGTGCCGTCAGCCAGCAGCTTTTCGGTCTGCTCGATCATCCCGCCAAGCTCGCCGTAGGGCACCTCCACGTAGGGGCCGAACAGCCCCATCGCCAGATCGCCGACCTCGCTTCCGGTCTCCAGGACGGATTCCTTCATGACGGACTCGTCAAATTCCTCCGGCTTGTTTTTCTTCAGCCAGAGCATTTTCGGACACTGCACCCCGGCGCAATACTTAGACTTTGACAGGTACATAGGCGCACCTCCTTCTGCTTTGGATTGAAGTCTAAAAACAGTTGTGAAACGAATTATTTGTGGTATAATTATATTATAAGAGGCCTGCATTTTCAACTAATTTTGTCAAAAATCAACAATTTCCGCTGGGAAGGAGAATGAAAAATGCACTATGTGATGGCTGACGTTCACGGCTGCTTTGACAAATACTGTTCTATGTTGAAAAAGATCCAATTTTGTGACGACGACACGCTCTTTTTTCTGGGAGACGCGGTTGATCGGGGCCCGGATGGAATCAAAGTGCTGCTGGACATAATGAAACGGGGGAACGTCGTGCCCTTCCTGGGCAACCACGAGGATATGTTTTACCGGGTGATCCGCAGCATTGGCAGAGAGCTGACGCTGGACGAGAAAATCGACGTGGAAGGCACCATGGAGGGCTGGGTAAACTACGAGGGCGGTGACAGCACCTGGGCGGCTTATAACGCACTGCCGGAGGAAACAAAGCAGGCGCTTCTGGATTATCTCGGAACCTTCCGGATTTATACGGAACTGTCCCTCAATGGCCGCCGCTTCCTGTTGGCCCATGCCGGGCTTGGCAGATACCGGGAAGGAAAAACACCGGATCAATGCACAAGCGAAGAAATGATCTGGGAGCGCATGGATTACGACAAGGTTTATCTGCCGAGCGTATTTCTCGTAACCGGCCACACGCCGACCGGCTATATTGACCCAGCGTTCGCAAATCGGATCATCAAAAAGAACAACCACATCGCCATCGACTGCGGCGCAGTCTTCGGCGGCACCCTCGGCTGCCTCTGTCTGGAAACGCTGGAGGAGTATTACGTTTCGTGACCGAGTAATCCGAGAAAAATGTTTTTCCAACTGTATCAGTCCCACCAATGGGACTTGACCTATGCTACAATACGATAAAGGCAAAAAAAGCATTGCTTTTCGGAACATATTCATCCGAAATTGTCGTATTGACATAGGAGCACAAGATGACAACGTTACTTCGTTTACAGAATAATGAACCGGTAGAATACAGAAATTCAGAATACATCCCGGCTTTTTTATTCCTGCCGGCGGAGATTATGGCCTGCGAACCGATTGAATTCCGCAGTATTTCTCGCAACGTCCAAAAGCTGCTGCGAGACCCAAAAACGATTGCCCAGGTGGAAAGCGACGTGTTCCTGTTGGGAATTATCCTTGGCTATTCTCTGCTGGTCTGGCCTGCAATGGGGCAAAAATGCACGCCGGAATCCTACAGCCAAAACGAACCGGCCACGCTGCTCTCACGTACCCCGTCCTACTGGATTACCATGCTGGAGGACGCAGGTATTCTTCTGGACGCATGGGAATGGCTGCAGGTCTTCCGAAACGTGGACGGCGATTTTGGGATAGTCCACTTGGCAGAAATCATGCCGACGATTGAAGCCCTGGTGCCGCAGACCATGGCAAAATACCACATGACGGAGACGATTCAAATCGCAAGAGAGAATCCCTGCCATGAGGACTTCGGACACACGAACAGCACTCAGAAACGGGACTTTCACCGCAAATGGAAACATTCCAGAGCCGGAACTGCGGTGCTATCACTGGAAGACCTGCAGGAGGAAGCAGAAGCCGCTGGAAAAATGCTCCAATGGGAACCGGTGGATTTAGAGCCCGCCGTGGAGGATAGCGTCCTTAACCGTGTGGTTGCCGATCAGTTCCTCGGAATGATCAATGAAACGGATCGAGAGATTCTCCGCCTGCGCTACCTTGGATTTACCCTTTCCGAGATTGCTGAGAGGCTTGGCTTCAAGACCCACAGCGCCGTACAGAAGCGCATACAAAAGCTGGGGCGGGAGTATGAGAGCTTTACAGAAACCGATCTTGGTTTTGAGGAAGAACGGCTCAGAAAGTTGGAAAAAAGAAAACACTCTATTGTTTTATAAATTTCAAGAACATTTTGCTTAACTTATGTCGTATAATTAGTAGAGCAAACGAGCAACCCTTGCTTTCGGGCAGGGGTTGTTTTCATTTTTGGAGGTGATCTAAATGGTAGCATAAGCAAAACAGAACCGACTCAAAACAAATCAACAGAAGAAGGAATGACCAGAGCGTGTTGGATGATCTGGAACTGTTTGGATGACGTCGTTGTGACGTCATTTTTTGTTGGCCGGACAATACAATGACATCAATTTGACGTCATCCCTTTTTCTTATGAAAAGACGCTCCACGAGAGACTCACGCGACCCAACAGCGGCATGGGACACAGCCAGACCAAAGGGAAATTACCCTGCGGGGGCTGTGTCTCATACCGTAACAAGCAGGGAAAAACCATAGTTTTTCCGAACAGGCCGGGCGTCCGGCCTGCCCTTTGGGGAGATCCCCAAGCCCCCTTGTTCCATCCAACATTCCAAAACACAAATCATAATCAGAAGGGAGTAACCATCTTGAAACAAAACCAAGTCAACTTCACCGTCACGGCGGCGGAGAAGAAGCGAATCGAAAAGCTGGCGGAGGCCTGCGGCCTTTCCCAGGGAGAATATCTGCGGCAGCGGGCTTTGGGCTTCTCGCCCAGAGCCTTCCCACCCGGGGAGGGCTACTGGCGGCTGCACAGCGATCTGCTCTGGCTCATGAACCACGCGCCTTCGCCGGAATACGACGTCCGCTACAAGGCCGCCTTCCAGAAGCTCCGGGACGCCTACTTTCTGCCGGAGAAGCAGACGGCGGAAGAGATCCGTGCGGAACTCGCGGGAGAATAGCCATGGCGACCACAGGCTTCTGGCCCGTCAAGGGCCGATTGAAGGACGTGATCGACTACGCGGAGAACCCGGATAAGACCATTGATCGGAAGTACGTGGACGCGGATCTGTTCCGTACCCTCCAATACGCCGAGAACGCGGAGAAGACGGACCAACGGATGTACGTCACGGCGCTGAACTGTCCGCTGGAAACCGCCTGCCGGTCCATGATGGAAACCAAGAAACGCTTCGGCAAGCTGAAAGGAAACGTGGCCTACCACGGGTATCAGAGCTTCCGCCCCGGAGAGCTGACGCCGGAGACCTGCCACGAGATCGGCATTGAGACAGCCCGCCGCATGTGGCCGGATTATGAGGTGGTCGTCACGACGCATTGGAATACGGAGTCGCTCCATAACCACTTCATCGTAAACTCCGTCAGCTTCAAAACCGGCGAGAAGTTTCAGAACAAAATCCGGGACCACGTGCGGCTGCGGGAGGTCTCGGACGCCCTGTGTCTAAATTACGAGCTGTCCGTGCTTGGCAAATCCAAACTGTACCAGACCGACAAGGACGCCTATTGGGTCCGCAAAGCTGGGAAGCTGACCCACCGGGACGTCCTGAAGCAGGACGTGGAAGAATGCCTCGCGTACGTTTTTCGCATGGAGGATTTCCTGCAGCGTCTTCGGCAGAAGGGCTACACCATCGTTCGCGGTGACAGTTATGAGCATATTTCCGTCAAGGCCCCGGATTGGAGCCGTGCCGTCCGGCTGGACAGCATCGGCTATCCCGTGAGCAAAATCCAAACCATTCTCCGTGACCATCTCGACGACAATCATTTTCTGATTGTCTACAACAGCCACCTGCCGCCGAAGCGCAGGCCGCTTCCGCTTTTGAGTCTGGAACGGCAGCTTGACTACAACATCACCCACGCCAGAGAGACAGGCACGGTGCTTCTGGACCTGGTGTTCTATCTGGTGCTGCGGCTGCTGGGCTTGACGCAGCACGAGGAAGCGAGGCGGCAAAACATCCAACCGTTGTCACCCTCCATGCGGATGGAGGTGGCGAAGCTGGATCAACTGATTGAAGAACAAAAGCTCCTGACCGGGAAGGGAATCCGCTCGGTCCAGGAGCTTTCTTCATTTCAGGCGGAAACCGAAGGGCGGATCGAAGCCCTGGAAGCGGAACGGCAGCGCTGCCGGAATCAGCTCCGCAGGCCGAAGTCGCCGGAGCTGACGGAGGAATACAAGCAGAAGATCGCGGTGGCCACCGAAGAACTGAAACCGCTTCGGAAAGAGCTTGCCGTGTCCAAGCGGATTGAGGACCGCTGGGAGCGGCTGCTGGGTCTTTTGGAAGCGGAGCACGATCTGGAGACCAAAGAGCTCCAGCGGGAACGAGGCCGCGAGCGGTAAACAAACGAAACACAACAAATCAAAAGAAAGAAGGAATTTGAATGAAAAGCACAATCATGATCGCATTGAAAAACCTGGTGCCCTTTGACGGGCATCCCTACAAGGTAGAAGACAATGCGGATATGGAGGCGCTGACCGAAAGCATCCGGGAAAACGGCATCCTGAACCCGCTGATCGTCCGACCGGCAGAGGATGATCCCTGCCGATATGAAATCATTTCCGGGCACCGACGTGCTCACGCCGCAAGGCTGGCGGGAATCGAACAGGTTCCCGCCTTTGTCTATCCCATCAGCCGGGACGAGGCGGCGGTGCTTGTGGTGGACAGCAATCTCCACCGGGAAAGAGTGCTGCCCTCTGAAAAGGCTTTTGCCTACAAGCTCAAAATGGAGGCGCTGAAACGGCAGGGACGGCGGACGGATCTCACTTCGTCGCAAGTTGCGACAAGGTTGGACACAGCGGCGGAGATCGGCGCGGCCTCCAACGAGAGTCGGGATCAGGTGTTCCGCTATATCCGGCTGACCAATTTGAGGCCGGAGCTGCTGTCCATGATGGACGATGGCAAAATTGCTTTCTCCGTGGGCGTGGAGCTGTCCTATCTTCCCATTGATGCCCAATACGACCTGCTGGACGCCATGTCACGAAACGACTGCACGCCGTCCTACGCCCAGGCTGTCCGGCTCCACAAAGATTGCAACGCCGGAACTCTGGACCGCTGGATGATCGAAAGGATCATGGCCGAGCCCAAACCGAACCAGCAGGAGCATATCCGTTTGAAACGGGAGACCTTTGGCAGATTCTTCCCGAATCACTACACAGCTGCCGATATCGAGCAGGATATTCTGAAAGGTCTGGAACTCCTGAAGCGCCAGCGGGACCGCAATCGGGACGCAAGATAGGAGGAAAGCATGATCCAGACAAATGAAAAGCTGACAGCGCCGTTTGCTTCTTTGCTCCCTGACGAGATTGCGGAAGCCCCCGACGTCCTCCACATCGGCAACACGATTTATGAGGTTCACACCCACTTCAACCCGCAGGGCAGACAGTCCGTTCTGGAGCAATTTCGGAAACTGCTGCTTGCGAACAACAATTTGAGTTGACGCACATTTGAAATGATCCGCCGGGTATTGTAAGATGAGAATGCCTTACAATGCCCGGCTGCCGGAAAGGAGTATTCAATTCATGGCAACCAAACAAAACAACGGGCAGGAAGAGAAGATTACCGCCCTCTATGGCCGTCTCAGCGACGATGACGGCGTAGATATGGAGAGCAACTCCATCAGCAATCAGAGAACCATTTTACAGGACTACGCAAAAAAGAACGGCTATCTGCATCCCGTGTTCTTCTATGACGACGGCGTCAGCGGCACTACCTTCGAGCGCCCTGGCTTCAAGGAAATGGAGGCACTGGTCGAGGCCGGGAAGGTCAGCACGATCATTGTGAAGGACCTCTCCCGCTTTGGCAGGAACTACCTGGAGGTAGGTCGTTTTCTTGAGATTGTGTATCCTACCTTGGGCGTGAAGTTCATTGCGATCCAGGAGAACGTGGACACGCTGGCCGGCACCGGCACAGAGATGATGCCTTTCCACAACATTTTTAACGAATGGTACGCCTCGCAGACCAGCAAGAAGATCCGGGCTGTCTGGGCGATGAAGGCCGCCAACGGAAAGCGCGTCAGCCCCACGGTTCCTTACGGCTATGTAAAGGATAAGGACAGCCGGGAGATCTGGCATATCGACGAGCCCGCCGCCGAGGTGGTCCGCCATATTTTCGCACTGTGCCTTTCCGGGCTGGGGCCGCTGCAAATTGCAAAGCAGTTGGAACGGGAGCAGGTGCTGACGCCGACGGCGTATTTCAACTCTATTGGCAGAGCAACGAGAAATTCCATGCCAGCCTACCCCTATCTCTGGGCGGAATCAACCGTAGAGAATATCCTGGCAAACCGGCAGTACACAGGCTGTGCTGTAAATTTCAAATCAACCACCGTCAGCTACAAGGTCCATAAGACCGTATACAAGCCGGAGGAGGATTGGCAGATTATCCCCGATATGCAGGAACCGATCATTGACGTAAACACATGGCTGCGGGTGCAGGAGCTTCGCCAGAATAAGCGTCGCAATGCAAAAACCGGCAGGATGAGCCTTTTCTCCGGGCTGCTGTTCTGCCCCGACTGCGGCGCAAAGCTGCACTTCTGCGCCGCTAAGAGTCTCAAGCCCAACCAGGAGTTCTACCGCTGCGCGAACTACAAGGACGGTCGCGGAAGCTGTAAGATCCACTATATCCGGAACGTGGTGCTGGAACAGATCGTCCTGACGGAAATCGGCGAGCTGGCGGATTTCGTCCGTTGTTATGAGCCAATATTCCTGTACCTGATCTCCCGGAAAACAGAGACAGCGAAGAAAACCGAACTCTATGCAATGCGGCAACGTCTGGCTACCGCACGCAGCAGGATCACTGAAATTGACCGGGTTATTTCCAGACTGTACGAGGACAATATCCTGGGGAAGATTTCGGACGAACGCTTTTCCAAGATGTCTGCGACTTACGAGGCGGAGCAAAAGACTCTGGATGCGGAGGTCTCCATGATTGAGCAGAAGCTCCGGGACGCAGATAAGGCAAGCGTTGATCTGCGGATGCTGCTGAAAGGCCTCCGGGAGTTCACAGAGATGAAGAAACTGACGCCTGAGCTGGTCAACACCCTGATCCAGCGCATCGAGGTCCACAACAGCGACCGCTCCGGCGGAAAGCTCCGGGTGAAGGTCGATATCTACTTTACCGCCGCAGGCATGATCGACCTGCCGACAGAAAAAGAGCTGGAAAAGCTGATGCTCGAATACCAAAAGGACCATCCCAAAGCCAGCGCATATTAGGAATTCCGAATAACAAATCCATCGTATAGCAAAACCAATGATAACGCATCGAAAAAGAAACAGTGCAGCCCCCCAAAAGGGGCTGCACCATTCCCACAAGGAAATACATCCTTATGCGCCTCTGGCTTGACGCCTGCGGTTTTTTTGGTTATTCAGCGATCAGCCGATGGTGGTGTAGTAGGTGGTGGAGCTGCCGCCGGTGGTGGTCAGCTTCCAGAGGTACAGGCCGGTGGGCACAGAGGAGCTCACCATGAAGTAGTTGCTGGAAGCGAAGGCCAGGTAGGGATAGCGGCTGCTGGCGCTGTTGGAGACAGTGGCGTTGCCGCTGCTGATGGACAGGTTCCACTGGCAGTAGCTGGAGGAGTAGCTGGAGCGGCTGTACAGGTAGGAGTTGTAGCTGCCCAGATAGGTGCCGGTGGACTTGTTGCGGATGGTGTACTTAGAGCCGGTGGAGGCGATCTCGAACACGTAGGCGTCGGAGACACCGGTGAGCCGGCCGTCGGCATAGGTCATGCCGGTGTTGCTGTACAGGACAGCGCCGCCAGCAGAAGCGGACTCATACTTGGTGTTGCCGGACAGGCCCTTCAGCATATAGAGGCTGCTGGTGTTGGTGCCGTAGCTGATGACGTAGCTGCCGGTCCAGTCAGCGGGAGCAGACTCCAGGAGCTCATAAGCCGTACCGCTGCCGCCGGAGGTGGAGGTGTAGGAGTACAGGGCGTAGAGCGTGACGTTGCTGTTGACGGTGACGTTGCCGGTGTAGGTGGTGGGCTGAGTGGTGGCGTTGCTCACAGTGGAGGTGACCCAACCCAGGAAGGTGTAGCCGGAGGGAGCCGCTGCAGTGGGCAGGGTGATGGTGCCGCCCGCGGTCACGGTCTGGCTGGCGGGAGCGCTGATGCCGCTGGGCACGGAGAAGTTCACCGTGTAGGTGGTCTCAGGCTCGGGATTGGTGGCGCTGGGGCTGGTGGTGTAGTAGGTGGTGCCGCCGTTGGTCTGCTTCCACAGACGCAGGACGTTGGCATTGGAGGAAGAGGCAGACCAGAAGTACTTGCTGCTGGTGTTGAAGCCGAAGTAGGGGTAGCTGCCGTTGGCGTAGTTCTTCAGCTGGGCAGCGCCGCTGGAGTTGACAGCGGGAGTCCATCTGCAGTAGGAGGAGTTGTAGGAGGTGTAGGCCGCCAGGTAGGAGCTGGAGTTCATGCCCATGTAGGCGCCGGTGTTGGCACTCTGCAGGGTGTAGTAGCTGCCGGTGGCGGACAGGGTGAAGACGTAAGCGTTGGAAACGTTGGTCAGAGCGTTGTTGGACAGGCTCATGCCGGTGCTGGAGTAAGCAGTGGCATTGGAGCTGTTCTCGATCTCAGCGCCGTTGGAGCTGGGAGTCACGCCCGTCAGCACGTACATGCTGGTGGAGTTGCCGTTGGTGACAACGTAGTTGCCGGCCCAGGAGGAGGGAGTGGAGGTGACCAGCTGGTAGCTGGTGGCGCCGCTGCCGCCCTGGGTGCGGGTGTAGACCGCGTAGAGGGTGACGTTGCCGTTGGGAGTGTAGGAGCCGGTCAGGATGTTGGGACGGGTAGCGGTCTCAGAGACGGTGCTGGCGCACCAACCGGCGAAGGAGTAGCCGCTCACGGAGGTGGCGGTGGTGGGCAGAGTCACGGACCCGCCGGAGTAGCAGCTCAGGGTTTTGTAGGTGGAGCCGTTGGCCTTCAGGGTCACGGTGTACTGGGTCTTGGCGGCGAAGTTGATGCGAACCGTGCAGTCGGAGGACGGATTCACCGTGAAGGTGTTGCCGTTCTGGGTGACGGTAGCGGTGCCGCTGGTGACAGTATAGCTCGCAGCGTAGTAGCCGGTCTTCGGGCTGGCAGTGATGACGTTGCCGTTGACGGAGACGGTACCGTAGCTGGTGTTGTTGGAGGTAGCGGTCACGGTGTAGGAGCTGCTGGAGCCGCCGAAGAGGTTCCAGGTGGAGTAGACGTTCTGAACCGCGTCCACATTGCCGTGGCCGGGGTAGGCGTCCTCAGAGGAAACAACAATGGGGAACGCCACATGGTTGGAGACCGCCTGAGACTGGCTGTAGGAGGAGTAGGCGGGATCCCACTTGCCCAAAGCGTTCTTCGCCTTGTTCAGAGCAGTACCGAAGTTGTCGCCGTTCTTGACGTAGCCCAGGATGGACTGGATGTACTGCTTCTCACCGGAGAAGGAGACGGACTGGGAATAGCCGTAAACAACCTCAACGCCCTTGCTGCGCAGGCCCTTGTACATACCGTCGGTGGCCATGCCCAGGCAGATGCCCATGTAAACCAGGGAGTGAGGCGCATTCTTGGTCATGTGGTTGGCAATGCAGGTACCGGAAACGTAAGCGTAGCCGGAGCCCTTCATGCACTCGTAGTAGGTGCCGTAGGGGCCGCTCTTGGCCTGAGTATCAGCGGTGGTGACACCGGAGTTGGTGGTCAGGCAGAGGTAAGAGCAGTTGGCACGGGAGGTGTAGTCGCCGTTGGAGCCGGAGTAGTCGGTGGTGCCGTGGGAGTCGAAAATGACAAGGCCGCACTCTTCGATGGTTCTGGCGATGTTGTCAACCGTGGCATTGGTCATGGAGTAACGCATGCCGGTGCCGCCAGTAGCAGCATAGAGGTTCTGCCACATGGTCTTGTAGGCAGGAGAATAGCTGGTGAAAGAGGAGTCGGAGTAGGAGGAGCTGGACTCCCAGTAGGGCTGGATCAGACCAATCTTGGTGGAGTTGGCGCTGCCGCCGCGGGTGCTGACAACTTCGTCCAGCATAGCCTTGGCCTCAGCCTCAGCCTGGGCGATCTCCGCGGGCGTGGGATCGTTGACGGTGTTGTGAAGCTCTGCTTCCATTCTGGGGTCATAGCAGCAGGGCATTCCGGTGGTGGTTTCCCATACCAGGAAGTTGCCGTTCTGCTGCAGGGTGCCGGGAACATAGGTCTCAGAGGACTTGATCGCATCAACGACCTGAGGCACGATGCGGATGTAGTCGGCTTCGGTCATCGTGCTGATGCCGCCCATACGGGAAGCGGCGCCGGCTTCGACCTCAGCGATTTTTGCGAATACGTCATTTTCAAGGATCACATCGTCTTCCTCGGTAATGGGACGGCTCATTTCGGCCTGGCCGGAAATGTTTGCTCTTCCCCCCGCGGCAGCCATGGTGGGCAGAAGGCCGGCAACCATAGCCAACACAAGCAGGAGCGCGAACAGGCGTTTAAACTGTTTACTCATGTTTGTTTACAGACTCCTTTTTCGTAAATTGTGAATTGACAGACGAATAAGCTTGGGTGGTGCACCGCGTTCGATTATAGCATCTTTCGTGTAATTTGTACAGAATGTTATTGCAATTATTCAGCGAATAGATGCCCGAAATTTTTTCTTCGGATTTGTTAAATACTCACAAAATCGCAAATAATCTTGTATATCCGTAATAAAACCGCATATTTAACTACATAAAACCTTCACAGAATACATCGCATTCACTTATTATATGCATTAATATAATATTAATACATTTGTAACACTTCACAGAACCTTCACTTTTCGTCATTTTTACCAAAAATAAAAAACGACACCCGGCGAGCCGATCTGTCCATAGGAACAGCCCGATTCGCCGGGTATCGATTCACTCTGCCGTCCACCCTTCCCCTGTGATCCGAAGGCATATGGGGCCGCTTCTGGTCAGAAGCACATTCACGCCGCGCTGGGACAGAAGCTCCATCGTTTCGGCATCCTCCGGCTCCTCGTCGGAGGATGTGATCACCGCGCAGCTGGGCCGGGTGAGCTCCAGCAGCGTTTTCAGCGTGGATTGGTACCGGCCGTGATGGGGCAGCTTGACCACGTCAAAGGAACCCGGATCCGTCTCAAGAAACTCGGAAAGGCGAAGATCTTCCGCGTCGCCGCAGAACAGCAGGCGGGTCTTCCCATGGGTGACGGTGACGATCAGGGAGGAATTGTTGCTCTCATCCCGCTCATAGAGCTCCCTGGCAGGGGGATTGACCAAAAATTCTGTGTCGCCAAGGCGGAAGCTCAGATCCTGCCGCAGGGTGACAGGCGCAACGCCGCAGTTCTCCACGGCGGCGAGGTACTTCTCATAGGCCTCCGCTCCCTCCTTGGGGCTGTTGCTCTGGAGCACCGTTCCCACCGGGATCTCGGATAGGATCTTCTTGGCTCCGCCCACATGATCCTTGTCAAAATGCGTCAGGATCAGATAATCCAGGCGTTCTATGCCCAGCTCTGTCAGCTTTTCCAGGATGGTCTTGCCGAAGCCGCTCTCCCCTGTATCGATCAGCACAGCCCCTGCTTCATTCCAGAGCAGAAAGGCGTCCGCCTTCCCTGCCTGGAAGCACCAGACATTCAGCGTGGAATCGACGGACACCTCCGCAGTCCCGGAATCGTGCGAGGGATCCTTCCCCCCTCCCCCGCAGCCTGTCAGCAGGCAGAGGATCGCGGCGAAGGCGGCAGCGCACCGTATTACCTTCTTATATAATAATGTTGTCATTGCAGATCTCCTTTTGGATCACACTCCGTACTCCCGTATCCTTTTTATCATTGAAACCTTAGAACAACTATAGCACGGACGATTCCGCCGTTCAACAAATATTTTCCTATTGACAATCATGCAGTTTGGATATACAATACGCGAAGAAAAATTAGCATGCTAAGAAAAGAGGCGTTGCGATATGATATTCGGCCGGCATATCAACCGGTATTATCTGCGCTATTTGCACTTTTTGCTGATCGGCGTGGCTACCCTTGTGGCGGTAGACTACCTGCAGCTCTTTGTGCCCAATCTCTACCAAATGGTGATCAACGGACTGAACCAGGGCTGGGTGATGGTGGATGGCGAAAAGCTGCCCTTCGATATGTCCTTCGTGCTGGATCGGGTCTGTATGCCCATGGTCACGATCATCCTGTGCATTGTGGTGGGGCGCTTCCTCTGGCGCATTATGTTCCTGGGGACAGCCTTCAAGGTGGAAGAGAATCTGCGGAACTGGATGTTTGACAACTGCCGCCATCTGAGCCAGAATTACTACCAGACCCACAAGGTCGGCAGTCTGATGAGCCTGTATACCAATGACCTTGACACCGTCGCAGAGTGCTTTGCCTGGGGCATCCTGATGCTGTTCGACGCGGTGCTGCTGGCCTGTATGTCGCTGACCAAGATGTTCCGCATGAACTGGGTGCTGGCGCTGCTCACCCTGATCCCCACCTCCCTGCTGCTGGTCTCCGCCACGGTGGTGGGAAAGTACATGATGAAAAAGTGGGATATCCGGCAGGAGGCCTTCTCCCGCCTGTCCGATTTCAGCCAGGAGAGCTTTTCCGGGATCGCCGTCATCAAGGCCTTTGTCAAGGAAGCAAAGGAGCTGATGGCCTTCCGCAAGCTCAATCTGGAAAACGAGGTCGCCAACATTGAGCACACCAAGGCAGCCGTTCTGCTTCGTGTGCTGGTGATGGCCTTCGTGGAAAGCGTCGTCTGCATCATCCTGGGCTACGGCGGTTATCTGGTCTGGAAGGGCGACTTCAACGCCGGTCAGCTTGTGGAATTCATCGGCTATTTCACCGCGGTCATCTGGCCCGTCATGGCCGTCTCTGAGCTGATCGACATGACCTCCCGGGGCAAGGCCTCCCTCAACCGCATCGGCGAGCTGCTGGACGCGGAGCCCGACGTGGTGGACGCCCCCGGCGCCGTCCCGCTGCAGGACATCAAGGGCGAGATCGAATTCAGAGATCTGTCCTTCCGCTATCCCGACGGGGAATACGACGCCCTTCAAAACGTCAGCTTCCACATCAAGGCCGGCGAGAACGTGGGCCTGGTGGGCAAGACCGGCTGCGGCAAGACCACCCTGGTGGATCTGATCCTCCGGACCTACAACGTCCCCGACGGGACCCTCTTTGTGGACGGTCACGACGTAAACACGGTCACCATCCGTTCCCTCCGGGACGGCTGCGCCTACGTCCCCCAGGACAACTATCTCTTCTCCGAGACCATTGCGGAGAACATCGCGTTCGGTGTGGATGATTCCACCCGGGCGCAGGTGGAGGAGGCCGCGACCCTGGCCGACCTCTACGGCAATATCCAGGAGTTCCACCAGGGCTACGACACCATGCTGGGTGAGCGGGGCGTCACGGTCTCCGGCGGCCAGAAGCAGCGGATCTCCATCGCACGTGCCCTGCTGAAAAACGCGCCGATCCTGATCCTGGACGATTCCGTCTCCGCGGTGGATACCCAGACGGAACGGGTCATTTTGAAAAACCTCCGAGCGACGCGGAAGGGCAAGACCACCATTCTGATCGCCCACCGGATCACCACGATCCGGGAGATGGACAAGCTGCTCTACATGGAGGACGGGCGCATCACCGCCGTCGGCACCCATGACGAGCTCTATGCCCGCTGCCCGGGCTACCGCAAAATGGTCGACCTGCAAAAGCTGGAGGAGGAAGGGGGCATCGAAAATGCGTGAGTACCTTCCCGTTTTGATCGTGGGCGCTGTGATCGGCGTCTTTGCCGTGGTGTTCCTGGTGGCGTTCTTCCTGCAGAAGGATCGGAAGGCATCCATGGGCTGGGAGCGGCACATGGGCGACAAGGAGATCGTCCGGCGGCTGCTGCGCTACGCAAAGCCCTACCGGGGCTGGTTCGTTCTGGTCTTCGGGATCATGCTGGTCTCCATCGCCTACGACGTGATCTCTCCCCTGCTGATCGGCCGGATCGAGGAAATGATCAAGGTGGATTTCCCTCTCTCGAAGCTGTTCTCCTATGTGGCGGTCTATGCCGGCATTCTGGTGGTGAGTCTGATCTCCACCTACGCCCAGGCCATGCTGCTGCAAAAGGTCGGCCAGAAGATCCTTTCGCAGATCCGTATGGACGTCTTTACCCACATTGAGAGCCTCTCCCACCAGCAGCTCAACAGCATCCCCGTGGGCAAGCTGGTCACACGCGTCAGCAACGACCCCAACGCCATTTCCTTTATGTTTACCAACATTCTGGTGACCATGGCCAAAAATGCGCTTGTGATCATCGGCGTGCTGGGCGCGATGCTGACGCTGAACTATGCGCTGACCCTGATCGTTCTCTGCTTTGTGCCCTTCGTGGTGCTCTTCACGGTGATCTTCCGCAAGTTCTCCCGGAAGGTGCACCGCCGGGTCAACGACGCCACCACCGCCATCAACACCTATCTTTCGGAAAACCTCTCCGGCATCAAGATCACCCAGAGCTTCAACCGGGAGGATCGGAAGATGGCCGACTTCATGACCCGCAGCACCGAGCTGAAAAAAGCGAAAAACGCCCGTATGCTGGTTTTCGGCATTTTCCGCCCGATGGTCTATATGCTCTACATCTCCTCCGTGCTCTGCCTGTTCTATTTCGGCGCCAAGGGGCATATTCAGGATCTGCATTGGTTCGGCCAGAGCATTTCCTCCGGCGTCATCGTCAGCTTTTATATGTATCTGAACAAGTTCTATGACCCGATCCAGACCCTGGCGGAACAGTTCGATATGCTCCAGCGCTCCTTTGCCGCGGCGGAAAAGATCTTCTCGATCATGGACATCGTGCCCGAGATCGTGGACGCGCCCGACGCGGTGGCGCTGGACGAGATCCGCGGCGAGATCGAGTTCCGGGACGTATGGTTCCGCTACAAGCCGGATGAGTGGGTGCTCAAGGGCGTCTCCTTCCACGTCATGCCCGGCCAGACCGTGGCCTTTGTGGGCGCGACGGGCTCCGGAAAGACGACCATCCTCAGTCTGATCTGCCGGAACTACGACATTCAGAAGGGGCAGATCCTGATCGACGGTCGGGATATCAAGACCATTCAGATCGCCTCCCTGCGGCGGCACTTCGGTCAGATGCTCCAGGACGTCTTCCTCTTCTCCGGGGACATCCGTTCCAATCTTGTTCTGCGGATGGACGGGGTCAGCGACCAGGAGGTCATGGCCGCCTGCAAGTACGTCAACGCGGACAGCTTCATCAGCCGGCTGGAAAAGGGACTGGACGAGCCCGTCCGGGAGCGGGGCAACAACTTCTCCGCAGGCCAGCGGCAGCTGCTCAGCTTCGCCCGGACCATCCTGCACAAGCCCTCCGTCATCATTCTCGACGAGGCCACGGCCAACATCGACACGGAGACGGAGCTGCTGATCCAGGACTCCCTGGAGCGGATCAAGACCATCGGCACCATGCTGATCGTAGCCCACCGCCTTTCTACCGTCCAGCACGCGGACAACATCATCGTCCTGGCCCACGGCGAGATCCAGGAGCAGGGTGACCACCAGGCACTGTTGGCTCAGAAGGGAATGTATTACAAGCTCTACACCCTGCAATTCAACAAGCAGAATCTGCTGAATAGCTAAAGTCAAACGGCGCTGCCTCCTGCTGAGGCAGCGCCGTTGTTCTTTTTCGGTCACATGGATCGGCAGCCTTCCCTGGCCTCAAAGAAGAGGGCAAGGGTGCCGGGGCCCACGTGAGAGCCGGTGACAGGCTCGTAGCCCACGGTGAGGATCTCCTTGGGCGGGTGGTTCCGGCGCAGCAGCTCGATCAGATAGGCCGCGTCCTCGGGGCAGTCGGCGTGGGCGATGCCGATGGTCTGCTCCTCGGCGTTCACCACGTACTCGTCATAGCGCTTTGCCAGCTCCTCCAGTGCCTTTTTCCGGCCCCGGAGCTTGGCAAAGGCCACGATCCTCCCCTCCTCGTTGCCCTTGAGCAGGGGCTTGATCTGGAGGATGGTGCCGACGATGAAGGACAGGTTGGACAGTCTGCCGCCCTTGCGGAGGTATTTCAGATCGTCCACCGTGAAGATATTGCACAGTCGATGGCGCAGATCCATCAGTTTTTCATAGATGGCGTCCAGGCTCAGGCCGGCGAGCTTATCCCGGACTGCACGCAGCACAAGCAGTCCCTCCCCCAGAGAGGCCCCGATGGTATCCACCAGGCGGATCTTCCGCTCCGGGAACTCCATGCGAAGCTCCTCGGCAGCCAGCTCCGCGGAGTGATAGGCTCCGCTGATCCCGGAGGACATCCCCACGAAGAGGATATCCAGCCCCTTTTGCAGGACGGGACGCATAACGTCGATATAGTTTTGGGGATTGATCTGCGAGGTCGTGACCTCCGCCCCCTCCCGCATGGCGCCGTAGAAGGTCTTGCCGTCGAAGCCCTCGGTGTCCAGGCAGGTATGCCGCGCACCGTTTACAAAGTAGGGAAACGGGATCACGGTAAGATCTTTTTCCGCAGCCAGCTCTGAGGGAAGATTGGCAGAGGTGTCAGTGATGATCTGAAACAAGGCGCATGGCCTCCTTGTATCTAATATTGAACATTAGTTTACAACATTCTTTGCACAATGTCAATGATAATCTTACGATCCCACCGATCCAAATGGGAACAGCGTCTCCCCTGCCGTCATCCCACGGCAGGCTCCGAAAAAACTCTTGACAATTCCAGGCGGGACAGATAAAATAAACGGGCAATGTCGATATGCCCACGTAGCTCAGCTGGATAGAGCGGCCGCCTCCTAAGGTTATGTTGGAACAATCGCCTTTGGAGGAAAAGCGGGCATTATAGAGTTCGAGATTGTTCCTGAAAACTACACACGCCCACGTAGCTCAGTCGGATAGAGCGGCCGCCTCCTAAGCGGCAGGTCGGAGGTTCGAATCCTCTCGTGGGTGCCAGAGGGAAGCTGTCCGCAGCTTCCCTTTCTTGTTCTCATTTTTTCCGGTTTTCCCTTGTATTCTCTTTCTATATAGTGAAGTTGCCACACAACCGAATCATGCTCACGATAAGAGTGTACGTTCTTGCCATTTTGGTAAAAACGTAGACTCCTGACTTTCGTACACTCTTTTGTGGGCGTAAGGTTGTGTGGCAGCAATAGGGAGCTGTGCGTTTTTCGGTGCGCAGTGACCGCTGCGCACTTTTTATTTGTCCGGGTGCGCGGAAAACAGAATTGGACAATGCTTGAAAGGAGAGCGACTACCGATGAAAAAGAGACTCTTTTCCCTGATCCTTGCCCTTGCCCTGCTCTGCACCCTGCTTCCCCAGGCGGCGCTGACCGCCAGCGCGGAGACCTACTCCGGCATCTGCGGCGCCGAGGGGGACAACCTGACCTGGAGCCTGGACACCGAAACCGGCCTGCTGACCATCACCGGCAGCGGCAAGATGGCTGACTATGAATATCCGGGCAATCGCGCCCCGTGGTACGACTATCGCCAGTCGATCACCGCTGTCAGCCTGCCGGAGGGCCTGACCAGCATCGGCGACTGGGCATTTGCGTTCTGCAGCGCTCTGACCGCCGTGACCATCCCAGACAGCGTCACCAACATCGGCAATTATGCGTTCTATGGCTGCAGCTCTCTGACCGGCGTGACCATTCCGGACAGCGTCACCAGCATCGGCGGCTACGCGTTCCGCGGCTGCAGCGCTCTGACCGCCGTGACCATCCCGGACAGCGTCACCAGCATCGGCAATTATGCGTTCTATGGCTGCAGCGCCCTGACCAGCGTGACCCTCCCGGCCAGCGTCATTATCATTAGCTCCTATGCCTTTGGATACAAGAGTAACGAGTTGGATGTATCTGATCACGTGAGGATGGACAGCTTCACCATCTATGGCTACAACGGTATCGCTGCCCAGACCTATGCAGAAGAAAACGGCTTAACCTTTATCTCACTGGATAATGCCGTCGGGGAATTTGTGGACGTGACGCCCGGGGATTATTTTGCCAATCCGGTGCTTTGGGCGATCAACCATGACCCTGCGATCACGGCGGGCGTGGGCGTACACAGCTTCGGGCCCAATAATTCCTGCACCCGAGAGCAGATCGTCACCTTCCTCTGGGCCGCCCAGGGCAAGCCGGAACCGACTTCGACGGTGAGCCCGTTCAGCGACGTGGCGATCGGGGATTGGTTCTGCAAGGCCATCCTCTGGGCCGCGGAGAACGGCGTCACCGCCGGCATCGGCGAGGGTTTGTTCGGCGTCTACAACACCTGCACCCGGGCACAGATTATCACATTCCTGTATAAGGCATACAAATAATAAGCAGGCATGAGGACATTTCCTTCAAGCAGCAAATTCATCTCCTACCGTTTTTCGGTTTTCCTTTTTCAGGCTTCTCCAAGCCGGAATCAGCCAGAGGTAACAGGCAAGCAGCAGGGCTGTCAGCGGGGCGCCTACCATGGTCAGAGGAACCGCACCGGCGATGCACCAGGGGATCAGCGGAGAGGTAATCACCGCGGTATCCTCCAGGTCGATGGCGAGTTCTCGGGAATCCTCATACTCCTCCCGGCAGAGCTGATCCGTCAGCAGGATAGCCAGAGTCTGGTTGCAGGCCACCATCCCTGCCGGAATGGAGGTCAGCAGCGTGGCCCGGTAGCGGCCGATCCGCCGGGTCAGCTTCGCCACAGCTCGCTTGCAGCCATCCAGCAGTCCGGTTTTCTGAAACAGGCCGGAATAGGAGGAAGAGAGGCAGACAATGGCGCTGACCTGGAGCATGGAAAGCACGCCCCCGCCGCTCACAAGAGCAGCTGCCTCCGGATTGTCGGGTGTAAAGCCCCGTAAGGCAGCCAGCAGCAGTTCCCCCGCCGACAGCTTCTCTACAAGCAGACAAACGGGAACCGCTGTCAAAATGCTGGCTGTCATGGCCATGCGCACGTTGACACGGAATAAGGCCAGGATCAGAATCACCGCCGCGGGAAGCAGCGCTGTCCAGTGCAGGCGAAAGCAGCCTGCAAAAATGGAGCGCAGATCCAGCCCCGTACCGCTGCCTCCCGCAGCAAGGCCCAGGCCGGCATAGACGGCGCAGGTCAGCAGAAACGGGATCACCGCCGTACGAATCATAGACTTGATGTTGTCATAGATGTTGGTTTTCGTCACCGTCGCAACCAAAAGAGCACTGGTGGAGACCGGTGAACACCGGTCTCCGAAAAACACACCGGAGAGGATTGCGCCTCCGGTGAGCATGGGCGACACTCCGAATGCCGCGCCCATCGCAGAGCAGACCACTCCCATGGTAGCGGCTGTGCCAAAGGAAGTTCCTGTCATCACAGACAGGAAACAATTCAGCAGAAAGCACATCAGCAGGAAAACCGAGGGGCGAATCAGATCCGAAGCCTGACAGACCAGCAGGGGCACGGTGCCCGCCGCCCGCCAGAGGGCCGTCATCACACCGATCAGCAGAAAGGTGATCAGAATTTTGCTGACCGTGGACACCCCCTCCCAGGTCATCCTTGCCAGTGCGCCCCAGGAGAAGCCCTTCCGCCGTCCGTAAAGCCAGAATAAAACCAAGCCAAAGCTCAGCGCGTAAAGCATAGAGATGTTCAGCGCCAGACCGATGATCAGCGCCGCGCAGAAAAGACCCAAAACCAAGCCTTCCATACCGTTAATCCCTCAAAAATATTTATAATGTATATCGGGAATTATGATAACAGGAACGCAGCCAAATTGCAAGCGGATTTTTCTCCTGCACCGGCCGCACTCCTGCATAGGGAAAATCTTATGGTTTTCCCTTATTTTTTTATTGGAATTCGCACAATCCCCGATTGACTTTTGTTTGGTTTTTTGATAGAATGGTTTTAGAAGTTGGACATCTTTGTCGAGTTGTCTGACAACCTCATAGACAGGGAGGCGTCCTATGAAAACATATTGGGTTCTTGTGGGGAGCTTCGGCAGCGGCAAAAGTGAACTGGCTCTGAATCTGGCTCTGGAAAAAGCCAAGGAGGGGCCCTGCACCCTGGTGGATCTGGACGTCATCAACCCCTATTTCCGCACCAGCGAACGGGGCGACGTGCTGGAGCCCGCGGGGGTGGAGCTGATCATGCCCCCCTTTGCCCTGGACAAGATCGAGATCATGTCTCTGTCCGCCAAGGTTTTCTCCGCCTTCTCCCCCGGCGAGGGCAACGTCATCTTTGATATTGGCGGCGACGACGTGGGCTCCATCGCCCTGGGGCAGTACAAGGCCCGTTTTGATCAGATCCCGCCGGATCGGCTCAACGTGCTGTTCATTGTCAATCCCATGCGTCCCACTGCGGCGGACTTTGACAGTGCGATGGACACGCTGGCCAAGATCCAATACGTCTCCCGGCTGAATGTGACCGGCATTGTGAACAACGCCAATCTCTCCGTGGAGACCGATGTCAGCCATCTGGCCGAGGGGTATGCGCTGATGAAGCAGCTTTCCGAGGCCACCGGGATCCCCGTGTGGGGAACCTGCGGCAAGGAGGACGTTCTTCATTCGTTCAAACTGTACGTCAAAGAGCACGGGCTCGACCCGACGTACGTTGGAAGATATCAACCGATCGAGGTGATGATGCACCGGAGCTGGGACAAGTTCCTGAAGGAAGGCCTTTAATTACGCGATCTATTTAGTTTGTCAACAATTTTTGAAAGCGAGGAAATGCCATGACTAAAGTCACCATTCACGAAGACGTGTGCAAGAGCTGCGGCCTTTGCGTGCGTCTGTGCCCCAAGGGCGTGCTGGCTCTCCAGACGAAGCACCTGAACGCAAAGGGTTATTACCCTGTTGAGGTCGCCAATCCCGAGGCCTGCATCGGCTGCCTGTCCTGCGCAATGACCTGCCCGGACGTTGCCATCGAGATCGAGAAATAAGGAGGAAACTTGTATGGCTAAAAAACTGATGAAGGGTTGCGAGGCCATTGCCGAAGCCGCAATCCAGGCGGGCTGCCGCTATTTCTTCGGCTACCCCATCACCCCGCAGAACGACATCCCCGAGTATATGTCCCGTCGTTTGCCTCAGGTTGGCGGCTGCTTCCTGCAGGCTGAGAGCGAGCTGGCGGCCATCAACATGGTCTACGGTGCTGGCGGCGCCGGCGCCAGAGCGATGACCTCCTCCTCTTCCCCCGGAATCTCCCTGAAGCAGGAAGGCATCTCCACCTGCGCTGCCGCTGAGGTTCCCTGCGTCATCGTCAACATGATGCGCGGCGGCCCCGGCCTCGGCAACATCCAGGCCTCCCAGGGCGACTACTTCCAGGCCTGCAAGGGCGGCGGCCACGGCGACTATCGCTGCGTGGTCTATGCTCCCTCCTCCATCCAGGAGACCTGCGACCTGATGCCCAAGGCCTTTGACACCGCCGACACCTACCGCACCCCCGTCATCATCCTTGCCGACGGTCTGATCGGCCAGATGATGGAGCCCGTCGAGCTGAAAATGAACGACAACCCCACCATGCCCGAGAAGCCCTGGGCCTGCCAGGGTTGGGATCCCAAGGGCGACCGTCCCCGCGCTGTCATCAACTCTCTGTACATCGAGACCGAGATCCTGGACGACCTGATGACCCGTCTGAACGCCCGCTATGACATGATCCGCGAGAAGGAAGTCATGGTGGAGAAGTACAAGACCGAGGGCGCTCAGTTCGTGCTCTGCGCCTACGGCACCGTGGCCCGCGTCTGCAAGGCCGCTGTCCGCATTCTGGACGAGAAGGGCATCAAGTGCGGTCTGGTTCGACCCATCACCCTGTGGCCCTTCCCCACCAAGGACGTGCATGACGTGATCGCACAGGATTCCGTCAAGGGCGCTCTGACCGTGGAGATCTCCAACGGCCAGATGGTGGAAGACATCCGCCTTGCCGTCAACGGCGAGAAGCCCGTGGACTTCATGGGCAAGGGCGGCAGCATCATTCCCACTGCGGAAGAGATCGCTGACCGCGTTATGGAAATCATGAGGAGGGCATAAGAGTATGGCGACTGTATTTCAGAAGACTCCCGTTTTGACGGACGTCCCGTTCCACTACTGCCCCGGCTGCGGTCACGGCATCGTGCACCGTCTGGTGGCTGAGGTCATTGAGGAACTCGGGATCCAGGAAAAGAGCGCCGGCGTGGCTCCTGTCGGCTGCGCGGTGTTCATGTACAACTACATGAACGTGGATATGTATGAGGCCGCCCACGGCCGCGCTCCCGCGGTTGCCACCGGCTTCAAGCGCGTCCATCCCGACAAGTACATCTTCACCTATCAGGGCGACGGCGACCTGGCCTCCATCGGCACCGCTGAGATCGTCCACGCCGCTCACCGCGGTGAGAAGATCACCACCATCTTCATCAACAACGCCATTTACGGCATGACCGGCGGCCAGATGGCCCCCACCACTCTGGTGGGCCAGGTCACCACCACCTCCCCCTACGGCCGCCAGAAGGAGCACTGCGGCGAGCCCATCCGCATCGCGGAAATGCTGGCCACCATCAACGGCTCCGCTTACATTGCCCGCTGCGCGCTGAACAACGCCGCCAACATCCGCAAGACCAAGGCCGCCATCAAGAAGGCCTTTGAGACGCAGATTGAGGGCAAGGGCTTCTCCCTGGTCGAGGTTCTGTCCCCCTGCCCCACCAACTGGGGCAAGTCTCCTGCCGAGGCTATGGATTGGCTGCAGGACAACATGATCCCCTACTATCCTCTGGGCACTTTTAAGGAGGTTTAAGTCATGGTTGAAAGAAACATTTTCGCAGGCTTCGGCGGTCAGGGCGTTCTGCTCATGGGTCAGCTGCTGGCGGCTGCCGGCATGAAGGAAGGCAAGAACACCTCCTGGATCCCCTCCTACGGCCCCGAGATGCGCGGCGGCACGGCCAACTGCTCTGTCATGCTTTCCGAGCAGGAGATCGACTCTCCCCTGGTCACCCGTCCCACCTCTCTGATCGTCATGAACCGTCCCTCTCTGGAGAAGTTCGAGGATTCCGTCGTTCCCGGCGGCTCCATCTTCGTCAACAGCTCCATGATCGACATTAAGGTCAAGCGCACCGACGTGAACGCCTACTACGTCCCCTGCACCGAGATCGCCACCGAGCTGGGCAACCCCAAGGTCTCCAACATGATCATGCTGGGCGCCTACATCGGCAAGTCTCACTGCGTGGACATTGAGACCGTTCTGGAAGCCCTGCTGGAGAAGCTGGGCGAGCGCAAGGCAAAGCTGATCCCCCTGAACCGTGAGGCGCTGAAGCGCGGCGCTTCCTGTATCGAATAATTATACGTAGGGGGCGGCGTCCCCGACGCCCCGAACCTGCCAGATCTATGGTGCGTCCGGGCCGTCGAGACGCCGGCCCCTACACACGTTGGAGGAAACACCTATGCCCCAATTCATTTCCGCCGCCGAGGCTGTCAAGCTGATCCGGGACGGAGACACCCTGATCTATAACAACTTCCTGGGTATGTACAACTGCGAGCAGCTGTCCATCGCCCTGAACGACCGCTTCAAGGCCGAAGGCCATCCCAAGGATCTGAAGATCTACTGCACCGCCGGTCTGGGCGGCTGGGCCCCCAACACGGCCTGCGAGCAGATCGTCACTCTGGGCGCGGTCAAGACCCTGTACCTCAGCCACTACGCCTCCATGCCTGTCACCGCCCAGATGGTGCTGGACAACCAGGTGGAGGCCTACAACCTGCCCTTCGGCGTTATGTCCCACGCGGTGCGGGCGGCTGCCGCCGGTCACGATTTCGTGATCTCCGACGCCGGTCTGAACCTCTTTGTTGACCCCAAGTACAAGGGCTACCAGCTCAACGAGCGCTCCAAGGAGGAGCTGGTGGAGGAGATCTGGATCAACGGCAAGCGTCACCTCAAGTACGCCACCCCCAAGCCCGACGTGGCCCTGATCAAGGCCAGCAGCGTGGATAGCCGTGGCAATATCTCCATGGAGAACGAGCCCGTCATCGGCGATCCCCTGTCCATTGCCCAGGCGACCAAGCGCCGCGGCGGCATCGTGATCGTCCAGGTGGAGAAGGTGCTGGACACCCCGCGCCGTCCCATTGAGGTCTCCATCCCCGCCGTTCTGGTGGACTACGTTTGCGTTACCCCGGAGCAGACCCAGATCCAGGGCATCCCCGGCTCCGATCCCAAGTTCGCCGGCGACGTCCCCATAACCGACGAGGTCCTGGTGGAGTATGCCAAGAGCCATGCCTCCACCAACCCCAAGGATCTGGCCAAGCAGCTCATCGCCCGCCGCGCCGCCAAGGAGCTGAAGCCCGGCGACGTGGTGAACATCGGCGTGGGCGCGCCCGAGTTCGTGGCCGTGGAAGCCGCCCGGGTGGGTATGCTGCCCCAGGTGGCTCTGACCGTGGAGGCCGGCTCCATGAAGGGCCTGCCCATGGGCGGTCTGGCCTTCGGCGCCGCCATGGGCACCCAGGCGGTATGCACCACTGCCGAGCAGTTCGACCTCTATGACGGCGGCGGCCTGGACATCTGCTTCATCGGCGCCCTGGAGGTGGACAAGGAAGGCAACGTCAACGGCCACTACAACCCCAAGAAGCTCTCCGGCATCGGCGGCTTCATCAACATCACCCAGTTTACCCACCGGGTGGTCTTCTGCACCACCTTCTCCGCGGGCGGGCTGGAGATCCAGCACGACGAGCAGAACGGCCTCAAGATCGTGAAGGAAGGCAAGTTCCTCAAGCTGGCCGACCACGTCACGGCTCTGAGCTTCTCCGCCCAGAATGCCCACGAGAACAAGCAGGAGGTCACCTACGTCACCGAGCGCTGCGTGTTCAAGCTGGGTGAAAAGGGCCTGGTCCTCACCGAAGTCGCCAAGGGCGTGGACGTCAAGAAGGACATTCTGGATCTGCTGCCCTTCCAGGTCGAGGTCGCGGAAAACCTGAAGGAAATGGAATTCTGATCCAGCACCCGTAGGGGCGGGATTGTACGTCCGCGGACAAGCAATGCTTGTCCCTACAGGCCATTCATAAACCGAGGAGGTACGCAAGGTGCCCTACACCGCCAACGCGCTGCCTGTGAAGATCGCGGATCAGCTTACGGATATGATCTCCAAGCACCGCTTCCAGCCGGGGGACAAGCTGCCCAACGAGCTGGAGCTGGCCGAGGAGCTGCAGGTCAGCCGGGCGACGCTTCGTGAGGCGCTCCGGATCCTCTCTACCCGCGGTCTGGTGGAAGCCAGGCGAGGGATCGGAACCTTCGTGACCCAGAGCAAGAGCATCCACGCGGACTATGACATCCTCAAGATCCAAAACACCAACGTCACCGCGAAGGAGCTCTACGAAATGCGGCTGATGTTCGAGCCCCAGGCCGCGTATTACGCCTGTCTGCGGGCCAGTGACGAGGAACTGGAGACCATCTTCCGCTTTGGGGAGCTGGACGAGCAAATGATCCAGCGTCGCGATCCGCTCTGGGATGAAAGCGAGCAGAAGTTTCACAATTCCATCGCCTCTGCGACCCACAACCAATTCATCACGGCGCTGCTCCCCATCTTCAACCGGGCCATCCACCAGGGCATTATCCTGGCCAACGAATCTCCTCAGGTCTCGGAAATGACCCTGCACGATCACCGCGTTCTGATGCAGTACCTCCGGGATCGGAACCCGGAGGGGGCCAAGACCGCCATGTATCTGCACATCATCAACACCATGCGGGCCTTCCATATCCCGCTTGATTAGAAACCCATGCAGGGACGGGCATCGCCTGTCCGCAACAACATAACAAAGGAGATCATCATCGTGAAAGGACTTACCATCACCAAAACCGAGCATCCCAAGGCAAAACCCGCGAAGGGCGCGAAGCTGGGCTTCGGCTCCGTCTTCACCGACCATATGCTGCTCATGGACTACACCCGCGGCCAGGGCTGGCATGACGCCCGCATCGTCCCCTACGGCCCCATCTCCCTGAGCCCCGCTGCCACCGTCTTCCACTATGCCCAGGAGACCTTCGAGGGCATGAAGGCCTATCGCGCCGAGGACGGCCGCATCCTGCTGTTCCGGCCCGAGGAGAACTTCAAGCGTCTGAACCAGTCCAACGAGCGTCTGTGCATCCCCGAGCTGGACGTGGATTTCTGCATTGAGACTCTGAAGGAGCTGGTCATGCTGGACAAGGACTGGATTCCCGAGGACAAGGAAGCCTCCCTGTACATCCGTCCCTTCGTCATCGGCAACGAGCCCAAGCTGGGCGTCAAGGAAGCCGACAACTACATCTACTGCGTCCTGCTGAGCCCCTCCGGCGCTTACTATGAGAACGGCCTGCAGCCCGTGCCCATCTACGTGGAAGAGAACTACGTCCGCGCGGTGCGCGGCGGCACCGGCTTTGCCAAGACCGGCGGCAACTACGCCTCCTCTATGAAGGCCCAGGCTATCGCCCACGAGAAGGGCTACTCTCAGGTTCTGTGGCTGGACGGCGTGGAGAAGAAGTACATCGGCGAAGTCGGCGCGATGAACATCTTCTTCGTGGTGGACGGCGAGGTCCTGACCCCCGAGCTGGACGGCTCCATCCTCTCCGGCATCACCCGGAAGTCCATGATCCAGATCCTGCGGGATAAGGGCTACAAGGTCACCGAGCGGAAGATCACCATCCAGGAGATCGCGGACGCCTACGACGCCGGCAAGCTGCAGGAAGTCTTCGGCACCGGCACCGCTGCTGTTATCTCCCCCGTGGGCCAGCTGGAGTGGGGCGACAAGATCATGAAGATCAACAACGGCAAGATCGGCGACATCTCCATGTATGCCTACAAGACCCTCACCGACATCCAGTGGGGCCGCGCCAAGGGTCCCGAGGGCTGGTCTGTTGAGATCGGCCACGAATAATCCCAGGCATATTTCCAAGCATCACAAAGCATAAAACGATCCCCCGGCTTCGGCCGGGGGATCGTTTTATGTGGTGAACAAGTTTAGCACTTTTCGTTGCAGTTGCAGCAGGCAACAAGCGCGTACATCAGATCGTCGCTTGCTCTGTAACCCAACTGGCGGAGCAGGCTGGTCCAGGACAGCATCTTGTCACAGTACTTTTCAATGCCGCAGCGATTGTTCTCCAGCAGCTTGTCCAGCACCTCGGAGATGAACTTCTTGTCGGGGTTACGCAGGTTCATCCGCTTGATGTCGTCCGCGCCGTAGCTGCGGTAGTTGATCTCCTCCACCAGGGGGATCATATCCTGCATGGACAGGAACGAGATCAGCTTCATGTTGCGGCTGTCAGCCAGTAGGCGGATCGCCAGATCCTTGGAGCCGCAGTTGGATACGTCCACGTCATAGTCGCGCACGTACTCCAGAACCATGGTGTACTGCTTGTCGGTCAGCGGGGTCGGGCACTGGATCAGATCGGCAACGATGTTATCGATCTTGACCTTCGCTTCTCTCTCGGAGATGATCGCGTAATCCTGGATGACGTTCTTTTCACGGAAGGCGGTCTTATCCAGGAAGGATTCAAAGAAGGAATTGCCCTCTTCAAACAGATTCAGACCATGGGTCTTGGAATAACGATAGAGCTGGACGAACAGCATTTCATCCGAGGACAGGGACTTGACGGACGCGGGGAAGTTCCGATAGTAGGACTCGGGGACGTCGACGCCAAGCTGCTCGGACACAAAGCGGATCATCTCGATCTGCGCGAGCTTCTCACCGGATGTGATTCGAATATTGAACAGAGCAGCGAAGGAAAACACGACTTCGAACGCGTTCTCCGTGCTGTTATCAATATCGGAAACGATGAATTTCTCTTGAAATAGCTGTTCCTTGTAAATCTGTTTCATTGCTACCTCCTGTATATGTTATCAGCTCGGCTGCGCCGGTCTGACAGATCGGGACACTCGAATGAGCCGCCCCTATGTTATCCTCACTGTAGTATTATAGCACATGAAATTGGAAAAATCAATTCTATTTTTCATTTATTTTTAACATAATTTTCACGTAACAGAATAAACGCGTTGAAAATCTACCGGTTGGGGGAAGCCCGCGCGTCAGCCCCAACCGGTGGTGATCGCCTTCGGAGGAGTCGGAATAATTTTCAAAAAGATTCTGAAAATTGGCTGTTATAAAGCTCGGCGTAGAACCCTCCCCGGGCCAAAAGCGCATCATGATTGCCGATCTCGATGACCTTTCCCGCCTTCATGACCAGGATCACATCCGCCTCCCGAATGGTGGAAAGACGGTGGGCAACGATGAAGCTGGTGCGGCCTCGCATCATGGCGGCGAAGGCGCTTTGGATCTTCAGCTCCGTCCGCGTGTCGATGGAGGAGGTGGCCTCGTCCAGGATCAGCATGGGCGGCAGGCAGAGCATGATCCGGGCGATGCACAGCAGCTGCTTCTGCCCCTGGGAGAGCATCCCGCCGTCCTCGGTGATCACCGTGTCGTAGCCCTGGGGCAGCAGGCGGATGAAGCTGTGGGCATGGGCGGCCCGGCAGGCAGCCTCGATCTCCGCGTCGGTGGCGTCTGGCCTTCCCAGGATCAGATTGTCCCGGATGGTGCCGGAGCGGAGCCAGGTCTCCTGGAGAACCATGCCGTAGTTGGCCCGGAGGCTGGCCCGGGTCATCTCCCGCAGCTCGGTGCCGTCCACCCGGATGGCGCCGCCGTCCACGTCGTAGAAGCGCATCAGCAGATTGATCAGCGTCGTCTTGCCGCAGCCCGTGGGCCCCACGATGGCGATCCGCTGGCCGGGCTGGGCGGTGAAGGACAGGTTTTCAATCAGCTTCTTCGACTTATCGTAGGAGAAGGAGACGTCGTCCAGCGTGATCTTCCCTTCTACGTCGCTCAGAACCTTTGCGTCCGGTGCGTCAGGGGGTTCCACAGCCTCGTCCATCAGCTGGAAGACCCGGCCCGCGCAGGCCAGGGCGTTCTGGAATTCCGTCATGACGCCGCTGATCTCATTGAAGGGCTTGGTGTATTGGTTGGCGTAGGCCAGAAGGGCCGAGAGGCTGCCCACGGTGAAAACCGCCGCGGTGCCCGCGGTGGAAACGCAGAGCAGAGCTCCGGCCAGCACCACGGCGGCGTAGACCACGGAATTGACGAAGCGGGTGCAGGGATTCGTCAGAGAGGAGAAGAACACCGCCTTGAGGGAGGTCGTCTCCAGCCGGTCATTGATGGCGTCAAAGTCCTCCACGGCCCGCGCCTCCCGGCCGAAGGCCTTGACCACCTTCAAGCCGCCCAGAAGCTCGTCCACATAGGCCGTCTGCTCGCCGCGGGTCCGGCTCTGGGCCACGAAATAGCTGTGGGTATGAGAAGCAATATACTTTGCCACAACGAAGCTGAGGGGCGTCAGAACGATGACAAGGCCCGCGATCAAGGGCTTGATGGAGATCATAAAGCCCAGGGTGCCCAGGATGGTGACGATGCCGGTAAAGAGCTGGGTAAAGCCCAGAAGGAGGCCGTCGGAAAGCTGATCCACGTCTGTGATGATCTGACTCACCAGCTCGCCCACGCTGTGCCGGTCCAGGTAAGACAGGGGCAGCTGCTGCAGATGCCGAAAGGCGCGATTGCGTACATCCCGGACCACCTGGAAGGTGACCCGGTTGTGAATGATGCTGACAAGCCACTGCATCACGGCGGTGAGACCGGCGCAAGCGGCGATCCAAAGCAGGAGCCGCTTGATCTCGTCAAAATCCACGCGGTCAACGCCGACGATACAGTCGATGGCACGGCCGACCAACACCGGAAGATAGAGCGTCAGAGCCACGGCCCCGGCAGAGAGCAGGATGGAGCTCAAAATCAACAGCCGATAGGGCATCAGCAGGGTCAGCACCCGCTTGCCTGTTCCGGGCGCGGCAGGGTTTTTCTTTGCCTTCATACCGCCGCCTCCTTTCGGAACTGAGACTCATGGATCTCCCGGTAGACCGGGCAGGTCTCCAGCAGTCGGTCATGGGTCCCCAGGCCCACCACACGGCCCTCGTCCAGGACGATGATCTGATCCGCATGGCGGACCGCGGCGGTGCGCTGGGACACCAGGAAAACGGTGGGCTTGTAGGGCAGGGCGCGGATCGCCCTGCGAAGGGCGGCATCCGTAGCAAGATCCAGCGCGGAGGCGCTGTCGTCCAGGATCAGGATCTCCGGCTTGCGAACCAGGGCCCGGGCGATGGTCAGCCGCTGACGCTGGCCCCCGGAGAGGTTCCGGCCAAACTGCTCGATCTCCCCCTCCAGGCCGCCCTTGGCTGCCACCACGTCCGCCGCCTGGGCGGCCTCCACGGCCTCCATTAAGTCCTTGTCCTGAATTGGCCGATCCTCTGCAGAGGATGCGGACGGCAGAGTGCCGTCCCTACAGCCCCAGAGCAGGTTTTCCCGGATGCTGCCCCGGAACAGGGTCGCCTTTTGAGGCACCAGGCCGATCTTGGCCCGAAGGGCGGCAGGCTCCCAGGCCCGGACGTCCACGCCGTCCACCAGGACCCGGCCCCGGGTGGCCTCGTAGAAGCGGGGGATCAGATTCACCAGGGTAGTTTTGCCGCTGCCGGTGCCGCCGATGACGCCGGTCACCTGGCCGGGCAGGGCGCGCAGAGAAACGCCGGAGAGCGCCTCGCCGGCGGAGCCCCCGTAGGCGATGGCAGTGTCGTCAAACTCCACCCGGACGGAAGGATCCCCGCCGGGCAGGCCGGACTGGACCTGCTCCTCGTCCTGAATATCCAAAACGGACTGGATGCGCTTGCCACAGGCCAGGGATTTGGTGATATTGATAATGAGATTGGCAAGCTTGATCAGCTCCACCAGGATCTGGGACATATAGTTGTAGAGGGCCACCACCGCGCCCTGGGTCAGGATCCCAGCCTGTACCCGGATGGCGCCGGTGCGGATCAAGCCGATCACCGCAAGGTTGACGATCACATAGGTAGCCGGGTTCATCAGCGCCGAGACCTTCCCCACCCGCTGCTGGGCGGCGGTCAATTCCATGTTCTGGTGCTCAAAGCGGCCGCATTCGTCCTGCTCCTTCCGGAAGGCCCGGAGCACCCGGACGCCGTTCAGATTCTCCCGCGTGGTGCCCAGCACCCGATCCAGCCGCTCCTGTACCCGCTTATACATGGGCATCGTCAGCAGCATGACGCCGAAGACCACCACCGCCAGCACCGGGATCGCCGCCACGAACCAGAGGGCCGCCGTGGCGTCGATGGTAAAGGCCATGATCATAGCGCCGAAGACCACGAAGGGCGAACGGAGCAGCAGGCGCAGGGTCAGATTCAGCCCCGTCTGCACCTGGTTCATATCGGAGCTCATGCGGGTGATCAGGGTGGGGATGCCCACTCTGTCCAAGGTGGCATAGGGAAAGCGCTGGATATGGGCAAAGAGGGCGTGGCGGAGCTTGGTGACGAAGCCAACCGCGGCCCGGGCGGAAAAGTATTGCGCCGTCACGGAGAAGCCAAGCCCCAGCAGCCCCAGGGCCACCAGAACCAGGCTCATGCGGATGATATGTCCCTTGTCTCCCCCGCCCACGCCTCGGTCAATGACAGAGGCCACGATCATGGGGATAAACAGCTCCAGGGTGGCCTCCGCCAGCTTCAGCAGCGGCCCCAGGACGCATTCCTTCCGATAGGATCTCAAATAGGAAAACAGCTTTTGCATAGCGGCCTCCAAGGTGGTGATGGATTTATTATAACAGATTCTTGCGATTTATCAATATCCCGGATTGACAGTTCTCTTCCAAGCGCATATAATGTTTCCATTCCAAGAAGAAGCGGAGCGGATATCATGGAGCAGTCTGTCAGATTTGAAATGCTTATCGGCGCGGAGGGGCTGGAAAGGCTGCGGCAGTCCCGGGTGGCGGTGTTCGGCCTGGGGGGCGTAGGCGGCTACGTGGTGGAGGCTCTGGCCCGGGCCGGGATCGGAGCCCTGGATCTGATCGACAACGACCGGGTGGCCCTGTCCAATCTGAACCGGCAGATCATCGCCCTGCACAGCACCGTGGGGCTGACCAAGGTGGAGGCGGCAACAGCCCGCGTTCACGACATCGACCCGACGATCCGGGTGCAGGGCTTTCAGTGCTTTTACCTGCCCGCAAACCGGGATCAGTTCGACTTCACCGCCTACGATTACGTGGTGGACTGTATCGACACCGTCACCGCCAAGCTGGATCTGGTGATGCAGTGCCGGGACGCCGGGACGCCCATCATTTCCGCCCTGGGCACCGGCAACAAGCTGGATCCCGCAATGCTGGAGCTGACCGATATTTCCAAAACCGCCGTCTGTCCCCTGGCCCGGATCATGCGGAAGGAGCTGCGCCGCCGGGGCGTGGAGCATTTGAAGGTGGTCTATTCCCGGGAGGAGCCCATGGAGCCTCTGTTCCAGCCGGAGCCGGAGCAAAACGACGCCCTCTCCCCCGATGATCCCGAATTTTACGGCAGCCAGCGCCGCTCTGTACCGGGCAGCTCGCCATTCGTGCCCCCTGCCGCGGGGCTGCTGATCGCTTCTGCGGTAGTTCGCGATCTTTTGAAAAAAAACCATTGACTTTTTGAATTAAATTGTGTACAATATAAACGTATCCTGACATGAGGGTTTCAGACCCGGGGGAAAGGTGCGTTACGGGGAGACTACGGCCGCGTTCGCACGCGGCCGTTTTTTGTTTCCCACAAACTTTTTGGAGGTACCGCTATGGAAACCAGAGTCGCAGTCATCAGCATCATCGTGGAGAACAACGAGACCGTGGAGAAGCTCAACGCCCTGCTCCACGACTACGGCCAGATCATCATCGGCCGTATGGGCATTCCCTACCGCCAGCGTGGCATCAACATCATCAGCCTGGCCGTGGACGGCCCCCAGGACGTGATCGCTGCCCTCTCCGGCAAGATCGGCGCCCTGGAAGGCGTCAGCGCCAAGACCGCCTACTCCAACGTGACCGGCAATGTCTGATCCCCTTCTCCTGATCGAAAAGCTGGAACGCACCCACAGCCTCTCCCTCGGCGAGTACGAGGCCCTTCTCACCCTGCGTGGGGAGGGCCCCGCCTCCGCCCTCCGGGAACGGGCGGTGGCAGTGCGAAAGGCTGTCTACGGCAACACCGTATTCACCCGGGGCTTGATTGAGATCAGCTCCTGGTGCAAAAATGACTGTCTCTACTGCGGAATCCGCCACAGCAACCAAAAGGCCCAGCGCTATCGGCTGAGCCCGGAGGATATCCTCGCCTGCTGCCGGGAGGGTTGGGAGCTCGGCTTCCGGACCTTCGTGCTCCAGGGCGGCGAGGATCCCTGGTTTACCGACGAGCTGCTCTGTCCCCTGCTCCGAAGGATCAAGACCCAGTTCCCCGACTGCGCCGTGACCCTTTCATTGGGCGAGCGGAGCCGGGAGAGCTATCAAAGGCTCTTCGACGCCGGGGCGGACCGTTACCTCCTGCGCCACGAGACCGCCGACAAGGCCCACTATGAGCGGCTCCACCCCGCTTCCCTGTCCTGGGAGCACCGGATGGAATGCCTCCGTATTCTGAAAGAGATCGGCTATCAGGTGGGCTGCGGCTTTATGGTGGGCTCCCCGGGCCAGACGGAAAAGGAGCTGGCGGAGGATCTGAAATTCATTGAGAGCTTCCGGCCCGCCATGTGCGGCATCGGCCCCTTTATCCCCCACCACGACACGCCCTTTGCCGACCGGAGCGCAGGCAGCGTGGAGCTGACCTGCTATCTGCTGTCCATTCTCCGGCTGATTCAGCCGAACCTCCTCCTGCCTGCCACCACAGCCCTGGGCACCCTGGATCCCCTGGGCCGGGAAAAGGGCATCCAGGCGGGGGCCAACGTGGTCATGCCAAACCTCTCTCCGGTCAGTGTCCGGAAAAAATATATGCTCTACGACAACAAGATCTGTACCGGCGAGGAATCCGCCCAGTGCAGAGGCTGTCTCTCCGCCCGAATGAGCTCCATCGGATATGAGCTCGTGAGCGACCGCGGAGACCCCAGGCCGTAGGGGCCGGCGTCCACGACGGCCCGAAGCTATCACTGAAACACACGGGGCGTCGAGGACGCCGCCCCCTACGTTAAAAAAAGGAGAATCAAAATGGCTGTTTACAATCCCAAATCCATGCTTCCCGATGAGTTTATCAACGATGCGGAGATCAAGGAGACCCTGGCCTACGCCGACGCCCACAAGAACGACATGGAGCTGATCAACGAGATCCTGGAAAAGGCCCGCCCCGTCAAGGAAGGCAACGGCTGCCACTGCCGGGGTCTGACCCACCGAGAGGCCTCCGTCCTGCTGGCCTGTGAGGATCCCAAGGTGCTGGAACGCATCTATGAGATCGCCGAGGAGATCAAGCTGGCCTTCTACGGCAACCGCATCGTCCTCTTCGCCCCCCTGTACCTGTCCAACTACTGCGTCAACGGCTGCGTCTACTGCCCCTACCACCTGAAAAACAAGCACATCGCCCGGAAGAAGCTCACCCAGGAGGAGGTGCGGCAGGAGGTCATTGCCCTGCAGGACATGGGCCACAAGCGCCTGGCCATTGAGGCGGGCGAGGATCCCAAGAATAACCCCATCGAGTACATTCTGGAGTGCATCAACACCATCTACTCCATCAAGCATAAGAACGGCGCCATCCGCCGGGTCAACGTGAACATTGCGGCCACCACCGTGGAGAACTACAAGAAGCTCAAGGACGCCGGGATCGGCACCTACATTCTCTTCCAGGAGACCTACCACAAGGAGAGCTATCTCAAGCTCCATCCCACCGGCCCCAAGCACGACTACGACTACCACACCTCCGCCCACGACCGGGCCATGGAGGCGGGCATCGACGACGTGGGTCTGGGCGTGCTCTTCGGCCTGGAGCTGTATCGCTACGAATTTGCCGGTCTGCTGATGCACGCCGAGCACCTGGAGGCCGTCCACGGCGTGGGCCCCCACACCATTTCCGTGCCCCGGGTGAAGCCCGCCGACGACATCGACCCCGAGGAGTTCAACAACTCCATCTCCGACGAGATGTTCGCCAAGATCACCGCCTGCATCCGGCTGGCAGTCCCCTACACCGGCATCATCATCTCCACCCGCGAGACCGAGGAGACCCGCTCCAAGCTGCTCCGCCTGGGCGTCAGCCAGGTCAGCGGCGGCTCCCGCACCTCTGTGGGCGGCTACGCGGGCTACACCCCCGACGAGCGGCCCCATGACACGGAGCAGTTCGACGTGTCCGACCAGCGCTCCCTGGACGAGGTGGTGCGCTGGCTGATGGAGAACGGCCACATTCCCTCCTTCTGCACCGCCTGCTACCGGGAGGGCCGCACCGGCGACCGCTTCATGAGCCTGTGCAAGTCCGGCCAGATCCTCAACTGCTGCCATCCCAACGCCCTCATGACTCTGACGGAGTACCTGGTGGACTACGCCAGCCCCGAGACCAAGGCCATCGGCTTCAAGATGGTGGAGGACGAGCTGAAAAAGATCCCCAGAGACAAGGTGCGCCAGATCGCCGCAGAGCACATTGAGGCCATCAAGGCCTCCAACGCCAGAGATTTCCGGTTCTGATCTATGGGTACTCTGAACGAAACCGTCTCCGCTGAGCGGCTGCATATCGCCTTCTTCGGCAAGCGCAACGCAGGCAAATCCAGCCTGGTGAACGCTGTGACCGGGCAGAAGCTGGCCGTGGTCTCCCCTGTCAAGGGAACCACCACGGATCCGGTGAAAAAGGCCATGGAGATCCTGCCCCTGGGCCCGGTGGTGATCATCGACACCCCGGGCTACGACGACGCGGGAGAGCTGGGTGCGCTCCGGGTGGAAAAGACCAACGAGGTGCTGAACAAGACGGACATCGCCGTGCTGGTCTACGACGCCGCCGAGGGCCTGTCCCCGGAGGACGAGGCCCTGCTGGAAAAGCTGAAGGCCCGGAAGCTGCCGGTGATTTTGGCAGCAAATAAGGCCGATCTTGTAGGGGCGGTCATTGGCCGCCCGCAGAACGGAGAGACGGATTCTTCGACTCCGCTGCGCTCCGCTCAGAATGACAAAATGGGAACCCCGGACGCAATTCCGGTCTCCGCGCTGACAGGCGAGGGCGTCAACGAATTGAAAGAGCGGCTGGCGGAGCTGGGGCGCTCCGCCAAAGCGCCGAAGTTCATTCTGGCCGACCTGGTTTCCCCCGGGGATACGGTCATTCTGGTGATCCCCATTGACGAAAGCGCCCCCAAGGGACGCTTGATCCTCCCCCAGCAGCAAACTCTCCGGGAGCTGCTGGATCTCCACTGCATCCCCATCTGCTGCCAGGTGGAAGAGATCCCCGCCGTACTGAACGATCTGAAAAACCCGCCCCGCCTGGTGGTCACCGACTCCCAGGCCTTTGGAAAAGTCTCCTCCCTGGTCCCGGCGTCCGTTCCCCTTACCTCCTTTTCCATTCTCTTTGCCCGGTATAAAGGCCAGCTTGCCACGCTGGCCGCCGGGGCCAGGGCTCTATCCCAGCTGAAAGACGGTGCGCGGGTGCTGATCTCCGAGGGCTGCACCCACCACCGTCAGTGCGGCGACATCGGCACGGTGAAGATCCCCGCCTGGGTACGGAAATACACCGGGATAAACCCCGATTTTACCTTTAGCTCCGGCGGCGAGTTCCCCGAGGATTTGACGGGCTGCGACCTGGTGATCCACTGCGGCGGCTGTATGCTCAACGAGGCCGCCATGCAGCACCGGATCGCCGTGGCACAGCGCTGCGGCGTGCCCATGGTGAACTATGGGATGGCCATTGCCCAGATGCACGGGATTCTGAAACGCAGTCTTGAACTTTTCGAAGCGGAACTAAACTGATTTTCGCTGCGTATGAATATCCCCCGGACAAAACCTTTCTTGGTCTTGTCCGGGGGATATATTTTTTTCGGTTATCGTTGATCGATTTAATTATAAATTTCGTCTATTATAGGTGAAAGGGCCCTTCGGAGAGGAGGAATCGCATGACTGACAACGAAATCATCTGGCTGCTGGAAGCGCGGCAGGAGGATGGACTGACTGCCTTGAGTACGCAGTACGGCGCGTACTGCCGACAGATCGCCCTGCGTTTGACAGGACAACCGGAGGACGCGGAGGAGATCGTCAACGACGTGTGGCTGCGAGTCTGGGTGAGCGTCCCACCCCAAAGGCCGGAAAGCCTGCGGCATTTTCTGGCAAAGCTGACGCGAAATCTTGCCTTTGACAGGATCCGCAGCAAGCACGCCGAAAAGCGGGGCGGAACAGAGCTGCTTCTGGTTTTGGAGGAGTTGGAGAACTGCCTCCCCGCCGGGGAGACGCCGGAGTCAAGTCTGAGCGCAAAAGAACTTGGCGAGGCCATCAACCTATTTTTGGACCGTCAGCCCCGCCGAACCCAAGACATCTTCCTCCGCCGTTATTTCTTCGCGGAAACCGTATCGGAGATCGCCCGGCGGTATCGGATGCGGGAGGACAACGTCCGCTTGACCCTCTCGCGCACCCGGGCGAAGCTCAAAACCTATCTCAAACAAGGAGGATATCTATGAATACGGATCAATTATTCGAGGCCATTGGGGAGGTTGGAGCCGAAAAGCTCCTGCACAGCGAGGAGAACGTGGGCAAAAGCCGCAGGCCGCTGCGCCTTGTGGGCATTCTGGCCGCCGTTGTGGGTGCCCTGACCGCTCTAACCTTAGTTGTCAACGCGACAACCGACGGCGCCGTGCTCAACGTGCTTCGCGTGTGGCTCAACGGCGAGGCCGTCCAGACTGACGATCACCGAGTCTCATACAGCACGGACAACAACGGCAATGACGTCATTCAATTCAACGTGGATTCCACAGACCTTGAGTTCATGGCCGCCAAAACCGAAGAGGAGCAGGAAATACTCATGATCCAGCGCTGCCGTACCGACGAAAACGGTCAATTCTTGGGTTTCGCCATGCAGGTTAATCGCGTGGAAGAGCGGGACGGAAAGCTCATCCTGTGCTACGGCGGCGACGAGGTCGAGATTACGGAACAATTCCGGGATGCGGATGTATGCAAGGTGGACTATTCCCTTTATTGGGATGACGTTCTTAAATCCCACGTTCTGATAACCGTTCAGCGGGGAACGGATGGACAATACTATATCTTCACGGAACCCGCAAAATAACAGTAGAAAAGGCTGACCCATTGGTTCTCCCGGTGGGTCAGCTTTTACTGATGCGGATATGGCTGGCGCTCACTGAGCGTCCCCAAACTTTTGCGGGCAAATTGCATGCGTTACGTCTTCCTTATTCGGGCAACTTCACCCAGGTAAACGGATACGCTTCCAGCCGTTCCTTTTGATGGGTTGAGAGCAGAAGCGTGCGTCCGTGTAGCGCTTGCAGGATGAAGTCGGCAGTCTGCCGCAGGGTAGCTTCGTCCAGGCCGGTGAAGGGCTCGTCCATAAGGACGCAGTCGCTGTCTGCCCAGAGGGCCCGGGCAATGGCGACCCGTCGCTGCATCCCGCCGGAAAGCTCCCCTACGGGCTGATTCAAACAGTTTTCCGGCAGGAGGCCCGCCAGAAACCGGGCGGCCTCCGCCCGATCCTTCCGGCCGCCCCGGACAAAGAGAAGCTGATCCACGGCGCTCCGGCCCGGCAGGAGCCGGTCCGTCTGGAAGACGGCAGAGTAGCGGACGCCCTGGGGCACCGTTCCGGCGTCGGGAATCAGCAACCCCATTAGGATCCGCAGCAGGGTGGTCTTGCCCCGGCCCGAGGGGGCCGTAAGTCCGTAGAGGCCGCCGCCCTCCAGGGTCAGATCATAGTTTTCAAAAATTAGCTTTTCTCCGAAGCGGTGGGAGAGGCCCTTGATCACAATGTCCATCACTTTCCCACCTTTCGCAGCAGCCACAGCACAGCCTTCTCAAAGGCCGAGCTCAGCAGGATCACGGTCAGCGTCCAGGCAAAAAGCTCCGCCGTATCCATATAGATTTTGGACAGGTACATTTGTTCGCCGATGGAATGCTCCGGGTTTCCGATGACCTCGGCGGCAATTCCCGCCTTCCAGCTCATGCCGAGGGCGGAGGCGCAGGCCCCCATCAGGTAGGGCCAGAGCGCCGGGCGAAAAACCTGCCAGGCCACCCGCAGGCCGGGAACGTGGAAGACATCGGAGAGCTCCAGAAGCTCCCGGTCGGTGCTCTCCAGGCCGGACAGCGTGGCAAAATAGATCTGCGGGAACACGATCAGCATTGCCACGATCACGGTAAGGCTGGAGGCGCCGAACCAGACCAGGATAAGGATAATAAAAGATGCCACGGGAACGGTCTTCATCATGGTCAGCAGCGGAGAAAGCAGGGTACGCAGCAGCGAAAAACGGAAGGCCGCGATGCCCACCAGCAGACCTAAGGCCAGCGCAAGGAAGAAGCCCAGCGCGATCCGGCCGCACGACCCCAAAACCGCCCGCCAGAAGTCCTCTCCCGGTACAAGCTTGATCAGAGCCTTCACCGTATCCACTGGGGAGGCAAAGAGCACCGGCTTGGCCACCAACATAGAGACAGCCTGCCAGACCCCCAGCCAGAACAGGGTGACAAGCAGTCCCCGAAGATAACGGCGCGGTGATTTGGCAGGCTTCATGGATTATTCTCCCGTGTAGTAGAAGTCATCAGCGGGCATTGCGCCGCCAACGGCCTTGGGATTCTGGTCGTACAGGGTCTGGAGGTAGCCGGACAGCAGGGTCTTCATCTGATCACCGTAGATGCAAACCAGATTGCAGGCCGGGATCGCCTTTTCCGCGATGGGCGCCTTGGCGACGATTCCCATGTTGACAATGAGCTCCGCGGCAACGGCAGGATCGGCGTTGACAGCCTCGACACCGGCAGTGCAGTCCTTGATGAGTGCGCTGGCATAAAAAGGATTCCGTTCAAGGACCTCGTTCCGGATCACGGTGACGCCGGTTACTAGGGCGCTGTCCTTGGAGACGGCTTCCCACTCCTTGGTCAGGTCCAGGGCGACGTGCAGCTTTTCATTCTGCGCGCAGGCGGCGGTGACGAAGGGCTGGGGCAGCAGACCGATCATGGCGACATTTTCGCCCATGGCAGCCACGACCTCCTGGGCCTCGGATTTGAACTCCAGGGTGACCTGATCCTCGATGCCATTGGCCGCCAGCAGATAGCGCAGGGCGTACTCCGGCGTGGTGCCCTTGCCGGTGAGGCAGACGGTCTTTCCGGCAAGATCCTTGACGGAATGGATGGTATCGCCGTTCTCCACAACATAGAGCACGCCGAGGGTGTTGATCGCCACCACAGAGAAGCCGCCGGCCTTGTTGAACAGGGCGGCCGCAGCATTGGCGGGCAGCATGGCGGCATCAGCTTTTCCGTTCACCAGCGCCGCAGTGACCTCGTCCGCCGCCGTGCAGATGGTGGAGGCGTAGTGAAGATTGGTCTTACCGGCCTCGCTGTCGCGAAGCATGGTCGCAATTCCCATTGAGGTGGGGCCCTTCAAGGAGTAAACGCGCAGGGTGCCTTCCTCCACAGGGGCAGCTTCCGTTCTGCTCGCTCCGGTTGTGGACGCAGCGGTTGTGTCAACGGCACGTTTTGATACGGCTTTGCTGGGCTCCGTCCCGGTCGTGACAGTCTCCTCAGCTCCACAGGCGCAGAGGCCCAGCAGAAGAGCAGCCACGAGGGTGATGATCAAAATACGTTTCATATTGATTCCTCCATTTGCGATATTGTTCAGACGGGATCGACAGCTGTCGATCCCGGTGAGGTCCTCAGATCAGATTTCCGCCCAGATACACGGCCTTGCGGTTCAAGTCGGCGTCGCAGATCACGAAGTCGGCCAGCTTGCCGTTGGCGATGGAGCCCACCCGATCCAGGGCGTGGATCTGCCGGGCCGGGTTCCAGGTGGCTGCGCGCACCGCATCCTCCCGGGGAATGCCGAAGCGCAGCGCATTGCGCATACAATCGTAGAGATTTGTCGCGGAGCCGGCGATCGTTCCGTCCGCCAGACGCGCCACGTTCTCCGCCAGAAATACCTGCTGACCGCCCAGCTCGTACTCGCCGTCCGGCATACCGCAGCAGCGCAGGGCGTCGGAAATCAGCACCATACGATCCGCGCCGAAGAGCTTGAAGGCCATCCGGACGGAGGCGGGGTGGACGTGGATGCCGTCGCAGATCAGCTCGGCGGACACAGCGTCGTTTTCCGAAGCCGCGCCGATGACCCCCGGCTTGCGGTGGTGGATGGGAGGCATGGCGTTATAGAGGTGGGTCAGATGGGTCACGCCGGCGTCAATGGCGGCCTTGGCGTGCTCATAATCGGAATCGGTGTGGGCGATGGAAACGGTGCAGAGCGCCTTCGCCCGCTCCACGAAGGACACGGAGCCATCCAGCTCCGGCGCCAGATCCACGATGGAGATCAAGCCCTCGCTGTCCTCATACAGCTTGCGGAAGGCCTCGAAATCCGGCAGCCGCAGGTATTCGCCGTTCTGCGCGCCCTTTTTCTTTTCGGAGAAGAAGGGGCCCTCCATCTGCACGCCCAGAAGCCGGGCACAGCCCGCCTGGGGGTTCTTTTTCAGCCGGAGACCGGCTGCCAGAGCCTTGGCAATGACCTCGTAGGGCAGGGTCATGGTGGCAGGTGCGAAGCTTGTCACGCCGACGCAGGCCAGATAGCGGGCCATTTTCATGTCGCCCTCGTAGGAGCCGTCGGAGAAGTCCGCGTTGGAATTGCCGTGGTTGTGGACGTCAATGAGCCCGGGGATCACATAGGCCCCCTGAAGATCCACGGCGTCTTCCTTTTCGATCAGTACGTCGCAGAATTTCCCGTTCTCCACGGAGAAGCCGCCCAAAACAAATTTGAAATCCTCGGTAAAGATATGCGCGTTTTTATAATTCATTATCGTATCTCCAAATTGTCCAGGGTTATTTGGTTTCCGGCAGGCTTGCCGCGGCCACGGCCTGGCCCACCCGGCGGGTCTTTTCGTCGGGGAGCATGACCACCATCTTCCGCGCCAGCTCTGGGTACTCCTCAGCCATCACGCGCTTGCATTCCGCCAGGATGGTGTCGCCGCCCTTGCCGGACATGACGCGGCCCAGAACGATCATATGCTCGATGTCATAGAACATGGAATAGAGCTGCATCGTGTGGCCCAGGTAGACGCCGATGGACTCGAAGATCTTCACGGCTCTGGGGTCGTTCTGCTCCATGAGCCTCTGCACCACCTTGAGCTTTTCCGCAGGCGTCAGCCCCTCGTCCAGGGTGATCCCCGCGGCAGGGGCCAGCTTGATCACGGCGTCCTGAGAGAAATACTTGCAGCCCACGCCGATGTCGTAGGACCATTCGTCCATCATGGCCTTTTCCGACAGATCCACCGGCGCAAAGGCCAGTTCGTTGAACCAGCCCAGGATGTTGCCCTTCTTGTCCACATAGCCCACGGCCTCGCTGGTGCCCATGGCCATGCCCATAACGGCAGTGGCACCCAGGCCCATGGCGCCCGCCAGAGCGGTCACGTCGCCGTCGTTGGCAACCACGATGGGCACATTCCCGTCGCCGATCTGGGCAGCGGCCCGGTCAAAGACCGTATGGACCAGCTTGCGGATCTCCTTCTCCCGGGGCACCTTGATAAACAGGGAGCTGACCATGGGAGCGTTGCCGATGAACACACCGGCAGAGGAAACGCCGATGCCGTCCACCCGGGGCATCTTGGACGCGGCGGTCCGGAAGGCCTTGACGATCTCGTCAAAGTGATATTGGGGGTCGGCCTGGGTCTTGGGATTCCAGACGACCTCCTCGGAGTAGACAGTCTTGCCATCGATCACTGCGGAGACCTTTCGGTCGGAGCCGCCGGCGTCAAAGCCGATGCGGCAGCCCTCCATGTGGCCGCCCACGGAGACGGAAGCGTCGTTCTCCTTGGGGAAGCGGGAGGCGTCGGTGCAGGTCACGATCTCAAAGCCGTTTTCGAAGACGTCGGACATAAACTGCACGTCGAACCAGCGCTTGCCGTTCTGCCCCTCGCCGTTTTCAAAGTAGACAAATTCATCCGCCAGCCGCTTTGCGATGGCGTCAGCGCCGAGGATGTAGACCCGGAAGCCGCCGATAGACCAGAGCAGGAACTTCACGTAGCGCTCCACGAAGCGATAATCGGCCTCGGCTCTGTCAGCCGTGCCGTAGATCCTTGCGTGACGGACGGTGATTTTGCCCTTGTCCCGCTCCACGGCGATGGAAATGGGCTTTGTCGCACCCTCCAGATAGGCCCGCATCCAGGGCCCCAGGGGAATGAAGCCCGGATCCAGCTCCGGCATATTCTTTACAGTAAAATCAATTCCAAGATACCGCATATCTCATCTCTCCATATAGCTTTCTACGATCCGCTGCATCTGATCCCATTTGGCCTCCATGTCCTGGACCAGCTTCAGCTGGGCGCGGGTGCGGACCAGATTGTGGTCGGAGTATTGGGTCTTGAAGTAGTGGTCGGATTCCAGATAGTCTGTGAGGAATCTGGAGGCCAGCTCCAGGGTGATCGTCTTTGCGCCCAGAGGCAGCAGCTCGATCTCCCGCTTGGTCAGAGAGTGGCAGCCGTCCAGATAGCCCTTGGTGTAGACCTCAAAGCGATGCAGATCCATGGCCATACGGCTGAGCTCCTGCACGTCCTCCGGCGCGGTAGCAGCGCCGAAGCGGATGGAGTCGCCGAAGTCGAACAGGCTGGAGCCGGGCATGACCGTATCCAGATCCAGCACACAAAGCGCCTTGCGGGTGCGCGGATCCAGCAGGACGTTATTCAGCTTCGTGTCGTTATGGGTGACCCGCAGGGGGATCTCCCCGCTCTCCAGCATACGCTGGATTTGCCCCGCCTCCTGCTCTCGCTCCAGGAGGAAGTCCACCTCTCGCTGGACGTACTGGAGCCGGTCGCAGGCGTCCTCGTCCATTGCAATGTGGAGCTGACGGTAGCGGTCGGGGGTGTTGTGGAAATTGGGAATGGTCTCATGCAGGGAAGCCGCCGGGAAATCCGCCAGCTGCTCCTGGAAGCGGCCAAAGGCCACGGCGCTCTCATAGAAGTCCGCGTCCGTCTCCGGAGCCTCCAGGCAGAAGCCGCCGACGAACTCGTAGCAGCGCCAATAGCGCCGACGCTCGTCCCGGTAATAGTATTTTCCGTCGATGGTGGGAACAAAATGCAGCACCTTCCGCGGATCATCCACCTTGGCGCCGATATGCTGCGTGACAGCGATCACGTTTTCCATCAGTTGGATGGGGTTTTTGAATACGTGGGTGTTGATACGCTGCAGAATATATTGCTCACCGTCTTCTGTGATGATCTGGAAGGTGTAGTTGATGTTTCCGTTGCCGAACGCCTTGCAGGTCAGCGGGCGGCTCTTGATCCGAAATTTGTAGATGGCCTGTTGCATGGAAACCTCCGAGTGTTTTTTTGTTATGAGAACTCACGATTCTGTGGTTTTAATCATTTTTCGCATAATTTAGGGTATTATAACAGGGTTCTGGAAAAAAAGCAATCTTTTTCTTTCAAAACTTGCCTTCCACCAGGTTTTGCGTGCGGTACAGCTGTGCGAACACGCCCTCCCGGGCCAGAAGCTCCTCCCGGGTCCCCTGTTCCCGGATCACGCCGTCGGCCACCACGATGACCCGGTTGGCCGCGTGGATGGTGGAAAGCCGGTGGGCAATGATCAGGGTGGTCCTGCCCTTGGCCAGCTCATCGAAGGCCTTCTGGATCTTAGCCTCTGTGATGCTGTCCAGGGCGGAGGTCGCCTCATCCAGGATCAGAATGGGCGGGTTTTTCAGGAAGATCCGGGCGATGGAGATGCGCTGCTTCTGGCCGCCGGAGAGCAGGGTGCCCCGCTCGCCCACGTAGGTATCGAAGCCGTCCGGCATCTGCATGATATCGTCGTAGATCTCCGCCCGCTTTGCGGCCTCCACCACGTCCTCGAAGGAAGCGCCGGGTCTGCCGTAGCGGATGTTTTCCAGCACCGTATCCGCAAACAGGAACACGTCCTGCTGGACGATGCCGATATTGGAGCGCAGGGAGCGCTGCGTGACGCTGCGAATATTCTTTCCGTCCACGGAAATCGTTCCGCCGGTGGCCTCATAGAAGCGGGGAATCAGCTGACACAGGGTGGTCTTGCCGCCGCCGGAGGGTCCCACAACGGCAACGGTCTCCCCTGCCGGGATATCCAGGCTCACGTCCCGGAGCACAGGCAGCTCCTCCTTGTAGGAGAAGTTCACGTGATCCAGCTTCAGCGCGCCGCGCACGTCGGTGAGCTCCACTGCGTCAGGGCTGTCCTGCACCGTGGGCTCGGTACGCATGATCTCCGCAAAGCGATGCAGGCCGGCGAAGCCGTTGGCCAGCATTTCGGACAGGGCCGCCATCTTCCGGATGGGATTGACGAAGGTGCCGATGTAGAGGGAAAAGGTGATGATGTCCCGGTAGTCCATCTGGTCCTTCATAATGAGCCAGCCGCCCAGGGCGATGACCACCACGTTGAGGATAGAGGTAAAGAATTCCATGGTGGCATGGAAAATGCCCATTTCCTTGTGGAACTCCCGCTTGGAGGTTTTGAAGCGTTCGTTGGAGTGGAGGAACTTTTCATACTCCGCCGGCTCGTTGGCAAAGGCCTTGGAGGTACGGAAGCCGGACAGAGAGGATTCGATATCCGCGTTGATCCCGGCAGTCCGCTGCTTCACCATCTTGGAGACCTTGCTCATTTTCCGGCGGCGCAGGATGATCACAGACATACAGACCGGGAACATCAGGCAGACCACCAGGGCCAGCTTCCACTGAACTGTGAACATGATAATGATGGCGCCGATGACCGTCAGCACGGAGGTGAACAGATCCTCCGGGCCGTGGTGGGCCAGCTCTGTGATCTCAAACAGATCCGTGGTGAGGCGGCTCATGAGCTGGCCGGTGCGGTTGCTGTCGTAATAGCTGAAGCTGAGGGACTGCAGGTGGCTGAACAGATCCCGGCGGATATCCGCCTCCACCCGGATGCCGAAGGTGTGGCCCCAGTAGGCGATCACAAATTGCAGCGCGGAGCGCAGCACATAACACAGGACCATGATCGCCATAATGACGAAGAAGGTCTCGTAGCGCTTGTCCGGCAGAAGCTGGTACAGAGCGCTGCGGGTGACCAGAGGAAAGGCAAGATCAATGGCAGCGACTGTAAAGGCGCAGGCCATATCCATCAAGAACAGCCGCAGATGCGGCTTGAAATAGCTCAAAAAGATCCCCAGCAGGGAACGGTTTTGAAAATCCTTGGTCTGCATTTCAGTATTCTTCCTTTACGATGTTTTGGATCCAGACGCCGCTGCGGATCATGCCGTAGCCCACGAAGCACTTGATCAGCTCCAGGCTCTGGCAGCAGAAGAACAGCCAGACGATGGGCAGCGCGGTAAAGCGGGAGAGCACGTAAGCCGTGGGCGCCACCACCACGCAAGTGAACACAGAGTCAAACAAAAAGGTCACCACGGTCTTTCCTCCGGAGCGAAGGGTAAAGTAGGCTCCGTTGGCATAGGCGTGGATCGGCATCAGGATCGCGTTGATCAGGATGAATTTGGAGGCCAGGGCGCGGATATCCGGCTCCGTGTTGTAGATATGAGGGAAGGCTCCGGAGACCGCCGCCATCGCCCCGCCGAAGACCAGGCAGGTCAGCTCGGTAAAGACGATCAGCTTGCGGTCCGTATCCTTGGCCTCCTCCGTCTTTCCGGCACCTAGAAGCTGGCCCACCAGGATCCCGATGGACGCGCCCATGGCCATAAAGGCCACGTTGCAGACGTTGCCCAGAGTGGAGGCAATGTTCACGGAGGACACCACCGCAAAGGAGCGGAGGGAATAGCACTGCAACAGCAGGGCCTGTCCCAAGGCCCAGAGGGTCTCGTTCAGGATCAGCGGCGCGCCCCGGCGGGCGATCTGCCCGGCCAGGTGACGGGGCATCCGCAGGCTCCGCCAGGCACCCCGGAAATAGGGCGCCTTCTCCGGATGCCGATGGGCCCAGATCACAACGATGGCGGCCTCCACGTAACGGGAGAGCACCGTGGCGATGGCGGCCCCGTCGGAGCCCAGCGCCGGCAGGCCCAGCTTGCCGAAGATCAGCAGCCAGTTGAAGACGAAGTTGACCCCAACCGCCACCAGACCGGCGGTCATGGGCGGGACGGTCTGCCCCGACTCCCGGAGGGTGCCCGCGTAGCACATGGCCACGGCAAAGGCGGGCAGGCCCAGCAGCATGATACGCAGGTAGCTCAGCCCGTAGCGGAGGCTCTCCTCAATGTGGGTCTGCTCCCCTTCTCCCCGGAGATACAGCACGATCAGCTCCCGCCCGAACACAAGATAGACGCAGACTCCCAGCACCAGGATCCCGGCGCATTCTAAGATCTTGAAGCGGAAGGCGTGACACACGCCTTCCATATCTCCCTTTCCGTAGAACTGCGCGCCAAAAATCCCGGCGCCGGAGACCGCGCCGAAAATGGCAAGCGTAAAAACAAAAAGCAGGGTATTGGCGATGGAGACCCCGGTCATTTGCACCGTCCCCACCCGGCCCACCATGATGTTGTCCAGCATACCCACGAAATTCGTGATGCCGTTTTGGATCATGATGGGCAGGGCGACGGTAAGGGCAGTTCGATAGAACCGGCGGTCGCCGAAATAGCGATCAAGCCGCATGGCGGATCACAGGCGCTCCAGAACGGCCAGCAGATACTTCCAGGTGCGGGCGGTGGACGCGACGCTCAGACGCTCACGGGTGGTATGGATATCCTGCATATCCGGGCCGAAGGAGACGCAGTCCAGGCCGGGCAGCTTGCCGGAGAAGAGTCCACATTCCAGGCCGGCGTGAATGGCCTCCACCACGGGCTTGCGGCCGTAGAGGGTCTCAAAGGTGCTGACCATCCGGTCGCGGAGCGGAGAATCCTTGCGGTATTCCCAGGCGGGATAGTCGCCGTGCTGGCTGTATTCTGCGCCGTACTTGGCGGCGATGGCCTTGAGCTCGTCCGTCAGGGCAGTCTTCTCGTCGTTGACGGAGGAACGGACGGAGAAGGACATGGAAACCGTGCTGCCCTCCGTCTTGAGGATGCCCAGGTTCAGAGAGGTCTGGACCAGGCCTTCGATATCCTTGCTCCAGGACTGGATGCCGTTGGGCAGCTCGTTCAGAATGCCGACCACCTTCCGGGTAGATGCAATGGACATGGCTCTGCCCCGGCAGACGCAGGCTTCCTTGGTGATTTTGGCCTTTGTCTCTTCCTTCGGCAAGGCCTTCAAAAGCGCGTCGGCGATCTTGTCGATCTCCGTCAGCGCGTCCTCCAGGCGATTCTCGGCCACGATGATCTTTGCCATGGTGTAGCGGGGAATGGCGTTGTCCTTCTGGCCGCCGCGGACGTAGACCAGACGGTAGGGCATCAGCTTGAGCAGTCTGTCCAGCAGCTCGGCCATGACCTTATTGGAGTTGGCCCGGCCCTTGTGGATCTCCGCGCCGCTGTGGCCGCCCACCAGACCGTCCACATAGATGTGGATGCCCTTTCCCTCTGCCGGGTCGATGCTGACAGGCAGCTCCAGGTCGGAGCGGGCGCCGCCGGCGCAGCTCACTGTCAGGATGCCCTCGTTCTCAGAGTCGCAGTTGATGAAAACACGGCCCTGGAGCAGGGCAGGATCCAGGGCGGCAGCGCCCTCCATGCCGATCTCCTCATCCACGGTGAAGACGCACTCCAGGGGCGGATGGGGAATGTCCTCGGCCTCCAGAATGGCCAGGGCGTAGGCCACGGCAATGCCGTCGTCACCGCCCAGGGTAGTGCCCTCGGCCCAGATATATTCCCCGTCGGTGTGCAGCTCCAGCGGATCCTTGGTAAAGTCGATGGGGCTCTCCTTGGTCTTTTCCGCCACCATGTCCATATGGCCCTGCAGGATCACCACGGGATGGTGCTCATAGCCCTTGGTGCCGTCCTTGTAGATGACCACGTTGTTCACCTCGTCCTGCACCCAGCGCAGGCCGTGCTCCTTGGCGAAGGAAACCAGATAGTCGCTGATCTGCTTCGTGTTCCGGGAACCGTGGGGGATCTTGCAGATCTCCTCAAAATAGTACAGCGCCCGCTCGGGCTGCATACCGTTCAAAACGCGATTTTCCATGCTCAGTTCCTCCTAAGCGAATATATTATTTAGCATCGTACATTCTACACCATTTGCGGCACAAAGGCAAGGAGAGAAATACAAAAAATCCAACAATTTATGAAAAATCGGCCGTTTCCGGGCAGAAACGGCCGATCAGTTCATTTGGCGGAGAGCTCCACCCGGTGGCGGAGTATCGTCCAGGGGGGCACGGGTCGGGGCAGACGCATGGAAAAGACCATCTGCGGGGTACGCACCTCTGTAAGCGCCTCCCCTTCCGGGCTCGTAAAGCCCCCGGCGGAAAAGGCGAAGGGCCGCAGATCCGGGCCCACCGCTTCGATCTCATCCCCGGCGGAGAACTTGTTGCGTAAGCTCAGGGTCGCCAGGCCGCTTTCATCGCAGTCCGTGACGATAGCCACAACCTGGTATTCCCGGATATAGCGGGAGTCTTCGTAATACTGTCCGGGCTCCCCGTAGAAAAAGCCGGTGGAGTAGTGTCGGTGGGAAACCTTCTCCACCTCGTCCCGCCAGACCGGATCCACGGGACGTCCCGCGGCCAGATCATCCAGCACATGACGGTAGGCTCCCGTCACAATGGCGGCATAATAGGCGGACTTGGCCCGGCCTTCGATCTTAATGCAGTCCACGCCCACACGCATCAGATCGTCCAGATGGTCGATCATGCACATATCCCGGGAGTTCATGATATAGGTGCCCTTCTCATCTTCAAACACAGGGAAATACTCTCCGGGGCGCTTTTCCTCCATCAGATAGTACTGATAGCGGCAGGGCTGGGCGCAGGCGCCGCGGTTGGAATCCCGGCCTGTCATATAGTTGGAGAGCAGGCAGCGGCCCGAATAGGAGACGCACATGGCCCCGTGGGCAAAGGTCTCGATCTCCAGAGAAGCAGGGGTCTTTGCCCGGATCTCTGCGATCTCGTCCAGCGACAGCTCCCGGGCCAGCACAACGCGCTTCGCCCCAAGCTCGTGCCATGCGGCGGCAGAGGCATAGTTGGCAACAGAGACCTGGGTGGAGACGTGCAGCTCACAGCGCGGCGCGTATTTCTGCGCCATGCGGAAGGCCCCCAGATCCGCCACGATCAGCGCGTCCACGCCGCAGGCGTTCAGCAGCTCCAGGTGCGCGGGCAGCCGTGTCAGCTCCGGGCCTCTGGCCATGGTGTTTACGGTCACATGGACGCGAACGCCATGGTCGTGGGCCAGCTTCACCGCCTTCGGCAGCTCCTCGGGGGTGAAGTTCCCGGCAAAGGAACGCATTCCGAAGCTGGTTCCCGCAAGGTAGACCGCGTCCGCGCCGTAGCGTACCGCCATATTCAGCTTTTCCATATCCCCGGCCGGGGAAAGCAGTTCTGGTATTTTCATTCTTACAGTGATGATCCTTTTCTGTTGCCTGCGCCGGATCCCCATCGGCTAATCCGGCAGGATCGGCTGAAATTCGTCTGAATTGATAAACTCGTTGAAATCGTCGGCGTTATCGAAGAAATGGTTGATGTTGTCAATGCCGGTGGCGAAGTAGTAGTACTCCGTCTCGTCCGGGTGCAGCACGGCGCGGATGGAATTCAGGCCGGGATTGCAGATGGGGCCTGCCGGGATCCCCGGATACAGGTAGGTGTTATAGGGGCTGTCCAGCTCCGTTGAGAAGGTGGTCCCCATCAGCTTCGCGCCGTAGAAGATGGTGGAGTCCATGCCGAGATGCGGAACTTCCCAGTTGTTCAGACGGTTGAACATGACGGAGGCGACCTTCGGGCGCTCCTCGTCATTGGCGGCCTCCTCCTCGACGATGGAGGCCAGGGTCAGGATCTGGCGCATGGTGTAGCCGCTTTCCTTGATCGCGGCCAGATCGTCCTCACTCAGACGGGCGTTGAAGTTCCGGAGGAAACGATCCAGCACCTCCTCCGGCTCGTCCATGAGATAGAACTCATAGGTATCCGGGAAGAGATAGCCCTCCAGGCGGTTAGACGCCCCATAGGGAAGCTTTTTCAGAAAATCATAATCGAATTCATAATCCGCGGCGGCCTGCTCCAGCTTTTCCCGGGAACAGACGCCGTTTTTCTCCAGCAGATCAAAGATCTCATAGCTGTCGGAGCCCTCGCGGATCATCAGCGTGACGGTCTCACGGGAGCCCGCGCTGGCCATGAGGTTGTTCACCAGAGCATGGTAATCGTAGGTCAGGTTGATCGTATAGATCCCGCGGTCAAAATAGTGTTCGGAGCCGCTGAATTTGCAGTACAGCTTAAACAGCCATTCATATTCGATCGCACCTGCCTCCTTGAGGGTTTGCGCGATATCGTCCAGGTCGTCGGTGTCGTTGATGACAATCTCAACGGTCTCGTCCGGGCGGTTCAGCCCCAGCACGTCGTTGGCCCACCGCCAGCCCCACTTGGCCGCAAGGGTCCCGAGCCATACCGCAGTGAACAGAAACAGGGCGACCCAAATCAGCCGGGGAAAACGGAGGCGCTTCAGATGGCGCTGCCGTCTGGTCTGTCGAACAGGGGGCTCCGTCACAGGCTCCCGGTATTCCCCGTAATCGTCAAATGCGTTGCCGAAATCCGGCGTAAAGGTTTGCGTCGCCTCCAGCTCCGCTTTCTTCTGATCATTCGGCAAGGCTGTTCCCTCCCAAGTACACGATCTGTTTTGCGATCCGCTCGGCCTCCTCGGCTCCCTTCAGCACGGAGATCAGAGTCAGCGCAAAATCCACGGAAGCACCGGCAGCCCGGGCGGTAATCAGCTTGCCGTGCCGCACCACATTTGCATCACGGATCTCGGCGCAGCCCATTTCCGCTTCCTTGCCGGGATAGCATACCGCGGGAGCGGATCCCACGATGCCGAGCTTCGCCAGAATGGTGGGCGCGGCGCAGATGGCGCAGACATATTTCCCGGCCTCCCAGGCCCGCTTCACAAGCTCCAGGGCAGCCCTGCAGTCCAGAATGGACTGGACGCCCTTCAAGCCACCGGGAAGGATCAGCATATCCGTGGATTCCACGTGCACGGCATCCAGGGGGAGATCGGCACGAACGACGATCTTATGGGAGCCGACGATCTCGATCCCGTTTACGCCGACCAGGGCAAGCTCGATCCCCGCCCGCCGCAGCAGGTCGCTGGGCGTCAGCGCCTCGATCTCCTCAAAGCCGTTTCCAAGAAGTATATATACCATTGGGGACGCCTCCTTTATCATTCCATGTAGGGACGGCACTCTGCCGTCCGCTCAGCGTTCAGGGTTCAAATTTTGCCGGACCAAACGGTAGATCTCCTCGTGGATCTCCTCCACCGTGCGAAGCTTGCCGTCTTTGGCGCAGCTGATCACAGTCCAGCCGTAGCAGGCGGCAGCCTCCAGGCCGGTCTTCCGGCACAGCCGCAGATAAGCCCGATCCTTTTCGTGGATATCCGCGTGGGTGTTCGTATCGGACTCCCGCTTACGCATCAGGCTCTCGCTCAGCTCCGTCGGCATATCCAGATAGATGACAAGATCCGGCAGCGGCAGGCCGAGGCGGACGAACTCCAGGTCGTACAGCCAGCGGAAGAATTCGGGACGGGCGCTGTCAGAGACCTTCGCCCCCTGGTGGACAGCGTTGGACGTGGTATAGCGGTCTGAGAGGACCAGACCGCCCTCGCTGTAGTATTCGCCCCAATCCTTCCGGAAGGAGGCATAGCGATCCACCGCGTAGAAGGTGGAGGCCGCGCAGGCGTTCACGTCCTCGGGCTTTTCGCCGAATTCGCCCCCCAGGTACATCCGGATCAGCGCGGAGGAGGGCTCGGAATAGCGGGGAAAGACGATGGTTCGGAAGTCGATGCGCTCCCGCTCCAGCCGCTCCGTCAGCAGCCGGAATTGGGTGGACTTCCCGGAACCGTCCGGCCCCTCAAACACAATTAGTTTACCCATGAAACCGCTCTCCTATTTCTTGGTTCCGACTGCCTTTGCCACATACTTGGGCAGCCGCATCATCCGGCCGATCCGCTTCGGCTCCTTGCAGAGCCGGTAGAACCATTCCAGCTGGCATTTGATCATCCAATCGGGGGCGCGCTTGACGTTGCCCGCAAAGCCGTCCAGGCTCCCACCCAGACCTGCCATCAGCCGCACGGTGGGCAGCTCATCCCGATGGTCGAACATAAAGCGCTCCTGCTTCGGCGCGCCGAGGCAGACGAACACAGCCTCCGCCTTTGCCTCGTTGATGGCGGCTACCACCGGAGCTTCCTCCTTGAAATAGCCGTCCGCCGTGCCACAGATCACGAGCCCCGGGGCCATCTCCTTCATTTTTTCCGCAGCCTGCTCCGCCACGCCGGGCTTGCTGCCCAGGAGGTACAGCCTCGTTCCCCGTCTGGCAAAAACGCTGAGCATATTGCGGGCGAAGTCGATCCCGGCGACCTTGCTCTTGAGCGGCGTCTTGCGAAGCTTGGCGGCCAGCACCACGCCCGCTCCGTCGGGGAGCACAAGATCCGCCCGGTTGAGCATGGCGCAGAGGGCCTCGTCCTGTGCCGCGTCGTAGCCGATCTCCGCGTTGGGGGTCACCACGATGGCCGCACGGTCTCCGTCCAGGAAGGCCTCGCCGCGCTGGAGCGCCTCGTCCATCGTTACATTATCGAACTGCAGACCCAAAACATCTATCTTCATTGTCTTCTCCTCATTCCGTAAAAGAATTCGTCATTCTATTATATCAAATCAAGCGGGGAACATCAAGTACAAAAATCTCCGAAAAAAGTCACTTTTTCCATTTACAAATTGAAATCAATCTGCTATGATAGAGGTGTCAAAATACGGGACTTTTGTCCCTTTGATTAGGAGGTAATTCCCTTGCAAAGAAAATTCAAGACGATGGACGGCAACACCGCTGCCGCTCACGTCAGCTACGCCTTCACGGAAGTCGCGGGTATCTACCCCATCACGCCTTCCAGCCCCATGGCCGACTATGTTGACCAGTGGTCCGCACAGGGCCGCGAGAACATCTTCGGCAATCGCGTCAAGGTCGTAGAGATGCAGTCCGAGGCCGGCGCCGCCGGTACCGTCCACGGCTCCCTGGCCGCTGGCGCTCTGACCACCACCTACACTGCCTCTCAGGGCCTGCTGCTCATGATCCCCAATATGTACAAGATCGCGGGCGAGCTGCTTCCCGGTGTGTTCCATGTGTCCGCACGTACCGTGTCCACCCACGCCCTGAACATCTTCGGCGACCACTCCGACGTCTACGCCTGCCGTCAGACCGGCTTCGCAATGCTCTGCGAGACCAACCCCCAGGAGGTCATGGATCTGAGCGCTGTCGCGCACCTGGCCGCCATCAAGGGCCGCGTCCCCTTCATCAACTTCTTCGACGGCTTCCGCACCTCCCACGAGATCCAGAAGATCGCCATCTGGGACTACAAGGATCTCAAGGATATGTGCGACATGAAGGCTGTTGAGGAGTTCCGTCAGCACTGCCTGAACCCCAACCGTCCCTCCATGCGCGGTTCTCACGAGAACGGTGATATCTTCTTCCAGCACCGTGAGGCCAGCAACAAGTACTACAACGCGCTGCCCGCCATCGTTGAGACCTACATGAAGAAGGTCAACAAGAAGCTCGGCACCGACTACCAGCTGTTCAACTACTACGGCGCGCCCGACGCTGACCGCGTCATCATCGCCATGGGCTCCATCAACGACGTGGCCGAGGAAGTCATCGACTACCTCAACGCCCACGGCCAGAAGGTCGGTCTGGTGAAGGTCCGCCTGTTCCGGCCCTTCGTGCCCGAGAAGCTGATCGCTGCCATCCCCGAGACCGCCAAGAAGATCGCCGTCCTGGACCGCACCAAGGAGCCCGGCTCCCAGGGTGAGCCTCTGTACATGGACGTCGTCACCGCTCTGGCCCAGGCCGGCATCACCGACCGCACCGTTATCGGCGGCCGCTACGGCCTCGGCTCCAAGGATACGCCTCCCGCCTCCGTCTTCGCCGTCTACGACGAGCTGAAGAAGGACAACCCGAAGCACCAGTTCACCATCGGCATCGTGGACGACGTGACCAAGCTCTCCCTCAAGGAGCGCAAGAACGTCCCCGCCACTGCTGCCAAGGGCACCATCGAGTGCAAGTTCTGGGGCCTCGGCGGCGACGGCACTGTCGGCGCCAACAAGAACTCCATCAAGATCATCGGCGACCACACCGACAAGTACGTTCAGGCCTACTTCCAGTACGACTCCAAGAAGACCGGCGGCGTCACCATCTCCCACCTGCGCTTCGGTGACAAGCCCATCAAGAGCCCCTACTACATCAACAAGGCCGACTTCGTGGCCTACCACAAC
>JAEEGH010000958.1_pt1 | contig 87629 bp, 57 predicted proteins | sample 9134181 | NCBI WGS metagenome assembly JAEEGH01 (sample SAMN16246544, study PRJNA631951) | gut metagenome | biome: gut microbiome; feature: rumen; material: DP-attached | host: Bos | place: Iran: Karaj | collected 2018-10 | reverse complement strand
AGGATTTGCTTTTAATGGGAATGGAAAATGGAGAGTATATCTCTCATGGTACAAGTCTGGCGAAATCAATAAATGTTTAATTTCATTTGAGGATAACTTACCATTGCCCAACGAAGATGCAGTCGAGGTAAATAAAAGGCTATCGGCTTTGTTCCCTCATTCAAAGATAGGGAATTCATCTTACGGCTATAAGACCTATTATGACGACAATGGTGTGGAGGTTTATTTCACGAATTCCATCACATTAGAAATGGAAAAGAAATGAGGATGTGTTACAGCATAAGCATATGATCTGAAGTAGAGATGGGAGTTGATATATTACAAGATAAAAGGAAATAGATTCTATAAGATTATGAACGAACAAGACACCGCAAAAGGCAACAGAAGTCAGGAACTCTGCAGGAGAGTGGTCACAACTGAATCATTCATAGCAGAGGCGAAAGAGATTTATGGTGACCGCTATGATTATAGCAAGGTTGACTATAAGAATCGTGACAATCGAGTTATTGTGACGTGTCCCGTTCATGGTGATTTTCAAGTTTATGCCCGTGAGCACTTGGATGGCAAAGGCTGTCCCAAGTGTGAGAAGGGCGAGAAGTTCATAGCCAAGCTTAAAGAAAAGTTTGGGGATAAATTCGGGTTGGACGAGTTTGTATACGAGAGTTCTACAACTCCTGTAACGTTGATATGCCCCACGCATGGCGCTTTCTCTAAATTACCTAATCAGATTTTGAATTTGCAATTTGGCTGTCCCCATTGTGGTAATGATGCTAAAGAAGTAATTCACAATGCTGCTGTTGCAAAAAAACAAGCAGCAAAGGAAGAAAAGCAGAGGGCTATTGACGAAATGAATGCTCAAAAGTTGCAGGAATGGAAGGATGAAAGGGCTGAGCGTGAACGGAAACGTGAAAAGGCTATGCAGTCTTTTCTCGCAGGAAAGAAACCAAGAGATTTCTATGCGCCCTTTCAAATCTATATGCAACGGGTTGACGAACATATAGATGTCATCAGGTATAATGCCAAATGGATAGAACCTTACTATCGCGATTATAAGCTGAGCGATGAAGAAGCCCGAAAACTTCCTTGTTATAGAGAAGGTGATGAGTATTATAAGTTCGTTGGTGAGGCTCCTGATGACTTTATCAGACAGTCTTTTGAAAAGGATGGATTCCATACTGGAACAATTGAGGAATGCCTTTCACATCGTAGATGCATTATTTCTTTCGAGGGCAATGATCTGATTATACAGGTGGAAAGCTTCGAGCACGAAATGGAACGATATGACAATAGCGATATACAGACAAACAAGGCTTCTAAGAAAGTTGAGATTCCATCCTCGTTTGTCAGCATCGATTTTGAAACGTTATATTCTCAACGTGTCTCTGCCTGTTCGATAGGAATGGTGAAATATCGTGATGGCAAGAAAGTAGACCAGTACTATTCGTTGATACGTCCACCGTTTGATTATCCAGGAAAGAGCGGACAGGTATTGACCTGGGTACACGGAATCTCCAAGGATGATGTCAGAAATGAAAAGACTTTCGCAGAGTTGTTACCAGACATTGAGGCCTTTGTGGATGGCCTTCCATTAGTGGCCCACAATGCGAGTGTAGAAAAATGCTGCATACGCGATGTGTGTGCCTACTATGAGATTGATACCAAGCTGGATTACGAAAACATCTTTGACACCTTGCCGCTTTCAAGGGAGGCAGAAGCAAAGTTGGGTTTACAAGTTGAAGGACAAGGCACGCACTCTTTGGATGCCGTTTGCTGCCGATTCGATATTCCTGTGCTCAATCACCACAATGCTTTAGAAGATGCCGAAATGTGTGGAAATCTTATAGTGAAGTTTCGTGAGATATTGGTTGAAGGGAAATCTGTTGAATTGAAAGCCAACAACGGAAACCAAACTGAGAACGTCAAAGAAGAGAAGGTTGAGAATCCATCAGCCAACCAGGTTGAGCAAATTCAAACCATTGCAGAACAGGGTTCAAAAGGCGGCTGTTTGGGTATAGTTGTTCTTGGGATTGTGCTTACATCACTCATTGCTTTCTTGTAGGTGTTATGGCAAAACTGACCACAGAAGAATTCATAGCAAAAGCCAAGGCGGTGCATAGGGATAGATACGACTATTCCAAGGTGGAGTATGTAGATTATAGGTCGAAGGTTTGCATTATTTGTCCCAAACATGGAGAATTTTGGCAAAGACCAGATATTCATTTACAGGGAAAGGGCTGTCTAAAATGTGGTAGAGAAAGAATCGCAATTTCAAGCAGAAAGTCCTTGGAGCAATTTTTACAAGATGCAAAGAAAGTTCATGGCAACAGGTATGACTATTCCAAAGTAGAATTAGTGAACTACCAAACAAAAGTTATCATTATTTGTCCTGTGCATGGTGAATTTATCCAAGTTCCAACATTACATTTACAAGGTAGTGGTTGTCCAAAATGTGGTAGTGAAAGAGTATCTTTGCGAATGACCACCAAAGGATTTATACAAAAAGCCAAGCAAATACATGGTGATAGATATGACTATTCCAAGGTAGAGTATACAGGAAACAAGGCTAAAGTTTGTATAATCTGTAAGGAACATGGAGAGTTTTGGCAAGAGGCAAGAATGCATTTAAGTGGATGTGGATGCCCAACATGTGCTGGTCGAAAAAAAATGAGGACTTCTGATTTTATAAAAAAAGCTTGTTCTGTTCATGGTGATAAGTATGACTATTCCAAGACTGTATATAAAGGAAATACTGAAAAGGTGTGTATTATTTGCCCTAAACATGGAGAGTTCTGGCAATATGCCAGCAATCACTTAAAAGGAACAGGCTGTCCTAAGTGTGGTTTTATTATAAGCAGTTCAAAACAGAGAATTTGGACGAGGGAGAGATGCTATGAACAGGCTATGCAATACAAAGATTTAACCTCTTTCGCAAAAGAATGTCAAGTGGCATATGGGAAAGCCTGCAGAAATGATTGGATTAAAGATTATACATGGCTGGAAAGGAAAAGTCTACCCAGTGGCTATTGGACCAAAGAACTAATATTGGCTGAAGCGCGTAAATATTCAAGTTCTGGAGAGTTCAAAAGGGGGAATCAGAAAGCATATAGTGCGGCATGTAATAGAAATCTAATTAAAGAATGCACGTGGTTTGTAAAGCCTCAAAATTCAAAGAAATGGGATTATGAAACATGTTTGGAAGAAGCAAAGAAATATACTTCAAGAGCAGAATTTCGTAAAAATGCCATAACTGCTTATGATAAAGCACGTGATAATGGGTGGCTTGAAGAATATACATGGCTTGCGATAACTAATCCTTGGAATTACAATTCATGTATGGAGGAAGCTCATAAATACAATTATTATCAAGACTTTAGATCAAAATCTCATGATGCTTTCATGACCGCTCGAAATAATGGCTGGTTGAAAATATACACTTGGTTAATCAAGGAACCGATAGAGCCATACAACAAAAAATGGAACTATGACACATGCTATGCAGAAGCAATGAAATATAAAACAAGGAGTGCGTTAAATAAGGGTTGTAGTGGTGCTTATGATGTCGCAAGAAGAAATGGTTGGTTGGCAGACTACACATGGATGCCCGATTTGACAGAATCAGATGCAAAAGTGGATAGTGTATATTGTTATTTGTTTGAGGAACAAAAAACAGCATACGTAGGTCGAACTTTGATGTATCGCCAACATATAAGAGATATAGAACATGGCAACTATGAGAAAGATGCGGTGTTTAAATTTGCGCATAAGCATAATTGCGACATTCCTAAAATGCAGATAATCGAAGAGAGCCTAACAATCCAGCAAGGAAGAGAACGCGAAGATTATTGGCGCAAGTATTACGAAGCGCATGGCTATATAATGCTTAATCGTGGAACGACAGGTAAGAATAGTGGATCAATAGGTGCTATAGCTAGCGGAAAATGGACTTTTGAAAAAGCATACAAGATAGCTCAAGCTTTTCAGACTGTCAATGAAATGTGTGAAGAATACGAATACCTCTATAAAATATCAAAGGCAAGGGGATGGTTAGATAAGTTTGATTGGTTTAGAGGCCAGGAGATCAGGATAGAAAAGGCAACGAAATGGACAGAGGAAGTGTGCCGCGAAGAGGCACTTAAGTATAAATCTCGTAAAGATTTCCGCAGGTATTGTCAAGGCGCTTATGACAAGGCAAAAGAATGTGGGTGGCTTAGCAGCTATACCTGGCTATCCTATCCTAAACCTCATTCAGAATGGGATTATGAAAGTTGCAAGAAGGAAGCGAGTAAGTATTCTAATAGGAGCGAGTTCGGCAAATATTCTCATGGTGCATATACTTGTTCCCGTTTGAATGGTTGGTTAGACATGTTCTACCCAGTTCCCTTACGGAGAGTTCTTGATTATGAGACATGCAAACAACTATCTTCGAAGTATAATACCAAAGAAGAGTTGTTGGCAAGTGATAAGAGTTTATATGGTACTATATTGAAAAAGGGATGGATGAAAGACTTCTTCCCTGAGATTATAAAATGATTGATAATGGGAAACTTAAGTAACAGTATCATTATTAATAGACTTGCCAAGATAAAGTATTTATATAAGATTGGCATAGAGCAGTCAATGCAAGAAGGGACTTTTGCTGGTTTTTCTATCTTGTCATTTCATGATAGTACTGAAATGTTTCTACTTCTAGTTGCAGAAAACAAAGGTGACAAAATTGATGACATTTCTTTTATGCAATTTTGGGACAGATATCCTGATTTAACACTCAAAGAATCTATGCGAAAGCTCAAAGATAGACGTGTCAACATAAAACACAAGGGATTATTCCCGTCCAAAACAGATATAGAGGATAGTCGAATAACGATAACGCAGTTCTTTAGAGAAAATATTAAGGTTCAATTTGGGCTTGAATTCGATGAGATTTCTCTAGCTGATTTGATAGAATATCACAACATCAAAGATTATATTCGTAAAGCAGAAGAATTGTTGAGCCAGAACAAAACTTATGAGTGTCTATTAAACGCAAGAATAGGATTTGAAGAATTGTTGGTTACTTACGAATCAGATAAGAGACAATGGCGTGACAGTATTTTTTGTGTAGGCAAGAAGGTCGGAAACGATTATAGACATCTTGTTACATCAGACAAAGATGGTCGCAAATGGTTTGAAGAAGTTACTATGACATCAAATGCTATTCGTAATATTCTTAGAATATCAGCAATGGGGATTGATTATCGAAAATACGCATTATTTGATTTTATAACGCCACGCGTTATTGAGACTTGCGGTATTGGAAAAGATAAATATGTCAAAGAAGATTTGGAACACTTTGAATTAACAAAGTCAATTAAGAAAGAAGATTGTCGATTCTGCATAGACTTTGTTGTTGACTGCGCATTGAAATTGCAGGATTTTGAGTTTAATATTGGCAAATACGTCAAAGAACAACAAACGATATGAATCGCTGAAAACAAATAATTATGAATAGCAGAGTTAATATAATCAAGAGATTTGCAACAAGAAATATTAGGATATGAGTAGAATAGTATATCTTATGGGGGCTGGAGCCAGCAGAGGGCGTAGAAAAACAGATAATGCCCAATACAAAATGGAGAAAGATAAAAGTAACATCATAGAGGGATTGCCATTGGTCAATGAAATACCCCAAAGGCTGGAGTATCATATTCAGTCTTTTGCTAAATATGCTGTTCCTGCAACTTTAAAAAATACAATCTTTCCATTAGGGAACGTAGGGGGGACGGGTTATGAGCAAGCAAAAGACATGTTAGTGAAGGACTTGACTTGGCTTAAAGATGAAAGTTCCCGTCATGCGACAATAGATACCTTTGCAAAGAAACTATATCTTAGAGGCGATAAAGAAAGCTTTTATAAAGTAGAACTGTTGTTGACAATATTCTTCGTATTAGAGCAATTGATTAACAAACCAGATAGTCGGTATGATACATTTCTGGCAAGTATCCTAACAAAAGAATTAGAATTACCCGACGACATTTCTATCTTAACATGGAATTATGATAGTCAATTTGAAATGGCGTACAGGGAATACACGGACAATGACTTCACATACATCCATAATAAATTGTTTGTTTATGATGTTAAAACGGACAAGCCCGAAGGTGATTTGACAGATCCCCCACGTGGTATTGTTAAACCTACTGATTCTGTTGCTTGGCATAATCAAAAAGCATTTAGTCAACACAAGATATTAAAGTTAAATGGAACTGCCAACTTCAAAGAAATGCTTCCTTTAACAAATCATATAAGTGCAGACGAAGAAGTTTTGAAGCAATTGATAAATAAGTATATATTGTATAGGCATGGAGAAGGTTATGGTTACACTCGCCTTTCATTTGCATGGGATAATAACGGATATGTCAATAGTTTCCTTGACCAAAAGATAGAACGTATGGTAGGAGAAGCTGAGACGTTAGTCGTAATTGGTTATACCTTCCCTTTCTTTAATAGAGAGACTGATAGACGAGTTTTTGAGCAAATGCCCAATCTTTCTCAGATTTACATACAAGATCCAAATGCTGATAATATAATAAAGAATATTATACCTGTTATGTCTGATCATCAGAAAGAAACGAACAAACTTCGTATTGGTAATGGCATTGAAACAATTACAAATGTGGATCAGTTCTTCTTGCCTCCAGAGTTGTAGTAAACTATTTTTCTATTGATACTGACAAAAGAGATTATAATCAAACAATAACGAAACGTAAACAACAACATGAAAGGCAAGTATATTGACTTGACTGGTCAACGATTTGGGAAGCTTGTGGTTCTTCAGAAATCTGAAGAGAAAACCGCAAGTCGTGGATGTATGTGGCTATGTAAATGTGACTGTGGTAAACAGGTGTTTGCAAGTACTAGCGTCCTTAATTCTGGTACGAAAAAAAGTTGTGGCTGTTTAAGAACTGAGGTGAACCATTCACGACTTATTGATTTAACAGGGCAACGTTTTGGAAGACTTGTTGTTGTAGAGAAAGTATGTGGTTCTGACAAAAGAACCTTATGGCGTTGCAAATGTGATTGTGGTGGCGAAACATTGTCTAAGGCGTCGGATTTAACTCGAGGTGTGACAAAGAGCTGCGGCTGTCTTAACTTGGAGCATACCGTCCAATTGGGAAAATCGCATTTGATAGATTTGACCGGTAAAAGGTTTGGAAGACTTACTGTTCTGGAGCGCATTGGTGACACACTTAACTACAGATGTGAATGCGATTGTGGCAACGAAAAGATTGTCAGCGGTGAATTGTTGAGAAGTGGACGTACGAAAAGTTGTGGTTGCTTGAAGAAACTTGCTCATAACAAGAACGATGACAGAGAGGAAGCAATGTTGAGAGTTGAATACTCTGCGGTCAAAAAAAGGAACAAGGCGAAAGGTTTCAAGGACATATTGTCCTTTTCGGAATTCTCTGAAATTGTTCATCAACCATGCTATTATTGTGGGAAGGAGTATTCCAAAGAGATAAAGGATGATTCGCATACGAGAACTGATAAGAAGCACCATGTATCTGGTCATGTGTTACGTATTTGTGGTATTGACCGATTAGACCCTACTCGGGGCTATGTATATGATAACTGTGTTTCTTGTTGTTCAGTATGTAACACGGCCAAATTGGAGATGGATGTAGATGATTTTAAGGAATGGGTAGTTCGTGTCTATGATTATTGGGCCAAGAAATAAGTTTGGAAGCGTAGTTAATAAAACGATTTATGGAAACAAAAATACCTCAAACAAATAATGAAGCCTTTACTCAGTTGGACGAGATGCTGAGTGAGAAAGATAAGAATGAGTTGGTAAAAGGTGATGCCATTGAATTTCACTTTTCATTGGGAATGTGGATTCGGAACAACTGGATCTATGAGCAGAATGAAGAGGATGTCAATCGCTTGGCAAAAGCCTTTAGGATGGATTATATAGTCTTCGATCCAGATAGTTTATCAGGAAAGATCATTGAATCATATCAAAGATATTTGAAACGTAAAAGAGTTTAGATTATGGCAGAATATAAAGAGTACAAATGTGAGTTATGCTGTTATACCGTAGCAGCCAATCCTAAGGGACACGATGTGGTGATGATGGGTGAGATTTATAGTTATAAGTGTGAGGATTGTCACGATATTGTGAATGTCCTGGCATCTGAGAAAACCGTATGTCCTGAATGTGGATCAGAAAAACTGGTGAAGTGGAATCCCATAAAAGGGAGATGTCCCAAGTGCGGTAAGAAAATGAAAGAAACAGGAGTGATAATGATGGTGGATTGAGTAACAAACCGCTTCAAATCGATCTTCAATGATGTAACTTTTTGCATTCTGAATACGATATAAATAAAAAAGTGTAACTTTGCAAACAAAATATGAACATGGCAAACGAAATAGAAAAGAATAATTCATTGACGAATCAAGAGACTTTTGTAGGTGAGATTCGGACAATCATTGATAATGCGCGTTCAGCTGCGATTCGCAGTGTGGACTTCAACCGTGTGCAGATGTATTGGAATATCGGTAGACGAATAGTAGAAGAAGAGCAGCATGGCAAAGAACGGGCCGACTACGGAACGTACCTAATCAAGAATCTTGCAAAAGAGTTGGAACCTGAATATGGTAGTGGATTTGGTGTCAGGCAACTGGAACAGAGTCGACAGTTTTATAGAACTTACCCAATTGCGAACACACTGCGTTCGCAATTAAACTGGAGCCAATACCGAAGGCTGATTCAGATTGAAGACCCTGACAAGCGGGAATATTACGAACTGGAATCCGTGAATGGAGGATGGACTGCCAGAGAGACGGAGCGACAAATCAATTCTATGCTGTATGAACGGCTCTTGCTCAGCAATGAAAAAGAAAAAGTTCTGGCTGTGGCCCGCAATCAGAGAATTCCAGAATCTCCCACGGAAGTAATCAAAGATCCGATGGTGTTGGAGTTCCTGGGATTGGAACGAAAAGCAGCATATTACGAAAAAGACTTGGAGAGTGCCATTATTTCTCATATTGCAGAGTTCTTACTTGAAATGGGAAAAGGCTTCTCATTCGTTGCCAGACAGAAGCGCATACTTCTTGAAGATGACGAGTTTTTTGCAGACTTGGTATTTTATAACCGTTTGCTTCGCTGCTTCGTCGTGGTAGAGTTGAAGACTGGCAAACTGACGCATCAGGACTTGGGACAATTACAGATGTACGTGAATTACTATGACCGTTGCGAAAAACAGGAAGATGAGAATCCGACCATAGGAATACTTCTTTGCTCAGACAAGAACGACACCGTGGTAAAAATGGCTCTGCCAGAAAATAACTCCACGATATTAGCCAGCAAGTATCAACTGTATCTACCAACAACAGAACAGCTGATTAAGGAGATTGACGAGGTAAAGCAACTCAATATCTGACGGAATTAGCATCTGCTGACTTTCTACTTGTAAAACAGCAACTTAAAACGCCCATATTTGTCCCATATAAACATAATCCTCTGATAATCAATATGCGTCAGATTTGAGGAGGTGAAGTAAAGACAGATAAACAACGATAAATAAATCCACCAAAATAGCGTGTAAATCAAGCATTTACACGCTATTTATATTCTACTAAAGCGTCTAATACCAATTGTCAAAACTTCGAATGTGGGGCCTAACTCTATGACTTAGGTATATCTTTTGCTATTGATGCTTTGCTGCAAAAAAGTGCGGCATCAATGGTCGGGGTTTCAAATTTTATTCGTACCTTTGCGGCACGAAAGATTTTAAGAAAACAACAATGAACATTCTGGAATTACTAAATCGTACAGACCGATTTGCAGCGAATGCTGGCTGCAGGATTACGGAGGTGGACGATCATCATGCCGTAGCTGTGATGACGGTGACCGCTGCCCATCTGAATGGTGGGAACGTGTGCCAGGGAGGGGCCCTGTTTACACTGGCCGACTTGGCGATAGCAGCTTTGATGAACTGTCGGGGTCAGTTAACCTTCGGTATTGGCAATAGCATTATGTATGTGTCGAGTGCCAAGGAGGGCGACGAACTCCGTGCTGAGGCCGTCGAGGTGGCAGACCACCCCAAGATTCCATCCGTAGAGGTGAGGGTGACCAATCAGGAGGGGCGGCTTATCTGCCACGTAACGGGTATGGGGTATCGCAAGCATATGACGATTTAAACGAAAAAGAATAGTATGAATAATTCCGAACTACTGAGAAACATTTTCCCATCAGCCATTCTTGCTGGTATTTGCATTTCGATTGGCTGTGTGGTCAACCTCCGTGTGGGAGGTGTGGCTGGTGCTGTATTGTTTGCCTTCGGACTGACGACGGTGGTGTACTATGGGCTGAAGCTATATACGGGAACGGCGGGATTCATCCGTCGTCAGGGCGATTGGGGCATGCTCATCACCGTGCTGCTGGGCAACATCGTAGGCTGTCTGCTGACTGCTTGGATGATAGGCTATGCGCAACCTGACTGCGTAGAACCTGCTGCCAACATTCTTGCGGGTCGATTGGCGAAGGGGCCTTGGGCTTGTTTCCTATTAGCTATCGGTTGCGGATTTATCATGACAACAGCCGTAGAGTTTGCACGCAAAGGGAAAATGCTGACGCTGCTGCTGGGAGTGCCAGTATTCATTCTCTGCGGATTCGCTCACTCCATTGCCGATGCCTTCTATTTCCTGGTATCTCCTGCCGAGCATCTGCTCCGGGCTGAGGTTCTATGGGTATATGTTGCCGAAGTCCTAGGCAACTTTGTGGGGTGCAACCTGTACCGATGGGTGATGATATTTAAAAAGGAGTTATAATAGGAGGACAAGATCTATTATAAAAACCACGAAATTTCACGAATTACACGAATTTTTGCTGCGTAAAGATATAGAATAATTCGTTTAATTCGTGAAATTCGTGGTTTAAAATTGGTTGTTTCATTCTCTTACTTGGTGAACGGTGACTCGTTGCCAAAGAGGTAAGAGGGTTTGTAACCTCCGAAATCAATCACGATTTTCTCGAAGACAATTCCGGGATGACGCGGTGAGAGCGTCAGCTCGTGGACATCAGCATTGCCAACAGGCAGTTCCACCACTTTTTCGACGATGCGACGGGCAACAGCGGGATAATACTCCGAGTACATATAAGGCTGGCGGTCGATGAGCGTCTTATTGAAATTGACGGTCTGCGGCTGCTGGCCGTCGATGCTGACGGTATATTCAAAGCCACCGACGTTGAGGAAATCGAGCGTAGACTTCACGATGACATGAACCTTGACCTGCTTGACGCCCTCGGGCAACGAGAAGCGGTAGTTCAGCTTGGCATCGCCTACAGGCTTGGTGTAGGGAGTGAGGGCTACGGCGCTACGAGTGCGGCCATAGTCGGGGTAGACACTCCACTGAGTACCATCGGAGGAAGAGGTGCTGTAGAAATGCTCAGCCTCGATGGCGATGAAGCCTGCAGAGGGGGAGAAGGTGAAGCCACCCGTCGGAGAACTGACGGGCACGGTGGCTGCAGGCGAAGCAGAAGAAGCAGCGGAGGTGGCTGAAGGCGAAGCTGAGGGCACGGTAGTTGTGACGGGGAGCATGTCAGCACGGAAGTTGTCGTTCCATGAGCGGTAGCCAATGTGTTTCTGGGTCATCATTCCGTTCCATTTACCACCAGCAATGTCAGTATTGTAGGCAGCACAGAGGAGGGAGTCGCGACGGAAGCAGCGCTTCACTTGCTCGGCCCACTCGTTGGCATCAGAATTTCCAGCCTTGGCCAGCTTTTGGTTCATGGCCTGAGCATAGTACATGTCATAGAGATTGGCCATAGCCTGAACGGGGAAGAGTATAAGCTGTCGATAGAAGTCGCTGGCGTCGGCAGGTATCTGTTCGTAGAGCCGGAGGGCGCGCAGCTCCAGTCGTTGGTAGTCGTCGGCCACCTGCTTCCACTCGCCAGTCTCTACGTTATAGGTACTGGCATCGAGCATCTCGGGGGTAACGCGGGCCATATACTGGCAGTTACGGTTGTAGATGGAGGCAGCTTCCTCTGCGACACAATCGCTGAATACTGAGCGGAAAAAACGGCGGGTGTGGTCAATGGCAGTCTGCTGGGTAAACTCCTTAGGGTTCCAAGCCATGTCCATGAAGAGGGAGATGGGATACTCCATGGGCTTGAGGTCGCCAACGTTGAGAATCCACATCCGTTGAATGCCGTGGTCGTAAGCCAGCGACAGCTGCTCAAACATCTGCTGCGTCTGGGTGACGTTGAGCCACTTGGTGTTGCGGGGAGCGCCCACGTAGTCGACATGATAGTAAATGCCCCATCCGCCGGGGTGTTTCTTCTCCTCTGGGGTAACGGGCACGCGACGGATGTTTCCCCAGTTGTCGTCGCAAACGAGCATGATGACGTCATCGGGTACACGGAATCCAGCATCATAGTAGTCCTGCACCTCTTTATATAGTGCCCAAACCTGAGTAGTTTTCTGCGGAGCCTTGCCCGTTACTTCCTTAATGATTCTCCGTTGATTCCCAACGATACGCTCCATGAGGCTGACATCGGTCTTATCGCTCATGGCCTCGTCGCCATCGCCACGCATACCAATGGTGACAATGTCCTCAGTGCCCTTCATGCGCTCAATACCCTCACGGAAGAACTGGTCGAGCTTCGTCTGGTTGGTCTGATAGTTCCAGGCTCCCCACTCGCGACGGTTACGTGCATACTCCTGATGGTTGCGCGCCATAGGCTCATGATGGCTTGTACCCATCATGACACCCATTCGGTCAGCAGTCTTGCCGTTCTCAGGGTCATCGGCATAGAAAGCCCATCCCCACATGGCTGGCCACATCATGTTTCCCTTAAGTCGGAGGATAAGCTCAAACACTTTCTCATAGAAGCGATGGTCGCCATAGTTGGTGCCAAAGGTATTCTTCACCCACGAGGTGAGGCAGGGAGCCTCGTCATTGAGGAAGATGCCACGGAACTCAACGGCAGGCTCGCCATCCGTATACGTACCTTTTATTATATAGGCATTCTCCTGCTTGGCAATAGGCGCATCGGCCCACCAGTACCAAGGCGAAACACCCAGCTGGCGGCTCAGCTCATAGATGCCGTAGATGGTTCCACGGCGATCGCTACCAGCAATGAAGATGGTGCCATCAGTTGTAGTAGTGATGATAAACTTCTCGCGTTTGCCCTTCAGGTCCTTCAGCTTCAGACGATCGATGGCAGGATTCCTGCCAAGAGTACCTATGACGATGGCGGTTCCCGACTGTCCCTCCTTCAGCAGGGGTGAGGCTCCGAGCACATTGGCCATATCAGTCTGCAGGTTGCGGATGGCAATCTTGACACCTTCATCCTCCTGTACTGAAAAACTGATGTCGGCTTCCTTCAGGGCAATGGCATCGGATTGAGGAGTAAACGTCACAAAACGGGGGGCAGCCTGTGCCATGCATGTACAAGCTACCATGATGAATAATAACAGATGTTGTCTCATATCGTTTAGTCTTTATTGCGTGATTACAATGCCACCATTGGTGGGAATCTCTACCTTCAGCGTCTTTTTCTTCGACAGTTTGGCAGTAGTCTGCGCCCCGTTCATATAGAGCTGGGCAGCACCAGCATTTAGCATGGGCAGCGTAAGTGTCTGCTTCACTGTCTGGTCTGTGGCATTGATGCCTGCCACATACCACTTATCGCCCGAACGGCGGGCAAAAATACAGTATTTGCCAGGATAGCCATCAATGAAGCGCACCTCGTCCCATGTAGTGGGCACTTGCTTCATGAAGTCGACAGCCCAAGCGGGCGCATCGGTCAGGTTATTGGGAGCCATGGCGAAGTGCTGCACACTACTTTGGAAGAGCACGGCGGTAGCGAGGGCAAATACGTCGGAGGTCTTACGTACAGTACCATGCTGATTGTCAGCATTGTAATACTTGTTCAGCGTAGAGCCACCGAAGTCCATCGAGCCTACAGTATTGCGGATGAAGGGATGAATGCAGGCATTGTAGGCCTCAGCATCGCAGGCACCCTGTCCGAAGTGGAGGTTCTCGGAAGCCAACACAGCCTCGGAAGCAACATAGTTGGGGTACATGCGCTCCCAGCCGCGAGGCAGGGTACAACCGTGGAAGATACACTGGATACCGAACTCATTGGCATCGGTAAGAATGTCCTCATAAAGCTGCATCATGGGCTGTTTGTCGCCACCGAAGAAATCGACCTTGATGCCCAAGATGCCGTTCTTCTGCATCCATGCCATCTCAGCACGGCGGGCAGCAGACTTGTCCATCTTGTTGAGCGGTGACTGAGGAGCATCGTTCCACTGGCCATTGGAGTTATACCACAGGAAAATGCCCACGCCCTTCGACTTGGCATAGCGTGCCAGTTCTTCCATTTTTTTATAGCCTATCTGCTTGTCCCAGAGGGCATCGATAAGCACAGAGCGCCAGCCCATGGCTGCCGAGAAGTCGATGTAGCGTTTCTGTTCGTCGAAGTTGCAGCTGGAATCCATGCCGATAATCCACGACCAAGAACCCTTGCCATAGGTATAGTTCTTCGAGGCCTTGTACTTGGGCTGAACCAAGTCGTTGGCTACAGTTGTCTCTACAACGTTTGCCAGCGACTCACCACAGGTAATGGTACGCCAAGGCGTCTCGCTAGGCAGCGACACAGCGGGAGTGGTTGAGCCAATGCCGTTCATCTCGCCCTGCTGGGGGAAGCCGATACGGTAGTTGGCGCCACCCTCGTTCAACAGGCGACAGCCGACGTAACCGCCGTCCGTCCCCGTTTCGCTAATGAGCACCCAGCCCTGTCCAGTTGGTTGCAACTTAGTCGCAACAGACGGCACCTTGAACAGGCACGGGAAGGTATAGCCCTCGCCCCAACCATTCTTGCCCACGGGCTCATCGAGGGTGTAGCTTGTCTCATAAGAAGGAGATGTACGCGCGAAGCCCCCCATAGGCTTCGACTGCGGACAGAGGAAGGTGGTGGTTCCATCGGGCAGCACAAAGCCGCTGGCCTCGCTCTCGACAACAGCCACACGGGTCTCACCACCCCTACCCCGCTTGGGATAGAGTTTATAGCGGAAAGCCACATCGCGGTTGCTGACGCGGAAAATTACATCCATAGCATGCACGCCACCTTTCTCAATCTGGAACAAACCCTGCGTAGCCTCATAGCTGACGTGGCTCTGCTTGGTGGTCATCAGGCTGTATTCGTCCTTTACGGTGGTAACGTCGCACGACTTGATGACAAGATCCTGGGTAAGGTCGTCGAAATTCAACTTCAGCCCCAAGGGCGACTTGTTGAGGAATGCCACACCTGAACGGTCAATCTGATAGGTCAAACGCCCACCCTCATCGTTTACTGTAACGGTCATCTTTCCGTCGGGACTGTTGAGGCGCTGTTCGGTGGCCCCTACCGTCATGGCCGCCATCAGCAGAACGGCCAAAGCTGCTGTCTTCTTCATATTTGCTATATTCTTGTTTTATTTGATATCTACTTTAAAGTCATCCACGTCGATGTACCCGCCCTCCTTCTTTGTGGCATAGTTGAAGATGGCGAACTTAGAGCCCATGAAGAAGCGGCGGTAGTCGAACACGCAGCGATAATTCTTGGAGCCTATTTGCGTCCACTCTTGACCATCAAGGCTATAGAAGAAGTTGGAAGCATCATTGTGGCGAGGTTGGAAGTCGCCATCAATACGAAGCCAAATCTTCTGGTTTTTGGAGGAGAGAGCAACGCTCTCCACCAGTTTATCGTCAACATTGGTAACTGCCTTCTCACGGTCTGTAAGACTCACCTTTTGCTCGCTCATCTCAAGCGTCACCTTCTTACCCTTCTTCTTGAGGGTGAGCACACCGCTATCACCGTTGAAGGCAGAGAAGCCCGCGCAGTCGCCATCCTTCATCTTTGAGTAGTCGATGCAGACGATGCCACTGCAAGTAGGGCCAGGCATACGCTGCGTCAGCGTATTGGGAGCCAAATAGAGGTTGGGCACTACGCGGCTGGTCTTCAGACGCAGGTATCCGGGACGCTCACTGAGACTCCAAGCGTTATCAACGGGGTTATGATTCCACTGCCAGTGCAGGCCCAACTTCGTATTACTGAAATCATCGCTGCAGACAATGGACTTGGCGGGCTGTCCGCTCTTATAGGGACGCATGGTGTCGGGTACCTTGCCATTTTCATCGCCCAGCTGAGGCCAACCGTCAATCCAACGGACGGGCGACAGCGTCAGCACTCGCCCCACACCGCCACGGTCCTGGAACATAATGCCATACCAGTCGCCCTCCTCTGTGTCGACAATCGTACCCTGAGCAAGATAGGGGAACCCACCGAAGTCGCTCTCTAGAACAGTATTCTTCTCCCACTTGGCGTTCAGATCCTTGGTACGGTAGCACACCTCACGGCGATGACGGCCAGGGGCATAGACATGGGAGATGAGCAGGGCATAGTAGGTGCCGTTGTGTTTGATGACGCGAGTACCCTCAAGCAGTCCGCGCTCATCAGCCTCGCGCTGGAAATAGTGGCGGAGGCTTCCCTCGACGACGCCCTTCAGGTCACGCGTCAGCTGGCACATCTCACCAGTACCGAAAAACACGTAGGGCGTGCCGTCGTCGTCGAAGAACAGGGTAGCATCATGGAAGTGACGCAGACGAGAGTGGATGGTCCACGGCCCTTCTGCCTTGGGAGCTGTGAAAATATAGGTATCGCCCATGGCCCCCTGCTCGTTGGGAGCCAAAAGCGCCCAGAATTTACCGTCGTGATACTTCAATGACGTTGCCCACTGGCCACGGCCATAGACAGTACCCACGCCCTCGCCCTTCTGCTGTTCAAGTGGCAGCGAGAACGACAGATCGTACTTTGGAGAGTCGGTAAGCTTGTCGAAAATATAGCCCACTGTTTCCCAATTCTTCAAGTCCTTAGAGGCCATGACGGGAGCACCGGGCATGAGGTGCATCGTGGTAGATACCAGGTAAAAAGTATCACCGACACGGATAACATCGGGGTCGGGTACGTCAGCCCATAACATGGGATTCAGAATACTTTCAGCTGGTTTCGCTTGTGGCTGATTCTCTTGAGCCAAGGCGCACGTAGGCACAACCAAGGCCAGTAGTAAAGTTTTTATGTTCATAGTTATTCCTAAAATGTTTTAATGATACGTATGATGGTGCAAAGTTACAAAATATCTGTAACAACAACCACCGCCATTCGTTTCATAAACGTTAGGAATCGTTACATATCCACTTGGGTAGGTGTCCTTTGTTCGTCTAAAAGAAGCCGTTGCAGCATTTCAACATCAACATCGACTGGTCGGGAAGTGAAGTCGGGAGTGTTGTATGAATGGAGCAAATGACGGTAAAAATGCTTGGGATTCTGCTGAGGTAGCATGAATGGTTTTGTTGTAATTCCTGCTTCAGTCACATACGAGAAATAAATCCGAGTATACAGTCCATCGTCACGACGGCTGGTAAAGAGGAACCAACGGCTGTTCGGACTCCAGTTGTGGAAACTCTCAGCACGGTCGCTGTTCACGTTGTCCAACGGGCGAGTCTCACCCGTCGCTAAATCGAGCAGCCAAAGGTCGGCCTCGGGATGCCAGATGGAGAAATATCCATAATCTGTCTGGGTGTACATCAGATAGCGGCCATCGTAGCTGGGACGTGGCCATGTAATACTCTTCCCAATAACAGCAGCACTAATCAGCGTATCCACATGGGAACTTATCCGCCCGGTGGCAACGTCAAAATTGACGCGACAGAGGCTATAGCGTTCTTTATCATAATCGGTAGGATAGACCTGGCGGCGGGCTGTCGTGAAATAGAGCCACTGGCCATCGGGCGAGAAAGCTGGCGTATTCTCTGCCCAGTACTTCCGCATGATAAGGGTATCTTTTAAGATGGTATGTGTCTCTGTATCATAGACAAACACGTCGGAAGAGGAATCATAGACCTCAATGCGCTTGGGCCCTGAGAGATGAAACATCTGCGATGTCTTGTTGGTGGAGAATGCCACATAGCGGCCTCCGGGATGCCAATAGGGATAAACCATCGACCCGCCAAGCGTATCGTTCTTGGCCTGTAACACCTCTGTTTCCTGCGTACCTTTACCTGCAAGTGCCGTTTGGTTAGGCAATGAACGATGAACGACTGTTCCTCCGTGGTCACCACGAGCATGGAAAACAAATTGGTCAGGATGAGTACGGTTGGCAGTATGACAGTTCAGACATGTGCCAGGAGACTGGGAATTTTCAATAAGAGGTATCTCTTCGAAAGTATGCAGATTTCGCTGATAAAGCCCCATCATACCATATTGCTCATAACCTGGAGCAATGCGACGATAGGTAATACCCCAGGCACCTACAGAGTCTGTGCTAACGTAAATACCAAAGTCGCGGTAACGCTTCCACTTGCCATCCTTCCGGGCAGTAACTGTCACCGTCAGGCTGTCGCCACCGTTGGCAGCCAATAGGCTATGCCACTTGTCAAGGTTGAAATCCGTATACTCACCTGAAGAGACCAGAGAATCGCCCTTCGTCCCTCGCACAACCACTCTCATTTCCGTGACACTGTCATTCAACATGGCGAAATTCAGCGGTGCGATGTCAACAGGAACCGTTACCTCAACATAGTCAGGGTATATCTGTGGATACTCATCTACGCATACAGCATCCTTATACGAACCTGAGGAACAGCCAATGAGCGACAGCCAACAGCAAACAACTAAGAGCCTACAGCCTAAAGTACTAAAGAAAGAATTGGTCTTGCATCTTTTCATAGTTCTCACGGAGTTGGTTAAAGACAGGATGCTGACGTAGCAGTTCGGGATGCAAAGCCAAAGGTTTCATCTCCCGCACCCAGTCGTCGCTTGAGAAATGCTCCTCAACGATAGCAATATATTTCAGGGCTAACTCATACTGTCCCGTAATGAGTGCCGTCTCGGTAAGGCGGCGCAAGGGACGTTCACAGTCGGCGACATCGGCACGCTTCACCATCGCCTCGAAGGCAGCCCGCTGGGCCATCGTCACCATACCCAGCTGGATATAGACATCGCTCATCATCATGGCAGCCACCTCGCTGGAGAGCACCATCTTCGAGTCTGCCAGACACTCAAAGACAGCATCCTGCCCGGCCCGTCCCAAGCGGTACTGTGCCAGACGGACCACCTTGTGGCAAGCCAACGACTGCACAGGCTGCTTCGTACTCTTCTCCACAATCTGTTCCCATTTCCCTTTCAGCTGTAGTGCATCATACTCCCGTTCCTCGTCCGTACCGTCCAAACGACTCGTAGACGAAGAACAACTGATGACTAACAGCCCTAAGAGCAGAATATAAATCTTGGTCATAAATGAGTATATCGTGATGCAAAGATACAACTTTTTCCCGAAACTGCCAAAAAAAAATATTTCAAGAAAAAAGCACAGAAGTATCACATTCTGTGTAACTCAGTGTAATACAGAACGTTTCGCGAGTGACACTATATTTTAAAGTGTCACTTTTGGGGCTTATTTGACCTGTTTTTATGTAAATCATTGCAAATTACAGGCATCTGGCCGCCATTTACCACAGCCAAAACACAATAGAGTGGGCATCTGAAAACGAGGAAATTGCCTACATGACAAAGTAAAACAACTTGTTTTACAATAGTCCGACCCAGGCAAACGCTCAGTAAAACGGCTATTTAGTCAAACAAAACAACTTGTTTTACACAAGTGACACTTAGTGACACTTTAAAACAAAGTGTCACTAAGCCTAACTATGTACGTACCAAACAGTTACGATAAAAAGTGACACTTTTGCAAATTTTCTTGATTAAAAAAGAAGTAAAGAAATGAGCAAAAAGAGATGCTGCGTCACGAGGGCGCAGCATCTCTTCTTTATTGGTAAACAACTATAGATTAGTAAGCTGAGTTCTGGTCGCAAAGCGTATTTCTACCTAATTCCTCTGCTGGAATAGGCATATCAAGTTTTGCTTCTGTAAAATTAAATCTACGATATGTCCATGGGAAGTCTGACATATCAGAAGGAGCCGTAGTATGAGTGTAGTTATGGTTGATATGATCTTCCATGTAGCCAGACTTCTGCATGTCAGGACGCAGACTCCACTCACAGTTGAACTCCTTACGGCGCTCCTCGTTGACAGCAATCTTCCAAACTGGTGAATCAAAGTTCTTCTTCTGCTTCAGATTTGTATAATAAGCCTTTGCATCAGGAACGTTGACAACAGCATCGTTGAACGGAATAGGATATGCTTCAATCGACTCACCATAAAAACCGAGGGTAGTCTGAATGCCAGGTAGATACTTGGCTGTCAAAGCTTCGCCATTACCAACCTCCAGATTACCAAAGGCACGGTTACGCAACTCGTTAATCAGGCCCCATGCAGTAGCATCGTCTTCACCATTCAGACGGAACAGGCACTCTGCGTAGTCAAGCATCACGTTAGGCAGACGCTTCCAGTAAATCTGAGCAGGAGCCCACTGATCGCCAGACCATCCTGCATGAGCATTACGCCAGAACTTCAGGCTCCAAATAGCTGGAGCATACTCACCATTGTAGAAGTGGAAGTTGACAGTCTTACTGTCTGCTGTGCCATTTCCAACATTCTCTTTCAAATATGGATTATATCCGTAACAATAGTCAGACTTCAAGCTTGAGCCATCCTCTGCTTGATAATCATCAATGTTGTGAATCTTACCAGTGCAGGCAGATCCGTCACGACGCTTGTCACCTTTCTCAAAGCTTGAGTACCACTCCCAAGAGAGGTAGAGTGAACCCCAGCCACCGTTCTCAGGACAAGCTGCATAGTACTTGATGAACATACGGGCAATATATTCGCCACCGCTCCAAGTACCCCAGTTCTTACCCTGGTCAAGCACTTCTTCCCAGATGGCTTCCTTGTCCCAAACACCGTTGACATCCCACAATGTGGGGAATGACTTGTTCAGTTCATAGGTATGGCTTTCCAAAATCTTCTTAAATGCTGCAGCAGCCTTCTGATAGCAATCCTTCTTAACGCCTTCGTCACTATTACGATATGCTTTCCACATGTAAGCATCGCCCAGATAAGCCAAAACCATACCCTTAGTTGCACGACCATAAATGTCGCCACGTGGCGTCCAATCCAAAAGGGGCTCTGCAGCTTCCAGATCAGCAATGATGAAGTCCCACATCTCATTGAAGTCCTTAGCACGAGCTTTTTCTGGTGTATTTGCAGCGGTCTCACCTTCCTCGAGCAAAGGAACACGTCCAAACGTGGTGCCCAACCAATGATAGAAGAATGAACGGCAGGCACGAGCCTCACCTTCCATGGACTTTTTCAGGTTCTCAGAAACATTGGTAGCAGCTCTCAGCCCCACAAGGAAGTCATTAGCTCGCGAAATACCGATATAGGCATGCTGCCAACCCTGATTCAACTCACTATTGTTGGCATTCCAGTTATAGTTACACCAGTCCTTATCCCAACCAGTAGCCTGAGTATCCATTGTAGGATGGCAACCAGTGAACAAATTGGGCTTGAAGCCCCAGTCACCAGTATTTGTTGCTTCGTCACCGTCTGGAAGCATCATATCATAGATACCATTCATGGCCATTTCGGCATTGGCATCGTCAGCGAACATATATGATGATGCGACAATATCGTATTGAGGTACATCCAGGAACTTATCGTTGTCGCAGGAAGTCATAGCAAGCAAGCCAAACATGCCAGCTGCAATATATGATCTATTTAATAGCTTTTTCATAATCATTAATAAATTAATTAGGATATTAGAATGTTACATTCAAACCAAATTGATATGTACGAGGCATCGGGTAACGACCCGTGTCAAGACCTGTGAAGAGAACGCTTCCTTGTCCGCACTCAGGATCGCCATACTTGTTGTATGGAGAGATAGTCAGGAGATTTTGAACAGCAGCATATACTCTTGTACGCTGGATTCCAAGAGGAGCAAGGATGCTCTTCGGCAATGTGTAGCCAACCTGAAGATTGCTGATACGGAGGAAATTACCATTCTTTACCCATGCATCGCTGACGCGCATATTATAGTTCGGGTCAACAATCATCAGACGAGGCAGTGTAGCGTTAGCCTCATTACCAGAACGCCAAACCTCATCATAGCTGTCCTTCAAGATATTAGGAACAGTCTGGTCATCAGAAGAGAACATTGTGCTCATACGCATAGCGGAGTAAGACAGAATGTCCTGACCCAGTACACCATACATATACATCGAGAAGTCCCAGTTCTTATAAGTTGCACCGAGGTTGATACCGAAGTTGAACTTGGGAATACCATTGCCAAGTACTTGACGGTCTTTATCGGTAATACGTCCATCACCATTCAGATCCTTATACTTGAAGTCACCAGGAGATGTTGACTGATTCTGATAGTAATTCTCATCGGAACTGACCTTAGAGACATCACCGTCAACACGAGCGAGAGCCATCTCATAAGCATTTTTGTTGACAGCGTCGATTTCTGCCTGATTCTGGAAGATACCCTCTACGACATAACCATAGAACGAACCTACAGCCTCACCTTCCATACTGATGGAGTGTTCACCCCAATAGAATCCAGAAGGAGCACCTACAGCACCTACGTTAGAACCATCATTGGTAGAGCCGTCGTTAGTAGCTTTCTGGGGGCTACCCATGTTCTTAACCTCGTTTTTCAAGGTAGAACCTGTCAGTGTAGCACTGATGGCCCAATCCTTATTCAGACGCTTGTTGTAATTGATAGCGAACTCGAAGCCCTTGTTCTCAATCTCACCAAAGTTGGTATATACGCTTGAGAAACCAGAAGAAGTACGAATCTGCTTATTAATCAGCAGGTCCTTGGTAGTACGGATGAAGTAGTCGAGGCTGACGTTCAAGTCACCATTCAGCAGACCGAAGTCCAAACCGAAGTTAAGCTGCTCGTTGGTCTCCCACTTCAAGTCGGTGTCAACCAACAATCCCTTATAACCATTGTTTACAGTCATGTTGCTTCCATAACCCATAGAACCACCCTGTGCATAAGTATTGTATTTCAATGCCCATGTAGAGATACCTGCAACGGCCTGACCAGCAAGGTTACCGGCATTACCAGTCTGACCCCAACCAAGGCGGAGCTTCAAGTTACTAATAGCACTAACATCCTTCATGAACGGCTCCTCAGAAATACGCCATGCAAATGCTGCAGAGGGGAATGTAGCCCACTTGTTGGCTTCAGTGAAGTTAGAAGAACCATCACGGCGGATAGTACCAGTGAGAATATAACGATTTAAGAGGTTATAGACGGCACGACCATAGTATGAAATCATACGAGAATCGGCATCGAATGCACCATTTGCTGACTTTGAATCATTATCCAGAGTCAAATCAATCTTACGGTTATCTGCAGAAGCAAAGTCCTTAGCACCTGCACTAACCCTTGACCCATAATACTTGCTGACAGAGTTACCTGCCATCAGCGTGATATCATGGATATCATTGTTCCATTTCCAAGTCAGATAGGTCTCCAAGCCATAGTTTGTTCCGTGACTCTGGTTCAGATCAAAGCTGTAGCGAGTATCAAGAGCCTTTGACAGTTCCATATCAACATACTTTCCGTCGATGATATTGTAGCGCTGAGAGCCTCCCGAGAAGTTACTATACTCACTGGTAGACACCTGATAAGAGCCAATAGAATGGAGGTTAAAGCCATAACCGAAGTCGATGTCAACAAATGCGCTTGCAAACATCTTATTATTACGGGTCTTACCATTAGCTTCCATCTGAGAGGCATAGGGATTGTGAGAGTTCTTGGTATTACCTTCCCAACCATCAGATGTATTCAGATAGCCTGCGCCATAGGTTCCGTCAGGATTCTCCAGATTCACGTGAATAAGCTGACCACCGGTTGCGTTATTGAGCGTGTAGTCCAATGTAGGAGCCATGTAGGCAAAGTCACGCAGTGAAGAAAGGTTACCATTGTTATTGAAACCAATGTTCGAACCATAAGTCTGGCTGTGGACAAAGTTCATGTCACCACCAAAAGTAAGATACTTATTAGCCTTAACCTGAGCATTGGCGCGAGCAGTCAAACGATTGTAGTTGGTATTGATAACCAAACCGTCAGTATTAACATAACCTACAGAGAAGTTGAACTGAGCTTTATCACTGCCACCGCCAGCAGAAACACCATACTGACGCTTCAAAGCAGCGCGGGTCATTTCCTTCTGCCAGTCGATTTCATTACGCTTGCCATCATACTGGGCATCCCAGATCTGGTTATACAAACCTTCGCCCTGGTTAGCCTTCGCCTCACGAATGCTAGCAGCATAGGTATCAATATCCAAAGTCTCAAGTTTGTTAGGAAGCGTCTGAATACCAATATCAACAGTTGCATTAACCTGGAAAGCGCCCTTAGAACCATGTTTAGTAGTAATCATGACAACACCATTAGCACCAGCCGAACCGTAAATGGCCGTAGCAGAGGCATCCTTCAGGATTTCAACGCGCTCAATATCACTGGGATTCAAGAAGTTAGCATTGGTACCCACCTGCACACCATCTACCACGTAAAGGGGATCAGCAGAACCGTGAATAGTACCGATACCACGAATACGGATAGCGCTGTTTCCATCAGGAGCACCGTCCTGCTGGGTAACCATCACACCAGCGGCAGCGCCCTGAAGGGCTTGACCAATGTTAACAGGAGCTTTCTTCATCATTGCTTCCTGATCAATTGTAGCCACCGAACCAGAGATGTCGCTCTTCTTCATCGTACCATAACCAACGACCACAACGTCAGAAAGCATCTGGGCATCTTCCTTCAGGACGATGTTAATGTTCTGACGACCGTTGATCTTTACCTTTTGGGTCTGATAGCCCACGTAAGAGACTTCCAGCTGGCCATTCTGCGAGGCATTCACACTAAACTTACCATTAATATCGGTAAGTCCGCCAGTGTTAGAACCAACGACTTTAACCGATGCACCGATAACCGGTTCACCAGCTTCGTCGTTCACGGTACCCTTGACCGTCCACTGAGCCCATGCTCCTTGGACAGAGATCATCAGGAACAATGCTACCAGTCCCAATGACCGCTTCATGAAATCAAAGTTTCTCATGCTTTCATTCATAGTTTTTTAGTTAATAATAATATATGTTTACGGTTTTCTGCTGCAAAGGTAGAAATTATTCATTACAAGGATATTTCTCGTACGTCTCAAAACGTTTTCTTTTTGCACAATAGCACCATTATAAAGTTGTTTCAAGACGTTTTAAGTCACTTTCTTCCGAACTATTGCCATAATACAATTCATAACGTCCTGGCTTCACGCGCATCGTATTTGTTGCCGTATCAAAGAATTCGAACGACTTCGGCGACAGTTCAAGTGTCACTTTTTGTGTCTGTCCAGCCTTGACACTCACACGTTGGAAACCCCGCAATGACTTGATAGGCCCATCGGCATCTTGAAGGTTGCGGATATAGAGTTGCACCACTTCCTCACCATCGCGCTGACCCGTATTTGTCACATCGACGGTCAAGGTTCCCTTACCGCTCTTGTCAATATTCAGCTGACCACCATCCACCTTAAAGGTGGTGTAGGACAATCCGTAACCGAAGGGGAAAAGTGCCTTACCCGTAAAATAGCGGTAGGTACGACCTTTCATGGAATAGTCCTCATAATCGGGCAGCTGACTGCTGGATTCATAGAAAGTGACAGGCAGTTTTCCGCCTGGATTATAGTCGCCAAAGAGCACATCAGCTATGGCAGTACCGCCCTCCTGGCCAGGATACCAAGCCTGAACAATAGCATCACAACACTCCACCTCGGGTTTCAAGGCTATGGCGGAACCAGAGCAGTTTACGAAGATTACGGTCTTTCCTGCTTCCTTCAGCGCCCTGAGGAATTCACGCTGCACTTTGGGCAACTCTATGTCTGTACGGTCACCACCCTTAAATCCTTCGATTTCAACAGGCATTTCCTCGCCCTCAAGGGCAGCTGATATACCACCAACGAAAACAACTTTGTCAATACCTTTCAGTTGGTCAATAGTCTGCTGATAGTCAATAGGATGTTCCTTGGCGATATTGATAGCCAAGTTTGCATTATAGGTATGTACATGGGCGAAACGTACCTCTATATTGTAACTCTTGCCCTTTTCGGCTTGGATGGCCACACGATTGGGAGTAGTACGCCAAATATGATGTCTAAACTTCTGCACACCATCGATATACAATTCGAAATGCCCGCAGCCGTCAACATTTACCACATATTCACCGGCCTCGTTAGGAGTGAATACGGTCTCGTACTTTGCTGAGAAATCCTCCAGTTGTACCCCAGGAGCGAAATTGTGCATACCAAAGGTAGTAACAGCCAATGGTGTAGTATAATACTGAGTCGTAACAGGTTTACCCTCCATCTCACGATTGTTCCAGAACGTACCCTTCATTCCTTTCTTTCCGCCAAAACTGCACTGGGATGCCATTAGGCACTCCATCACCTTGTCGTACGTCAGGTCACAGCCCTGAGCATAGAACAGCTTTTTCTGCTTTGCCTTGATACCATCAAAGATAGTGACGGTATGGTTGGGCTGTCCGTTGTAGTTACCCCACATCATGGGTTGATTATCAGCATTAGGTCCAATGACGGCTATCCGCTCCTTACCTTTCTGCAGGGGTAGTACCCCACCATTATTCTGCAGCAGAACGATGGTCTGACGGGCCATGTCAAGAGCGGTCTGACGGTGCTGTTTGGAGTCCATAATAGAATAAGGTATCTTCGACCACTCCACGAGTGACGGATCATCCATCTCACCTAGATCGAAACGGCCTTCTAACAGTCTTATTACGTGTTTATCGACTTCTTGCTCGGTCATAAAGCCACGTCGCACAGCCTCAGGAATGCTCCTATAAGCATAGCCATAGCCGCACTCCACGTCAGTACCAGCTATTGTAGCCTTCGCAGAGGCATGGGCAGCGTCAGAAGATGATTTATGCGACTCATAGAAATCGCTCACGGCACCGCAGTCACTGACCACCAAGTACTGGAATCCCCATTCGTCTCGCAATATCTGCTGAAGCAGGCGCTGACTGCCGCAACAGGGATCGTCATCCAAACGCTGATAGGCACACATTACCTCGCGCACCTTGGCATCCTCAACCAGTGTTTTGAATGCAGGCATATAGGTTTCCCACATATCGCGAGGTGACACATCGGTCAAATTAGCCGTATGGCGGGTATATTCCGGACCACTATGCACAGCATAGTGCTTGGCACAGGCCCACAGTTTGCGGTATTTGGCATTCTCTGGCCCTTGCAGTCCACGTACCACCTGAACACCCATAACACTCGTCAGGTAGGGATCTTCGCCATAGGTTTCCTGCCCCCGGCCCCACCTCGGGTCACGGAAGATATTCACGTTCGGTGTCCAGACGGAAAGACTGTGGAACTTCTCGTCTTCGCCCTTCAGTTCATACATACGATGATTGTATTGAGCGCGAAACTCCGTGCTGGCAATATCGAACACCTTATATAATAAAGAGGGGTTCCACGAAGAGGCCATAGCTATGGGCTCGGGAAAAACGGTAACATTACCCATATTAGCAGCCCCATGCAAAGCCTCACTCCACCAGAAGAACTTCTTGATACCTAAACGGGGAATTGCCGGACTCTCATCCAGCATCAACTTCGCCTTTTCTTCCAGTGTCAAGCGTGAGCACAAATCCACTGCCCGTTCACGAGCGGAGAGATTCGGGTTCTGATAAGGAAGGGTCTGCGAAAATGCAGCCATAGTGGTCATGGTAGCCCACACCGAAGTGAGAATGAATAGTTTCATCGTTATTGGTTGATATACGTTTTGTTTTGCTGGCAAAGGTAAAAGTTTGGCGGCAGAATGGCTTATCAATTTGTTTCAGATGCTTTTAACTTTGTAGCAATGGCAAAATATCGGAGGCTTTACAGCTTGGCATATGGAAGTTTTTCCATATCTTTGCAACTATTATTGACGACCTAACAACAATTTTATGAAACAACCCTTAACCCTATTGCTGTGCTTCCTGCCATGTTATATGGCAGCACAGAATCCGGTCATCCGTGATCAGTTCTCGGCTGACCCTACCGCGCGCGTGTTTAACAATAAGGTGTACCTCTACCCTTCACACGACATCCTTCCCCCGGAAGGACAACGTCAGGACTGGTTCTGCATGGAAGACTACCATGTCTTCTCGTCAGAGAATCTAACCGACTGGACCGATCACGGCGTAATTGTCACCCAAAACAAGGTTCCCTGGGTAAGACCTAACTCCTATTCTATGTGGGCACCCGACTGCGTGGAGAAAAACGGGAAGTATTATTTCTATTTCCCCTCCGCTCCGCAGGCTGGTGGTGGCTTTGCCGTTGGTGTAGCCATAGCCGACAATCCCGAGGGGCCGTTTATTCCCGAGCCAGAGCCCATTAAGGGCATCAACGGCATCGACCCGTGCGTACTTCAGGCATCCGACGGCAACGCCTATATTTTCTGGGGCAACGGCCGTTGCGCCAAGCTCAAGGCCAACATGAAGGAACTTGCCGACGACAATCCAAGGGAAACCGTCAAATGGCGCGACCGCGAGATAGAGATGGTGGGCGTCCACTGCCTCAAGGACCTGCCCAACCGTCAGGCAGAGGGACCGTTCGCCTTCGAATACAATGGTAACTATTACCTGACATATCCCTATGTAAGAGAAAACACCGAGGTCATCGGCTATGCTATGAGCAAGAACCCGATGGGTCCCTACGAATACAAAGGCATCATCATGGCTGAGCACCCCAACGGCTGTTGGACTAACCATCACAGCATTGTCAATTACAAGGGTCAATGGTATTTCTTCTACCATACCAATTTCTTCTCGCCCAAGGACGATAAGCGCCGCTCAGTGTGCATTGAAAAACTAACGTTTAATGCCGACGGCACCATTCAAGAAATCAAGGAGACTATGCGCGGCGTGGGCATCAACCAGGCCACGGAGAAAATCCAGATTGACCGTTTCAACGCAAGCAGCGCTGGTGTACGTACCGAGGATGTCGACACCACAAACTACATGAAAGGTGGGTGTGTTACCCTGCCTAACAAAGGTAGCTGGTCATTATATAAAGATGTGGACTTCGGCTGCATCACCGATGGCTATCTGGTAATTTCGGCCAAGGCCTCCGACGACACCGAGTTCTGCATCCGCGAGAAGAGCGCCACAGGTAAGGTCATAGCCCGTTTCAAGATGGCAGTTCGTCCTCCAGAACCTCCTGCCGGTGCTGCTGCCAATCCCATGATGAGCCGCTTCAACCGTGACCTGCGCAACCAGTGGCTTACCCAGACAGCTGCGCTGGAGTATACCCCGAAGGGTATCACCGATCTCGTCATCACAAACGAGGGCAATGGTTCTCTCTCCGTCGACTGGGTTCAGTTCAAGAACCGTCCAAAGTACTTCTCGCCCTCTACTGCCACACCGGCACAACCTGACGACGAGGGTTTCATCCGTCGCTGGATGCTGCTGGAGCCTATTGACAAGCCCAACAGCGGCAACACCGTATTTACCGATAGTTACCTTCGTGAGCATTTCAACCGCGAATATTTCAAGGGCCAGCAGACTATCCTGCCTAAGGACGGTCAGAAGGTGACCGCTGTGTTCAAGCAGGAGCAGGCCCCCGCAGGCTTTGGCCGTGGAGCCCAGGCACCCGCCCAGCCGGAAGTGAAGACGGTGAAGCAGACACTGACGTGGCACGCCCTCGACAGCGAGAACTTCAACGTCAAGCTGTTCCGCTTTGCCGAGAAATGGGGAACGAAGGTCTATGGTGTTCTTTTCTGGGCCGTGACCATCATCGACTGTCCTGAAGAAATCAAGGACGTTCGTCTGGCCGTTGGCTCCAACTCTGCCTCAATGTGGTGGCTCAATGGTGAAGAAGCCCTGCTGCTCAGCGGCGACCGTCGTATGGTAAAAGACGATGCCATGTCGCCCCGCCTGACGCTGAAGAAAGGCCGCAATATCCTTCGTGGTGCCATCATCAATGGTCCTGGCATGAGCGACTTCTGCGTCCGTTTCCTCGACGAAAAAGGAGATCCTGTGACGGGCTACACCCTTGTGAATAGTAAATAGTGACTAGTGAATAGTATTAACAACAATAGAAGATACGACAATGAAAAAGAATAATATCATCAAGAATAATTCCTCTGTGAAAGTAATCGCCACGCTTTTCACTCTTCACTTTTCTCTTCTCGCTAGCCCTGTAAAGGCGCAAATCGGCGCTCCTTATATCCACGACCCATCGACCATAGCCGAGTGCGACGGCAAATACTATACTTTTGGAACGGGAGGTGGTGGCCTCATCTCTGAGGACGGCTGGTCGTGGCACAGCGGAGCCGATCGTCCCGGCGGTGGTGCAGCCCCCGACGTATTGAAGATTGGCGACCGCTACCTCTGTATTTATGGTGCCACAGGTGGTGGTCTTGGCGGTGGACACAGCGGCCGCATCCTTACCATGTGGAACAAGACGCTCGACCCGAAGTCGCCCGACTTCAAGTGGACTACAGCCGTTGAAGTTTGCGCCAGCGATGGTATGGAAGACCAGGATGCCATCGACCCCGGCCTGCTCTTAGACCCCACTACGGGTCGTCTGTGGGCCAGCTACGGCACCTATTTCGGCACCATCCGCCTTATTGAGATTGATCCGAAGACCGGTTTCCGCGTTGCTGGAAACAAAGAGAAGGATATTGCCATCGACTGCGAGGCCACCGACCTCATCTACCGCAACGGCTGGTACTACCTGTTAGGAACCCACGGTACCTGCTGCGACGGCGTAAACTCCACCTATAATATTGTGGTAGGACGCGCCAAGGGCGTCCAGGGTCCCTACATCGACAATGTGGGACGCGATATGTACCACGGTGGCGGCAAAATGGTCATCGCTGCCGGCGACCGCAAGACTGGTGCCGGACACTTCGGACGCACCATCATCGACGAGGGCGTTGAAATCCTGTCATTCCACTGGGAGGCCGACTTCGATATGGGCGGCCGCTCCACGTTGGCCATCCGTCCCCTGCTTTGGAAGAACGACTGGCCCGTTGGTGGCGACCAGTTCAAGGGCGGTGTCTTCGAGATTGAAAGCGAGCGCCGCGGCTATGCTCTGGAGCTGGCAGTCGACTTCGTCCGCATGAATGTGGCTCGTCAGGGCTGGTTCAACCGCGACCAGATGCAGGAACCTGCGAAGCCCGTAGCCAACCAGACGTTGGACGAGGTAAAGGGCAACTGGCCTGAGGGGAACATTTCAGCCCGCATTGGCGACTACATGTTCCGCCCCTGGCAGCGCTGGAACGTACAGCCCGTCGAGGGTAAGGGCGGCTACCTCGGAAACACTTACTTTAAGATTACCATCGACGGAACCGAGCGCGCCCTGGCCGCTACCGCCGACCTTGAGGTGACCACCGTTCCCGCCTACAGCGGTGCCGACGAACAGCTTTGGCGCATCGAACAACTCACCGACGGCACCTTCCGCATCATGCCGAAGGTTATCCCCGGACGTGAGGGCCTGAATAAGCGCTACTGCCTATATAGCGCTGGTGACAGCACGCCCACTCTGGCCGAATACGACTTCAAGAGCGACAATTCCAAATGGAATTTCCGCAATCATTAACCGATATTCAAATAAAAGTTGTATCTTTGCACCGACTAAAACAAAAAAACATATCGAGCAATGAACAAACGAATGACATGTACTGCCCTCACATTGGCAGTAGCATTGGGACTTAGTGCCCAGAAGCCCATGACCGCTCCCAAGGGCGGCAAGGTCATTAGTGACGAACTTATTGGAATATTCTTTGAGGACATCAACAACTGTGCAGACGGTGGTCTCTATGCCGAGCTCATCCAGAACGGTTCCTTCGAGTTCTCACCAGCCGAACGCGACGGTTGGGGAGCTGGAACAGCCTGGAAGCAGGTACGTCCGGGACACTCATTAGGAACATTGGAGGTACGCAAGGACAAAGGTATCCACCCCAACAACCCTACCTATATGCGTCTGCATGCTGAACGCACGAAGGAGTTCTACGACTACAAGGGATGGAGGGGCTATGGTCTGGAGAACAACGGCTACGACGGCATTACCCTGAAAGCCGACGCTAAGTACAATTTCTCAACCTTCTTCCGCAACTACGGCGCTGCCAAGGAGCTGCGCATCGTTCTCGTCGAGCCGCAGGGCTGGGGAAAGGACCCCAAATTACTAGCCGAAGCCACCGTGCAAGTGGCTTCCAGCGACTGGAAAAAGTACGAAGCCGTGCTGACGCCCAATGCCGACTGCAAGAATGCAGCCCTGCAGATACTGATGCTGACACAGGGCGACATGGACGTTGACATGGTGTCGCTCATGCCCGAAGACACCTACAAGGGACACGGACTGCGCCCCGACCTCGCCCAAGCGCTCGCCGACCTGCATCCTAAGTTCATGCGCTTCCCGGGCGGTTGCGTGGTTCATGGCGGTGGCGACGGTTTCTGGGACACCTACCGATGGAAGACCACTATTGGCCCGAAGGAGACGCGCCGTGGTCTGAAGAACACATGGGGCTACCACCAGAGCATGGGACTGGGCTACTATGAATACTTCCAGTTCTGCGAAGACCTCGGTATGGAGCCAGTGCCCATTCTCCCCAGCGGTGTGAGCTGTCAGGGAACCAACGGCGGTTGGAATATGTGGCCCACGCAGGCACAAGACGTTGTTCCTATGTCGGAAATGGACGAGTGGGTAGCCGAAGCCATCGACCTCATTGAGTGGGCTAACGGCGACCCTGCCACCAACAAATGGGCCAAGATGCGTGCTGAAGCCGGTCATCCCAAGCCCTTCAACCTGAAGTACTTAGGTATCGGCAACGAGGAGAAGATATCGCCCGAATTCATCGAGCGTTTCAAGTACATCTACGAGCGCGTGATGAAGGCTCACCCCGAGATTGTTATCGTGGGTACTGCTGGTCCTGGCTCTCACAAGGACAACCCCGACTACGAAGCAGGTTGGAAGCTCGCAACGGAACTGGGCATGCCCCTGCTCGACGAGCACTACTACGAGAAGAACGACTACTTCCTGAACAAGCGCCAGTACGACAACTACCCCCGCGACCGCAAGACGAAGGTCTATCTGGGTGAGTATGCCGCCAAGGACAAGAAGCTTATCGACGCTTTGGCCGAAGGCCTCTACCTGCTGCATGTCGAGCGCAACGCCGATGTCGTGGCCATGACCTCCTACGCCCCGCTCTTCGCCCGCAAGGATGGCACACAATGGAATCCCGACATGATTTACTTTGATAACGAGCGCCCGTTCCTTACCTGCAGCTACTACGTGCAGCAGCTCTTCGGACAGTCGAGCGGCCAGTATTTCTACGGCGACTGTGTCAGCTTCGAGGGCGATGAGGTTGGTGTCGTCCAGCCTCAGGAGAACGTCCACTACGGACAGTCGGTCATCCTCAATGCCAAGACTCGTAAGCTCTATGTCAAGCTCGTCAACGCTGGGGATCAAGCCAAGAAGGCCAACGTCAACCTGAGTCGCTTTGGATTGAAGAAGATGGCCACGAAGACGACTCTCGCTGGCAATCCCGACGATGAGAACAATTTCGAGAAGCAACCCATCGCCCCACAGAAGGAGCAGGTGAAGGCTCAGAAGAAGTTTACGCTTGACCTCCAGCCCTACTCTATGGTAATGTTGGAATACCAGCTGTAAATACCCTTTCTGAGGGAGAAGAAGTTTACCCGGACTAAACTCGGAGTTTAGTCCGGGTAAACTCTTGCTTTAGTCCGGGTAAAATTCGTATTTATTTTTATCACTTTTGCTTGTTATTCGAAAAAAAGTTGTAAATTTGCCACAGCTAACCAAAAACGAGAAGAAAAATGAAGAAAGAACAGCACAACATGAACCGGCGAGAGTTCCTGAGACGAATAGGTATCGGAGCAGGTTCGGCAATGGCCCTGATGGCTATGGATCCGCTGAGCGTAATGGCTCAGGAGAAGAAAAGCTTGAAGACGGGCAACAATCACATGACCTACCGCGTACAGCACGGCTCGGGTGAGCAGATATCGTTGTTGGGCTTCGGCATGATGCGACTGCCCAATAACCAGGACGAGGTGAACCAGCTGGTGGACTATGCTATAGAGCATGGTGTGAATTACTACGACACGGCTCCCATGTATATGGGCGGGCAGTCGGAAGTACTGATGGGCAATGCCCTTTCACGCCATCCGCGCAGCAAGTACTATGTAGCCACGAAGATGTCGAACCAAAACCGCCGCTTATGGTCGTTCGACGAGTCGAAGGCCATGTACGAAAGGTCTATGGAGAAGCTGAAAGTGGACTACATCGACTACTACCTGCTACACAGCATCGGCGGCGGTATGGAGTCACTGAAGGGGCGCTTTCTCGACAACGGTGTGCTCGACTTCCTGCTTAAGGAGCGCGAGGCGGGACGCATCAAGCATCTGGGATTCTCCTACCACGGTGACGTCCGCGACTTCGACTGGCTGCTAGACCGTCAGGAGGAGTACCATTGGGACTTCGTGCAGATACAGATGAACTTCCTTGACTGGCGCCACGCTTCGCTACGTGGTGGACGCAGGACAGATGCCGATGCAGAGTACCTGTACGACAAGTGCGAGAAGACGGGCGTGCAATGTGTCATTATGGAACCCCTGCGCGGCGGTGCATTCGGACGCATGGCCCAGGAACTGACCGACCAGCTGAAGGCGGTTCGCCCCGACGACAGCACGGCACGTTGGGCTTTCCGATGGGTAGGTTCCTACCCCAACATTCTGACCACGCTGAGCGGCATGAACCGTATGGACCACCTGGAAGAGAACATCAAGACCTTCTCGCCCTTAGAGGCATGCACGGAAGCAGAGAACAAGTTGTTGGCCAAGATTGCAGATGAGATGTCGGGATTCCCCACCATTCCCTGCACCACCTGCGAATACTGCATGCCCTGCCCTTACGGCGTGGACATCCCAGGCAATTTTGCCTATTACAATGAGGCAGTAAACAACCATATCCTGCCGTTGCCTGACAAGACTGCTGCAGACTTTGTCGCCCGCAAGCAGGCGTTTACTGACGGTTTTAAGAAGGCGCTGCCCGATCAGGAGAAGTGGGCCTACCAGTGTCAGGACTGCGAAGTTTGTCTGTCAAAGTGTCCACAGCAGATACGCATCCCGAACCAAATGGCTCGCATCGTAGAAACTTTAAGAGGCCCACGCTAAGCGTGAGCCTCTTTTTTCTTTCTACCTATATTTTCCTTTAGTTAATCAGGAATATCTTGGTCTGACCATTGTAAGTAGCCTTAACAGTAGCACGTTCATCATTGCCTGTTAAAACCTCAATTTTTACACCAGGCACATCTGATGTCGCGGATATTACGGATCCAGGCTTAAATGGAGCATACACCTGATAGCGAATCTGGTCGGGATAGCCGTTCTGATTGTTGAAGCGGATAGGCGTATTGGGGATGTTTAGCTTCTTGCCATCAGCAGTGATGGTAATCGTGGGCACCACGGGAGTTTCAAAGAGTTTGCTAGCCTTCGAGAAGCCAATACCGTGGAGGTCAAACAAGCCCTGCGGGCGCTGGGGTTGTTGAGGTCCACGCCCAAAGCCAGGACGTCCCTGCGGCTGTTGGGGCTGCTGCACCTCAGGACCTTCAGCTACCAGATAGATGGCGTGCTTGCCAGTCAGGCCTTCAATACCCTCTGCTTTAACAGTACATACCATCGGCTTACGTGGTGTGTCATCAGGAACTTCCATCACAGCAATCTCTTTTCCCTTCCAAGGATCGTCCAACTTCACATGAACCTTGAAAGCGCCATGACCACCGTATGTGAAGTAGATATTGAACAAAGGGTGATCACCTTCTTTAATTCCCTCGAAGGCCTTGCAGCCCTTGGTATCCTGAGCCAAACCGCCAAAGCCGAAGTACTTAAAGCCGACAATGCCACCGTTCTGAATGCCTGCGAGGTCCATTGAGTTGTTCCACACATCGTGATTGTCCTGCATCCAGTTATTGCTGTTGGGGCCATACATGAAGGCAGCATAACCAGCGCTATAATAGTTATAAGGAGGCAAACCGAAAATCTGGAAGCCCTCACTGGTCACCTCGGCACCAGTATACTCATTTCCATCGGTAGCCTTAGCTGTCCAGACATTATTCTTTGTATAGGGATCGTAACCAGTGATGGTCACCTTACCACCCTTTGCCACAGGTTTCTTGTCCCATGTGATCTTCACAGGAGCCACCATAGCCTGACGGGCATTACCAAAACCGCGGGGGGGACGATGATAGAACACATACCACTGACCATTGATTTCCTGCAGCGAACCGTGGGTATTGTGACCAGCATTGGTAGTAATGAGTTTAGAGCCATCCTCGTTGAGCACGACACCACGCGAATCAACCAGCACGCCACCAGAGCGCCAAGGACCAAGGGGCGTGTCACCGTAAGCATAGCGTAAAGCCGAGTTCGTATTACCCAGCCCGTACTCCTTACCAGAATAGCCAGAGAACACCATCACGTACTTATTACCCACCTGGCGGATGGAAGAGGCCTCAAAGAAATTGAAGTCCTTCGGATCTTGACCTTGATAGAGGGCCTTGTATTCGCTGCCCTCCTTATCGAGCAGTCGGCCGTCGGCACTGACGGCAGGGATGAACGGGTCAATCAACTCCGTACCCGGACGCTTCGAGTACATAGTATTCTGGTCGAGCTCACAAGCCGTAGAGTGCTGGAAACCATAGAATACATAGGCACGGAATCCGATGTTATAGTCCTTGTCCTTCTTATCGGTGATATTCTCGATGAACACCGAGGGGTCGAAGTCGATGAGCGATCCGGGCAGGCACTGACGTCCGTCCTCGGTCAGGTTGATGGGTGTGAACGGACCATTGGGACGGTCACCCTTACACACCATTGGTGTGCGACGCCAGCCGCGGCTATGGGGATATAGATAATAAGTTTTCTTGCCTGTAGCCTTGTCCTTCACCTCAACGAGGTCTGGGGCATACATTGTGTCCCATTGTCCGTCAACAAACCAAGAGAAGATGGGACCCTCATCGCGCCATTGCGACAAGTCCTCGACAGGGGCCGACCACATACGGATGTCGGGACCGCAGTAGGCGGAGTAGTTCACATCGTGCGAACCGATGATGTAGGCACGGAACTTTCCCGGCTGGTCGGGATCTTCAAACACACGGGGCTCACCGTCGGGCACATGCTCCCACAACGGCAGGTAGGGATTCTGCGCCTGCATCTGCTGGCAACCAAATGCCATCAGCAGGGTCAGTCCTAAGCTCTTCCAATTTTTCTTTGTCATAAGTCAGTATCTGTTTTTACGTATAAAGAGGTTACAAAGGTAGTGACAAATTGCAGAATACGGAAACAGCAACGTTGCATTTGTTTTCGAATTTGTCTCGTTGGGGAGAAAACAGAGTTTCACCTCATTATCTATTACGAATAGCTGCGTAACTTTGCAGCATAATAATCATACGCGAAACCTACCAACTATGTGGAAGAAACTAACCAAGAGCGGGCTGCTGGCGGCGACATTGGCTCTCTCAGCCCCGACAATCCAGGGACAAAACCCCATTATCTGTGAACGTTACACACCCGATCCGGCACCCTACGTGCATGGCGACACCCTCTACCTCTTTGTTGACCACGACGAGGACGTGACGGTAAACAACTACTTCACCATGAAAGACTGGCTGCTGTACAGCACCGTCGACATGGTGAACTGGACGTACCGAGGCACGCCGTTGACGTCGGCAACCTTCTCATCGTGGGCAAAGCAGGACAACGACTGCTGGGCTTCGCAATGCATAGAACGCAACGGCAAGTGGTACTGGTATGTGACAGCCACCATCAAAGGACAAGCATATCCCGGCATAGGCGTAGCCGTGGCTGACCGACCCGAGGGTCCCTATATAGACCCCATCAGGAAACCTTTGGTGCAGGGATGGTTCAAGATTGACCCTACGGTATTCATCGACGACGACGGACAGGCTTATCTTTACTACGGCAACAACAACCTGTGGTATGTGAAACTGAACAAGAACATGACATCATTTACGGGCAATGAAGTTCAGGTGAACGTTAAGGACGAGGCAGCCTTCGGACCTCACAAGGGCATTGATGACAACGGACAGCCCAAGCCCAATTTCGAGGAGGCTTCATGGCTCTACAAGCGCAACGGAAAGTACTATCTAGAGTATGCTGCCGGTGGCGTGCCCGAGCATTGGGCATACTCCACCGCCGACAAGCCTACAGGTCCCTGGAAGTATCAGGGAAAGATGATGGGAACTGCAGACAATAGCTTTACCATTCATGGCGGTAGTGTGGTGTATAAGGGCCATCACTACCTGTTTTACCATAACGGAAAACTGCCTGGCGGTGGTGGCTACAAACGTGCCACCTGCGTAGAGGAGTTCACACCTAACGCTGATGGATCGATTCCCCTGCTGAAATACAGCGCCAAAGGTGTAGAACCCCTGCAGACACTGAACCCCTATGTAGAACAGGAGGCAGAGACCATCAACCAAAGCGAGGGTGTAAAGTGCGAGGGTGACTACACAAAATGCTATGTTACCAATATTAGCAACGGCGACTTTATCAAGGTGCGCAACGTAGACTTTGGCAAGGAAGGAGCCCAGTCGCTGACCATCAAGGTAAGGAGCAAGAGTACCGCCCGACTGACGGTACGCCTCGACAAGAAAGACGAAGACGCTGTGGGACTGGTGGCCATTACGTCTACCGACGGCGAATGGCAGGAGTTCTCATGCAACCTAAATTCTCCTATTAAGGATGTCCATGACCTATTCTTTACCTTCGCGGGCAGTGGTGGTTCAATGTTCGACTTCGACAGTTGGTGTTTCAGCAGCAGTACCGCCCAGGCTTCTATCGGAACTGAGGCTAATAACGACTGTCTGTGGTACGACACACCGGCATCTATCTGGCTGGAAGCCCTGCCCATCGGCAACGGCCGTTTGGGCGGCATGGTGTACGGAGGTCCGCAGAAGGATGAGATACAGCTGAACGAAGATTCGTTCTGGAGTGGTAGTCCGCACGACAACAACAGCACTACATCGGCAAAATACCTGCAGCAGGTGCGCGACCTCATCTTCAGCGGAAAGGAGAAACAGGCTGAGGATTTGATTACCCAGCAATTTATAAATGGTCCCCACGGCATGAAGTACCTCACGTTAGGCTCGCTAACCATGAACCACACGGGCATCAATGCAGCCAACGTGGACAATTACCACCGCGAACTAGACCTTGAAAAGGCATTGTCGACGGTGGAGTTCGACTACAACGGCAACCACTACCGCCGTACAGCCTTTGCCTCTATGCCCGACAGCATTATCGTCATGCGACTGGAGGCCAACGCACCGTCATCGTTTACCCTTACACACACGGTGCCATTCACCAAGAGCTATAAAAAGATTACTAACGGATGGCAGGCCACCGTTAGGGGTGTAGCCCACGAGGGTATCGATGCCAAACTGCGTGCCTGTCTGCAGTATCAGGTGGAGACTGATGGAACCGTCACTTTAGGCTCCAATGGTGCCATTACAGTAAAGAACTACACTACCGCCACCCTCTATATAACGGCAGCCACCAACTATGTGAACTACAAGGATGTGGCCAGCCGACCAGAACTCAAAACGGAATCATTCCTCGCCCATGCCCTCGAGCATAACTACGATGAGCTACTGGGTCGCCACACGACAGCCTATCAGGAGCAATACCAGCGGGTGAAATTGAAGATTCCCAATAAGGCTAATGTGACCAACGGGAACCTCCCCACCGACGAGCGACTGGCAGCCTTCTCCTCCACCCCCGGCGACTGGGGACTGGTGGCGCTGATGTTCAACTACGGCCGCTACCTGCTCATATCATCGAGTCAGCCAGGCAGTCAGCCTGCCAACCTACAGGGACTGTGGAACGACAAGGTGGATGCCCCGTGGGATTCGAAATATACCATCAACATCAATACCGAGATGAACTACTGGCCATCGGAGGTGTGCAACCTCACGGAGACCACCAATCCGCTGTTTGCTATGATACGTGATCTGAGCGAGACGGGAGCCATCACCGCCCAAACCATGTATAACTGCGGTGGATGGGTAGCCCATCACAACACCGACCTGTGGCGAGTGGCTGGTCCTGTAGACGGTGCTTTCTGGGGCATGTATCCCAATGGTGGCGCTTGGCTGGCCACCCACCTGTGGCAGCACTACCTCTATACGGGCGACGTGGAGTTCCTGCGCCAATGGTATCCCGTCATCAAGGGAACGGCCGACTTCTACCTCGACTATATGGTGCCCCACCCCAACTACAACAATTGGCTTGTCGTGGTGCCCTCCGTCAGTCCCGAACAGGGACCGAAAGGCAAGGGGACGCCCATCACCGCCGGGTGTACGATGGACAACCAAATTGTGTTCGATGCACTGTCGAACACCCTGAAAGCTACGGAGATTTTGGCTGGAGGGGAGGCTGAGGGGGCTGGGGCCTCTGAGGCTTATGGGGCTTCTGGGAGTTATGGGAGTTATGGGAGCTATGGGAATACTGGGAGTGGTGAGTACGCTGAGACCATTACCAAGCTTCGCGAGGCGCTGGCCCAGCTGCCCCCCATGCAGATAGGCAGCCGCAAGCAGCTACAGGAATGGCTCATCGATGCTGACGGTGATGAGCCACAGCACCGTCATATCTCCCATCTCTACGGTCTATTCCCCTCGAACCAAATATCACCCTTCTATCACAACGAGCTCTATGCCGCCGCCAAGCAGACACTGAAAGACCGTGGCGATGAAGCAACAGGCTGGAGTCTGGGGTGGAAGATATGCTTCTGGGCTCGCATGCTCGACGGCGACCATGCGCTGACCATTTTGAAGAATATGCTGAAACTGCTGCCGTCGGAGAACGATGATGACAAGTATCCTGAGGGACGCACCTTCCCTAACCTCTTTGATGCCCATCCACCGTTCCAGATTGACGGCAACTTCGGTGCTACGGCAGGTATTGCCGAAATGCTGCTGCAAAGTCACGACGGTGCTGTCCACCTGCTACCCGCCCTTCCCCAAGAGTGGGACGAAGGAAGCATCAGCGGTCTTCGTGCCCGCGGTGGTTTCGAGATAGATATGGAGTGGAGCGATGGTGCGCTACAGAAGGCAACCGTTTGCTCCACCATCGGCGGCACCCTGCGTTTACGCTCCTATGAGGAACTGGAAGGCGGAATCCTGACAGACGATTCGGAAGGTTCGGGGACGGCAGAAGGGTTAACTGAGGCTACGGGCGACTGTCCTAACCCACTCTTTGCCCCTGCACAAATCAAGGAACCGCTGCTGGCCAAGAACCTGACGACAAAGCCCAAACTGGCCGTGAAAAAAGTGTATGAATACGACCTGAAGACCGTTGCCGGTGCTAAGTACCATATATATAAGAAAGGTACAATGGCTGTGGGCATCGAGGAGATTAGAGTAGAAAGGAAAGAGGAGAGAGGAGTGGACAAGGATGCCATCTACTCGCTTTCCGGCACCCGCGTTGGAAAAGGCGCTCTCCGCAAGGGCGTATATATCAGAAGCGGGAAAAAGGTAATTTTCTAATCCTCATCAACGAATTTAACGCGCTCAATGAGCGCGTTAAATTCATTATGGCTAATAAATCTCTGGTCCGATGTAGGAAGGTTGCAATCCACCCCAGTCGATAATAATACGTTGCACCATCTGGCCAGAGTCAATACCCTTAATGACAAGCAGGTGAGACGGCTGCCGACGGTCGACAGGGAAACGCAAGCGGCATGCAACACCATTGCGCATCACCTGATCCTTCCACGTACGGTCATACTCCTTGAACTTATTCTCAAAGACCTGTTGGAGCTCACCGTCGACGGTAACAGCTATGCGATTGGACTTTCCTGAATAGAGCGGCCAGAAAGGCACGGTATACACAATCACATCAACAGAGTCGGAAGGCAATGATGGGAGGGGGTAGCTGACCATGCCTTCCCCACCACCAATAGGAGTGCCCAACTGAATGACCTGACCGTCATAGCCCAAGCCCTGCACCAGCCGGACGTCAGACGACTTGGCAGCAAAATGTGCAAGGTTTATGACACAGCACCCTTGGGGCTGCAAGCCTCTGAGCGGTGTCAGTGACACAGGTTGCTCTCCAGCCCCCTCGAAACGTTTTACCTCGGGCTTCTGATAGAACTGGCAGGTGTTGGTAAAGCTATTGGAAAGCGCCATCATGCCGTCCCACTTACCACCGAGCTGCTTGTTGTAGCGTTGGTTCAGTGCGTTGATACTGTCATAAGCCTCCTGCATCTGTCGTGCAGCCCAGTTGGCCTCAGCATATCGACCTTCAGTAGCGAGTTCTTGGTTGAGCTGTGCCATGAGGAACTTACGATTCATCTGGTAGGCAGCCTGGACAGGGAACTGGAGCAGTTCAAAGAAAGCGGCGCTGTCGGCGGGTGAACCGCTGACCACTCTTAACTCTTCGCTTAGCCGTTCCACCTCGTTGCTGATGCGCTGATAGTCGTTGAGTCGTCGCTGTGCCTCGAAGTAGTGTTGGAAGGAGAAATCGGTGGGTTTCAGACCAGTATGTGCTTTGTCGTCCCACTGATATTCAAACCCCATGAACTCTGGCTTGCGGCTCCATGCAAGGCGGTAGTAGTCGTTGAGGATAGCTTGAAAGGTAGCCTCCCCTACTCCCTTCGTCTGGAAAGAAGAAAAGGTGCGGGCTAGGAACTGAGCCTGATGGCGATAAGCATCTTCGATGGTAAAGTGACCTGCATTATCGTTATTTATGTTCCATGCCAAGTCAAAGAACGTCTGCATGCCGAGCTCCATGGGTTTGATGTCGCCCACATTGAGTAGCCAGTATCGATCAGCACCGCAGTCGTAGGCTTTCTTTAGTTCCTCGTACATGAGAACGGGCGGTGTGGTGTTAAGCCAGAGGTAGTCGTGGGGTGCTCCTAGATAGCTGAGGTGGTAGTAGACCCCCGAACGTCCCGAGCGTTTTTGTTCATCGGGATTGGCAACACGCTTCATGTAGCCGTAGTTGTCATCGACCCATACGAGGGTTATATCGTCGGGCACCTTCAAGCCGTTCTCGTAGATGTCCATTGTCTCCTTGTAGGGAACAAAGATTTGAGGAATAGAAGGCTCTCCCCCCTGTTTCTCTCTGTGAGAGAGTGGAGTGAATGCCTTGTGTTTGACAAGTAGCTCGCGCTGTTCGTTGATAACTTTCTCGATGAGGGGGACACGCTCCTCCATAGGCAGACTGCCACGCAGGCCTTCATCGTGAACGCCACGCATAGCGACAGTGTATATATTCTCATACTGCGAGGCTTCAGCGAGACGGTTGTCCCACTTCTTGTAGATAGTCTCACGGTTGGTCTTGTAGTTCCATTCACCATCGCGATTACTGTCCCACTCACTCTTGGCTGCATTGTTGAGCAATAGGGGTTCGCAATGGGAAGTGGTAATGATAATGCCAAAGGAGTCGCACACCGCTTTGCTCTCGGGATGAGAGTAGAATGCACCGGTGCAGCTATGCATGGCAGGCGCCAGCATATTGGCTTTCAGTCGCAACAGCAGTTCACAGACCTTTGCATAGGTACGCGGTCCGATATCGCCCAATTCCTTCTCAAAATTATTCGTAGCCCAGGGCTTCAGTCCCCAATCTTCATCATTAATAAAAATACCGCGATATTTGACGGCAGGAGCGGAGGAGACATAGTTGGCGGTAACATAGAGGGCATCCTGATGACGCACAGGCACATCAGCCCACCAATACCAGGGTGAGACGCCTATCTGCTCGCTGAGCGTAAAGACGCCGTATGCCGTCCCACGGCGGTCACTGCCTACAATAAAGAGGCGACCGTCGAAAACGCGGATAACAAACTGTTCCCAACCGCCACGAATAGACGAGACGTCGAGCAACCCCTTCTTAATAAGCCCATCGACATAGGCATTATGGCCCATAGTTGCAATGACGACAGCGCCCTTTCCGCCCTTAGTAGTAACCTGCGGACGAAGTCCGGTAACCCGCGCTACATCGTCGGCAAATAGACTGGCAGCACGCTGCACCACCAGCGGTTCGTTACGGGAGACAATAATGGAAGCTGCACGATTCTTGACAGCGTCAAGCGGTGAAGCCGGGCGGTTGACACAGAGGGTAAAGGCACCGCCCTCACTACTAACGGAGAGCAGTTGGTCGGCAGCCACTGGCAGGACGGCTGCCAGCAGCAGGATGATAGTATGGATGGTTTTCTTCATCACGGATGGGAATTAACGTACAATGACCTTTTTACCATTCACAACATATACGCCACGCGACGGACGGTCAACCTTCTGTCCGTTGAGATTGTAATAGTTACCATCGGCAGGCAGTTGACGTAGGCTGTAGACAGAAGTTGCATTCTTAGGAATAAGGTATATACCACGCACTGTGGCATTATGCCCCTCAGCAACCTTGATGGCATTCACGTGGACGAAGTCGTCGATGCGTTCCTGGTCGGCACGCTGAGGCACTCCGCCCTTGAAGACTTCGAGGGGCAGGACGAGCACCTGCTTGTCGGCATCCCAGTAGGAACTATTGCTATTGATATCAACAACAATCTCCTTCCATGGGCCTTTGCCTGTTGACCGGTTGGCCAGAATACGGATACCATCGCCCGTTCCCCGCAACACAAGCTGACCATACTGGCTGATATCTGCATAATGATAATCCTGTACATCAGGATCGCCAGCAATGATACCCCATCCTCCTACATTGCTCTGGAGATTCCATTGGGGAGTATAGAAATCCTGGATAGGCTGTGCGTCTTTGCCGTCACCGTTCCACGTATGGAACATATCCGAAGTAAACATTACCCAGTCAGCGGGTGCCTCGAAGTCATCGATGTTGACATAGTCAAGAATGCTATTGAGCACGATATCGGAGCGATAGGGGAAATAATTATAGAGTAAGCGGTTACGCTCGTACATATAGGCATCGTCAACAGTAAACACGCGGTTGGAACCGTAATTAGAGCCAAACGAAGACGGCTGCGGCTTCACATCACGTCGGAAATCACCCCATCGTGCAGCCTCAACGTAGAGCGCCTTATCGATAGTATGATAGAGACTGTCCCACACCTCGACTACCGACCGTTCACCCAGAAAACCTTCAGGAGCCAACATCTCCTTGGCACGACGCTGGTAGCGCTTGGCAAACTGCGGATTCTGAAGCAGGCACTGGAACATACCAGTAGGGCCGCTATTGCCGTTATTCTTCGACAGATTGTTCTCGTAAAGATTCTCGAAGATGATTTCGGAGTCCCAGCACAAGAACTTGAAACCTTGGCTGGCCACAGAGTCGTTATTATGACGGCGGATGGCATACCAGTTATGATGATCCCAGTCAGTGTTGCCTGCATACTGGTTGATGAGCATATAGTCGATGAAATTGTCAATATCGAGCAGAGAGTCCAGCTGTTGATAGGCAACATCGCTGGCAGCCTTGGGAACAGTTTTAACCAGCAGGTTCCACGCATCGAGCGTCCCTTCTGCTGCCTCAATGTGGTTGCCGCCTTCCTCCTCAATCTTGATGATATCTATCTCGTCCTTTTTGCCGCCAAGGTGGTCGTGACCGAACTGGTCATCCACGCGCTCGGCAATGTTATAGATGCCCCAGTACATACCATTAAGGAAGAGGTGGACATAGAGTGCATTGACGCTGGTATGACCTATACGTCGCTGCATCCGTCGAGCCCAGACATCTCGGGTATACTGAGCTTTCTCACGATTACCCTCCCCCCAGTGCTGCCAGGCATTACCAAAATGGCAACGCAGCACCAGTTGGTCGAACTTCGAGGGTTCATTTTCGCCAAAAAGCGGGTACTTCAGTGTTTTGGGACCATACTTCTCCTTAAACACCAAACGGAACGAGTGCTTGGGATTCTTCTCAGCTAAACGTCCGTGACCACCATGCAGACGTACTCCACAGGTGGTGCTGAAATCGTGGGAACCGCCAAACAGTTCAGCACTAGCAGGACGCGTCCACCCATTACCAGTAGCATCGCCCACAGGAGGACCAGTGAAAATATAGATACCACCATGCTCTTCGTCGCACTCATGACTGAAGAAGTTGTCCTTGTCGGAGACGATGCTCAGAATAGGCAACTGCTTCAGACCCTCAATGATTTTCGGGCGTAACGTGGCATCGTTAGTCATTTCGGGATCCATCTCGTAGTCGGCAATGGCGTTGCCCAGATATTTGAATTCATTCTGGGTATAAGCACCCCACTCTGAGGGGTAGCCCTCAGGATTATTGGGCTGGCTGAGCACCGAAGGAATGAAGATATAGCTAGCGGTGGTCACGGGCGAAAGCGAGTCACCGATAACCTCAACAGCTCTTAGAATGGTAGTTTTCGTCACCGTGAGCGGAGCGGTATAGGCGGTGCTCGCTGCTGTTGGTGTACTACCGTCGGTAGTGTAACGCAACTGGGCAGTAGCTTCGTTGCTGGTGATGGCGACAGTTAGGCTGCCTTCATCATAAAGGCCGTGAGGCTGACTGAACTTGGGTTGAGCGGCAGCGCCCATCATCAGGAATGCCGCCAATAGGGAAAGACAGGTACGTTTCATTTCTTATTCTGATAAATTTTTCCGTTACTGATGATAAGGCCACGATGAGAGTCATCCACACGCTGTCCCTTAAAATTATAGACAGGAGATGGAGTACAGAGTGTGGAAGAAGGAATGCCACGAACAGCCGTAGGAGTGGCAATTGGCAAGACATCGTCCGTCAACTTACATGGGGAATACGCAACCTCACCAGAACCGACAAACGTCACGTCTCCCTGTGCTTCTACGAGCAGGGGCTGATTAGCAGGCACAATACCGCTAACTATTTCTGGCTGCAGGTCGGACGTCAGCGTATAGACAACAACACCCTCGGGAACAGTTGACTGGAAAGGAAGCTGTACGATATGACTGCCATTCACCTCACAGGTATAAGAGGCATTGGTAGCAGTAAACGATTTCTCTGGGTGGAAAGGACCAGCGGCCTCATTAATGACCAACAGGGGACACACATTGCCCTTCACTACATTACTCCCCTTCAGCTGACAGTCCTCGCCAACATAGACCACACGATTAGTGCCTTCGAGCCAAGGAAGGGATTCTGGCAGTCCGGTGACTGTAGTCATATCAACACTAGTGCAGAAGGGGTCGGTACTGAAGTCGAGCACATGACTGTCATCGGCCACATAGTCGCCGCTCAGCGACCCCATATACTCGCTGTTGCCACCCGATAGATATACGTCGCCAAAGGTGAACGAGAGGTTGGAAGACCAATTGTTGTTGGTCATGGAAATGATGCCTTTGCAACCGTCGGTAAGCGTGGCAGGAGAAATATCGAACACCCATTGGAAATTCTCTCGGACATTGAACACCAGGTCGCCATAGTTATGGGAGGCGACCTTACCCTGACTATTGACATAGACAAGGGTGGTGATAGCCGACGAGTAATTCATGTTCGATGACAGTTTCTTGACCTCGAACACCAGTTTAGAGTAGTTGCCGTCGAGCTGCACATAGCCTTTCGACGCATCGGTATTGCTGGAAATCAACGGATTGCTGTGGTTGAAGGTCTTTGTCTTTCCCGACAGTTTGTAGGCGGTGCCAAAGCCACTCTTGCTGGTGGTCAGGTCGTCAATGCGCACACGGTCGAAATAGGAAACATCGCCCTTCATGTTGGACACTTGGCGCTCACGAGACTTAACATAAAGCACGGTAGCCACACTCTGTGCAGGTATAGCAGCTACCGGACGGCAGGTTTCGGTAGCTGGTGTCTGTACTTTCTTTGTAAAATTATTGCTCTTGCCCGTGGTATAGAGTTCCCCCTGCTGGGTGTAGAAAGGCAAGTCGAGCATCAAATCCTGCGCTTTGTCTGAAGTATTGGCCATCACAGCCACTACGGTATCGCCTGTCTGCGAGAGATAGGCAGATCCTTCGAAATCGGAACTGCTGAAGATAGCGTCGATGCGGGTCATGCCCGTTACAAACTTCGCAAAATGTGCCATGATGTAGCCGCGCTTGGTAACCACACCATTGCCACCAGCACCCGTTGTGCCGTCGCCCAACAAAGCATAGTAACGCTTGGCTGCATAGTGAATCCAGGCATTGAAATCGCCAAGCATACAGATATTGATAGCACGGAAGAAGTCAAAGAAGTCCTTAGAGAAATCGTAGTTTCGCTTGTCGGGATCAGCCTTGCCCTCATTCCAATTGATAAGAAATTCCGTCATCCACAATTCCTTACCTTTGGCAGCAAGGTTCTTATAGGAAGAGCCTATACCTGCATACTGATGACCACCATAAATATCGAAGCCAGAAAGCACATCGGTATTATTCAGGACACTGGCGTAATTATCGGTAGATCCCATTGATTCTGGAGCCATCACCTTACAGCTAATGGTTTTGCCGTAGGTCTTAACAAAATTGGCTATCTCCTGTGGAGTCCACATACAGCCGGCATACGTTGCATTCATGTCGGGTTCGTTCTGGATGGAGATGGCATCCAACTCGACACCGTTTTCGCGCATATATTTGACATAATCGTCTAAGTACTTGGCATAATCGCCCCAGTTTTCTTTCTTCAGCGACCCTAACTCTCCTTTATCATTCTTTGCACTGGTTGAATTGTTGGTCTTCCACTCTGCAGGTTGTCCCCAGGGTGAGGCAAAAACGATAAGTCCCATCTGTTTTGCGCTCTTTGCGGTAGCCAGTGATTGGTTCCAGGAGTTTCTGCCAATAGGGATGTAAAGGCGCATAATGTTGCAGCCGATGGTACTCGTCGGGCCCCATACCCGCTTGATTTCCGTGGTCGACATGTGGTTGTATGCAAACTGCGGCGAACAGACAAAGGCGCCAAAGCCTGTGATGTGCTGATGTTTTGTATTGGCGTCGATACGTACTGATGCTGACTGGGCAAACAGTGTTGCCGACAACAATAAAAGTGTTGGTAGGAGTAGATTTCTTCTCATTGTTTTTAGTTCTTTGTAAGCAAGAAACCACAATTGGCGGGTTTTGCGATGCAAAGGTAATAAAAAAATGCGGCAACAAGTGCCGCATTTTGTATCGTTAACTTTTAGATATGTTCCAAACATTTTATTTAAATAGCTTCTGGGCCATCTGATAGAGGCAGCGGCGCCAAGTTTGGAACTCGTGGGCGGTACCCTCGGAGATGAGACCCTCGGCGTTGTAGCCGGCAGCCTTCAGGGCAGCCACGCTGCTGTTGATGCCGTCAGGGTTCTCCTTCGAGCCGCAGCCCTCGAAGATGTACTTCACAACCTTCGGATCCTTGATCTCGTCGGGAGCATACTGTCCGCCGCTGAGCAGACCCCAATAGCCGAACACCTCAGGACGACGCAGGGTGATGAGCTTCGTCTCCATGCCACCCATAGACAGACCAGCCATAGCGCGGTTCCACTTGTCGGGCTTGGTCAGGAAGTTCTTGTCGATGAAGGGAATCAGCTCGTCGATGAGTAGCGTCTCGAACTCCTTGGCGGTGAACTGTCCGATGGTGCCGAACTTGAAGTCGTTGGTCAGACCGTAGCCCATTACGACGATGAAGGGCTTGATCTTGCCGTCGGCAATCAGGTTGTCCATGATGATGCCGGCCTTACCCTGTACGGGCCAGCTGGTCTCGTTCTCACCCCAGCCGTGCTGCAGATACAGGACGGGGTAGCGCTCCTGCTTGCCCTTCACGAGCTTGCCGTAGCCATAGGGCAGATAGACATTGGCCGTCTGCATCTTGCCGGTGCTCTCTGACCAGAAGTTCACCTGCTGGATGTTGCCGTGAGGAATGTCCTTGCGCCAAGCATAGAAGTCCTTGTCCTTGGCAGGAATCTCGATACCACTCTCCCAACGGCAGCTGCCGAAGTAGTTGTGGGTGCCGGGGTCATTGACGGTAGCGCCGTCGATGGTCAGGTGATAGTAGTGGAAACCAGGATCCATGGGGCCGTCGGTGGTGCCTGTCCACACGCCGTCCTTATCCTTATGGAGCACGGTGCCGCCACGTCCGCCAAGACCTAAACTGACGATGACTGATTTGGCATCGGGAGCCTCAATACGGAAGCGGGCATAGCCCTCGCTGTTGACCTTGGGCCACTCCTGACCAGGCTGATTCATCTCGTTGGGCACGAAGTCCTCCTTCGGAATGCGCTTGTCGAGTTCGGGGTCGAAGTCACGAATGGCACGGTAGCAGGCCTTCGGACGATAATTCTCGTCGAAGGGCAGCGGGTGGTTGTTAACACCCAGCCAAGAGTCCTTGTCGCCAAGGTTCCAGAAGGTGACATTGTCGATGACGTCGGCATGCTTGCGGAACACCTTGAACAGACGGGCATACTGGTCGGTCTGGAGGGTACCCATATAAGCGGGCATGGGCTTAGCCTCACCACGGCTGAACATGAGCTGACCACCGCTCTCGTTGTTCATACGCAGGTCAAGTTCAGTAATGTGAATGTGCTTCACGATCTCCTTGAAGCGGACGATGGCCTTCTCCAATTGCTCCTCGCTGGGGAAGTAGATGTTGTAGTGGCCCTGCATGCCGATACCATCGATAGGCACACCAGCATCCTTCATCTTCTTGACCATATTGTAGATACGCTCTCGCTTACCTTCGTCGACACAACTGTAGTCATTGTAGAACAGCAACACATCGGGGTCGGCCTCACGGGCAAACTCAAAGGCCTTGGCGATGAACTCGTCGCCACAGAGCTGGAAGTGACGGCTCTGACGATAGGGGCTAGGCTCCTGTCCACCGCGACGCCCCCAGCGTGGACCACCACCGTCATCAGCCATTGCCTCGTTTACCACGTCCCAAGCATATACAACGTCCTTGTAGCGGTTGACCACCGTGTGGATATGGTCACGCAGACGCTCGTAGAACACCTCCTTCTTCACTGGTTTACCTTTTTTGTCGGTGAACATCCAGTCGGCAAACTGAGAGTGCCAGCAGAGACAGTGACCGCGCATCTTGATACCATTCTTACGGCAGAAGTCGGCAATCTTGTCGGCCTTCTCAAAGTTCCAGACGCCCTCCTGAGGGTGAATCTCACCGGGTTTCCAGTCGTTCTCAGCGGTAACGCTGTTGAACTCCTTGTTAACGAGAGCAGTCTGTGCCTCATCGCTGACATTACGCTGGTTCAGCGCCACACCAATGGTAAAGTAATCCTTGTAGGCATCCTTCAGTCCCACATTTGCCCTAGGGTCTACTTGACGGAACTGTGCCCAAACGGCGTTGCACCCCATAGTGAGTAGCAAGGCCATCATCATAGTCTTCATTTGTTTCATTACGTTATTGGTTTTTAAAGTTAAGTGATTTGCCTGCAAAGTTACGACAAAAAAGCGACGCATACCGTTGTCCATGTGTCGCTTTCTTTTCATTTTGTCTCATGTACCACTTTTTCAGCGTACGAGAACCTTCCTGCTACCGATTATATATAGACCAGGGGTTCGAGGAACGAGAAATGAGGAACCAGAAACAAGGTTCTTCACACGGCGTCCTTGAAGGTCATAATAATGGTTATTGGCGGGTAAGCTCTGACGGTTAGCAGAAAGGCCTGTCTGTTGCTGAACAAGATAACGATGGCGCAAGGCAGAACGGACGGCATACCACGCGGGTTTCTTACCTAATCCGCTATTGTAGAGCAGCGGATTGCTGGCACTTCGCCAAGAGTCGTTGTCCTTGATACCCCAGACAATCATCGACGGACAGTTGTCGTTGTTCAGTACGATATCGGTAACCACGCGATAGTTGCGTGCCTGCTCCTCGAGACGGGCTGCCGTTGTAGAGGAAATGCCCATGTCCAGCTCGGTGACGATGCACTTCAGCCCGGCTTCTCCGAAACGACGGATGGTACGTTCCAGCTTCACCGAGTCGACATCGCCCACCGAGAAGTGACATTGCAAGCCAACGCCATCGATAGGAATATTTTTCGACTGCAGACGCTTCACGAGATTATAGTAAGCCACAGCCTTGGCCTTGCCTTGCATCTCCACATCGTAGTCGTTCAAGTAAAGCAGAATCGAGGGGTCTGCCCTATGGGCATAGACGAAGGCGGAGTCGATATAGTCGTCGCCAATAGCCTGCTGCCATACTGTGGGACGCAGCTTATAGCCGTCGGGATTGGTACGGATAATACTCTGATCGTCGTCCAGGCACTCGTTGACGACATCCCACTCGGTGACTTTCCCCTTAAAGTGGTTCAGCACATTAGTGATATGGTCCTTCATGATGTCGAGCGCCTCTTTCCGGTTCCAACCCTTGTCGTTCTTCTTGCCGTCGCTGCTTAGCCATGTGGGCTGCTGCATGTGCCAGACAAGGCAGTGTCCGCGGACAGCCATCTTGTTATTCTTGGCCAAGCTGACCAAACCATCTGCGGCACCATAGGTAAACTGGCCCCGCGTAGGCTGCAACGCATTCATCTTCATCTCGTTCTCAGCCACCATCAGGTTGAACTGGCACGCTGCCTCCGTACGATCGCTCCCCAATCCCTTATAGGTACAGAGGGCAATACCAATCTGCTTATCGTTTTTCTCTGCATAGTAGCGCAGAGTGTTGTTATCGCTGTTGTCGTCGATGCCGTCATCGTAGAAGGCACCCATCGTGCTTTCAGGATTTTCGGGATTGTCCGGATTATCCGGGCCATCTGGATTATCCGGATCTTCCGTCGATATTATCCTCACTATTACCTTATAGCCGTCGGCATCAGATATTTCCTCCAATGCCCATGTGCCTTTACCCTTGCCAGGCTGCTGCAACAGGAACTGCCAGTCACCGGTTTTGCTCTTTGCAGTAAGGAGGATCAGCTCGGTACCTGTCTTAACGGGGATATTATCAAAGGCGAGTGTAACTATGGGACGCTTGTCGCTTGTCGAGAAGTCCTCGGTAGTGTTGCTGTATTTCACAGTGCCTGCCACTACCAGCTGGTCATAGCTATCGGAAGATGCCACCTTGAATCGCAGCACAGAGGCGGGGTGTAGGGTAAGGTTAGCGTTCTTAGTCGGCGTTGCAAAGTTCTGAAGCGTCAGTATTCCTGGGATGTCGTCACCCGGCTCAATGGTGCCGTAGTTGTCGACAGCACCGCCAATACTGCCTGTACCGCCAAGCACACCATTAGCAAAGACGAAGACGATACCTTCGTTCTCATTGCTCTTGGCACCAATACCGCCACGCAGTTTCTTTGCCTCAGCCTCAGCACGGTCGTTGTTCACCAACAGGCGTCCGCCAACAACGCGGAGCGCACCGGTAAGGTAGTTATTGTTGCCCGTAATACGGTAGGTGCCCTTACCCTCCTTGATGAGTCCCAGAAGCGTGCCTTCCTTATAGCCACTGGGAGCAATGGTTCCTGCCAGTATGGCATCGGTATTCAGACAGCCTACAAGATAGTAAGACGTGCGACCGTCCTTCATATATCCCTGCAGTGTAGAACCCTTCTCCATCTGCAGCTCTCCGAGACGGAAGCCACCGGCATTCTGGTTGTTGGCCTCATTGCAGAGAATGGTGCCTTCATGGACCACCACCTTGCAGTTCTGCATGGCATTGTTCAGTTTGCCGTCTTTGATACACTCATCTATCTTCTCTGGCGAAAACACCTTTCCGCCGTGTGCCAAGACGATATTGTAGGTACTAGCAGAAGAACCTTCCTTTAAGGGATAGATATGGACCGTACCCTTGAAGTTCGACCAGTTGGCCCACGATGCTCCACTCTTGGTTCCCAAATAGCCGCGCTCACCTCCAGTATAGAGGTTGACGGTACCCGTACCGCTGACGGTAGAGGTGAGATAGGTATAGCGGGCCATCTTCACGTCGACCGCCTTGGGGGAACTGACGGCAAAGGCCTTGCTATAAGTGAAATACTCGCTGGAGGTGTTATTGATTTTTCCGCCTGTAGCATCAATAACAGTATTCTGTGCTGCCAAAGGCATAGCCGTCAGCAGCGACAGTAGTATGGTAAAACTAGCAATCGTTCGTTTCATAAGAAAAATTAAAATACCACCTTTCTGCTCGTTGTCTTTCCGTCCGACGTAGTGAGCTTTTCAATGAAGATTCCCCTTTGAGGAGTGTCTACGGGTTGTCCCGACAGGTTGAAGTAACTAACGATAGAAGTACCCCCGTCAGACTTCGCGCCTTCAACGGCCGTCACGTTGCCTTTGCGCTTGATGGCAGCCTGTCCCACCACAAGGTCGTCGAATACACCGTCTGCAGTATAGAAGGTAATGACGTAGCGATCCTTCTTGTTAATGTCAAAGACGCTGGTGACCATCGTGGTGCCCGAGAAACTGCTACTGGCCTTGTTGCCGATATTGGAGGTCGGCGTGAAGGTCTCAGAATACACCTCCTTGCCGTCGATGGTCTCTATCGCCAGGGTTACCGGCGTAAAGTTCGGACGGTTCCAGTTTGCCACCTTATGAAGAATCTGATAATTGCCGGGATAGAGTGTCAGCGTGGTGTTCGTTCCTTCGTCGGCATAGCGGGCATAGCCTTTCTTCTTGCCACCGTTCAAGTTGCGGGTGTAGAGTCCCCATGGAAAATCGTGTTTCTCGCCAGTAAGCTGGAAGAGGCGGCCACCGGCAGAAAAGCCTCCCACAAAGCCTACGCGTTTCTCCTTTCCGTCGTAGGTTACCCATCCGTCAGGCACACTATTTGCCACAAGGAACGTATTGTGGAGCAGATAGTTCTTAGTGGGTTCCTCCACGTCGACAACCACAGAGTTGCTGCCCGTACGGCCTTCGTCGTCGGTTACAACGGCATACAGTTCATGGCTGCCAACCTTCAGTCCCTCTACCACACAGGTATAAGGTGCCTGGTCCACTTTGGCCAGCAGTTCCTTTCCGTTGTAGAAAGCTACGCTCGCCACCTTTCCATCAGGATCGCTGGCAGAAGCCGTCAGGGTGATGGGGGGCACCTCCGATTTTCCTCCGATGGTAACGAAAGTCAGTCCGTCAGCAGGGGAAGTGAACTTCACTGTCGGATCCTTCAAGTCCAATGAGTAACGCTTACAGAAACGCCATATCTCGTCACCAGTCTTCACACCGTTATCGTTAGAGATCCAGTGACCTTTGTCGGCCATCTCCATCAGCACCACCTCGACACCGTCGTTGCCGGGTCCCCAGGTATGGCGGGTAATATGCCCCGCATTGCGGTAGCGAGTCTGGACTTTCGCTTTCAAGGGACAGCCATTATGCTTGATCCACACGTCCAACGCCCCCTGAACGCCACCAAATCCCACTACATCGTCACCTGTGCCGTGGGTATGAATGATGGGAATAGGACGCACGTTGGCATTAGCCGTAGCACCGCCCATAGGATAACCGCTGATGGGTGCAAAGGCGGCTATCTTGTCAGCAATCTTGTTCATGGCGTGGTATGTAAACATACCGCCCATTGAAAATCCTGACAGGTAAACACGCTTGCGGTCAATCTTGTACTTCGTCACCATCTCATCGATAAGGGCCAGTACAAACTTGATGTCGCGATCGCCGGAAATATCCCAACCCTTGTCAATACCTTCAGGAAAGACGGTTACGAACTTCGCCGTGTCTGCAACGCTCTCGATAACCAACATTCCCTTTTGATACGCAGCGTCCTGATTCATTCCGTGGCAGGAGATGAGCAGCGGACGGTTCTCTCCCAGGTTCTTTGGAACATATTCCAGATAGCTACGTGTCACTTTGTCGACAATAATGTTAACGGCTGCCATCGGCAACACCATACAGCCCAATAGCAGGCTCAAGAGTAATCTATTCTTCATATCGTGCAATTTTTGCCTGCAAAGGTACAACAAAAAAGCGGCACACGCACTATACGCGTGTGTCGCTATCTTTTCTATTTGTTTCATTCAGCGCCTCACTCTGCTGTAACAAAACGGTAAGCTTGTCCTGCTACGGTCTCGAGATCGTACTCATAGACTTTCTTCAAAGGCAAGGTCTTAAAGTCCTTCAACTCCTGTGAGTGCAGCGGTTCGCGAATAGTAGCGGGAGCTAAAAGTACATTGGGGCACTCACCCTCGGCAACCTTCAGCACAGCTCCCTTGGGAGCCTTTGCCAACTTAAGGGGCACATAGGAACGTAGACGCAGCACACCGCCGATAGTACTTTTGACGACAGCCTGCTGCAACAGTCCCCCACTCCACAGCTCGTCGACCTCAAAGCCGCCACGGGCACAAAGACCCTTGACTTCGCCTTTCTGCCAATCGTCGGGAAGGGCAGGCAACAGGTGGACGGCACCGTCGTGGCTCTGCACGAGCATCTCGCAGATACCAGCAGAAACGCCGAAGTTACCGTCAATCTGGAATGGCGGATGGGCATCGAAGAGGTTGGGATATGTACGGCCATTAGGGAACTGGCGCATCTTTGAGTCGTCGGGCAGCAGGTGCAGCATGTTCTTGATAATTGTAAAGGCATGGTTGCCGTCGAGCATTCGTGCCCAGAAGTTGGTCTTCCAACCGAGACTCCAACCTGTAGCCATGTCGCCACGCTGGTTCAGCGTATTGGCAGCAGCGGTAAAGAGGTCGGGGTGGCTATAGGGAGAAATCTGGTTCGAGGGATAGAGTCCGTAGAGGTGGGAGATATGGCGATGCTCGTCCTTCGGGTCGTCTGCATCGATGAGCCACTCCTGAAGCTGTCCGTAGCGACCTATCTGCATGGGGGGCAGGCAGGCCAACGCGAAGCGTAAACGGGGAATCATCTCAGAATACTCAGCCCCCCCAGAAGTCCCAGAGGCCCCAGTCCCCCCATCAGCCAACACCTCCGCAGCCTTCAGAGTCTGACTGAGCACGTCAAAGGCTATCTGATTGTCCATCGTCGACCCTGCACACACATTCGTCCCCTTACCACGCGGGCCGTGCTCGGGCGATACAGTAGGAACGGTCATCAACCAGCCTGCAGCTTGCTTGATTTCACCGGCAGAAGGATACAACTGCATATAATCTAACAGGAACTGGGCGGCGCCCTTCATCACAGGATAATACTCCTTCAAGAACTGCTTGTCGCCAGTATAGAGGTAGTGCTGCCAAAGGTGGGTGGTGAGCCAAGCGCCACCGGTGGGGAACATGCCCCAGGGCGTACCATCCACAGGACCGGCAATGCGCCAGAGGTCTGTGTTGTGATGGGCTACCCATCCACCACAGTTATACATGGTCTTGGCGGTCTCTGCACCCGTCTCGCTTAGGTCGCGGATCATCGAGAACAGCGGCTGCTGCGTCTCGGCAATATTACCGATGAGAGCGGGCCAATAGTTCATCTCGGCATTGATATTGATGGTGTACTTTGAGTCCCACGGGGCGTTCATCTTGTCGTTCCACACACCCTGCAAATTGGCGGGCTGCCCACCAGGTTGGCTCGACGAAATCAGCAGATATCGGCCATACTGCATCATGAGCGCCACCAGTTCCAAGTCGCTTGGATCCTTCTCGAAGGCTGCCACGCGCTCATCGGTAGGGAGGGATTTCTGAGTCTTCTGGGAGTTCTGGGGCTTCTGGGAACTCCCCAGCACCAAGCTCACGCGCTGGTACTGCTCCTGATACTTCTTCACGTGGGCGGCCAACAGCTGCTTGTAGGGCTTACCCTTGACGCTGGCCAGCACCTCGTTGTTCTTCTTCACGGGATTTCCGCCGACATCATTGTATTTGACGAAATTGGTGGCGGCAGTAATATATAGGGTAGCGGTGGTAGCATCGTTGACGCACAGATTGTCGATGCCACGCTCCACCTTGCCATCAGCCTCTACCATGATACGGCATTCAGCCTTCAAACCAGCCTTAATGCCTTCCTGCTCAACACCGTCGACAACAGCTGCAAGCTCGTTGACATGGCCGATGATTCCCTCGTGCTCAGAAACAGTAAGAACCTGTTTCTGCAACTGACTATCGAAACCGATGCCAAACGACAGAGCACCCCTTTTACTGGCCTTCAACTGCACGATAATCACCTTGTCGGCCAGTGAAGCAAAGACGGTACGCTCATACTTCACGCCTTTATATATATAAGAGGTGGTGGCGGTAGCATCGCCGAGGTTCAGCGCTCGCTGGTAATTAGTCACGTCCTTATGGCCCAACTGTAGTTTCAGACTGCCGAGCGGCAGGAAGCGCATGCCGTGGGGCCCCTTCACGAAGTGCTGGTCGATAAGTTTCGTGGCCTCCATCTCCTTACCCTCGAATATCAGGCGTCGCACCTCGGGAAGTACCTGCAGCGACTCGGATGAATTGTTGTTGTGAGGCTGGCCACTCCAGAATGTCTCCTCGTTCAACTGTATTTCTTCCACGTCGGTACCGCCATAAATCATGGCACCAAGTGTTGAATTACCAACAGGCAGGGCCTCTAGCCAATGGCTGGCGGGCTTTGCATACCACATACGGTGGTTCTGGGCTGTGATTGTCAGACTCAGGAAAGCTACTGACAATACCAATGTTGTAAGTCTGTTTCGCATTGTTTTAGGAAATATTTGTAAAGATACGGTTTTTGTCAAAAAAGACAAGGATATTTCTCCTTTTTTTATAATCTTAATAGCCAAGGGGTTCGCCTACCAACACAACTACATGACGACCTTTAGGAGAATTCCTCAGGAAATGTACATAGTTGCAAATTGACTCAGGCGAATTGCAGTTATGGCACACGCCGTCCGTCTGGCAAGGGGTCTTGATGTCGAACCGGGTTGCATTGATGGGCGATGCCGTGCTGCGTGCTCTGGCGAGAGCCGCCTCTACATTCTGAGCCACTTTGTTCAGGCCAATGACAAAGATTACCTTCTTTGGTCCCCAAGTAATAGCGGCCACTCGGTTGCCGTTGCCGTCGATATTCACGATGACGCCATCCTCAGAGATAGCATTGGCGCTCGTGAGATATACGTCAGTAGAGAATGCCCTGAGATACATGGCCTGCTTCTCTTCTGACGTTTCCACGAGGTCGCGGTCGAGCACCTCCAGCGTACCACGGTTCCTAAGGAAATCAGGAATACCCATGTCGCGAACGGTCATCGTGCCGCCCCATGTCACACTGTTTCCGTCGTCAATGAGTTCGGAAACCTTCTTCACTGCCTCGTCTGCCGTCGCACAATAGAATCCCTCCATGTGGCGGCGCTTAAGGTTCTTGATAATCGTCTGAGCAAGACGCTCGTTTCTTTGTTTTTCGACGAGCGAAACAACTTTGTTGGTTACTTGTGGTGTCATAATCGTTATTGTATTATCTGCTACTGATGGCAAAGATACGAAATAATGAAGACAAATGACAGCATTTGCACTCACATTTAGGATAGTTTAGCAAGAAACCCAGTCCAACAGAGCCTGACAACCCTCGAGTACGTCGCGCCATGTGGCCTCGAAGTTGCCCGTGTACCAAGGGTCGGCCACGTCACCTGGGCGTCTGGTAAAGTCCATCAACATCACAATTTTCCCTTCTAGGTCGCCACCGCAGATGTTCCGCATGTTACGGATGTTCCACGAATCCATGCCAATCAACAGGTCGTAGCGGTCGTAGTCAAAGCGTGTCATCTGCCGTGCCGTCTTACCCACACAGCCAATGCCGTGCTCCGCCAACTTTCGTCGGGCAGGGGGATAGACACTGTTGCCTATCTCTTCTGTGGAGGTGGCCGCTGACTCAATTACGAAGCAGTCCTCCAGCCCCGCTTTGCTAACCAAGTCCTTCATCACGAACTCCGCCATCGGGCTTCGACAGATGTTCCCGTGGCACACGAAAAGTATTCTTTTTTTTGCTTTGTTGTCCATTTGGTGTGCAAAATTACAAATAAAAGATTAATTTGAAGCGATGAAATAGGAATAAAATGAGAAATCTTCGTACCTTTGCAGTCGACGGATATACAAAAATGGCTTGGAAATTAAAATATCGTTGTAAACAATGCGGCTACGAGGCCGAGATGTACGAAGGACGCGGGCTCTTCCGTCAGGAGATCACGCCCGTTTCGTGCCCTGACTGCAAGACCATCCAAAACATTGTAGTTGGTGGTATCATTGCCGACGTGGCACCATCCTACAGAAGCGAAGTGGGGCGTCTGTGTTTACAATGCGGTAGTGATAATATCAAGATATGGGATAAACATACCTGCCCAAAATGCCAGGGCGAGATGGCGCAGACTGGCGAGAAGGAGTTCTGGACGTGATTAATGCATGATTCTACTAATTTAGCATAAAAACAGGAGGTCTAATTCATTCCAATCATGAATAGATAGTATGAAAAAGATTGTATTGACGACAATGGCAATCGTGCTAGCAGTGCAGCTGACGATGGGCCAGGGTTTTAAGAATCCCGTTCTGCCGGGCTTCCACGCCGACCCGAGCGTGTGCCGGGCGGGTGACGACTTCTATTTAGTGAACAGCACGTTCCAGTATTTCCCCGGCGTGCCCGTATTCCATTCGAAAGACCTCATCCACTGGGAGCAGGTGGGCAACTGTCTGACGCGGCCCTCGCAAGTTGACCTGAAGGGAACCGACGGCAACAGTGGCATCTATGCGCCGACCATCCGCTACCACGAGGGGCGTTTCTACATGGTGACGACGGTGTTCCCCTCGCGCCGCCACTTCTATGTGTGGACGGACAATCCCGCTGGCGAGTGGTCAGAGCCTATCGTCATCGATTTCGCCATCGGCAGTTGCGACCCGACATTGTTCTGGGACGAGGGCAAATGCTATTTCCTGTGGAAGGAGGGCGACATCAAGATTTGCGAAATCGACGTGGCGACGGGTAAGCAGTTGGGCGAGATTCACCATCTGGGCACGGGCCTCGGTGGGCGCTATCCCGAGGGGCCGCACATCTACCGGAAGGACGGCTACTATTATCTGCTGCTGGCCGAGGGCGGCACGGAGCACGGCCATCATGTGAACATCCTGCGCAGCCGCAGCCTCTTCGGCCCCTACGAGCCGAACCCTGCCAACCCCATACTGTCGCACTTCAACATGAAGATGCAAAACAGTCCGATACAGGGTCTGGGGCATGCTGACTTGGTGCAGGCGCCCGACGATTCATGGTGGATGATTTGCCTGGGCTATCGCACCAGCGGCTACCTGCAGCATGTAATGGGACGCGAGACGATGCTGGCGCCTGTGCAGTGGGCTGAGGGCGACTGGCCTATAGTAAATAAGGATGGTACGCTACAAATAGACATGCAATGCCAGACGCTGCCATTCGTCCCCATGAAGCAAGATTCAGTACGCGAGGAGTTTGATTACATTAAGCGCAATGCACCTGCCGACAGCTATCATTCCTTAGGTCTGCCTATGGGATGGATGAGCCTGTGCAACCCCGACTACAGCAACTATTCGCTGACGGAGCGCAAGGGCTTTCTGCGACTCCGTCCCAGCACAATCGACCTCAGCGAAACAGCTAATTCCACCTTCGTCGCTCGCCGTCAGACGGAACTGAACTTCACAGCCACCACCCTACTCGATCTCTCACATCTTGCTGAGGGTATACAGGCCGGCATTACCGCCTACGCCGCCCCGTTGAACCACTACGACGTGGTGGTAGAGCGTCGAGACGGGAAAATATTCGTCAAGTCCGTCGTCCGTCTCGGCCAGACTAGCCACAGCGAGAAGGAACTTCCGCTGAGCGGTGACAAAGCCTGGTTGCGCATCACCTCCGACAAGGATTTCTACTACATGCAGGTATCCTCCGACGGCACCAACTTCACCACGCTTGCCAAGATGGAATACCGCTTCCTAAGCACCGAGACCATCGGCGGCTTCACCGGCGTGATGCTCGGTCTCTTTGCACAGAGCAAAGAACAGACGGACGGATACGTGGATGTAGATTGGTTTGAATACCAAAAATAATGGCCTAGGCAAAGCTGAGAGCGTGGGCTGCCAAAACCAGGAACATATAGTGGGAGGAACCGCCGCCGAGGACGTATTCGGTCTGCTGCCAGAGGAAGGGGAATTCCAGCAGTTCGGGGAAGTCGGGGCGGATGAGGGCGGTGCCGCTGACCACGCCGCCGGGGATATAGCTCCAGTCGGCACGATTCAGTCCGTAGGCAACGGTAGCGCTGCGGGCTCCCACGCCAGAGGCAAACGAGGCGGTGTTGCTGCCGGGATGACAGCCCAGCACGAAGTTCAAGGCATTATATACCGTCTCCTTGGAGAAAATGTCGGGATAGGCATCGGTCAGGAAGTAGTACTCAAAGCCGAAGCGCTGGATATCCCATCCTGCTCCCCAGATGCTGGGGCGATAGGGCACACCGTATGGGGTCTCGGCGGCCTGATGGTCGAGCTGGGCCTTGTAGTCGGCGAGGGCCGTGCGGAAGGCGGCGGCGAAGGCGCGGTAGACCTTACAGTCGCGGTTGCTGACGCCCTTGGCCTGACTCTTCGCCTCAAGCTGTTTGGCAATGCGGGCGGTGAACCAGCCGGTGCGGGCAATGTTCTTGACGATAGCATCCTGTTGGGCGAGGATAAAGTCAAGGTATTCTGACTCCTCCGTGGTCAGATACAGTTCGACAGCAGCCTGAAGCTTTATGCCCGCCATACGGTCGTTCACTTGTGTCTGGTGATAGAGTTTGGCGGCGATGTCTAAGCACTCTTTAGCCAACGGATCGTTGAAGCCACGCAGGACACGGGCGGCCCCTGCCAACTGGGCTGCTGTCGAGAGGGCACGGCCGGGATTGTCTTCAGTAAAAATCCAACGGTCGTCGTCATTGCCCGTCACGCCATCAGTCATAGCAGCGGCATCGCCAAGCATGGCATACTGACGGAGCGTGCTGCAGATGATGCCGCGATAGAGTCGGCCCAAGGCCTGATAGCTACGCACGACGGTCAGCGCACCATTCTCCACCTGTTGCAGGATGTCATTCTTGCCGTCTAGCTCATGGATTTCCACGCGATGGCTGGCTTGGTCGATGGCAGTGACGTCGATATCGGGATGGAACTGCTCGTAGGCCAATGCAAGGATGTAGGTTTCGCCAGCCTGCGACTCCACGCGCAGGTCGAAGTCGCCGGCATCGTGCCAACCGCCGATGTTGACGCCCGGCACCTGCTCACCCTCTTTATATTTACTGAGACCCGGCCGCTGGTCGTAGCCGTCGATGTGGTTGCCGACGCGCGCCATCAGTGCATCGTCCATGTGACAGGCATCATGCCAGATGCGGTACTTCTCAGCCACTCGCACATGGCACATCTGAACGGGCAGGAAGTACTCGACGACAGGCTGCCATACACCACGCTCATAGACATTGTCGGCGATGCGGAACACGCTCGACCGGCTACTGCCATAACGCACCTGATAGAGCCCGGGCTCCGTCACGTCGTTGAAATCGGCCGTGAGATAGCGGTAGCGTAGGAACTGTCCCCAGACCTTTGGCGTAGATGTGCAGACCACCGACTCCCCATCGGCACCGATGCGGACGAGTTGAACGTCACTCACAGCTGTTTCGCGCTTGTCAGTCTCGATGACGATATGTTTAGGTTGTTGCGGCAAGTAGCCCACCTGCGAAGTCTGTATGACGGCGGGGTATCTCCACGTTTCATCGACGGTGGGCGTGATGAGCCAGCGGACAGCTCCTTTCGTAGCACCTGGCGCAATCTCACTGCGAAGCACGAACCAGCCGTTGTTGTGATTCATACGGCCGTCATAGAGTTTCAAATCGCCAGTCAGCGACTCCACCGTCAGTCTTTGACTACTGTCATCGGGGCGGGAGGTAAACTTGCGACCGACGGCGTACGGCGCAGCGATGATGTCGTCAGCACGGAGGGGGCTGTAGGGGGTTCCAACGGGGGAACCTTCGGACACACGCTGGCCGTCCAACTGCGCGAGGTCGGCACGTTGCCCACGTCCGGTGAAGTAGTCGCCGTCGTGGCCTCGGTTGGTGGGCACTTGGAGTAGCGGCGCATTCGGCTGTTGCGGATAGATGCCGCTTTGACTGTTTCCCAGTGTGCCGTTGTCTTCCCCTTGCCTTTCCATCAGCCAAGGCTTGCCAAAGAGTTCGCCTGGGAAGAACTCAAGGTTAAAGCCGGCCTTCCCCAACAGGAAGTCGGGCACGGGTTTGTCCAGGTCGACGGTCACGAGGATGCCCTTGCCCTGCGGCTCCACCGTGACAGTGTAGTTAACGTGCCAGTCGGGATAGACCATCGGATTGAAGCCCGTCAAGTGGCGCGAGGAATCGGGATAGCAGAGTGTGGTGACAATCTTCCCGCCCTCCACGCGGCGGCTCAGCTGTTTCGGAACGGGCTGCCATTGACCGGGCGTCGCTTCCAGTCGGATGTCGCCATTGGTGGCAATACGATGTCCGTTCATAATCACACAGACACCGCCCTGGTGTCCCTCGGGGTAGAAGTCGCTGAACGCCATCACGTCCGTACCGCCGGCATTAAAGTAGCCGTCGCTGTTTAACTTAAATGTCTGTGCCGAAGCTGTGAGACCGGGCATCATCAGGGCCGCCGCACATGCAGCTGCCATGGTTGCTTGCTTGAAAAATACTCTCCTGTCCATAGGTTTAGTTATTGCTTGTTCATAATTTTAATCTTGGGGCAAAGTTACGAAAAGTCAAGAGAAGAACAAAACAAATTTTGTTTTTTCTTCCGAGACGGAGTAACTTATTCCTCTTTTTTTCGTACCTTTGCAGCCAAATTGTAAATTTACTACCGTTATGAAACAACTCTTCACTTCCACGACTCCGACTTTACGTCGCCTGTCAGCATTCATTATTGCACTGGCTGCCATAACGACAGTACATGCAGGTATCATCAAGCTCGAGGTATACGACAACCGCCAACAGACGATCACAGGTTTTGGTGCCGCCTGCTGTGACGGTGCCATGTGCCCCTACGGTACTGATACAGCCCCGGTACGACTGCTCTACGGTCCTACCTCGAGTATCGGCCTCAACATCATGCGTATGGAAATTTCTCCCAGTTTCAAGGGCGACGAGAACGCGAGCTGGAGTAATTACAACTGGAAGGGCTCGCTGCCCTCGGCGAAAATCGTGAAGCAGCGTGGCGGCATCGTCTTCGGCACGCCCTGGTCGCCTCCCGGTGAATATAAGACCAACGGCTCGGCCTCGGGTGGCAAGGTGAACGGTAATAATGACAACGACCCGAAAAACAAGCGGGGCAAGCTGCGCGAGGACTGCTACGAGAAGTTCTTCCCCTGGCTCAACACGTTTTTGGCATATATGAAGAAGAACAAGGTCGACGTCGACGCCGTGTCCCTTCAGAACGAGCCTGACTGGTGGGTAAACTATTCCGGCTGTCTTTACGACCCGCAGGACCTGGTGAAGCTCGTCAAGAACTATGCCTACATGCTCGACCGCGAGACCTACCCCGGCGTGCGTCTTATCAGCGGCGAGAGCCTGGGCTTTACGCAGAACTACACCGACCCGCTGATGAACGATACCACCTGCCGTAAGCATATCGACATCGTGGCTGGCCATCTCTATGGTCATGCGCCGCTCGAATACATGAAAAAGTCGGCAGTGCTGGCTGCGAAGTACGGCAAGGAGGTATGGATGACAGAGCACTCCGTGACTGACAACATCGACCATCTGCCCAACTGGCACGAGAACCTGATTTTTGCCGAGGAACTGAACGAGTGTATGCTGGCAGGCTGCACGGGCTATATTTATTGGTACATGCGTGCACACTGGGGATTCGTGGGCACGGGTGAGCCATGGGGGTATGAAGTAAATGGAGTCAAATACAAAGCAAGTTCGCCTGACAACAAGAAGAACCAATTGCTGCCCCGCGCCTATGTGATGTCGCATTTCTCGAAGCATGTCACCGGTTCCACCCGTCTGAAGACCTCACGCGATAAGGAATCGGGCGAGGGAGCTGCCGCCGAGTATTCGGCCTACATCAAGGGCGACTCCATCATCGTCATGGCTATCGACACCACCAAGAACGGACATTCCCTGCAACTCAAACTGCCCGTCAAGGTGAAGAGCGGCATCCACCTGCTGTCCACCGGCAACGAAATCGAGAAACTCTGCCAGGAAAGCCCCATCGACTTCGAAGGTCCTTCGGATGAGGTGCTCGTACCCTTGGGCGCCCGCAGCCTGAACACCTATATCTTTATGATCGACAAGGGCAGCACCGCTATTCAGGAACAGCGTGCGACAGCAGCCACCAACAGCGTCGCCTATTACGACCTGCATGGACGTCGGCTACAGAAGCCCCACGGAATGTGTATCGAACTGCGCAGCGACGGTTCTTCCAGAAAGATTGCCGTTCCCTAAATGAAACAACGGGATACTTGAGTGCCTCGTCGCTGTCAGCGATGAGGCACTTTCTTTCTGGCCTATAGTTTAATTCTGCGCCATAGCCATCGCGGAGTCCTGCGCCAGAAGGCCGTCAGTATACGATATTTCCAGTCGATCACACGAATGTGCTTCTTGTGGTTGATGGCATATACTATCTCTTTTGCCACCTCCCCAGGTTGCAACATCATTGGATAATGATAGTCACCACCGAGTAAAGGGGTATCAACAAAGCCTGGACGAATATCCGTAAAACGAATGTTCAGCCCACGGCTTAGCGCTTGTTGCTCGAGCGCCTGCAGGTAGACGTTCTGCATGGCTTTCGTGGCAGAATAGGAAGGCGCAGGGCCAAGGCCCTTAGTTCCCGCTATGGATGTGATGGCCGCGATATGTCCCCCGCCATGATTGGCGAAGTATCTGTATGCTTCGCCAATCATTCGCGTAAAGCCCATGCCGTTAGTCTCAATCGTTGCCAACTCGATGTCCTCTTGCAATTCCATGTTGCGTTTGCCAATGCCCGAAGCATAGAAGAACAAATCCATGCCTCCCGTCTTCCCAATAAGCTGCCGTAATCCCTCGGTTGCCTCCTTTGCCGTTACGTCTATCCGTTCTACAGCCGCAGCACCGATGCCTTGCAGCAGTTCCACACGTCGTGCAGCAACACCTACCGTCCAGCCCTGCCTTATCAGAATTTTTGCCACCTCCTGTCCAATGCCGGACGAGGCTCCTATCACTATCGCTTTCTTTCCTTGTTGCATACTCAGTTCTTTGCTTCTTTTTATAACACAGTCGCTGGCAAAGATAAGCATTTCCTGTCAATTTTCCCCGCTTTCCCCATAAATTTGTGGAGGAATGTCCTAAACAATCCTAATAATGAGGACAGAATGATGGATTATCGGGGAAAAATGATTATCTTTGGGCTCCGAATGAATATGTTTTTATAAAATCCTAAAACCGACACAACGATGAAACAGAGGAGATTTGGTACAACGACCGCGCTGCTGTCAGGAAGCAGACGATTCATGGTATTATGTTCAGGACTGATGCTTGCAGCCGCAGTCAGTGCACAGGAAGCCTTGCGTTTGAACGACCTCGAGTACTTCGAGCGTCAGGGCGTAAACGTGCTGGTGTTCAGCAACAGCTTCAACGGCGGGTTCAACGACGAGAAGAACTCCGGCATCGAGATTATCCACCACGGCGTGCGCACCGTGCAGGGCGGCGCCATCCGTCTGAACAACACGCCGGAGCAATGGGACCTCGTGCCGACAATGACCAGCCGCAAGGTGAACCGCGAGGCCGGCAGCATCGAGGTGGGGCTCCGTTACAACGACTACGACTTCGACAGCCGCATCGTGGTCACGGCTAAAGGCAAGGCCGTAGAGGTGGCCGTATGGCTCGACAAGCCCGTGCCTGAGAAACTCGCTGGCGAGGCGGGCTTGAACATTGAGTTCCTGCCATCGCAATACTGGCTGAAGACCTATCAGGTGGACAACCGTTTGGGACGATTCCCCCGCTACGCGACGAGCCAGACCGTTACACGTCCGAATAGTGAGAAGCCGCGACAGTTCAAAGGCTTCAAGACCTACGATGATCGAGGAACCAATCGTTTTGTCGATCCGTTGCCCATTGAGACGGGACACAAATTAAGTCTCGCCACTGACGACCCCTCACGGCTCGTTACCATCAGCAGCGAGGATGCCGAACTGAAGCTCTACGACGGGCGCATGCTGGCACAGAACGGCTGGTTTGTGGTGCGCAGCGTATTACCGAAGGGAAAGACTGGCAAGGTCGTAACGTGGACCATCGAGCCGCACGCCATCCCCGGTTGGATACGCGAACCGAACATCGGCTTCTCGCAGGTGGGCTACACGCCCGAACAGCCCAAGGTGGCCGTCATCGAGCTGGACAAAAAAGACCCCGTTCAGACGGGTACCGCCAGCCTGATGCGCCTTAACCCCGACGGCACCACCGAGGAGGCCTTCAAGGACGACGTGAAAACGTGGGGACCCTATTTCAAATATAATTATGTGAAGTTCGACTTCTCATCGGTAAGGCATCCCGGCGTCTACTTCATCCAGTATGGCAAGAAACGCACTAACGATTTCCTCATCGACGAGCACGTCTACGACAAGATTACCGATGCCACTACCGACGTGTGGGTGCCCATCCACATGAACCACATGTACGTCACCGAAGGCTACCGCACTTGGCATGGCGAACCGTTCAAGGAGGGTTACCTGCAGGCTCCCGAGAGCGACCACTTCGACCTGCACCGCCAGGGTGCTGAAACAGAAACGAAGTACAAGCCACTGGAGCTCATCCCGGGTCTCAACGTGGGTGGATTCTTCGATGCCGGCGACTTCGACATCGAGACCAGCTCGAACATCAATGTGGTACAGAACTTCATCCGTACATGGGAACTATTTAAGCCGCAGCGCGACGAGACGTTCGTCTCGCAAGAGCAGCGCTACGTCGAGCTGCACCGCCCTGACGGCAAGCCCGACATTCTGCAGTTCATCGAACACGGTGTGCTCAACCTCGTGGCACAGGCCGAGCAGATAGGCCACATGTCGCAGACGCTCTCCAACTCCGTGCTCGACAACTACCACCACCTCGGCGACGCCGCCAGCATCACCGACGGCCTGCACTACGACCCGTCGCTGCGTCCCTACGAGGTATCAGCCGACGGAAAGCGCAGCGGTACGCCCGACGATATGTGGGCCTTCACCACCCGCAACCCGCGGCTCGACCTGCAGGCAGCCGGCGTCTTCACCTCCGCAGCCCGCGTGCTCCGTGGCTATAACGACGATCTCGCCGACCGCGCCCAGAAGCAGGCCGACCGTCTGCAAAAGGAAGCCACCGCCCTTCAGCGTGAGTCGCGACACCGTCGCGACCGCCAGGCCGATGCTGACAATGACTGGCTCACCGGCACTGGAGATGGAAATTACCGTAACGTGGCGCGCAACTTGCAGACCATGCTCGACAGCATCCCCATGAAGGACGCCGCATACAAGGAGAAGCTCCGCCCTGCCGTCAAGCAGTACTTGGAATACATACACAACTTCGACAAGGAGAACCCCTATGGTGTACCCATCGGTCTCGGCAACTGGGCGGGTGTCAACGCCGTCCTGAACTTCGGCATCACGGTCAACTACGCCCACATTTACTTCCCCGACATCGTCGGCAAGGAGGAAGTGTACCGCGTGGCCAACTGGCTCTATGGCTGCCATCCCTACCACAACTACTCGTTCGTCGCCGTGGTCGGCGCAGCGCGCCCCAAGCAGGTGTTCTACGGAAACAACCGTGCCGATTTCTCGTTCATCCCCGGCAACGTTGCTCCTGGCCTGCTCTTCCGCAAGCCCGACCATTTCGAGAACTTCGACGACTGGCCATTCCTATGGGGACAGAACGAGGGCACCATTGCCGGCAACACCCAGTACATCATCTTCGGCTCGTCCTTCCGAAACATCGTTGCACCGAAATAAGCAGCTATAAATGTACGGCTGAGGACACATAAAAAGCAGAAAAGTTTATAAGGTGGAACAAACGAGGATATCCATATTCCAGCAACCCACATGGGTAGTGGTGTTTGCCCTGACAGCGGCAATAGCATGGGGATGGGCATTCCCGCTCATCAAGGTGGGATTCGTCGCCTTTGGCATCACCGCCGACATGACGGGCAGCAAGATGCTCTTTGCAGGCATCAGGTTCATGGCGGCAGGGCTGATCGTCCTTTCCGTGGCCCGCAGCAGCGGACGCTCCTTTAAGACGAGCATGCGCAGCGACTGGGTATTCATCCTTGCCTTTGCACTAATGAATACCACGCTCCACTATTTCTTCTTCTACGTCGGCATGTCCCACAGCGAAGGGTCGCGGGCGGCTATCCTCAACTCGCTGAGCACGTTCCTCGTGGTGTTGCTGGCTTGCGCCTGCTTCAAGAGCGACAAAATGACTACGCGCAAGATCATCGGCTGTGTAGTAGGGTTCAGCGGAATCTTGGCTTTGAATCTTGGCGGAGCCGAAAGTGGTCAATTTACATGGTTGGGCGACGGCATGATTATCCTCAATGCCATCTGTGGAGCAACGGCCAACCTGATGACTCGTGGGCTGAGCCGTCGTATTGACGTCTTCGTGGGCACGGGCTACAGTCTCGCCATCGGTGGCTTACTGCTCATCCTGCCCGGACTCGCCCTTGGTGGCACACTGCCCTGTATCAACCCGCTCGGCATCGTCTGCCTGTTGCTGCTCATTGCCATCTCCGCCCTTGGGTTCGCACTCTACAACAAATTGCTCAGCCTGAATCCTGTGGGAAAAGTGGCCATCTACAATTCGCTGATACCTATTGTCGGCGCAGTCACCTCCTGTCTCTGTCTTGGCGAGACTTTTCACATGAAGTACGCCCTTGCAGGAGGACTCGCGGCTATTGGTATCTACATCATCAATAAAGGAAAGAACTGACTGGAGAATGTTTATATGACGGAAAGTATCAAGAACCAAACAACAGGCACCAGGAGGGCAGGCAGAAGATTGAGCGTCTTGCAGTCCTTCAGGTTTAACAGCGAGAGTCCGCTACCCGTGATGAGCAGTCCGCCGACAATCAGCAACTCAGCCATGAGTGCGTCGCTGATAGCGGTACTGCTGATGTGGGCCACAAGCCAGAACATGCCCTGCCAGCAGAACAGCACGGGTGCCGCCAAGACCATACCGATGCCGTAAGTGGAGGCAAACACCATCGACGACACGAAGTCGAGCGTGGCATTGGTGAAGAGGAAGGTGTGGTCGCCCTTCAAGGCAGAGATGACAGGCCCGAGCATCGACAGCGGGCCGATGCAATAGAGCAGAATGGCTGTTGACAGGCCTTCGGCCAATCGATTAGCGTCTTTTTTCTTTTCGCGCTGCAACTTGTCAACGAGGCGTTTGAATCGACCGTCGATGTCGAGTGCCGTACCGATGACGCCTCCTATTGCCAGCGATATGATAAAGAGTACAGGGTACTGCGACTGGGGAAAGTGGCTGATGGTAGCATTCAGGCCGATGGCCAGCGATGCCAGTCCCAATCCCGTGTATAGTACCTCTTTATATTTCTCCTTCACACCACGATGCAGCAGGCTGCCGATGATGCTGCCAACGATGATGGTGGTTGCATTGACTATTGTTCCTATCATGGTTTGTTAAAACTTGGGCACAAAGGTACAAATAATACATTAAAAATGAGTAGCCCCGGAAAAGTACAGAATTAATTTTTCTTAAATTCCACCTTATAATATGATAAGAAGCGAATAATTTCGTATATTTGTCATCAAATATGTCAACAACGGATGAAGCTAAAAGAATTCTTTGCTTTTAAGGACCGGAATAAACCCTGGACTTTTAAAGAAGGCTTCCTCATAGGAGGAGGCCTTATCTTTGCGGGACTGATGCTCGAACTGAGCGTCGGTCCTGTGGTGTGGGATGCGTTTGCATGGCCAGCCAACGGCATTGTGCTGGCAGGATTCCTTGTGATGTTAATAGCGATGGTGTATTTGCGCAAAAAAGTATACGCCTTCCAATGGATGACCACCTATCAGGCCGCCATCCCCGCTATGGCGTATGCCGTGTCGCTCACCATCATTATGGGACTGACGCGCCAACAAGTTAACGGCACATGGCTGAACAACATGCTGTCGTTCTGGCCGTTCGTACTTATCTATACTTATATCGATGTGATTCTGGGGCTCACCATCCTGCGGAGACTGATGCACTTAAGTTCGTGGAAGCGCGATGTTCCCTTTATGCTGAATCATCTTGGTTTGTTTCTGGCTCTCACGATGGCTACTTTAGGCAATGCCGACATGCAAAGGGTAAAAATGATTTGTGGCGTGGGCGAGCCTGAGTGGCGAGTACTGGAACAGGATGGCAGCGTCAAGGAGATGCCGATAGCCATAGAACTGAAGAAGTTCATCATGGAAACCTACGACGACGGAAAACCTAAGCGCTTCGCCTCGGAAATCCAGATCCTAACGAAATCGGGCAAACGCTCGACCTCTGGTCGCTTCGACACCTCGAAGAACATCGAGGCCACCATCGACGTGAACAAGCCCTACGAGGTAGACGGCTGGAAAATCTATCAGTACGGCTACGACACGCAGATGGGTGCCCAGAGTCAGATTTCGATTCTCGAACTCGTCAGCGACCCGTGGCTGCCTTGGGTTTATGCAGGCTTCTATATGATGCTGGCGGGAGCGGTAATCATGGCGCTGATGGTGTTGTGGCGCAGGTTGAGAACAGCTACGCACAAGGCACTCTGGATATACTTCGGCCTCGCTGTCTTCGCATCCCTCTTTGCCTATTTCTTTTTCGACAGCTACAACACCAAGACGCTGGTGCCAGCCCTGCAGAGTCCGTGGTTTGCGCCCCACGTGTTTGTCTATATCTTCGCCTACTGTCTGCTTGGCGTAGCGGTGGTCATCGCCATCTATACACTTATAAAAGGAAAGGTGGAGAGGGGAATGGGGGGTGAGGCCTCCCTCGTGTATATCAGCTTTGCCTTCCTCACCATCGGTATGCTCTTCGGTGCCCTCTGGGCGAAGGAAGCCTGGGGCCACTACTGGTCGTGGGACCCCAAAGAGACGTGGGCTGCCATCACCTGGCTCGCCTACCTCATCTATATTCACTACCGCCATTCGTCACTTTGCAACAGTCTCCCCTCCATCAAGGGAGGGGCCGGGGGTGGGGCTCGTCTGGCCCTTTGGATGCTCATCATATCGTTCGTACTCTTACAAATGTGTTGGTGGGGTATCAACTACCTGCCGTCAGCCCAAGGTTCGAGTGTACATACCTATAGCACCAAGTAAACATTAAATGCTTTAAGAAGAATGATAGGAATAGGTCTTAAACATACAAGTGAATCGACGGTTACTGATACCGTTACCGCTCTTTTATTCTCAATTGCTGCTATGATGCTGGTAGCCTGCGGAGGACAGAAATCTCCTCTGGATGGTGGTCACGGTATTGGGATTGATAGTGCTACTGTCGCTCAGATTAATGCAGAGGATGCAGACTATGTTCCCCAGCGATCCGACTATTCTTTCCGTTCGGATGTGCGTACTATCACTGAAGACGGCGAAGTGCGCTGGGATACTATCGTTGTCTATCTGACTGATGCCAAAGGGTATACGCAGGAGCTGCGTAGTCAGGCTCTGCCGCTCGACACCCTTCAATGGAGCAAAGCCTGCATCGGGGAAATCTTGGAGGATGACTGGAACTTCGACGGCATTCCTGACCTACAGGTGTGTACAGGGCCTATGAACGGATTTGGCAACTACACTTACGATGTCTGGCTTTGGAACGATAAGGCGCACAAGTTCGAGGAGTTGAAGTACGATTGCGAGATTTACAGCCCGTCTATCGACTCGGAGAATAAATGTATCGTCAGCATCTGGTGCCTTGATGATGATGTGGAAATCATACGATACAAATGGAAGGACGGTAAACTCGTTGAGTCCGAACGTGAACAAATGTCAGCCAGCGATTTGGCAGATGACTAAAGGAAGTGGCTGTTCAAGTTTGAAAAGAGAATGATATGAGTAGGATTATCAGAGAAGCAAGGCCGACGGACATGGCTGAGATCATGCAAGTCATGGATGCTGCAAAAGGAATTATGCGGCAGTCTTGTAATATGCACCAGTGGGGAGAAGGCTACCCGTCGGAGGCTGTTGTTATTGCAGATATGGAACGAAATGGCGGTTTAGTCATTGAGGATGGTGGCAAGGTCGTTGGTTACTTTGCTTTTCTACCATCACCAGAACCGACATATGCCAAGATCTATGATGGCGAATGGATAGATGATGTTCAACCTTATCATGTAGTCCATCGCATTGCCAGTTATCCAGATGCTCACGGCATCTTCAGTAGCATCATGGATTTCTGCTTCTCACATGATAGGAACATCCGTATAGATACTCACCGCGACAACAAGATTATGCAGCACAACATCCTGAAGCACGGCTTCACCTATTGCGGTATCATCTATCTGCTGTCTGGCGACGAACGATTAGCTTACCAAAAAGTAGTCAATCGTTAATATACGACTTGGTAGACATGTCATAGTACAAAGCCTCCAATTCGGCCAGAGTCAGTTTCTCCACACTATGCTCGATAATACGTATCAGCTCTTCACGTCGATAATTATCTGACTGGTATTTGTTCATGTAAGCCATAGCCATTACTAAATTTTGGTGAATATCAAAGGCATCGCTTCTTTACTCATTTCCTACTCAGATGTAATCACTGGCATATTCGCCTCTTTCCATGCAATGATACCACCTTTGAGATTCACGCACTTATAGCCGACGTCTGCCAGTTTACCTGCAGCATTGGCAGAGCGGCGACCACTTCGGCAATAGACGGCAATAGTCTTGTGTTTCGGCAATTTTGCCTGGGCCTGTTCCACGAAGTCGCTCTGGAACTGGTCAATAAGGATGGCTCCCTTGATATGCCCTTCGGCAAACTCATCGGCCTTACGCACGTCGAGGATTACCACATTGGAGTCTGTTATCAGTTCGGAAAACTCCTTCACTTCCATGTTCTCAAAGTTCTTTGCAGAGCAAAGCGGCAGAGCCGAGCGCTGCTGGCCACAGGCAGTAGTAAGCCCAAGTACGGCGAATAAGCAAGTCAAAATATTCTTCATATCTTCATTTCTTTAATTTGTTATCAAAATAATGAATCCGCTGATGCAGATGTACGCATAGACTATGTAGCGGAAGATGCGGTTGGGGATATGTTTGAAGACGTATGCACCCAGCATTGTTCCGATAATGACACCACCAAGCCCATAAAGCCCGCAGGATGGTATCGTGAATATCCACCACAACGTAAATCTTCTCCCAATCCTTCTCCTTCTTTCGGTTGAAAGCAACCTCAAATGCCTTTCCAATATCCATGAATAATAATTCAACTTTTGTTAAAACTGAGTGCAAAGATAGTGTTTTTCAAGCAATTGTTCGTAAATTTGCAAAATTTTATATGTTTTGTGATATGAAAAGTTTCAAATCAACTGCGTGGCTGTTGCCACAACCCGTGCTGATTATCGGCACTTATGACAAAGAAGGTAAGCCCGATGTGGAGAAGATGGGACTGATTACCTTCGATCCTGTTCACCATACCTACATCCAACTTGGCAAGACCGTAGACAAGGCATTCTCTGACGGCAAACAACTGAAATAGAACATGTATAGCTTAACATATAAGGTAACCACGAGCACCTGAACAATGCCCGCTCGGCATCCCGAAGGGTGACGCTTGCAAGGCAAGAACTATGTCCGCATGGCGATGGAACTGTTGCCGGAGGATTTCGTTGTAAATGGCTTACGGGTAGAATATCGGGTAGCTGCAAAGCTTGGTGACTGTCTGACTCCTACTATTTACAAAACAGCTGACGGCATCATCGTTTCCCTGTCAATCGGGAATGAGGTGAGTGCCATCATTGAGTTTACATAAATATGCCCAAGGAACGGATTTTCCCCAAACGAAAAAAGAGCAGCATCTCTATAGTAGCGGTGCTGCTCCCTTTTTCTATCTTCTTTTTTTATAGTCCGTCGTAGTCGCTGATGGCCTTGCGCCATTCATCGGAGAACGGTATGGACTGCTTCTGCTCCAGGTCGTACAGCACCAATATCGACAGGCAGCGGCTCTTCACCTCCTGCGTATCGGTGTCAAAGATTTCCTGTTCCAGATGGAAACTCTTGTTGCCGAGCTTGGCGGTACGGGTGCGGACGGCAATCCTGTCCGCGCCTTTTATTTGGGCAAAGAACTCCACCTCTATCTTCACCACGAAGATGGCATACTGATCCCAGTCGAAGCCTTTGCACACGGTGGAAACATAGTCAGTCTTTCCAGAGTCGTAGAACTGGAAATATATGGTGTTATTCACATGCCCGAACTTGTCAACGTCGTTGAAACGTATCTGCAGCGGCACCACATTGTGAAACTCGTAACTTCTTCCTTCTGCCATTTTGATCAGTTAAGATACTTCAGCCATCACTTCCTCATGATGAATCACCTGTAATATTGGAGCTTGAAGTGCTCTCTCGATAGTGACAAGTGTATCAATGGTGAAGTTGTGGGTTCCTCGCATCCATCGACTGATTTCTGCTTCCTTCTTGCCAAGAAGCATGGCAAGGTCTTTCTGCTTCAGCCCTTTCTCTATTAGTATCTCGTGGATTCTGTCCACAATCTGAAACGACAAGCCAACAGACTCGCGAATCTCTGGATTCACCTGCCTGCGACGATTTTCTAAAATACTACTCCTTCTCATAACGTGTAAAATTCAAATTGCCTACAATTTCTTTATCAACCAGAACTATCGAGCCATCGCTGATGCGTGACGAAATAAATCGGCTCGTATCTATCAGAAGTTTCACATAGGGGGCCAGTTTCTCACTCTCCTCCCAAGTGGTAGCGTCTTTCACCCCTCCGTTTCCAAATTTGTCTATCCATGAGATTATCACGTCAATCTCATCGTCATATTCGCATCCAACAGGAAACTTCTCAAAGAAGGCTTCCATTTCCGTTAACTCCTCCCCGTCCAGATGGATGCTGTAGAAGTTGACGTTCTCATATTCTTCAACGAGTTCTATCTTATAATTTTGTTTCACTTTTATCTTCAGACTTAACTTTTAAGTTATTTTTGTGCAAAGATACGATGTTTAATTGAAACAAACAAGAAATTAATATAAAAATTAAGTTTTTTGAGTCAAATACATTAAAAAGATGGAAAGGAAGCCGAAAATGGGTGATTTTTTGTACCTTTGCACTCAAAATCAGATCAGACTATATATTGTATGGATGAGAACAAACGTATAGATGGTGCTGAGATTATCACTCTTGATGAAATCAAGCACCTAAAGCTGCCGTACTTCGAGGGACTTGCAGCTGGATTTCCTTCTCCGGCTGGTGACTATCAGCATGAGAGCCTGGATCTCAATGACAAGTTCGTGCATCACCCAGAGGCATCGTATTTCGTCCGAGTGAGTGGCGAGTCGATGATCGGCATCGGTATTTACGATGGCGACATCTGTCTCGTTGACCGCCTGGAGGAAATCTCTGACGGCTGTATCGTCGTGGCCTTTGTTAACGGAGGCCTGACGGTCAAGACCCTCGACACCTCCACCCGTGACAAGGGCTATCTGCGTCTGATGCCACATAACCCTGATTTCAAGCCTATCATCATCGATGCCAACGACCAGTTTGTCCTTCAGGGGAAGGTAACATCGATACACCGGGATACCCGGAAGTGTTGGTGAAGGTTTTTATAATAATTTCCATATACACCGTATTTGGAAGTATTTGGGTTTCATCTTTTATAAAAGACATAAATACAATATTAACAGAGAATATCTTTTATGGAAGATGAAAACATCTCACAGTTATGAATAAAAGTTAATAATGGGGACTCACATAAAGATTTTGATCAAAATATTTTGTTTGTTGGACAAATTATCCTATTTTTGTCCAGTAGAATCAAAATAACGTTCAAAATTATGAGGTCTATCGTACTTTCACAGCGTAAGGAGCGTGACGGACTTTTGGAAAAAGCCTATCTCTTACGCGATTATCAGGCAGAGGCAGAGAAATTCCTTGCCTCGCCGCTCATCAAGCTCATAACCGGCCCACGACGGGCTGGAAAGTCGGTTCTTACCCTTTTGCTTTTGAAGGGAAAGAACTTTGCCTACCTGAACTTCGACGATGAGCAACTGTTGGAGAAGTTCAACGAGGATGCCGTCATGCAGGCCCTTGCAGAGGTCTATCCCGGCTTCGACTACTTGTTGCTTGATGAGATTCAGAATCTGGAGCACTGGGACTTATGGGTTTCCAAGCTTTACCGTCGTGGTATAAACCTGCTTATAACCGGTTCCAATGCCAAGCTGCTGTCAAGTGAGATGGGAACTGTCCTGACAGGCCGATATCTGGAGTTAGAGGTACTTCCATTCTCGCTGACGGAGTGCTTCAGATACAAGCAGCAAGGCTGGACTGCGGAGCTGCCCGACGAAAGAGCCAGACTCATGCTTCAGGTCGAGGACTATATGCACTACGGTGGCTATCCGGAGATCACCAACAGCAGGGCGATCACGGAGAGCTATCTGAGTTCACTTTTCGATTCCATTGTGCTGAAAGATATCGCCAAGCGATACAAGATTCGTAAGACTACGGAGCTGTATCAGCTGGCCACCTATCTTGTAAGCATGTTCTGTAACGAATTCACCTATACATCGCTGAAGGATGACCTGAACTTCTCCAGCAAGTCCACGCTGCAGAAGTTCTGCGACTATCTCCAGCAGACATATTTGTTTTTCTACCTGCCAAGGTATAACAATAAGCTGAAGCTGATGCAGAAGGCACCACAAAAGGTGTATATCGTTGATAACGGATTCCTTTCATCGAGTGCCTTCCAGACATCAGAGAACAAAGGCAGGCTGTTGGAAAACCTTGTTTTCCTGGAGCTGCTGAGAAGGAAGAACAAGGTCGGCGACAACATCTTCTACTATCGTTCCCGTAATAACCGTGAGACGGACTTTGTAGTCCGTGAGAAGTTCCATGTCAAACAGCTTATTCAGGTCTGCTATGACATGAGCGCAAAGAAGACCGAGAAGCGTGAGACTGACAGCATCATTGAATGTGCCGGTGAACTGAAATGTGATGACCTCCTAATCATAACCTGGGACCAGGAAGGCATCACAGAGAAAGACGGTAGGACAATTCATATTGTCCCCTATTACAAGTGGTGTCGGAGTTACTGGGAATTTTAGAATTGATCTTATATGCCAACATACGCCATCGTCGATTGTGATAACGCCTACGTCTCTTGCGAGCGTGTCTTCCGTCCCGACCTGAACGGTAAGGCTGTTTGCGTATTATCGAACTTATTCAGAATTCCGAATAAGTTGGATTATTCCTAAATTTTGATTATTCCGAATATTCTTTGTAAGCTATTGGTTTACAGCTATTCTCTATCAGGATATCGGAATAAAGGAATTTATATACCTGTCATCTCATAATCAACAAACTAAAGTTTCTCAGAGATATTATAATGCCGTAAAATATTGTAGATTTGTTATCTTTGTGTCCTGAAAGTACAAATCTACAAAAAATTACGGAAAATGGATTTACAGAAGTTTAATCAAAAGTACCCAGAACTCATGAAGTTGCTGGACGAATACGGTTACAGCAAGAGTTACATCAGGAAGATTAAGGAGGCGAGAAACCTGATTCTGAAGCATAGAGACAATCCAATGGTAGAATCATATGAAGATCTCTACCATAAGGTTGTTGTGCCAAAGTATTCCAAACGAACGAGGGATGAATATAGGTGTACGATAGGACACATATATTCGTATGTTGAAAAGGGAATATTTCTTGGAGAGGCCGGAGGCTGGAGCGGTCTCACAAAAAAGGAATCATCATATGACAAACTTTGCCCAGAGTTTAAAAACTTCATTGATACACTTAGATTTTGCGAAAAAGAAACGGGAAAGCACAAGAATGTGAAAACTATTGTCAGTGCATGCTCGACATTTCTGCGTGACATTCAGGATTCATTCCATATTACCCATATGAAAGACATTACAGAAGAAAGTGTCCTTGGCGTGTTCTCCGGTAAAAACAGGCACGAAAACGCTTGTTCATGTATAAAGGCCGCCCTGCGTCTGTGTGAGGCAGAATATCCTTCTGGATTGTGCCAGAACATATCATATATGTTGCCAAAGTTTACACGTCGGCACAAATTGTACGACTATCTGAAACCTGACGAAATTGCACCCCTCCAACGAGTACTGTATAACAGCAAGGAACTCTCAAGCAGAGACAAGGCTATCATGAAAATCGCATACTACACCGGCATTAGGAGAAGTGACATTGCAAACCTGAAATTCGACAATATTGACGAAGAAAAGGAAGAATTGCATTTCGTCCAGCAAAAGACGGGCGTTGAACATTCAATACCTTTCAATTCTGTAGTTGGGAATGCCATCCTTGAGTACATGCTGAAAGAACGCCCTGTAAGTGAAAATATGACTCATGTATTCCTTCAGGCACATCGGCCATTTAGTAAACTTACTCCTGATACAGTCACGGCAATTGCTGCCAGATTCTTCAAAAAAGCGGACATTAGACAGGAAGGCGGAAGGAGGAGGGGCCTGCACGTCTTTCGTCACTTGATGGTTACAGAATTGGTCGATGCCGATGTCCCACGCGAAATCGTTTCAAGACTTGTGGGCCATACTTCTTTACAGTCATTAGAATCATATCTGGACGCTGACCTGAAAGGGCTCAGGGAATGTGCCATCGACATCAGCAGGTTTGACAGAGGAAAAGTTACGACCAAATCATATCAAAGTTTTGCGGCAGACCTGTTGGGTGATTATAAAAGATACGCCATGGACAGAGATGTGTGGTATGCCGGTTCCAATATTTACATGAGGGCGCTAGACTGCTTCCTTTCTGAGAATTATCCTTCATCTGTTGCTCTTACGCAGGATATGCTGGAGGAGTTTGCCAAACCGATGGAAGGGGAGTACAACAAACAATACAGCAATAGAATGGATGAAATTGCAAGATTTGTCTGTTTCTTGGTTTTGCAGCATAAGCTTGATCTGCGGGCTCCACATACACATCAGGTTGCATTAAGTGCAGCCAAGTCCAAAAGGTTTCCAGAGATCCTGAATTGTGTTGTATCATCTGTCATAGAGAAGTATCGAATCTATTGTACGACATCAGGAAAATGGTCCAGGCCCAAGTTGTTCGTCTTGCGTTCCTTTGAGGAGTTCTGTTGCAAGAAATATCCCGACATGAATGAACTGACTCAGGAAATGGTTGACGCTTGGTGTCAGAAAAGGATGTCTGAAGGAATCCATGCTTGGCAAAACAGGGTGGTCGTACTGAATGGACTGATAAAATATGGCTGTAGGAACAATGGCTGGAATATATTGCCATATTATGTTCCAACACCCAGAAATCAGAAAATCATACATGAGTATCATGAACTGACGGATGATGAGTTATACAATTTCTTCTATGCCTGTGACAATTTCAAGTACAGGAGACAGAATCCCCGGCAAGCCAGAATTTGGGGAACTGTAGCAAGAACTATCTTCCGTGTCTTACTCTCGACTGGAATCAGGATGAAGGAAGCAAGACAGTTGGATATGCAGGACGTCGACTTGAGATATGGCGTGATAAACATACGGCATACGAAAGGGTATATAGAGCATAGAGTCGCATTACATACATATACTTTGGAACTCATGATAAAGTACAACAATGAAATGGAGAAAATCATGCCAGGCAGGAAATGCTTCTTCCCGAATCATAACGATAAGTATTTGAGTAACGATTGGCTCCATGGAATGTTCCATAGAATCTGGTATACATACAACGATGCGAGGGCAACAACATATGTATTCCGACATAACTACGCCACTTTTAACATTAATCGGTTTCCCCGTGAAGGATTCCAAAAAAGCCTGTTTTACCTGAGCAAGTCCATGGGGCATTCCACTATTGAAACGACCATGTACTACTATCACTTTACACTCCACACCTCCTGCTCGATAAAAGAAAGCAAACAAAATACAATTCAAGAAATAATACCCGACAGAACAAATTACTTTTACGACTATGATGAAGAATAATCCGAAAAAGGTCTCCCTGACAGATCATATGAACAATTGGTTGAATGACTATTTGTCTAATGTCAGGAACTTTAGTTCAAAAACTGTTTCCTGTTACTTCAACGCCTTGTGTCTTTTTCTTGATTTTCTTGAAGAAGAGCACAAGATTCCTGTAAAGAAAATAGACATAAAATGTCTAAGTAGAACTTATCTCGAAGAGTGGCTGAAATGGCTGCAAGAAAAAAGGGGAAACAGTAAACTGACCAGAGATCACAGACTGGCAGTTATAATGTCATTCCTTTCGTACTTACAGTCAAGGGACTCCAAATACAAACTGACTTACATAGAAGCCTCAGGCATAAAGGGTATTTCCCATGGCCGTGGGAAAATCGTAGAACCACTTACGAAAAAGGGACTGAAAGTCTTTTTTGAATGTATAGACTGCTCGACAAAAGTCGGACGGAGGGATTTCATTATGTTTACGATAATGTATGACATTGGATGCCGTGTAGGTGAGCTCCTTGATATCAAACTGCGGGATTTGTTCCTTGATACAGATGCTCCGCATGTCCGCATAAGAGGCAAAGGTGACAAGTCCAGAACCATGGCGTTCTCAGATACCACAGTCCTGCTGATTCGTAGATATATCAAGGCTACCTTTGGTATTTGTCCCAGTCCCGATGCATTCCTATTTCACTCTTCACACAATGGAATCTATAGGAGAATGTCTACAGATGCAGTAAACGCAAGACTTGATAAAATATCTTCCAAGGCACATGCTATCTGTCCTGATGTACCCCTGCATATGCACAGCCATCAACTGAGGCATAGCTCTGCCACACATTGGCTACTTGATAACGTGAACCCTGCTATAATATCCAGCGCTTTGGGACACTCATCCCTAAGCACAACCGTCAGATATCTGGGAATTAGCAGCGAAGAATTGAGAACTGCATTACAGAAACGGGCATGTCCTGTCAGTCCAGAAGAAGATTCCTTTACAAAAGTAGAGGGTGGGCTAAGAAGCCTGATTAAAGTTAAGAAGTAAATACCAGAAAATAGGTACATCCTATTAATGTTGTTCTGCTTCTTGCAAAATCATTATTCCGAATATTCTAAAGAAACAACAGTAAATCAATAACTTACAAAGAATATTCGGAATAATCAAAATTTAGGAATAATCGAACAACGATGGATGTGTAGTTGCCCGTAGCAATGAGGCCAAAGCCTTGGGCATCAAGGCAGGAATGCCTTACTTCCAGCTGAGGGAGCAGTTTCCTGATGTGGTAGTCTTCTCTTCCAACTATGAGCTATACGGCGACATCACCGATCGCGTGATGTCACTGGTGCGCAAGGCCTCACCAACATTCTACCGCTACTCCATCGATGAGGGGTTCTGTGACCTGTCGGGCATGGAACACCTCGACCTCAAGAGATGGGGTGAAGACCTGTCGGCCTTTATCTTGAAAGCCACCCGTATGCCCGTCAGCATCGGCATTGCCAAGACGAAGACGCTGGCTAAGATGGCCAGCCACTATGCCAAGCACTATAAGGGCTTCAACCATTGCTGTCTGATTGGTACTGATGAGCAGCGTATCAAAGCCCTGGAGGGCTATGACATCGATGAGGTGTGGGGCATTGGCAGACGATATGCCGCACGTCTGCAGGCCACAGGCATCAAGACCGCCTTCGACTTCGCCAGCAAGTCCGGTTCATGGGTGCGGGCCACCTTGAATAACGTCGTGGCCATCAGGACATGGAAGGAACTGAACGGCGAGGATGTCGTTCCCATAGAGGAGATGAGCAAGAAAAAGAGCATTTGCACTTCGCGCAGCTTTCCCGGGATGATCACCGACCTGAATGACCTGCGAACACACATCAGCAACTATGCCGCCCGATGTGCCGAGAAGTTAAGGAAGCAGCAGTCAGTGGCGCAGACCGTCTGCGTCTTCGTTGACACCAATCATTTCCGTGAGGATTTGCCCCAGTATTGGAACATGGGCGAGGAAAGACTGCTTACCCCATCCAACAGCACTCAGCAGATTGTGCAGACAGCCACCAGATGCACGGAACGAATCTTTAGGCAGGGCTACCATTATAAGAGAGCAGGTGTCATCGTCATGGGTGTGATACCCGACACCGGCATCCAGACGAACTTTGTCGATTATGACGCAGAGCGACATGAGAAGATGAAGAAGCTCGATGACGTTCTGGATAAGATCAACCGTGATTATGGCACAGAGACCATTGTCTTAGCCTCCCAGCAATACACGAAGAAAGATGGCAAGGGCAAGGCCGATGTCTTTGCCGATGCCATCAAGCACGACTTCAAGAGCCCGTGCTACACTACCAGGTGGAGTGACATTCCTGAAGCTACATAGTTTTATTTTTTTTGCGTAATATTTCGCAAAAAAAGCCACCCCGTGTCTCACGACAGGAGGTGGCAGGCTCTTTTCATGCAAAGTTGCAAAGTCAAATTATTCTTCTGTCACCGCCCGTACTGCAAGTCCTGAATATCGATTTTGTATAGAAACGCCAATCGAGGGGTACAATCCAGTTTCAAATTGAAAACCATAACCACTTTGTGTGTTATATGGTGTTGCAGTCCAACAGTATCCTTTAGTTCTGACATAATCCAGTATATTATTTGATGAACGAATACCGGTATATGGAAAGAATATATCTACGCCATCCTTTGTCCACCACCTTCCATAAAGACCACTCTTACTTATCATGTACGTTTTTTCCTTCCCCATATAATAGAAACAGTTAGACGTAGGAACGCAGAAATCAGGCGGGCATGGGTCGTAAACGGTTTTTACTGTCGCAACTGCGCGATTATTGGAGCCAGAAGTATTCTCAGCATCCCAAAAATTGTAATAAGTCTCTCTATATGGGCCATAAGTATCATTACCACAATAGAATCTCTCCGGCCAGCGTAAAGCAATAAAGAGGAAAGTACTGCTTGTTATATAGGTAAAATTATAAGTTCCATCTATAGTATATCCTGCATGGTCTGTATTTTCAGATTCTGTCGAAGGTAAGAATGGATCTCTACGCCCCCATTGATAATATGGGTTATAGCCATTTACGGGTGCCGAACTATCGGCTTGCGTTACATCGAATGTCAATGTAACACCATTATTTGTAGCCTGTACTCTACAAGTATTGCCTGTATACGTCCTTACTGTTGATAAAACCCAACCGACATTAACAGGAGCCAACTGATACGTATGATCTCCTGTCGCAATTGTTGTTAAGTTCGATAGTGTTTCCGTTGTCACCCAGATGTGCCATGACCATATCACAGTACCCGTACCATTTTCTCCTGTGGTAGCTGCTATGACGGCATTACCAGGAGCGATGTTATCAGGATCAACAGTGAATGTCAGGTAGTCTCCTGATATTCCAACCGATGAAATCATTCCCTGCACATCCTGCCAGACAAGTTTTGCTCCGGCTACAGTTATAGAGTGGTTCTTTATCCACGGATCTGTTTCGTCGTTCTCCGTATATATGTAATCACCTAAGTGATTTTGAAAATATTGGAGAGTGTTAGTGGTTTGTGTTGTATAGTATGCATTTCTATTCGTACTGCCATGTTTAATCGCGTTACCATACACCAGGGGAATCTTGTAGGTTCCTGGCGCATGTACCATATAGCAGTTGGCCGTTGTACGTCCGTCTGCTCTTGCAGAACCATCGTTATTAACCATGGAAAGGTCAACATCACTGGCAGTAGGATTGGCCTTTAATGCAGCTGTTTCAGCAGTATTATCGCTATCAGAGTAAGTCCTGTAGCTTGATGCCGATGCAGGTGTTGAGCTTACCTCAAATTCCGTTGGCTTACCCTCCACAACATTTTCGGAAACAGTTAACCACGCAGGTTTTGCCGATGCCGATGCCGAACCATTCACGTAATAAGTATAGGTCGGCGTTCCAGTCAACTTGATAGGACAAGATTTATATTCTCCTGCCGAGAGGTTTATAGTCAGCCCAAAGGCAGAAGTATTTACGTCAGGCTTTACCAGATAATACAGTGTTCCACCCTCATCATAAGGAACATCTGTCCCGTTAAATACTGGTGTAGCTGTGTACTTCGTTCCCGCTGCATCGGAATAGTACCATTTGTTTGCAGCGGCAACAATAGCCAGTCCCCTCTTATGTGCCATCGTGAATTTCACGGTGGCCGTCTCTTTATCAGCGGCGGTCGCCATTCCTTTGGCGATCATCAGGTTACTGTTAGTAAACCCGGCTTTTGTAGACTGGTTTGCTTGCCAGAAGTAGTTCGAAGGATCAGAGATGAATGATCCGAACTTCGTATCGATGTCATCCACCGTTCCCGATGTAGACGGAGAATACACCGTGGAACGGTACGGGAAGTAGGCATAGTATGTATAGTCCTCATTGTACGGCACCTCTTCGTCAGGAGTCCAGGAGCCGTCCGACTGTTTCACGAACCGGACGTTAGAAACCACGTAGGAGCTACCGTCGAAGGCATACACACCGATCGCATCATTCTCCTCGAATGTCGTTGCAGGGAACCCGCTGTAGTTGGCGCGGGTGATGGCGAGATTGTCTATCACCTCAACCCTCAGTGAGTTGGAAGAAGTCACTGAAGGCTTCTGCTCAACCAGATCTTCTGTGCAGGCGGTGAGAAGTAATCCCGCCAGTCCTGCTAAAATAGTTTTCATCTTCATATTACCAGAAATTTAAATTACCTATGTTAAGTATTCATTTTATTCTTCCGCGACGGGGCGAATTGGAAGACAGACATCGCCTCGATTCAGGCCTCCTTTATACCAGCTCGTCGATTGGAGGCCCAAGTAAACTCCTTTCGTTCCATCTTGAGGTGTCGCCGACCAACAGTAGCCACTACTTCCTACATAATACAATTTCATTGAACTGACATTTATACCACGCTGGCCAGTAGCACAAAAATAAAGAGGATCCCCTATTATATCTGTAGACCAAACTTTTCCTTTATTGGTAGAATCCCAATATGAGTCAGCAGATCCAATATTTGCTATATAATAACAGAGATTTCCGGTAGGTACGCAGAATCCGGGAGGACATGGATCGTAGATGGTTTTTTTTGTTGCTGTTGCCACATCACCTGTTAATGAATTTTGAGCATCCCATAGATTATAATAAGTTGTATTAACAGGTCCTCTTGTATCACTATTATAATACCATTTTTGGGGATTTAATATAGTTGTGCCAATAGTAGAGCTTTTAGTCTTTTCTACGATAATTAGACCGCTAAGAGTAGTCCCATAAATATTATAAGCACTATGGTCTGTTGTACTGTTTGCATATGAAGGAATAACTGGATCTTTCCTTCCCCACTGATAGAATGGACAGTAGCCTTTCTTCCCGTCACCGCCCGTTGGCACCCATCCTAAATTTACAGGAGCAACAGTATAATTATGTAATCCCGTTGCAACTATCGTTGTATTTGACAAGTCATCTTCTGTCTTCCAGATATGCCAAGACCATACGATGGTCGAGCCAACCTTTGCAGCAATTACAGCGTTACCCGATGCTGTCCCAGCAACGGTAAAGGTGAGATAGTCGCCGTCGATGCCAACGGCTGTTATCATACCCTTTGCATCCTGCCATAGCAGTTCGGCGGTATCGACAGCAAAGCCCATTCCTTTGTCAACTCCAGTACCGTCTTTACTCTTGGTAATCCAAGGGCCGGTGATATTTTTATTTTTGTGATTCACAAAATACGAAACTCCATTACTCACCG